>WNFA01007808.1_pt1 | contig 12660 bp, 8 predicted proteins | sample 5400481 | NCBI WGS metagenome assembly WNFA01 (sample SAMN13153340, study PRJNA577476) | soil metagenome | isolation source: 120 cm saprolite under Douglas fir tree site 2 hole 1 replicate 2 | place: USA:California | collected 2015-04-18
TGGAGCATCCTCCATTCCGATCGGGCGGCCCATCGCCAACACCCAGCTCTATGTGGTCGACGAGGCCGGCAAACCCGTACCGATCGGCGTGCCCGGGGAGCTGTGGATCGGGGGGGATGGGCTGGCCCGGGGGTACCTGCGGCGTCCCAAGCTGACCGCGGAGCGTTTCGTCCCCGATCCCTTCGGCTCCCCGCCTGGGACCCGCCTCTACAAGACAGGGGACCAGGTGCGCTGGCTCCCCGACGGCAACCTCCAGTTCCTTGGCCGCCTCGACGACCAGGTGAAGATCCGAGGGTTCCGCGTGGAGCCCGGAGAGATCGAGTCCGCCCTCACGTCCCACCCGGGGGTCCGTGAGGCTGCCGTGATGGCCCGGGAAGACCGTCCCGGGGACCGGCGCCTGGTGGCCTACGTGGTCCCAGCCGCCACGCCGCCACCCGTGCCGTTGGAGCTGCACAGATTCCTTGCCCGAAGCCTGCCCGACCACATGGTTCCCTCGGCCTTTGTGGTGCTCCCGGCTCTTCCCCTCACCCCCAACGGCAAGCTCGACCGGCGAGGCCTTCCTGCGCCCGAGCGCACCCGGCCAGAGCTGGAAGAGACCTTCCTCGCCCCCCGCACCCATGAGGAGGAGGTGCTGGCCGGGATCTGGGCGGAGGTGCTCGACCTCGAACGGGTGGGGGTGGCCGACAACTTCTTCGAGCTGGGCGGCCACTCCCTGCTTGCCACGCAGGTGATCTCCCGTATCCGTGACGCGTTCCAGGCCGAAGTGCCCCTCAGCGCCCTCTTCGAGGCTCCCACGGTGGCCGATCTCGCTGCTGTGCTGCGGGATCGTTTGCCCGATCGGGGTGGCAACGATGTGATTGCACCTCGCCCGCGGCGAGCATCCGCTCCCCTGTCCTTCGCCCAGGAGCGGCTCTGGTTTCTCGAGCAGCTCGCCCCCGGCACCTCCTCGTACAACATCGCTCACCGACTACGGATCCGACGCCGCCTCAGCGTGGACGCCTTGGCGCGCGCGGTCAACGCCATGGTTGCCCGCCACGAGACCCTGCGGACCACCTTCCCGGCGAACGATGGCCGGCCAGTGCAGATCATCGCCCCCGCGCTCAGCCTCCCCCTGCCGGTCCACGACCTGAGAGCTCTTCCACCCGCCGAGCGGAAGGCGCAGGCGCAGCTCCTGGCCACCCAACAGGCTCGGCGCCCCTTTGATCTGGCCAAGGGCCCCCTCCTGCGCGCCCATCTTGTCCGCCTGGACCACGACGACCACCTGGTGCTCCTCACCATGCATCACATCGTCTCGGATGGCTGGTCGATGGGGGTGTTCTTCCGGGAGCTCACCGAGCTCTACGGCGCGTTTGTCGCCGGGCGGACCCCGGTCCTGCCTGCGGTTCCCATCCAGTACGCCGACTTCGCGGTGTGGCAGCGCCAGCGCCTCTCCGGCGATGTGCTCCAGACCCAGCTCGACTACTGGAAGCGCCAGTTGGCCGGCCTGCCCGTGCTGCAGCTTCCGACCGATCACCCCCGGCCCGCGGTGCAGAGCTTCCGGGGGAGCGCGCTGGGGGTGGCCCTGCCCGCCTCCCTCACCGCCTCGCTGAAGGCGCTCGGCCAGCAGGAGGGCTGTACCTTGTTCATGACCCTGCTGGCCGGCTTCCAGGCTCTGCTCGCCCGCTACAGCGGCCAGGACGACATCGTCGTGGGCACCTACATCGCCGGGCGCAACCGGGCCGAGACCGAAGGGCTGATCGGCTTTTTCATCAACACCCTGGTCATGCGGACGAACCTGGCCGGGGCGCCGACCTTCCGGGAGCTGCTGCGGCGGGTGCGGGAGATGGCTCTCGCCGCCTACGCCCACCAAGACGTCCCCTTCGCCAAGCTCGTGCAGGACGTCCAACCTGAGCGCGACCTGAGCCGCAACCCGCTCTTCCAGGTCGTGTTCCATCTCTTCAACGCGCCCTCCACGAAGCGGCCGGGCACCAACGACGTGGCGGGCGCCCTCGAGGTGGAGCGAGCGACGGCCATCTTCGACCTGGTGTTCAGCCTTGCCGAAGGTCCCGACGGGTTACGCGGCGAGATCGAGTTCAGCACCGATCTGTTCGAAGAGGAGACGATCGCCCGCCTGGCGGGACACTTCCGCACCCTGCTGGAGGCGGCAGCCGAGGATCCGGATGGGCGCGTGTGCGACCTGTCGCTGCTTACCCCCCGAGAACGCCAACGCGTGCTCGTGGACTGGAACGACACCGCCCGCAGCTACGACCAGGGCCAGAGTCTCGTGCAGCTCTTCGAGGTGCAGGCGGCGCGCACTCCGGCGGCCACGGCCTTCATGTGCGACGGGCAGTCGTTGAGCTACCAGGAGCTCAACCGACGGGCGAATCAGCTTGCGCACCATCTTCAGGCGTTGGGGGCCGGTCCCGAGGTGCTCGTCGGCATCCACCTGGAGCGCTCGCTCGATCTGCCCGTCGCGCTGATGGGGGTGTTCAAAGCCGGGGCGGCCTACCTGCCGCTCGATCCAGCCTATCCCCCAGGGCGCGTGCGCCACATCCTCGAGGATGCCCAGGCCCCGATCCTCCTCACGCGAGGCGACCCGGCGACCTGCCTGCCTGCAGACAGCCTCCGGCGAGTCGTGCGTCTGGACACCGATCGACAGGTCATCGACCGGCAACCGGAATCAACCCCGACGGGTGAGGTCGCCGGCAGGCTTGCCTATGTGATCTACACCTCGGGGTCCACCGGCCGACCCAAAGGCGTCGCGGTCGAGCACGGCCAGATCCTCAACCGGCTGGCCTGGATGTGGGAGACCTACCCCTTTGGGGAAGCCGAGGTGGGCTGCCAGAAGACAGCGGCCAATTTCGTCGACTCGATCTGGGAGCTGTTTGGACCACTCCTCAAAGGAGTCCCGAGCGTCATCATCCCCGATCGGGTGGTGCGAGACGTCGAGGCGCTGGTCGAGGCGCTGGCCGATCATCGGGTCACGCGCATCTGGCTTGTGCCCTCGTTGCTGAGGGCCATGCTCGACGCCGTCCCCGATCTGCATCGGCGCCTGCCCAAGCTGGCGTTCTGGGTGAGCAGCGGCGAGGCGCTCTCCCTCGAGCTGTTGCAGCGGTTCCAGCAGGCGGTACCCGGAGGGGTCCTCTACAACCTGTACGGAACGTCGGAGGTCTGGGACGCCACCTGGTACGACCCGGCGCTGGATGGCGCCCCGCAGGGGCGCGTGCCGATCGGCCGTCCGATTGCCAACGTGCAGGTCTTCGTTCTCGACGATCACCTGCACCCGACGCCGATCGGTGTCCCCGGTCAGTTGTGCATCGGTGGCTCGGGTTTGGCTCGCGGGTACCTCAACAACCCCGACCTGACCACCGAGAAGTTCATCTCCAACCCCTTCGAGGCTGCGCCTGGGACCCGCCTCTACAAGACAGGGGACCAGGTGCGCTGGCTCCCCGATGGCAACCTCGAGTTCCTGGGCCGCCTGGACCATCAGGTCAAGCTGCATGGCTTCCGCATCGAGCTTGGCGAGATCGAAGCTGTGCTGAACCAGCATCCGGGTGTCCGTGAGGCTGCCGTGATGGCCCGGGAAGACCGTCCCGGGGACCGGCGCCTGGTGGCCTACGTGGTCCAAGAGTCCAGCTATCAGGGCGCCGAGGCGGCGCGGTCGATGGGCCAGTGGAGCGAGGAGCGGATCCCCCAGTGGCGAATGGTTTGGGATGAGACCTACCTGCACCCCCCAACCGACTCCGACCCAACCTTCAACATCGTCGCTTTCACCAGCAGCTACACGGGGAGACTCATGGCCGCGGAGGAGGTGCGGGAGTGGGTCGACCAGGCGGTTGGGCGCGTGGCGACGTGGTCACCGCAACGAGTGCTTGAAGATCGGATGCGGCACCGGCCTGGTGCTGTTTCGGCTCGCTCCTTCCTGCGCCGAGTACTTGGGGACGGACTTCTCCGCGGTGGCCATTGATTGTCTGAGCCGTACGCTGGCAACGCATCGGCTGCCCCAGGTCCGGCTGCTCGAGCAGCCTGCCGATGACTTCAACGAGATCGAGGGCCAGGCCTTTGATGCGGTGGTGATCAACTCGGTCATCCAGTACTTCCCAAACGTAACTTACCTTCTCAAAGTACTGGAAGGGGCGGTCGCGGCTCTGGCCTCGAACGGCGTTTTGTTCGTGGGCGACGTCCGCAGCTTGCCCCTGCTGGAGGCGTTTCACCTTTCGGTCGAGTTACATCATGCACCTGCGTCGCGGTCGATCACGGATCTGCGCGACCGGGTGCGAAAGCGTATGACCCAGGACAAGGAGCTGGTCGTCGATCCCTCTTTCTTCCTGGCGTTGGCGGAACACTTGCCCCGTATCGCGGGGATCCACGTCCAGCCCAAGCATGGGCTTCATCACAACGAGTTCAGCCGCTTCCGCTATGACGTTACGATCCAGGTTGGCCCCGCCGAGCTCCACAAGGCCGGCCGTTCTCAGCCGAACCAGCGACTCGACTGGCAGCAGCAGGGAATGAGCGTCGGACACCTTCGGCGACTCCTTGCCGAAGGAAGTCCTGCTCTTCTCGAAGTAGCCCGCGTGCCCAACGCCCGACTGGCTCAGGAGCGGCAGACGGCTCTCAAGCTTCTCCGGAGCGACGAGGCTCCCGCGACCGTGGGGGCGCTGCGGGAGGCCCTGGCCGCTCAGCAGGATCTCGGCGTCGACCCGGAAGAGCTGTGGGCGCTGGGCCACGAGCTCCCCTACGTCGTGGACCTGAGCTGGTCGGGCCCCGGAGCCGACGACTGCTACGACGTGGAGCTGCGACGCCGGGCCGCCGACGAGCGGCTTGCTCCCTTGGTGCCGGCGGTCCAACGAAGAGGCCGCCGCCGGTCATGGGACAAGTACACCAACAACCCTCTGCAGGGCATGTTCTCAGAGCACCTCGTACCCCAGTTGCGCGAACTGGTCCGAGCGCATCTGCCCGAGCCCATGCTGCCGGCCAGCTTCGTGTTGGTTGACGCCCTGCCCCTCACCTCCAGCGGCAAGCTCGACCGGCGGGCCCTGCCCGCACCGGACCAGGCCAGGCCCATTCTCCAAAGCGCCTATGTCGCGCCCCGTTCGGCTCTCGAGGAGATTCTCGCGGGCATATACGCGGAACTTCTCGGCATCGACGAGCCCGGCGTCCACGATGACTTCTTCATGCATCTCGGCGGACACTCGCTGCTCGCAACAAGGCTCGTTTCCCGTCTGCAGGACGCATTCCAGGTGAGCTTGCCTCTTGGGCGGATCTTCGAGGCCTCGACCGTTGCAAGCCTAGCTGAGTCCATGGTCGCTGAGCCGAAAACCGGCCCAAAACTCGAGCAGATCGCGAACGTTTTGTTGTCTGTTGAAGAGATGTCCGACGAGGAGGTCGACAGGATGCTTCTCACCTTCTCAACCGGGTCGGCCACGCGGCCCCTCTCGTGAACAGTTGGGTGCGAGGAGCCGGGGATCCCATGGAGTTGTTCATCAGCGGCCTCGAGAGTGCTGCCAATCGTTCCACTGGCCTCGGGACCGCGCGATCGCTCCGGATTGCTTATCCCCGAGCAACGTTGGTGGGTGTGGATTATTCCGCCGCCTCGAGTCGACTGCCCTGGCCTACATTCGATAGCCTGTGGCAACCTGGCTGCTGGGCTGACCTACATCTTGATGACTACGCTCGCCAAATCTCCAATCTCTTGGCGGCAGGGGCGGTTTGGATCCCCGGGGTTGAGCGAGAGCTTGCCTGGCTGAGCGAGGCTGTTGAACCCTCGCCCCGCATGCTCGTTCCTTCTCGAACGGCGCTCGCCGCCCTCGCGACACCCCTCGAATCGGTCTCGCGCCGCCTCGGGCTTGCCCTGTCGCCCACGGTGAGTGCCGACTCGCCCCAGAGCGAGCTCCACGCCTTCTGTCGCTTTCACGATTGGAGAATTTGGCTCAAGGGGCCCTTCCAGGGCGAGTCCCTGCCTGTGCGAAGCTGGGCCGGTCTCACGGCTGCCCGACGTCGGGCTTCCCTTGTCTGGGGCCCGCAGGAAGTCTTTCTTCAGGCGCACGTCGAGGGAACTGCGGAGTCCGTAGCGCTTGACGCCTACGAAGGCGAGCTTGTCGGCGCCTGCCACTTGGTGAAGCGGGCGCCAGCCCATGAAGATACCCCGTGGATGGGCAGCATCGCCGACGTGCCGACCGAGATGGTCGCTCCTCTGAGAGCGCTCGTATCCGACGTGTCATGGAACGGCGGGGCGGAGATCCAGATGGTTCGCGATTCTTCGGGCACCATCTGGATTGTGGGCTTCGAGCCTCGTTTTCCCGCGTGGATACATGGAGCGACACTGGCAGGCTGGAATCTCCCAGCGCGGCTGGTGGCCGCTGCGACCGGAGATGCGATCCCATGTCCTCCTTCGCACGGCCAACACTTCATGCGTCTGGTCGTTGAGGTAGTCGTGTCCGGTAGTCGGGATCGCTTCCGACGGCCAGATTCGGGCCGGGCTTGGAACGAATCAGCTGAAGCAGACCTCCCGACAACCCTGTCTGATCAGGATTCGGGGTCTGGCCTCACCATGAACACACCCTCAATCGATAGAGGCACCAGCATCGCCGGCACCGTCAGTGCGGGCCTCAAACGGCCCTCCGTGGTGACTCCTTGGAGGAACCCACAGATGCTGGGACGGGATCTGGATCAACACCTCACCCCGGAGATAACAACCCCCGCCAGTGTCTTCTTGTCAGCCGGCACGGCGGAATACTGGAAATCAGTCAGCGAAGCAATCGAGGCTCTCCCTCCAGGCAACATCGGCGTCAAGATTGCTTATAGCATCAAGACAAACCCGCATGAGGAGGCGCTCTCTCTTGCGTCCTCATGCGGATTCCTGGCCGAAGCCATCAGCCAGCTGGAAGTTGACCGAGCTCTGGCTGCAGGCCTCTCTGCGGGGGAGATCGTCCTGAACGGCCCCGGAAAGTGGTGGCCTGATCGACCACCCGGAAGGCGGTTCAGGGCCGTCTTCTGCGACTCTCTCGTCGAGCTACGAAGGATCAGGCAGTGGCTGGAAGCGGGGGACCGAGTCGCCGATGTGGTGGGTATCCGGATTCGGCCGCCACAGTTTAGCTCGCGCTTTGGCATCCCGGTCGTGCCGTCGCAGGCTTTTGCGGAGGTTGTCGACGAGGTGACAAAGATGCCCCCCCAGGTGCGGTTTGGCGTGCATTTTCATCTACCCCCAAGCATGATCGGCGTAAAGAGGTGGTGGCATCTTGTCGCCGCCATGTACGGTTGGGCTGAAGAGATCCAGACCGCAGCCCAGACGCCGGTGCGGTGTTTCGACCTCGGCGGTGGTTGGCATCCAGACGACTGGGTCCGCCACTTGTTGCCACGTTTGCCTGAGCTTGTTGAGCGCGCGACATCGACCCTTCCACACCTGAGCGAGATCGTGCTTGAGCCGGGACGGGCGCTTGTCCAGCCGGCAATGGCGGTCATCGCCCGAGTTCTGGAAGTCCGCCCGTTATTTGGCGAAATTACTGAGGTAGTGATCGACGCCGCCATCGCCGAGCTTCCGGAAAGTGCAGCCTACCCTCATCCGATCCTCCACAAGGACCAGGAAAGCGGATTCTGGGAGGTTCTGCCGCCTGGCCCCAGCAGAGTGCTGGGAAGATCCTGTATGGAGGAGGATGTGCTTGCCACTGATGTGGCCCTTCCGCCCGCGCTTCACGCGGGGGACCTGCTCGCCATCGCCGATGCGGGCGCCTATGACAAGAGCAAGTCCTATACATTCGGCCGAGGCTGACAGCTTGAGCCCCCCTGGCCAAGGCGCGGGCGGCCAAGGCAGCGAACGGGTCCGACGGATCGATCTTCCGCACCTGCTTCGACAAGGCCCTGGACAACCGGGACCGTATCCCGGCTGCGCCACCGACCCCCTGCCTCGCTCGGGACCAACACCTGCCCCACCTCCCACGCCTGCGACAAGTAAAGATGGGGTGGTAGCGGGACGGACATCGGACTCGAGACGTGGTGTACGCGCACCCTTACCTACAAGCGTGAAGAGATAGTGGTCGTCGGAGCCTGGATTCAGATATGGGCAGTTAATGTTGATGCCCGCGATTGCGAAGTGCTCCAGCACAATGGCGAGGCGGTCTTCTGGTTCGCTCTCACCCCGTTCACGCGCGACAACCAAGCCATCTGCGAGGAGTCTGCAGCGGCTCAGACCGAAGCTGAAGCGTAACTATTCAGGTCCCCCTCGACGTGCGGGGCTCTTGTAGCCCAGAATCGTTGCATGGCAAGGTCAACAAGCCGCTCCAAGTATGCCCTTGTAGTCCCCGGTCGGACCGAATCCCTCGTCGCCTCACCAACATGGGCACGCCAGATCGGGCGTAGCGCCGACGGTCAGGCGGTGACCCTGGCCATGGTTCTGGAGGACCAGCCAGCGTCCCGTCACGAGGATCTGATCGGTGAGCACCTTGAGGTGCTGGAGCAGATGATCGGGCTGGCGGATGCCGTGATGGCAGCCACTTCCCTGGAGGCTCCTGAGCGTCGGCCGGTGGGCTTCAACCTTCTGCTCTTCGCCGGGGAGCTGGCATCGGTGCTCCGGGAGGCGATGATGGGTTCCTTCAGCCTGGAGCCGGTCTTCCGCCGGAAATGCCTGGAGGCGATTGCCGCGGCCACCCTGAACGCAGGTGGGTGCCTGGCGGCCACATCCCGGCTCCCTGAGCGTGCCTGGGGCCCTGGCGATTAGCTGGGGACGGCGTCGGGGATGGCCCAGGGAGTCCCCTTGAAAAGCTGGGTGAGAGCGAAGAAGCCGCCCACGCCGTGCTTGGCGGCCGTGGAGATGTAGCTGCGCACCTTGCAGAACGCCTCGGCGCCCTTGGGAGTCCGAAAGCCTCCTGAGATCTTCTGCTGGAGCTTGGCCATCCGCAGGTCGCGCTCGCCCTGGTTGTTCGTCAGCGGAACTCGCAGGTCCTCGCAGAAGCGCAGGATCTCTGCCTTGTGGTCACGGAAGGCAACGGCCAGGTTGAATCCCTCGGCCTCGAGCTTGGTGCGCTTGAAGATCCGGCCACGCTGCTGGGGGCTCAACGACCTCCTGCCCTTCCCGGCTGCCCGGTCGGTGGCGGCGTCGGCCTTCATGAGGAGGTCGAGCATCGCCCTGGCCCAGGAAGCCTGCGAGGAAATCTCGGCCACGGCGGTCAGGTCTCGACAGAGATGTGCCCCGCAGAGAGCATGGGTGCAGGGGTACTTCCAGTACGACGACCAGCGGTCATGCACCAGGACTCCGGAGTAGCCCGGGAGGACCCCCATGGCCTCGGTGGCGACGGACCCTCGGGTGTCGTGTGAGTACAGGAGGGTCAGCAGATCGGTGCTGGCCACATGGATCCACCACCGGTCCCCACAGACGTTCTCCCCGGTCTCGTCCACATGCAGGACGGGTGAAGCCATCAGGCGTTGGCCGAGGTCGCCGAGGAAGCCGCCGAGGCCGCCGGCCGCCTCCTTGGTGAGCCCGGCCAGCCACCCCGTGGACACCGGGGCACCGAGCGCGTCGGAGAGAAGCTCGGCTGTCCGGGCGACCGGGATGTGCTGGCGCACCATGAGGTAGACAGCGAACGCCCGGACGGTCGGTCCCCAGGCCGCCCATGCGGTGGCCTCGGCGGGGAAGACGCCGGTGCTCACGTGGCCACAGGTGCAACGCCGCCGCTCACAGACGTGCTCGGTGACGACCACCTTTGGCGCCGGAAGGTCGAAGACCTGGCGGGTCTCGGTGCCGACGACCGCGGCGTCGGCAAGACCGGCCCCGCAGCCCTCGCAGACGTCGGGTGCGTGAGGGACGACGATGTCGGGCGTTGCCACCTGCTTGAGGTGGGCACCGGGAGCCCCTTGCTGCTTGCCAGGCTTGCGGCGATTACCTTTGCCCCGCTTCGGGCTGCTCCGGCGTGCCGCCATCACGGCCCTCTCCGTAAGGGTGTCGGAGGAAGGAGGCTTGGAGGAGTTCCCCGAGTTCCGGCTCAGCTTGCGCTCCAGCTCGTCCACCCGGGCCTGGAGTGCCTCGATCCACCCGGGCCTGGAGTGCCTCGAGAACCTTCCTGGTGGCTTCCCTCTCAGCTACCAGCTCCTCGTTGCCGGACCTCAGTTGGTCGTTGTCAGCCCGTAGCCGCTCGATGACCCCCTGATCGACAAGGATCTGCTTCCTGAGAGCCAGTTGGCCCTCGATGGCGAAACGCAGTTCCTGATCGGTGGCCACAAACGCGTTCTACACCACTGCGCGCGGCCGGTGGTGGATATGCGCGCGGAGCGCGCGCAACCTCACTCAGTGAGACTTGAGCAGGGACTGGGGAGGGGGTCCTGAACAGTTACGCTGAAGCTTTCCTCGGGATCCTCAGCCAGAGCGACCCCGCTTGCGAGCGGCTTTGTGAAGACCGGAGTACCACGTCGCAGTTGCGGGAATGGTTCCCTGTACAGTCCCTCGAGGCCTTCCCTTACCTCCCGAAGAGCGCCTCTGGACAGGTACAGCACAGCGGCGTCGCACCGCGTGAACCGACTAGGATCGTCCAACACCTTCAACATGAAGGGGATGCCGCAGCGATTGAATACTCGCGTGACTCTCGCATTGCTCCGCACCCTGTACGACGCGCTCTCGTCGAGTGACTTCGACACGGTGCTGGGGTTGATGGCCGACGATGTCGTGGGTCACGTGCCGGGGCGCTCCCAGGTGGCCGGCGACTATGAGGGCAAGGCGGCAGTCGGCGGGTACGTCGGCAAACTCATGGAACTCTCGGGGGGAACACTGCGCTTCGCCTGTCATGCCGCCGTCTGTGGAGACGACCACGGCGTTGGCCTCGTGAACGACCGCGCGGAGCGGGGCGACGCCGCCCTGAACATGAACAATGTCCATGTCTGGCACATCCGCGACGGGCTGCTGAGCGAGATCTGGGTGTACCCGGGTGACCAGTACGCCTGGGACGCCTTCTGGGGAAGCTGAAGCCTCAGCTGGACTGGGCCTCCCTCCTCGCTCGCCCCTCAATCGGAGGCTGGTCGGCAAACGCCTCAAACCACTGCGCCGCGAACCGGTTGTCACTGAACCCCCCTCCCCCACCCGATTCTCGTCCCCTCGCGTGTGTCCGACTCGTCGTAGCCTTCACAGGTTCCGATAATGAGACGTCATAGGATATTTAGGGTACAGTTAAGCACCTTGGAGCTTCTAAGGATGTGCAGAGTCGTAACAACGTTTCTTATTCTGACTAGGGGACGCGAGTTGGTCTCCTGCTGGTTTTCGCGTGGGCTACCCACCTCGATACTGTGAATTCCCCGTAGAGTTGGGCAGAAGATGCGCGAAGTTCGTTCAGGGCGCCAGGCGAAATGGCGGGTACCGGTCGGTGACAAGCACGAACCCGTACGCCTCTACCCGAAGCCACCACCGCAGGGTGCCGACGACGAAGTCGTATATGCCACGGGGGTGGCGACCGGTAATCACGATCGCTACCCAGGCGATGAGCGTGAGCACCACGGCGACGACCGTGAGAATGACGAGCACGATCAGGTGGGGTATCACTAGGAGCCACTTCACCAACGGCATCCAGCGGTTGAGCGAGCCACCGCCGTCGGGTTCTGGAAGAACAACGTGGACGGATTGCTCCGCGTCGGTCGAGGGATACTCGTCGCGCAGGAGCAAGAGGTAAGCAAGAATCCGGTTCTCGAACCTTAGGAGGTTGACGTTCCAGTCGAACCACCAACCCGGGTACTTGCGGCGAAAAACGAGCATCAGGAGGGTGGGGAGGAACAGCACGCCACCGGCGCCAACTGTGAACCTCGCGGTGTCGGCGCTGTCCCCGCCACCCAAGCTGATAAAGAGCTCGTTGGCCAACGCCGACAGAACGATCAGGATCGGGATCGCTAGGACGAGACGAAAGAGCACGGTCAGCCGTCTGCGCGGAACCTCAGGGTAGTCGACGGACAGTTGAACCGGGTAGGATTCGAGTCGGGTCTCCATTGGTTTTCCTCCCTCGCTGAGCTGGTCAGTCGAAACCTCCAGTCCCCCAAATCGTCGCGCCAAACCCAGCCGATTCCAAACCACCCACCGTGGGGGAACACGGCCTGATCGAAAGGACTTAGTGGTCCAATTGCTACCGCCTGGCCTATTCGCCTGCTGACTGGTCGGGATAAGAGTCTCTGCTCAAGGGCCGTTTTTCTTGCAAGCCACCGTAATCACTCGCACCAAAGATCCCGGGAACAGCCGTCGTCACCTCACGCGCAGGACTGGTTCGGTTGATCTCAGGTCCTTGTCAGCTGGCGGTGATGCTCCAAGCCGGATCAGCCAATGCGAGGACCGGGGATCTTGGCTCGGGGTTGGCGTGTGGCTCGTGGCCCCGCCTGAGCCGAGTCATGGCCGGCCACCCGCACCGCCTCATGGCGAACCGCGTGCCACCGCTCGTCCCGGTTGCGCAGCTCCACGCCGTGGGCCGTGACGCCGATGACCCGGAACCGGCCCCGACGCCCCGCCACCTGCACCCAGGCACCCACCCGAACGCCCGGCGTCTGGGCCCCAGAGATCGTCCACACGGGCTTCTCCCTCGCTCACATGCGTGAACTCGTCGGGGAACCCTGTCCAGGAGGCAACCTCGAGGATGACGTCGGGGAGATCGACCTTGGGCATCAGGGCGGTGACCGCCTTCTTCAGCGCCACGAAGCTCGCCGGCTCCGGCGTGGCCTGAAGCG
>WNFA01013828.1_pt1 | contig 12649 bp, 11 predicted proteins | sample 5400481 | NCBI WGS metagenome assembly WNFA01 (sample SAMN13153340, study PRJNA577476) | soil metagenome | isolation source: 120 cm saprolite under Douglas fir tree site 2 hole 1 replicate 2 | place: USA:California | collected 2015-04-18
CAGGGCAATGCAATTCACGGCGTTGCCGACGTGCCAAAGACAGCGAAGTTGCTGATCGCGATTTGCAATTTGCGTGCTGCAAGAATCGTCTCGATGAACAATCCGGTGGCATATCAAATGCCAAGATGTCGATTTTGACATTATCGTCGCCCAAAGAAACGGCTGCACGCGATGGGTGCATTTCGCCGCGGACGCCACAAATTTCGATCCATGTCGCAAATTTGCATCAGCCTTTGAAAAAAGTCCGATAGCGTTTTTTACCAAGTAGTCGTCGCACCAGACCAAGTTTCGCGTCGCCGCCGCATCTAGGGTTTGCGCGTATCAATCCGGCGTGTGCAGCGGCTTGATCCCGGAACTGGGGCGGTATGTTCGGCGCCGGCATTTTCGCCGGTATCGCCAACATCACCAAATCCAACCAGTCCTGGGTATTTCCGCCGCTGATACTACCACGGTGGTGAACTCAGGGATGCTCGCGGGACGGAGGCCGCAGGGCGAGTAATACCTCAACATTGACCCTCGAATTTATTCCGGTAGCGGAGCTCGGCCGCGTGAATCGGCGGATCCCCAACGCGCGGTGTCGTTTTGCGCGACGGGCTCGCCGCTCGAACATCCGCTTCGGACTGATTGGGAGACTGCAGGCATGACCGGAACATATCGATCGCTGTCGCGGCTTCTTCGGATGGATCGTGGCGAAGAAATCTGCGCCAGAGGAACCAATGACCTCGCGACATTGAGGTTCACGACCGAAGATATCCCCGAGGCAGATCGGGTCGCGAGGTGGCGGGACCATCATCTAAGCCTTGGACAAATTGAGCCCGCACAGGATCACCCTTTTGAGGCCCGCGAGATTTCCTGCACCCTGCCGATGTTGCATTTGATGTCGCTCACACTGTCGGCCTCACGCATCGTGCGGACGCGTGTCATCGAGGGCAACGATGAGGTCGCGCTGTTCGTCAACCGGACCGGCCGCGCCATGATATCCGCACGCGGTCGCGAGGCGCCGCTCGCCCCTGGCGATGGCGTATTGATAAGCTGCAATGATGCAATGGTGTATGATCGCTTATCCCATGGCGAATTACTGTCGATTCGCGTGCCGCGCTCGGTCCTCTCCCCGGTCGTCGTCGGTATCGACGATGCCATCATGCGCCCGATTCCATGGCACTCCGAGACACTGAAGCTTCTGACGTATTATGCCGGGACACTGATCGACGGCAAGGCGCTTGCCGCGTCCTTCCTCCGAAACCTGGCCGTCAATCATCTGCATGATTTGATCGCGCTGACGCTCGGCGCAACACGCGACGCCACGGGGGCTGCGAACGCGGAAGGATTGCGTGCGTCGCGGCTGCGAGCGGCGAAGGCCTACATTGTCGAAAACAGCTCCTGGCACGACCTTTCGGTCGGCGCCGTTGCGGCCCAGCTGGGGGTCACGCCACGCTATCTTCAAAGGCTGCTTGAGGCCGACGGCACGACATTTTCAGCTTTCTTGCTCGGTCAGCGCCTCACACGCGCCTACCGGATGCTGTGCGACTTGCAGTTCTACAGCCGCCCGATAGGCATCATCGCTTATGACGTCGGCTTTGGCGATCTCTCCTATTTCAACCGGTGTTTCCGCAGACGGTATGGCGTGACACCCACGGATATCAGGGAAGCATGTGCAAAATAGCGATCGACAACCGGGATTGGAAACCGAGCCGCAAATCGGCGAACTCCGGCCTGAAAATCGTGCCCGTTTTGGCACATCCGCCGTTGATACGACCATGGCGGTGAACTCAGGCATCATTCTGGAGACGGAGGCCCCAGACTAGGTATCACCGCACATTCGACCCCCAAATTATTTGACCTCCGTGGCGGAAAGCGTGCTCTGCCGCGTGGGTTCCTTGACGGCAATTCTTCCATCGGCGGACGCCCAACGCGTGCAGCGTCGTCTGGCGCTCGAACTGTCGTTTCCGGGCTGATCAGGAGACTGCAGGCATGACCGTGGCATATCGATCGTTATCGTGGCGTTCTCGCGTGAAACACAACAGCGCCATCTGTCCCAAGGGTACGAATGGCCTCTTGACAGTGTGCTTTTCGACCGAGGAAATCCCCGGGGCGGATCGGGTGGCGAGGTGGCGCGACCATCATGCAAGCGTGGCACTCAACGTGGAAATCGAGCCTGCGCAAGATCATCCTTTTGAGGCCTGCGAGGTCTCCCGCATCCTGCCGGCATTGCATTTGATGTCGCTCACGATGTCGGCCGCGCGCATGATGCGGACGCGTGTCACCGACGGCAACGACGAATTTTCGCTGCTCGTCAACCGGACCGGCCAGCTCACAGTGTCAGGACGCGGTCGCGAGGTGCCGCTTGCACCCGGCGATGGCGTATTGATAAGCAGCGATGATGTCATGGTATGTGATCGCTTATCCTACGGCGAATCGCTGTCGCTGCGGGTGCCGCGCCCGATCCTCTCTTCGATCGTGGCCGGCGTCGACGATGCCGTCATGCGCCCGATCTCCGGGCAGTCGGAGACCCTGAAGCTTCTGACGTGCTATGCCGCGACGCTGATCGACCAAAACGCTCTTGCCACGCCTTACCTTCGAAACCTGGCCGTCAATCATGTGCATGATTTGATCGCGCTGGCGCTCGGCAGAACGCGCGACGTCGTGGGGGCGGCGAACACGAAAGGGCTGCGGGCAGCGCGGTTGCACGCAGCGAAGGTTTACCTTGTCGAAAACAGTTCCCAGCACGACCTTTCGGTCGGCGTCATCGCCGCCCATCTGGCGGTCACGCCACGCTATCTTCAAAGGTTGTTTGAGGCCGACGGCACGACATTTTCCGCCTTCTTGCTCGCTCAACGACTCGCCCGCGCCTATCGTATGCTGTGCGACTCGCAATTTTCCGATCGCCCGGTCGGTGCCATTGCCTATAGCGTCGGCTTCGGAGATCTCTCCTATTTCAATCGATGTTTCCGCAGACAGTATGGCGCGACGCCCCGCGATGTCAGGGAAGCCAGTGCGAGATAGCGATCGGCGAATGAGGCGCGATGGCAGGACCGCCCGCGCGCCATCGATCGCAGCGGGTCCACGCAACCATCTCAGGTTCGAACGATGGAGGCCGGCCCTAGCTAGAACGCGGCGCGGACGCCGTTGGAGGCACTGGATCGGCTGCCGTCCGCGGGAACGCAAACGCCCGACGGAATTCCGCATTGTCCGTTAGCAACAAGCGTTTGGTCGCCGGGAGCCGGCCATGGATTATACCACAGCTCCGTCGACTCAATCGATACGGGGACAGGATTGGCATGCCGCTCCGCGCCGACAAGGCAGATCAGCTCGATCAGAACGGCAATGGCCAACAACTCTACTGGTAATTTCTGCATGATATCGCTCCAGACGCTGGTCGATTCAGCCCGCAGCCGTGAACTGCGCGGCACGATTTCTTGTTGCTCTTCGACGGCCAGCGTTTCGCTGCGTCGCGGCCCGAGTGACCGAGCGCTGCCCTCCTCCGATTGGAAGAGCCGCCGCGCCACCTGAATCGACGCGCGCAGACCCTAGATGCATCGGCGATGCGCGGCTTGGACTGGTGCGACAACGAGTTGGAGAGAACCGCAGTCGAGGTTCTTCTTCAGCGGCTGACGCAGACTTACGACACGGACTTAAGATCCGATCCATCGGCCGCCATGGCCGCAAGATGCATCCCGATGGAGGCCAGAGGGTTTGCGCTCAATGGTTAAATTATTCCTGCGAAATGCGAAGGCCCGCCCGGAGCATCAGCGACGACTTGAAGAACACCGCGGCCGGGATTTTTCGTCAGCACTTGATCCAAACATACGACATCCAGGCAATGACGACGCGTCGTCGTTGATGACAGCAAAAGTCGAATGCAATTGCCTCTCTTGCTAACGCTTTCTTCTCTCTATCTTGCTTTGTGTCCGCCCGGACCACGCCAAATGCACCCGCATACTGCGATCGGGCGACGCAGCCCGATGCGGGCGCCGTCATATCGCCGCGCAGCCCATCGGGCATAAGCAAACCAACAACACACAGACAGAAGTTTCGCGCGGCTCGCATGTGACGCTGGCCGGACGCGAAGTGCTTCCGTCATGACAGGTATTGATCGTGATGATTATTTTGTATTTATGGGCCGCGAGCGCCTGGGCCGGACTTGCGGTCGGCTTCGTGTTTTTCCGGGTGTTGGCGATCGTCCTCACCTCACCGGTGGTCGCGCTCCTCTCCGCGATTCTTCTTCACCATTATGGTTTCGGGTTAGTCCGTGTCGTGTCGATATCGATGGGGTCTCTTGCTGCCCTCCAAAGCTTTTATCTGTTGGGTGCAGCCATGAGGTACGCTGCCATGAATGATGAATGATGCCGATCCGGTTTCGAACGCAGCCACTCGACAGCGGCGAAAATACCCGAGGCGGCCAGTCGCGAAACTGCCCGGCCGCGGCGCTACCGTTACGGAACCACCGTCGTCCGCGACGGCAGCCACATCGCAATGTCGGGGAAGACGACCAGCAAGCCGAGCAATACAAACAGCAAGAGATGGAACGGAACGGTCCCCATGACAACGTCGCTCAACTTGCCGGTCCAGATGCTTTGAATGACGAACAAGTTGATGCCGATCGGCGGCGAGATCTGTCCCATCTCGATGAACAGCACGAGAATGACACCGAACCAGATCGGATCGATGCCATATTGCAGCAGCACCGGATACAATAGCGGCACCGTCACCACGATCATGCCGAGACTTTCGACCAGGCAGCCGAGCACGGTGTAGAGCACAAACAACGCCAGAAAGAATTCGAGCCTCGACAGTTTGAGATCCACCAGAAACTGGGTGATCTGCTCGCCGACGCCGGCATAGGAGATGGCGTAGGAAAACACGAATGCGGCATAGACGATAAACAGGATGTTGCCGCAGACCCGGACGCAGGTCTGCAGCGCCGTCTTGAGGACGCGGAAATTGAATTCACCGCAGATCATGGCGATCGCCATGGCCAGCAGGCATCCGACCGCCGCCGCTTCCGTCGGCGTGACCAGCCCCGAATAGATGCTTCCCATCGTGCCGCCGATCAGGATCACAAACGGCAGCACATCGAGAACGGCGGTCAGCAATTCCGCAAGCGAGCGCTCGCCGCGTTCGACCGGCGCCACGCCGGGTTTCAGCCAGGCATGCACGGCGATGTAGCTCATGAACATGAAGGTCAGCAGCAATCCCGGCATGACCCCGGCCATGAACAGTTTCGCCACCGAGGTTTCGGTGAACGTGCCGTAGACGATCATCGCGATGCTCGGCGGAAACAGAATCCCGAGCGTCCCGCCGGCGGCCAGCGAACCGGCCGCCAGCCTCGGACTGTAGTTGCGCCGCTGCAATTCCGGCAGCGCAACGCGGCCGATCGATGCCGCGGTCACCACGCTCGATCCGCTGATCGCGGCGAAAATGGCGCAGCCGGCGATATTGGTCTGCAGCAACCCGCCGGGCATCCACGCGACCAGGGTCGACAACCCGCGATAGACGCGCTGGCTGAGTTTGCTCTCCTGAAGAATCTCGGCCATCAGGATGAACAGCGGGATCGCCGTCAGGGTAAAGCTGTTCATGCTGCCCCAGCTGACCAGCCCGATGCCTTTCAGTCCGGCAAGGCCGGCATGCATCACGAGATAGAGCACGGACGGGACCAGAATCGCGAACGGGATGGTCATTCCCACCGTGAGCAGGCCGAGGAAGGCCAGCATCACGACGATCAATTCGACGCCTGGCGTCATGATCGATCACCCCTGCGCAAAATCCTCGCCTTGGTCACCATCGTCCGTATCAGCGCAAAGCACAGCAGCAGCATCCCGATCGCCATCGCGCTTTGCGGCAGCCACAACGGCGTCTGCAACGGCGTCGGCGCAACGTCTTCGGCGCGCCACGAATTGGCGGCAAGCCGGTACAGCTGCCAGGTCACCAGCGCGGACGCCACCAGCGAGATGAAATCGAACACCATTTGCGAGATCAGCCGCGCCGCGAAGGACAGACGGGTCTGAACCAGCTCGACGCGATGGAACGCGCCGTGCGCCTCGGCGACCGACATGCTCAAGAATGTCAGCGCCACCAACACGTTGCGCGCGATCGCCTCGGCTGCGATCAGCACAATCGACGCCACCAGGAACAGCGCGCAGACGATCTCGCAGGCATCCTCGACCAGCGTCGATCCGGGAATGACGTTTTCGATGCCATGGGGCGCCACCCCATCGGCCACCGGCTCGCCCTGTGTTGCCATGATTATCGGCCAATGGCGGTGCGAACCTGCTTGAGCGCGGCGATCGCGTCGGGCCCTTGCGTCCTGGCCCATTCTTCCCAGTAGGGCGCGATGAGTTTTGTCCCCGCCTCGATGTCCTGCGGGTCTTCCTTGGTCACCGTCATGCCGCCATCGCCGAATCTTCTGGTCAGATCGTCCTCGTCATCCGCCATCGCCTTGGTGATCAGGGGCATGTTGTCGCCGACGATCCTGCGGACCTTGCCTTGAACATCCGGCGAGAGCTTTGCGAAGCGCTCCTTGTTCACGATCAGGACCGAGTTGAAGTAGTTGATGCCGAGGCGATAGTTATATTTGAGCAGGTCCTTCCAGATGTTGCCGCCACCGGTGCTGGCGGTGAGGACGCCGTCGACGACGCCGCGATCAAGTGCCGAGGGAACTTGCGGCGCGCCGATGGTCACGGGAATGCCGCCCAGTCTTTTGATGAACTCGCTCTGTTCGGGCGATGTCACGCGGATTTTCTGACCCTTGATGTCGGCGAGCGACGCCAGCTTCTTGCTCGAAAACGCCACCTGGAAAGGGTAGAGATACTGCCCGAGAACCAGCAGTCCCTTCTTCTCGAATGCCTTTTCCAGATAGGGGTTCATGATGGCCGCGGCCTTGTCGTAATCCGCCAGCGTCCGCAGCAGCATCGGCAGCCGCAGCACGCCGCCGATCGGCACATTGCCGAGAAAATATCCATCGTCTCCCATCTGCACGACGTCGTCGCTGACGGCCTGGGTGATGGTGGTGGTGTTGATCGGGAGCGAACCTCCGAGATGCAGCCTGATTGACAGCTCGCCGCCGGTTTCCTTTTCGATCTGCTCGATGACCGTGTTCAGGCCTTTGACGGCCGCAACCGTGGATACGGGATTGTAGACGTAGAGATCCCATTTTTCGGCCGCCACAGCCGGCCTGACCGGCGCCGACAGAAGCGCCAACGCAAACATCGCCGCCGTCGCACGCCAGATGACGTTGCCTTTGGCCCCGGACATCGTTTTCGCTCCCTTTAGTCTTCTGTTTTTTTCAATATCCTCGATCGCCGCAGGGCGGGCAAGCGCCGGTAAAAACTTGCTCCCATGCGCGCCGGCACTAACATTCCGCTCGGGTTTGTGGCATACGACGCGGGCATCCGGCGATCTTCCGGACCTGTGCGTTCAGATCATCTGCTCATCATTTGCGAGCCGCGATGCCCACACCCAAGCCGCCCGCTTTCGAGACCCTCAGCCTCCATGCGGGACAGCATCCGGATCCCGTGACGGGGGCGCGTGCCGTCCCGATCTATCAGACCACCTCCTACGTGTTTCAGGATTCCGAGCACGCCGCGGCGCTGTTCAATCTCGAGCGTGCCGGTCATATTTATACCCGGATTTCGAACCCGACGACCGCGGTGCTCGAGGAGCGCCTTGCCGCACTTGAGGGCGGCGTCGGCGCCATCTGCACGGCGAGCGGCATGGCGGCGCTGCATCTGGGCATTGCCACGCTGCTTGGCGCCGGCGGCCATATCGTGGCCTCCTCGTCGCTTTACGGCGGCACCATTAATCTGCTGGCGCACACGCTGCCGCGTTTCGGCATCACCACGACTTTCGTCAAGCCGCGCGCTCTGGACGAATTCGCCGCCGCGATCAAACCCAATACGCGCCTGCTGATCGGCGAGACCATCGGCAATCCCGGCCTGGAAGTGCTGGACATCCCCAACGTCGCGCGGATCGCCCACGATGCAAAAATTCCATTGCTGATCGACAATACCTTCGCAACGCCCTATCTCAGCCGCCCGATCGAACTTGGCGCCGATATTGTGATGAACTCCGCCACCAAGTGGATCGGCGGCCACGGCATCGCCATCGGCGGCGTGATTGTCGATGGCGGCAGGTTCGATTGGCGGCTTTCCGGAAAATTTCCGGTACTGACCGAGCCCTATGCCGGCTATCACGGCATCGTTTTCGACGAGCAATTCGGCCCATCGGCGTTCATCATGCGGGCCCGTACCGAGGGCCTGCGCGACTTCGGCGCCTGCCTCTCGCCGACCAATGCCTTTCAATTGCTGCAGGGTGTCGAGACGCTGGGCGTCCGCATGGACCGCCATATCGAAAATACCCATGCGGTTCTGGAATTCCTGACCGCGAACAAGGCGGTAGACTGGGTTCTGCATCCTTCGCTGGAAAACCATCCGGATTATGCGCTGGCCAAACGACTGCTGCCGCGCGGCGCGGGGTCGATCGTCAGCTTCGGAATCAAGGGCGGCCGGCCTGCCGGCAAGAAATTCATCGAGAGCTTGCGGCTGATCAGCCACCTCGCCAATGTCGGCGACGCCAAGACGCTGGTCATTCATCCCGCCAGCACCACCCATCAGCAGATGGATGCCGCACAGCTCAAAGCCTCCGGAATTGGCGAAGAGCTGGTTCGGCTCTCGATCGGCATCGAATCCGCCTCCGACATCACCGACGACCTCGGCCAGGCGCTCCGCCTATCGCAGAAGGCTTGAGCCATGCAGTTGTCCGTTAATGGCGTTGAAACCTTCGTGGCGACCGGTGGCCGGGACTTCGAATCCTCGCTGCCAACCGTCGTGCTTCTGCACGGCGCCGGCTTCGACCATACCACCTGGGCCTTGCACAGCCGGTGGTTTGCGCATCACGGCTACGGCGTGCTGGCTCCGGATTTGCCGGGCCACGGCCGTTCGTCCGGCGCGCCCCTTCAGGCGATCGCCGACATGGCGGACTGGACTGCGGCAATGCTCGATGCCGCCGGCGTGGCAAAGGCGTGGCTGGTCGGTCATTCCATGGGATCCTTGGTTGCGCTCGAGACCGCGGCGCGGCACCCGGCCAAAGTTGCGGCGCTCGGCCTGATTGGCACGGCGGCGACCATGACCGTGGGACCCGATCTGCTCAAGGCCGCCGAAGCCAACGATCACTCCGCCGTCGACATGGTTTCGATCTGGGGCCTTGGATTTCAGGCCGGGCTGGGCGGCAGCCTTGCGCCGGGATTGTGGATGCATTCCGGCGCCCAGCGGGTCCTTGAACAATGCCGGCCCGATGTGCTGTTCAACGATCTCAATGCCTGCAACGCCTATCGGAACGCGCTCGCCGCCGCCGCGCAGATCAAGGTCCCGGCCACGTTCATTCTCGGCGAACGCGACATGATGACACCGGCGAAGGCCGGCAAGACGCTTGCAGCGGCGCTGCCGAATTCGCGCACCGTGGTGATATCAGGCGCGGGCCACATGATGATGGTCGAACGGCCCGACGAACTGCTCGCGGCCCTGCAAGGCTATCGCGCCGCCTGAGCTGACCGCTGTCGTCGCGATCCACCAAATATCACCGGCGGGACCGCCCGGTTCACAACCTCGCGCATGGCGAAACTCGATTGAATCCGCGCAACCCGCGGCAACCTGGAGAGCTCGGTTCGGTGGATGCGTTCAAAATCCTCGATATCGCGCGCCAGGACGATGACGATGTAGTCGTCGCTGCCCGACATCAGGAAGCAGCGAACCACCGATGGACAGCCGATCACCGCGGCTTCGAACGATTTTAAAGCGTCCTCGTTTTGGCTTTCCAGCGTGACCCTGACCAGAACGGTGGTGGACAGCCCGAACCGAGTCAGATCCAATACCGCCTGATAGCCACGGATGAAACCTTCTTCCTCCAGCACCTTCTGCCGCCGCGCGATCGCCGTGCTCGAAAGCCCGACGCGCTCGGCGAGTTCGACGTGGCTGGCCCGGGCATTGACCGTGAGTTCGGAGAGGATGGTCGTATCGAAGCTATCGATCTTCATGCGTTCCGATTCCTGCGCGAAGTGTTCGGATCATGCCGGCTTCCGGCGAGAATTCAGATTAATGCATCAAGATCGCGGGGATTCAAACCGGTATCTGACCTAGAAACCTGGTTTCAAAACAGGGAGCTTCCATGATGCGTGTCGGAGTGCCGAAGGAAATCAAGGTTCACGAGTATCGCGTCGGGCTCACACCCGGCACGGCCCGTGAATATGTCGCCGCAGGCCACAGCGTCGTCGTCGAGACCAACGCAGGCGCGGGCATCGGAGCGACCAATGAGGCCTATCGCAAGGTCGGAGCTGTCATCGCCGACACCGCTGCCGAGATTTTCGCGAGCGCCGATATGATCGTGAAGGTCAAAGAACCCCAGGCTGCCGAATGGTCCCAGCTGCGAGAGGGCCAGATCCTCTTCACCTATCTGCATCTGGCGCCTGACCCGGAACAGGCCAGAGGTCTGATGGCCTCGGGCTGTACCGCGATTGCCTATGAGACGGTCACGGACGCGAAGGGAGGGCTGCCCCTGCTCGCTCCGATGAGCGAGGTGGCGGGACGACTTTCCATCGAAGCGGCGGGCTATGCCTTGAAGCGGAGCGCCGGCGGCCGCGGCCTGCTGCTCGGCGGCGTACCGGGCGTGGTTCCTGCCCGCGTCGTGGTGATTGGAGGCGGGGTCGTCGGCACGCACGCCGCGCGGATGGCCGTTGGGCTCGGTGCGGAAGTCAGCGTGCTCGACCGTTCGCTCCCGAGACTGCGTGAACTCGACGAGCTGTTCGGGGGGCGGGTCCGCACACGCTTCTCCACCATCGAGGCGATCGAACAGGAGGTTTTCTCAGCCGATGTCGTGATCGGCGCCGTTCTCGTGCCCGGCGCCAGCGCACCGAAGCTGGTTAGCCGGGAGATGCTGAAGTCGATGCGGCAGGGTTCGGTGCTCGTCGATGTCGCGATCGATCAGGGTGGCTGCTTCGAGACATCCCACGCGACAACCCACGCCGATCCGACCTATGTGGTCGACGGAATTATCCATTACTGCGTGGCAAACATGCCCGGCGCGGTTCCACTGACGTCGAGCCAGGCCTTGAACAATGCGACGCTGCCGTTCGGGCTGGCGATCGCGGGCCATGGCTTTGCAGCCGTGACGCAGGATCCCCATCTGCGGGCGGGCCTGAATGTTCACCGCGGCCATATCACCAACAAAGCGGTAGCCGACAGTCTTGGCCTGTCCTGCGCGCCCATCGAGGGCGTGATCGCCGCCTGATTCCGCCTGAGCCCTCGCCTCGCGTCCCAACCGTTTCGAAGCCGCGGAACGCGCAACCGATCTCGGCTGTGCCGCGAACGCGGCCGTCCAGGCCGATTGCGCCTGTTGCGGCGATGCTGTGGCCGCTTGCCGACTTATTCGATCTTGGTTTTTCCGAAGCTTGGCCCGCCGCTTTTGCATCGGCCGTCAGTGACACGCCAAAAAGTTCGCCTTCGCCGAGGCCAGCGCTGAAGAACTCGATCGGTCGCGCACGACGTCGCGTGGTTCGACAGCAGCCGCACAAATCTTAGACAGAGTGGACAGGCGATGGGCTCCGGCGACACGCCCTGCGGCCAAGCACAATTCTTTCCTGTTATGAAAAGCAAGTGGGCGTCCCCGAAAAGCCCGGTAAACCAGCAGTTCTCGCGTGCGGCACGCATCTTGCTAAGAAACTATTTTGCATGTCAGGAAATCGGCTCGGTCTCACAACCCAGCGGGCGGAACCATGGATGGCGATCGGCGGGCAGCCGGGAGACCATCCCAAAAACGGGAGACGGATGATGGCGGTGGTACGGTCGGAACTGCGGAAGGATAGTTTGTCGTTTTTGGAAGCGCTCGGTCAGTCGGTTGCGAATGTTTCGCCGACGCTGACGCCGGCATTGGTGGTCGCGGTCGTGGCAGGCATGGCCGGCACGGCATCGTGGCTGGTCTACGTCTTCGCGACCATCGCTCTGGTGATCGTCGGCATCAATGTTGGCAAGCTGGCCAAACGCATCCCGTCTGCCGGCTCGTTCTTCATTTATGTCTCACGCAGTCTGGGTCCATCCTACGGCATGCTGTCCGCGTGGGCTATGCTGGCGGCCTATATCTTCACGGCGATGGCTCTGACGGTTGCGACCTCCATCCTCGTCAAGACGTTTTTCACCTCGCTTGGCTTCACCACCCCTATTCCCAGTACGCTGCTGTACTTCCTGGTTTCGGCCGGGATCTGGGCCTTCGCCTGCCGTGACATCAAGATTTCGGCGCGCATCGGCCTGACGCTTGAGGTGATATCGGTCGCCATTATCCTGTTCGTGTGCGTCTACACGTTTGCCCATTTCGGCTTCAAGATCGATACCAAGCAAACTCATCTCGAGGGCATTGACTTCAAGAGCGCCGCGCAGGCGGTGGTGTTCGCCATCTTCTCCTATGTCGGCTTCGAGAGCGCGGCAACGCTGGGCCGGGAAACCCGCAACCCAACCGTCAACATCCCGCGGGCCATCGTCGCCACGGCGATCTTTGCCGGCGTGTTCTTCGTGTTGACGACCTATCTGATCGTCCAGGGCTTTGATGACGACGCCGCCAAGCTTGGCGCCAGTGCCACACCGCTCGCGGACATCACCAGCAGCATCAG
>WNFA01013018.1_pt1 | contig 12648 bp, 14 predicted proteins | sample 5400481 | NCBI WGS metagenome assembly WNFA01 (sample SAMN13153340, study PRJNA577476) | soil metagenome | isolation source: 120 cm saprolite under Douglas fir tree site 2 hole 1 replicate 2 | place: USA:California | collected 2015-04-18
CTGAAGCTGGCGAGAGGTTAAAAAATAGAGTAGTTTACAATTATCAGTAAACTACTCTATAAATCGACGGAACCGACGGGCGTCGGCCTCTCTCTCACCAGTGCTCATCCACTTTCTCGCCCCGCATGGGAAACTCTATTTGAGTTGCCAGGAACAGCTCAACGCAGGATGAAATAAAGAACAGGCTGAGGGAGATTGGGAAAGCTTATCATCAGCAGGATATGGTAGACTTTGATGAAGTGACTGTCAAAGCCACACATACCCCTATGGTCAGAGAAAGAAGGAAGAGTATGGATAGCTCACAGATCGAACAATACCTCGGCTTTCTGGGCCAGAAACTCGCAGATATGCAGGTCACAACATCACTTATTCTTCTGGGAGGCGCGCTCATGATCACCCAGATAGGCAATCGAAAAGCCACCCAGGATATTGATGTGGTAATTGCGACGAATGATCGGCACACCTATCAGGCAGTTCAACAGGCAATTGCCCTGGTTGCGAAAGAAAAGAAGCTTCCTCCTGCTTGGCTCAATGATGATGTTACCATTGTCGTCGATCAAATCGGCAAACCAAAAGCACCGAAACTGTGGAAAATCTTCGGCAATCTCACCGTTTATGTTCCCGAACTGGAGTATATTCTCGCACTCAAGCTTTTTTCAGGGCGTCCTCAAGATGATCGCGACATCCGGGCAATAGCCCAGCGACTCTCTCTCCAAACCAGGGCGCAAGCCTGGTCTATCGTGAACACGTACATCCCAAACGCCCAGCTCGGTTTCAGAAGTGCCTATACAAGCCAGGCCATCGACCGTTGTTTTCCGAACTAGCACGATGCCTGACATGAGCTCGTTGTTGGCTCGCGTCTAGCATTCTCAAAAGACATGCCCCATTTGTTGTATAATTAAAGAAGGCAGCAATATTCCAGAAAAGGGCGACAACAATGGCCACTCCACTTCCTTATCCAATACATTCCATAGCTGCAGCGGCTGCGCAGATCGATCAGGGTGAAGATCCCTGGTTCGCCATTGGTTGTTTCCTTCATGACTGGTGGTCCTATGCAGTAGATCAGCGCCAGGAGTTGATCGGCGAACCACCCTCACCAACTACCACACCAGATGGAAAGCGCTGGGCGGCATTTTGCGCCGCAACGGTTGAAGAACTTTGTACCAGAACATCCTTCCCTTGCCCCGCCTGGGTGCATGAACAGAACTACGTTCTCGAAGATCCCTGGTTCTTATCCTCCCAAGTATCGCAGCGGGAATGGTTGCTCTTAACGACACCCGAACCATTCCGACGACGGAAAATCTTCGTCGGTGGAAGCGTGCTTGACAATAAGTACGAACTGCGGCGCGCTTTTGACTCGAAACCCAGGTGGACCATCTGGTCGGACCAGGACCTCCAGAATTTGGCAGCGTCAGACGAGGTATCTTCTCATTAGGAAAAGATAAGGTGTGTCGCTCTGCTGCAATAAGAAAGGGCTGATACTGGTGCATTGCTCCTGCAACACCTGTACTGGCTACTTAGCTTATCCGTTCTAAAATAGCGTCACTGGTGGCCCTCTCATTCCCATGTTCTTGCCATCCATACACCGGGCAGGTGGTGAAAAGGGTTCCTCGATGACTGTTTCTTTCCGGATGTTAGAACGGATAGCCTAAGTAGCCAGTACAGGGGCGTCGTCAACCTTTTTGAAACGCTCGTAAAGAAGAATACAAAGCGGTGAAACAAGGCAGAACATAGAGTCAAGCAGGTTATAGCCATGAGCTAGCCCGCTTCTTTTTAATGCGGTTAAATGCCTGATGAAGCGCTCCTTAAGATACATCCTCATATGTGGCTAGCGTTTTTGCCAGTGTGATAATGCAGTCTGATGTATGTATAAATCCGTCTTCCCCATGCTCAAAAACCGTTTCTGGCCCATCGCAGAACAAGCAATAATACCTCTGGTCTTCATCAGGCGTTCGCAATAACTTAGCTCGTGATAGCCCCGTCACAATTTGCAGCAATACATGCTCTGATCTAAAATCTTGTATACCCATGTTTTACGCACTCCTTTTAATTCTTTTAAACGCCTCGTTAAATGACTGCTCGTCAGGATAAAACAGAATACCACGCGGAATATGCGCCCGGCCTAGTATGGCGTCTTTATATTGCAACCCTATCGTATCATCTAACAAATTGAGTGATACGCGGTTCTCTGCACGTAAATACCGGGGTAACGCGCTATATGGTGACGCAACATTGTTATAGAGAGCCGCGCCATGTTGTGTGGATTTATCTCAAATATATGAAGTGTTCCGTCGCTTCATTGAGATCAACCAGTGCTAATCTCATTCTCATGATCACGTCCATGATTTCCTCTTTAGTGTAGGTTCTGGTTAGTTTATGATCGCCCTCAGCATTTACAAAATTTTGGAACGCCGCCCTAAATGCATCATCAGGTATCGCTAGATACGTGACGATCAAGTTATCAAAGTGAGGATCCATCAGCCGCTCACCCAAAGTAAGAAATCTTATCCTATCAGCGATAACCTTCTCATTAGTACCCCTAGCATTGTGTATCTCCACCCATATACGGGTACGGTTAATTGCTGCTTCTATGTAGGGAGCAATCTGTTGCTTTCTCCAGTCCCGAAGAGCTGCATCACGCGCAAGAACCCTTTGGCCTTCAAGAGTGTGCTTAGCTATTGCTGCGGCTCCACGCTGATTGAGCCAGCACCAAGCGCAACGCCCGCCCCTCCGATGAACCCGGCGCCGAATATTTGTAACAAGGTTATCCAGATCATATTTGCCATTATACTACAAAAATTTTCCTCATTTGCGCTACTCATTTCAATATGCGCGCCTGAACGCCCCATGGTTTTAGCGGCCCGTTTACATGGATGGTACTGCCATTGGATATGGTGGATAATTCGACAAGCCCCCTGTAAACTCATTTCGGGCTGTTTTCTCTTCATTCGGCCGTCCAGGCAGACCCCTTCATCCTGTAGCCTCCACCCCCGTCTGCTTTCATCTTCACCGAGCCGCCCACCGCCATTTCGCAAGACGTCTTCTCGCTTCATTTGCGCTCAAATGGTGAAGCATGGCACCGGCGGTAAGGGGTAGCACAAAACTTCCCGTGCGGTCCACCGTCGGTTGGTTTTCCCTGCTGCCATGGCTGGGGTACGCTGCCGGTAGCGTTGCGCCAGAAGTTTGCCCCCTCGCTCTCGCGGCTGCACGAACACAACCCGTTGCGATGCATGGGGACGCACAACATGATACTAGGCTCGCCACCATTCCAGGTGAACCAGAAGGTGTGGTGCAGGCTTCGCCGTAGCCCAGGTGCGGCGTGCCAGCGCTGCCACCCCGTGTCGGACGGTCAGATTCACCCGCTCAATAAAAGCGGTGTTCAACCGTCCAGAGAGACCCAGTCCCTGCAAGGCGACCTTGAGAGCGTCCCTTGTCCCAAGGCACATCACATGCGTGACTCGCACCAGCTTGCGACGCCGGTAGCTTTTCTTCACCTGACCGTATATCAGCTCCGCCGCCACTTGCCACTGGCGTGCTTTCCTCCCTGGGCGACCCACCTCAAGCCAGTGTCCAAAATGGGCGGTCAAGGCATAGAAATATAAATTCAAACCATCACTTGTGAAGAACGGGAGGCAGCCAGGGGCCAAGATCCGTCGTAGGGAGTGGATAACCGTATGTGCCGCGTTTTGCGTGCGGAGACCGAGATGGAGGACGGGAAGAATCTTCGTGCAGGGGTCGATGGCCAGCCACAGCCACAGCACCTGTGTGGCGCTGCGGAGCCTGGTACGCAGTTCGTCCAGCTGGAGGTGCGGGATCTGGAGGTCGCAGAAAAAGTGCTCATGTAAGGTTTGAGCGTGCTCCCCAGCGCGGGACAGCCAGGTGGTGATAGTGGCTTGACGGTAGCCAAAGACACGTTCAGCGGCGGAAGGATCCAGCCCTTCGGCCAGCGCAGTCAGCACCATTGCGACTTGCTGGGAGGGGGTTTTCAGACGGTATAGGGGGGTATGGTACCGGGCAGTGAAAGTCGTGTGGCAGGCCTGACAGCGCAATGTCTGGATCCGCTCAGCATGGCCATGGGTGCCATCCCCGACCAGGGCGTGAATGTCAGCATCTGCGATGCCGGAGTACGGGCACTGTTGGTTGGGACAGGCGAAGCCCTCGGTGTTTACCCGCTTGGGTGCTCCCCGGCGGCTTTTCACCTCACGCCAAGGGCGTACTGGCGCAGGGGCAAGTCTCACACCTGACGAGGAGAGGCGACAAACAGGGCAATCAAGCGGGGTGCGTGGCTTGAGAAGACGGTGGACCGTAGTGCGTATCATCCCTGCTTTTGAGTTGGAAGGCTGATGATGGGGCAAAGAAAGGTGCCCAAGGCGCGTCAGGCCGAGTAGGAGGAAGAACACGAGCAGGAACAAGAACACCTGAAAGGCCATAAGGATCCTCGCTGCTTGAAATGGGGAGAATGGATAGCTTCTTTAGCATTAGGAACGTGTCCCTTCGATTACCTTGAAGAAAACGTACAGCGTTTCTTAATTCCTGAGCGACCACAGGAGGACTTCGAGGCAGCGTGGCTAGAGGCGCGGAAACTCCCAATGCCTATCGAAGCCGCAAACAGCTTCCTTCCTGCCAATATACCAATGGTAGCGACTTCATCGCAATCGGTAGATACACAGCGACTGGAACGCTACGTGAAAACAGCCCTAGAGCGTGCGGAACAGGTGGGCATCCGCGTCATCGTCTTCGGGAGCGGTGCGGCGAGAGCCTGTCCACCAGGCTACAGTCGTGCCGACGCCATACAACAAATTGGAGAACATCTCTCCCGCTGGAGCGACTGGGCGCAGAACCACGGCGTAATGATTGTTCTGCTCCGGCCCTCTCTCCTCTCACACGTCCATGTCGCTGAAAAGCAAGAACGTGCGGCACCCGGTCGCTGTGGGGAAGATTTTCGTCCCTCCTTCTCTGCACTTCACCAGGCTGGCTATGACCGTCGCATCTCGATTGAATGCAACTGGCAAAACTTCGCTACTGAAGTAGGTCCAGCCATAGAGACGCTCAAAGAACAATGGATGATAAGTGCAGGATGAATGCAGAACCCACGAATTGCGCAACGAGATGGAGGGAACTTTGAGTCGTGTCCTCGAAGCGGAAGCGCGTACAGCTCTGGTGTGCTGGCTATATAGGACATCCGTTCGGGAAATATGCACTTCGACAAGATAATAGGTATAGAGAAGCACTCCAATATCCCACGGATTGCGCAACGAGATGAAGGTGGAGAAGTGAATCGGTTTCACAGGCTCGTTTCATCCCCTCGCTTTCTCGGCTTTCTCTCGAGAGAACCCATCAGTGTCAGAGAACCAGGCGATAATGAAGGCCGATTAAAAGCCACTTCGACTTCTGAGAAAAACTCGTTCGTACGTAGCCCAGGGATTTGTGCCAGATAGGTGAGCCAGCAGTAAGAATCTGCTGGCTCTTGCTTTCTACTAAATATAGTAGCACTGGAATTACATTATTTAGAGTGTATATTCAACAAAAGCTTGATTTTTCGCTCGCATTCTGTTATGCTCTCTTTAGGTCGCTGGAATGTTTCTGCCAAGCACGAGCGAGAAAGACAACCATCTTGTGCTTGCTCCTTGCTCAAATACGCTCTTCTGACTAGCATGATTCTCACTGAAGAAAGGAAGCCACGATGTCTGACGAAGATTTCACCCTCACTGCTCAACTCCAATCTCTTATCCTCGACCGCCTCTTTCGCTTGCTTTCTGAGCATTACGTTTTTCCTGAGCTTGTTCCTGCGGTTGAGAAGACGCTGCGCCAGCAGTTCGACACCGGTGCATATGAAGATTGCACTGCTGCTGATGTGTTTTGTGAGGTCGTTACCAAGCAGATGTCCGAGAGTTGCCACGACCGGCATCTGGTCCTGCGCTCCCATGCAGAGGCGCTGCCGCTCTACGAGACCGAAAATCTCACACGTTCCGAAAGATGGCAAACACAGATGGCCGAGATGGAAACCCTTCGCAACTTCGGCTTCCAGAAAGTGGAGAGGCTGGACGGGAATATTGGCTATCTCGACCTGCGCTTCTTCTCTTCGCCCGCAATTGCAGGCGACACCGCTGTCGCAGCCATGGCTTTCCTGGCCCATACCAATGCTCTGATCATCGATCTACGGTACAACGATGGCGGCGAGAATTATATGGCGCATCTGCTGACGAGCTACCTGGTTGAGGCTGAACCGATGTTGCTGAATAGTTTCTATTTGCGCCCTCAACAAAGCACCCAGCAGTGCTGGACACTCCCCTATGTCCCAGGGAAGCGCTATGTCAACAAGCCTGTCTACCTCCTGACGAGTCCTGCCACAGCCTCGGCGGCTGAAGAGTTTGCCTACACGCTCCAACAATCGAGACGAGCCACGGTAATTGGTGAGAGAACCATGGGTGCAGCGAATCCCGTCGAGCACTATCAAATCACCGAGCATGTGACAGCGTTGATCCCTATCGGCACATCGATCAATGCCGTGAGTGGAACGAACTGGGAAGGTACGGGGGTTGTCCCTGATAAAGAAGTACCAGAAGCCCAGGCATTGCACGTTGCACATGTTGAGGCTGTTCAGCAGATGCTGGCAGAGGCACATGTGCACCTCTCACCGTTCGCCTATGAGGCACTTGAGCAAGAGGCGCACACGCTAATCAAAGGCCAGATTTTCCTCCACGAAGAATGAATGTACGTCTTTGGGCGACTTTTCCCCAAGGACTGCGCCATGAGATTAGAGCAGAGAGCGAGGGAGCAGAAACCACGTCTGCTGAAAGGGGAAACAGTGGACGTTCTTAAACAGGGAGGACCGATGAGAAGAAGCGCTGATTCTCCGGTTACCATCCAGACCTCTTCCCAATCCGTTCCCTCGACGCCATGTTGGTTCGGGGAAGTCGTGCTCCTAACCTGGCATCTGAAGCAACAGGGAGTCCTCGACGCCATCACCGAGCACGTTCGCTTTGCCCGGCGGCGTTTCGGCCGTTATGAGGTCATCGACTTTGTGGCTGTGCTCATCGGCTATGCCGTAAGCTCCGAACGCACGCTGGAAGCCTTCTACGAGCGGCTCTCTCCCTGGACGACCGCCTTCATGGCCCTCTTCGGGCGCGACCGCTTGCCGGCGCGCTCGACGCTCAGCCGCTTCTTAGCGGCCCTGACCTCTGAACCGGTCGAAGCCCTACGCACGCTCTTTCTCTCCGATCTACTGGCGCGCCCGTTGAGCAGAGAGGAGCAGCCCGGTGGCCTGTGGGATCGAGCAGGCCAGCACTCCCTGGTCTTCGATGTGGATGGCACACGCGAGGCGGCCCGCCAACGCGCTTTGCCTCAGACACCAGATCGTCCTGCCCCAGCGCGGCGCTTGCACCCGCTCTGTGCCCCTGGCTACACCGGGCGCAAGCGAGGGGAAGTTGTCCGCACGCGCACCACAGTATTGCAAGCTCATACGCATCAATGGCTTGCCAGCTTTGGCAACCCAGGCAACGGCGAATATCGGGCAGAACTGCGTCGGGCGGTGGTCTCGATCCAGAGCTATGTGCAGGCGCATCACTTTCCAGAGGAGCGCGCCATCCTGCGCCTGGATGGGCAATATGGCACCAGAGCTGTCCTCTCCGATCTTGCAGACCTTGCCTATGTGATGCGTGGGAAAGACTATCAGATCCTGAAGCAAGCCGAGGTCCAGGCCAGACTCTCGCTTCCTCCAGATCGAGCCTCTCACTCATCCGGAAAGTGGCATCGTGCGTACCCTCTACGACTGCCCTGACTTGGCCGTGGGCTCGATCGGACATCGCTGCCGGGTCGTGGTGGCGACTCATCCCGCCTCGACAAGGAAGAGCCGGATCGGCGTCGAATGTTCTGGCCTCGTCTACGAACTGTTCTTGACAAATCTGCCTCAGAGCGCTTTCACGGCTGCCGACGTGGTGGCCCTTTATCTGCATCGGGGAGCGTTTGAAAATGCTCTGGCTGATGAAGATATCGAGCAAGATCCGGATCGCTGGTGTTCTCATGCCGCCTGGGGTCAGGAATGCTGGCAAATTGTGAGCCAATTGGCCTGGAACCTTCGCCTGGAACTGGGCCATCAACTTCAACCTGATCCTGTGCGCACGACCGAGTTTGCTCCTGCTCTCTCCCTGGCGCACGATCAGGCTGTCGACTCCACTTCTCCGGCGTCTGGCTATGGATCAGCAGAGGAGGCTCTGCCCTGGAAACGAGGCCGCCTCTCTGGACGAGATTTTCCTCTCCAGTCGGATGGGACACTCCGTTGCCCTGCTGGCCAGTCGCTGCGCCCAACGGAACAACGCCGAGAACGCAATGGCACGTTGCGCGTCCTCTATGCTGCTAGGATTCGAGAATGTCGCCCTTGCCCCTTACGAGCGCAATGCCAGTGGCATGGGAAAGACACAAAGAAGCCCCGCCGGGTCAGTCTGCTGTGGCATCCATCTGGGATTGGCTCTGCACCTCTGCTTTGGAGGGACTGGAGCCGCCGGCAGCATCGGCGCTCGTGCATGCAACTGCTCCGCCAGCAACAGGTAGAGGTCCAGGTGGAACCCGAGAACTCTGCCAATCCAGTCGTCCAGCTTTCGCCCCTTTCCAGGGCTTCGCGCGCGCACTATCGGCTCTCGTGGGCAGAACGGCTGGCTCGCAATGCGCGCCTGCCAACGGCTAGCCAGGTAATGATCAGACTGTTCGGTGTACCCGAAGACTTTGCTACCTCGCTCGGCTTGATGACGGCTTAAACTTCGCGCATCTCGTGCCTCGGTCTTGCTTCTCCTCAGAGAGGCATGCTTCTCCGAGTGGAGCTTCATGACCTCTTTTCCTGGTTGTTCCTCGATTCCTCTCATCTGCTGCCCTTTTCGCTCTCCGTCCCTCTGTTTCTACCACCTCCAACGCGCGGGGCGTCCAGTTCGGCGCGGCTTTCGCTCACCAGATCAGAGATTAGCTCTTCAACAACCTCGTTGCGCAATTCGTGGGAATATCAATCAGAAACCAGAGTACAACCGCAATGGCTATCCCGGCCTGCTCTGGCTTGTGATGGCTACTTGGACCAAGCGCCCTGGAGGCGATCCGGCTCTTGTGTCTGCCTGTCACGCTAGGCGTCTTGGAGATCATCGGACGCCCGTCGGTTCCGTCAATTTATAGTGTAGTTTACTGATAATTGTAAACTACACTATTTTTAACCTCTCGCCAGCTTCAGAGCCGTCGTTCAGGAGCATAACGGAGATGATAAAGAGGATCCTTTCTTTTTTTCCACGCTTCTTCCTCCACCTTCCACGAGCCTGAGAAGGGCTTTAAAACTGCAAACGGGTGCCATGATGTTGCCTCACCTGCTGTCAGCCATGGAAGCTTTTTCGAGAAGAAGATGGGTGTATGGTCGAAGCTGTCTGCCTGTTACATAATGCGTCTTGTAGAATTCGTTGTTTCGCTAATTCTAAATTATTAAATATATGGTAGAATAAAGTGATTGTTCTCCTCGACGCACACTGCCGCCTCACACGTGGGCTCTGGCGCTTCATTTGCTCCTCTGGTTTGGTCCAACGCTTCCTCCTCCTGTTTCCTGTTCACTGCTCTCAAAGAAGCGAGGGGGAAGGTGGCATCCATTCTTTTATCATGAGCTTCTTTTCCGAACGGATGACCTAAGTAGCCAGCACAGCTCTCTCTATCCACTGGAGAAGCTCTTGTTGTAAGGGGCTGACATGAAGTGGTGTTGCTTGTGGAGGGGGCATGAGAGCAGTCTCCTTCACTGTGTTGTGCCCCGCCTTCTATCATACCCTGCTCTCCCGCGCTATTTCCGCGTGGCTGTACTCGTCTGTCATCAACTCGACGTCGTGGCACTGAGCCTGGTAGGCCACGATACCAGCGTCCGCGCGGCCCTGGTCACTCTGTGGCAACGCGAACAGCTGGCCTTTCTGCTCGCCGATGGCGCAGAGCGGCATGGCCCACTACGCCTGCAACGCCTGCCCATCGGGTACAAGCAGTTCTCGACGCGCATCCAGCAGGAACTGGGGTATCGCGAGCCTGTCCCGCTCGATGAAGCACTCAGACGCATGATTGCCTGGGAGCACACTCATCCCCCGGCAGAGATCGATCCCAACCTGTTCGACGACGCTGCCGAGGGCTCTCTTCTGGCCCGTCTTCTGTAACCAGGTCACTCACGAGAGCGCCATTGGTGCCGCGCTCCAGTAGCCCTCTTTTCTCCGCTTGCTGCTGGCGTTGCTTGTGCGCTCGTTGCCGGGTGAGGAACACGGCCATCCCACGCTCCGCTTGCTTGATGGTGCCGGTAGCAGGCAGGATGGGCGATCAGAGGAAGTCAGCCTTGTCACGGCACCTGCTTGCTCGACTGAGGAGGTGCGAGACTTGCCCAGAGATGCAGTGCTCCATACGCACGCCAGGGCCGCCATGTCTCCGCACGTCGCTCGATGCTTCTGGCATCGGCGACCAGCCCTTGCTGTTGGAAGGCTCGCCGCAGACCAAGATCAGCGATCGGCAACGCATCCGGATCGCCAAGCGCCCGCATCGCAATGTAGGAGGCTGTCCATGGCCCTACCCCTGGAATCTGCCGGAGCCGTGCCATGCTTTGCTCCCGATCTGCCCCACGGTCAAGCGCCAGACCCTCCTCGACCACGGCATGAGCCAGTCCTTGCAGCGCAGTCACTCGACTGCTCGTGAGCCCCAATCCCCGCAAGTCGGCTTGTGCGATTGCCTGGGGAGTTGGGAAGAAGTGCGTTACCCTCCCTTGTGGCTGATCCACCGGTTCTCCCAGGGCTGCCAACAGCCGTCCAGCGAGCGTCCGTGCGCCAGCCACAGAGACCTGTTGTCCTACAATGGCCCGCACGGCGAGTTCAAATCCGCTGACCGTTCCCGGAACACGCAGTCCAGGACGCGCCTTGACCAGTGGAGCCAGCAGCGGGTCGATCGCCAGGACGTCAGCGATCGCCGCCGGGACTGCATCAAGATCAAAGAGATAGCGGCATTGCTGGACGAGCATGCTCAGATCACTCAAGTCGTTGAGCTGCAACCGAAGCCGAACGGCATGTGTCTGCTCCAGTGGCTCAAACTTGATGATTCCCCGCGATCTGGGCAAGAGCACGCTTCGTCGATAGCATTGGTTGAGCACCTCTTCTACTCCTGGGATGGCTCGTCGCTCCAGGTAGGTCAGCAGGGAAATGGAATCAAACGGGGGGCGATACTGCACACGCAAGGTCAGCTTCCCTTCCCCCATGTTCCCAGGAAGCGTCCGCCGGCGAAACGCGGAGGGAGCACAGCCGAAGGCGGCTTGCATCGTCTCATTGAATTGCCGGATGCTGGCAAAGCCAGCCGTAAAGGCGATCGTCGTCAGTGGCAGCTCCGTTTGATCGATGAGCAGGCGAGCCGTTTGGGCACGACGTGTCCGAGCCAGTGCCAGCGGGCCAACTCCCACCTCGGCCACCAGTTCGCGGTGCAGGTGCCGCGGACTTACCGCCAGATGACGTGCCAGTCCAGCCACGCCCTCCGTGTCTATGACGCCTTCAGCGATCAGTCGCAGTGCTCGGGCAACCAGGTCGGCCCGCACATTCCAGTCTGGCGAGCCAGGACTGGCTTCGGGGTGACACCGGCGGCAGGCACGGAACCCGGCAGCCTCCGCTGCTGCCGCACATGGGTAGAAGCGGACATGCAACTGCCCATCAAAGCGCGCATCACGGCTGCCCATAGCTTTATAGCACAGGTCGAAATCTGCGTAGAGAGGTGCTGTCTGCATACCGCCATGATACAGAAAAGACCAGGGGAATGCTAGCGCTTTTCGGACATGTTCACTTCAACCCGTCTTGCACGCGTTCAGTGCATGTCGATGGAAGCCAGTCGAGGGTCGAAAGAGCTTCTGAGTATGGATCGCGGGCAGCATACATTCAGGAATGAATATGGCCGAAAGTTGCCAGACAATCCGCGGTCCTGGCCGTAAGATAGGGGATATCAGCTTCAGACGAAGATGAAGGAGGTGCTCCTATGACACACTGGCAGGGAGGAAGGTACCGCGACCTGTTCCAGTATGCATCGTTCCGTTGGTTCTGGTTCGGGTTCACGTTCTCAGCCGTCGGTGATGCGATGACCAGGATTGCCTTGATCTGGTACGTGTATCAATCCACGGGCTCAGCGCAAGCGGTGGGCTGGTTGCTGCTCTGTTATACCGGTCCGGTCGTGCTCAGTGGCTTGTTCGCCGGTTCCCTGTTAGACCATTTTGACCGGCGGATGGTGATGTTGATAGACAATACCTTCCTCGGTGCCGTGGTCGCCTCCATCCCCCTGCTCTCCATCATTGGTCATCTCGCCCTCTGGCACATCTACCTGGTGGCCATCGTGTATGGCTGCCTCATGATGATCACGTTGGCCGGAGGGCCTGCCCTCATTCCTTCCCTGGTGCCCCAGGACCGCTTAGCGACCGCCAATGCTCTGGAAACCCTGAGCTACACGGTGAGTGGAGTGGTCGGTCCCCCGCTCGCTGGCCTGCTGATTGCCAGGTTCGGCGCACCATCTGTGCTGGTGATCGATGCGCCCTCGTACGCCACCTTTGCCCTGGCCTTGACGAGAGTCCGGGCCACAGTCGAACCCATCACACAAGAGCAGGGAGGCGTCAAAACCTATCGACTCAAAGATGCG
>WNFA01004180.1_pt1 | contig 12641 bp, 11 predicted proteins | sample 5400481 | NCBI WGS metagenome assembly WNFA01 (sample SAMN13153340, study PRJNA577476) | soil metagenome | isolation source: 120 cm saprolite under Douglas fir tree site 2 hole 1 replicate 2 | place: USA:California | collected 2015-04-18
CGGATCACCGTGACCGCGCCATTCTCGACCGCGAGGTCGACGACGTCCTGCGCGAGCGGACGCCCCAGCCGCGCGGCCACCCGAGGGGCGAGGTCCTTCCCCGTTGCGCTGGCGGCGAATACCACCGCTCCGTAGCTGCCGCTCTTGATGCGCTCGGCAATGGTGCGGGCGTAGCCCTCAGGGGCATACATGCCGAACGCCGGGTTTGTCAGCGTGATCACTTTGTCCGCGCCGTAGCGGCCCACCTGCTCCGCGCCCTTCACGGCACCTGACGCCAGGATGAGAGCGTCTACGCTCGCGCCCAGCGCGTCGGCCAGCCGGCGGGCGCCCGTCACGACCTCGTAGGACACTTTGCGCAGCCCGCCGTCCCGCTGCTCGAGCACCGCGAGGACGTGGCTCACAGGACCTTGGCTTCCTCGCGCAGCAGGCGCACCAGCTCCGGCACCGCGGCCGGGCCTTCGCCCACGATTTTCCCCTCCTTGCGCTCCGGGGGAGGCGTCAGGGAAAGGATCTCGAGCGCCCCCGGACCGAGCGCTGCGGGCTTCACGTCCAGCGGCTTCTTCTTCGCGGCCATGATGCCCTTGAGCGCGGGGTAGCGCGGCTCGTTCAGACCTTTATCGGTGGTGAGCACGGCCGGGAGGGGAAACTCCACGACCTCGACACCGCCCTCGATTTCCCGTTCGGCGACGCCCTTCATGCCCTCGATCTCGAGGTGGGCCACGGTGGTGACGCACGACAGGTCGAGCAGCTCGGCCACCATGGGGCCGACCTGATGGTTGTAGTCGTCGATGGCCATCTTGCCGAACAGGATGAGATCGAAGCCGGCGCCCTTGAGCTCGGCGGCCAGCGCCTGCGCCACTTCCAGACCATCGGTGGGGATCCGCTCCGACTGGAGCAGGACACCGCGGTCGGCGCCCATGGCGAGCGCGGTGCGGATCGTCTCCTGGGCCGCGGCGGGGCCGAGCGCGATCACGACGACCTCCCCCGCCCCGGCTTTTTCCTTGCGTCGCAGCGCTTCTTCGACGGCGAACTCGTCATAGGGATTGAGAATGAACTTGACGCCGGCTTCGTCGAGCGATTTGCCGTCGGAAGCGATCTTGACGCGCGTCTCGGAATCGGGGACGCGCTTGATGCACACGGCTGTTCTCATGAGAGGCGACGCTACGACGCCACGTTGTACGTTGTATGTGGTGAATCACATTTCGGCGCAGGAAAGCAAACCTGCCTAATCCCATCTGGCAACCTTTCGTATGACGTAGCGTCGTAGCGACGTACCACGCCTAGAAATCCGTACTCAGGCTTATCTGTACATGCCGCGGCGGTCCTGGCGTGAGCCAGCGCTGCACCGGCGAGCCTGGCGCCGTGGGGTTCTCGGCGAACGTGCCGAACGTGTAGACGCGCCGGTCGAACAGATTCCGCACCGCGCCGCGTAGCTCGAAGTCGCTCCAAGTCAGCGTGAGCGACAGATCGGCGATGGTGTAGTCGGACAGTCGGCGGGTGACGTTCTCCTCGTCCCCGCGGAGCCACTGCCGCCCGACATAGCGGGCGTCCAGTGCGGCAGCGAGCGCCACGCCCGTCTCGTTCCCCCGGTGGCGAAGGATCGGCACCGCGAGCCCCGCATTGACGCGGTGGCGCGGCACCATCGGAAGCTCGTCGCCCGGCGTCACCGTCTCACCGGCGGTGTCGCGCGTGGTGGCGAGCGTGGCGGTCGTCTCGAAGGTGGCTCGGGTGTAGCCGTAGTTCGTGTACGCCCGTACACCCGCCGGGCCCTGCCACTGGAGCGCGAGCTCCACTCCGCTGCGGCGCGTCGCGCCGATGTTCTGGAAGTAGCCGCCGATGACGGTCGAGGCGATGAAGAAGATGTCATCTCGCACGTCGGTGCGGTACACGTCGGCGCTGGCGTCGAAGCGGCCCGGCGCGCGGACGTGCCATCCCAGCTCGTACGTCGTGGCCACGACGGGCTTCAAGGCGGGGTCGGGTCCGAGGGCGAACGGCAGCGGGCACGCGGCCTGTGGGTCGGCGCACGCCAGCTCGACGATGGCGGGAGCGCGGAACCCACGGCTCACGGACGCGAACACCTCGTGTCCGCCCCCGCCGTTCCAGGTGAGCCCGACGCGCGGGGACAACCGCCGGAAGATGTGCAGGCCGTTCTGCGACGCGTCGATCAAGTCCTCGAACGGCACGCGGATCCAGTCGTAGCGTGCCGCGGCGGTCGCGGTGAGCCGCGGCACCACCTCCAGGTTCACGCCGGCGAAGGCGCCCGCGTTCACCTGATTGGTGCGCACCGACTCCGTGAGCGAATCGGGGGAGCCGCCCCCCGGCACGGCAAAGATGTGGACGGCCACGTGCTCGTAGTCCGCGTCCGCCCCGGCGAGCCAGTGCAGCTCTCTGGCCCCGAGCGGCACCTTGCCCGAGAGCTGCACCGCCCCGCCGCCCATGCGCGTCGCGTTCTGCTGCCGCGAGTCTTCCCCCACGAAGTTCGCGTTGAACTGCTCGCTCGAGAGCGAGCGCCCGAACGCGTTGATGGCGAGCTGCGTGTGGCCGAGCAGGCGCTGCGCGTTCAGGATGGCGAGGTGGGCCTGCGGGGCGAAGTAGTCACCCCCGGTGAAGTTGCGGCGCGGATTCACCACCGCCACGCTCTCGGGAAGGCTGCCGGCCTGGAAGATCTTGTTGTCCGCGCCCGAATAGCTGAGCGTGGCGTCCCAGGTGCCGTTCAGGAGCCCGAGCTTCGCGAACAGCGTGCCGATCCGGCTGCGCGTGTCCTCGCGCCAGCCGCCTTCCCGCTCGTAGCGTGCGCCGAGGTAGTAGTCCCACACCCCATGGCGGGCCGCGGCGCGCGCCTTCAGCTCGTAGCGTCCCCAGCTCCCCGCTGACGCCTCGATTTCCCGCGCCGCCGGGCTCGCGCCCCGGCGGGTCACGAGGTTCACCGCGGCCCCGAGGGCGTTCCGACCGAGCAATACCGACGGGCCGTACACTACTTCCACCCGCTCCACGTCCTCGAGCGGCAACAGGTCGAAGTTCACCTCGTGTGCGTCGGGCTCGTTGGCGCGCACGCCGTCCACGTACACCGTGACGCCCTGCGGCACGCCGATCACGGGCGAGACCTGAAACCCGCGGAGGGAGACGTCCATCTCTGCCGTCGCGCCGAGCTCGTCCGACGTGGTCACGCCCGGCAGCTGCTCCAGCGCGTCCGCGAGCGTCCGCACGCCCCGCGCGTCCAGGTCCTGGGCGTCGAGCGTGGCGGTCCGCCCGGCGAGGCCGCGTGCCAGCTCGCGCACGGTCGGGAGTCGGACGCCGGTGACGACGACCGGGGCCAGGGTGGTCGTGTCTCGGGGAACGGAGTCGGGGTGTTGGGCGGGCTGTTGCGCGCCGGCGGACAAGGGAACGAGGAGCGACAGTGCGCCGTTGAGTAAACGCGGAAGTCGGAACGCGGAACGCGGAACAGAAGACAAGCGCACCGATGCCTCGGCCTACTGTTCCGACTTCCGCGTTCCGCGTTCCGCGTTCCTAGTTGAACGCACTCAGCCCCGTGATTTCCTGGCCCAAGATGAGCGTGTGGATGTCGTGCGTCCCCTCGTACGTATAGACCGATTCGAGGTTCGCGAGGTGGCGCATGGCCTGATACTCCGCCAGGATACCGTTCGCGCCGAGCAGTCGGCGCGTCTCACGCGCCACGTCGGTCGCGATGTTCACGTTGTTCCGCTTGGCGAGCGACACCTGTTGCGGCGTGACCTTCCCCTGGTCCTTGAGCCGCCCGAGCTGCAGGCTGAGGAGCTGTGCCTTGGTGATCTCGGTGAGCATCTCGGCGAGCCGCGCCTGCTGCAGCTGGAAACCGCCGATCGGCTTGCCGAACATCACGCGTGTCTTCGCGTAGCTCACCGCTTCGTCGAAACACGCCATCGCCGCGCCCACCGCGCCCCACGCGATCCCGTATCGGGCTTGGGTGAGACACATGAGCGGCGCCTTGAGGCCGCCCGATTTGGGCAACAGCGCATCCTTGGGCACGCACACGTCCTGGAGGACGAGCTCGCTCGTGTCGCTCGCGCGCAGGGAGAGCTTGCCCTTCTGGTCCTTGGCCGAGAAGCCCTTCGTGTCGGTGGGGACGATGAAGCCCCGGATCGACTCCACGTCGTTCACCTTACCCGCCTTGGCCCACACGACCGCGATCTGCGCTGTCGAGCCGTTGGTGATCCACATCTTGGCGCCGTTCAAGACCCAGCCATCCTTCGTCTCCTTCGCGACGGTGATCATGCCGGCGGGATTCGACCCGTAGTCCGGCTCCGTGAGCCCGAAGCAGCCGATCACCTCGCCCGACGCCATCGTCGGCAGCCAGCGCCGCTTCTGCTCGTCCGAGCCGAAGGCGTAGATCGGGTACATGGCCAGCGCGCCCTGGACCGAGGCGAACGAGCGCACCCCCGAGTCACCGCGCTCGAGCTCCTGCATGATGAGGCCGTAGGCGACGTTGTTCAGCCCGGCGCAGCCGTACTCCTCCGGCAGGTTGGCGCCGAACAGGCCGAGCTCGGCCATCTGCGGGACGAGCTGCTTCGGGAAGCGCCCCTCGATGTAGTGCTCGCCGATGATGGGAATCAGGTTCTCGTCCACCCACGCGCGCACTGTGTCGCGCACGGCGCGCTCTTCCTCGGAGAGCAAGCTGTCGACATCGTAGAAGTCGACGCCCTGAAACTTGGGTGCCATGGCTGCCTCAGCTGTGGGATGTCGTGTCCGCGGGTACGGGCTGGGCGGGAGGTGGAGCGGGGGCGGGGGCGGGGGCGGCTCCCTTCCCTGCCCGTGCGAATGCGCAGGTGTCCGACGCCCGGAAGCGACGGGACTCGGCATCCCTCCGGAAGTAGGTGATGTGGACCGCCGTCGGCTCGATCGTCACGAAGTTGAAGGTCGACGGCCGCCCGCCGCGCGTACGCTTGCAGAGCGTCCCCGCGGTCGAGACCACGACCCGACCCGCGAGCAGCTCCGCTCCCTCCTGGTGGTCGTGCCCGCACAGCACGACCTCTGCCCCCGAGGCCACGATGCGACGCTGCGCCTGGCGCCAGCGGGCGAGGCCCATACGCTTCGAGATATCGCCCCGCAGCACGTTGTGGTGCAGCACCAGCACCCGAGCCTGCTCCGGCGGCGCGGCCTCGAACAGCCCGCGCGCCCGCGCGAACTCGCGCTTCGGGAGGTGCCCCTTCACCGCGAGATCGCGCACCTGCGGCGTGAGCGAGCCCCACGCCACCCCGTGCGAGGTGAGGGCGCTCGCGATGATGGCCCCGGGGAGCCCCAGCGTGGGCGCCAGGTCCGCGCCGAAGTAGCGCGCGTACTTCGCGTACAACGGCTGCTTCGCGAACGGGATCAACGGTCGCATCCACCACGCCACGTCGTGGTTGCCGGGGATTACGAGGACCGGCGCGGTGCGGGCCGCGGTCTGCACGAGCGCCCGCGCCCGCTGGAACTCCCCATGGCGCGCCCGCTGCGACAGGTCGCCCGTGATCACGACCGCGTCGGGCCGCAGGTCGGGGAACATCTGCTCGAGGCCCTCGATCTGATCGAGGTCCGCGAGGCCGCCGAAGTGGGGGTCCGAGAGGTGCAGCAGCTGGACGGTCACGACTCGGCCTGGACGGTGTAGGTGAGCATCGCGTCCCCGTTCGCGGGAACCGGAATCCGGAACCGGACCTCCGTGGCGGAGAGCTTCTCCGCCGGCACGCTGCTCTCGGTCACGCGCCACACGCCGAACCGCGCTTCGCGCACGTCGACCGTCACGGGCGCAGGCTTCGCGTTCGAGATCGTGATCTTGTAGGACGCGGTGATCCGCTGGCGCGCCGCCATGCCGCGCTTGGGCGGCGCCAGCTGTTCTTGCGCGTAGTCCGTCTGCACCCGCTCGGCGGTGATGTCGAAGGCATCGCCCGACTGGACCCGCAGGTCGCGTCCCGGCGCCGTGTGCCCGCTACTCGCCTCGCCCACGAGCTGGAGCCGGCCGGCGGAGTCGGCCTGATACAGCTGGACCGTCCCTCCGGGCAGGGGCCGGTCGCCGAACAGGGTGCCGCGACCGCGCTTGAGCGTGTACCACACCTGCACCGGCACGCGATTCTCGTCGCCCGGCGACTGGGGGAGGAAGCCGCGCCACGGGAGCGCGCCGGGGACGATGAACTCCTGAGAGTACGCTGTAGTGCTGCGCGGAAATAGGGCCACACTGAGCGGGACCCCGGGCTCGAGCGACAGCCTGCCGGCGAGCTGATAGACGTGCGTCTCGCCGACCGTCTCTTCCGAGGTCTCAACACCGCTCACCACGGCCCGCGCGAGGGCCATGGCCCGGGGACGCTGGTAGGACAGTTCATCGGCCTTCGCGGCGGGGCGGGCGCGCCGGATGGTCCCAGCCACGACCTGTACGTCGGCCGAGTCCGCGCGCAGCGCTTGCGACCTGAGCGTCGCGGTACCCGTCACCGACCCGCTCCCCGCGCCCCCAATCACGACCTGATACAGTGCCTCCCACGTCGTTCCCTCGGTCACATAGGCCAACTCGGTGCGGGGCCGGTCTCGCCCGGCATCGAGTACGAGTGCCACCTCGGGCGCCGTGCGGACCAGCTCGGCCGGGAAGAGCGGCTCACCCGGGTCGTCCAGGAACAGCCGCCCATCGGGCAGTCGATATTGCGCCGGCTCAGTTCGCACAACGGTCGCGCGCACCGTGTCCGCGCCACCTCCCGCCCGCTGCCGAACGAAGGAAAGCGTCTGGCCGACGGCCCGCTGTAACGCCGCCGCACGATCGGTGGGCGGGCGGAGCACGGCCGAGAGAAGCGTCACCGACGTGTCCGGTGAAAATAAGGTCGCCGGGTCGAGACCCTCGAGCTTAAGGGCCATGGTGGTGCGCCCTTTCGGCAGCGCTTGGGGCAGCGTGCGGCGCACGACGACGCGCCCGTCACTATAGATGGAAAGGGACGTCTGGCCCGCGAGCGGCATGACACCCGCCGCGATCGCCAGGATTACGAACGCCGCGATTTGAGCCATTCGAACGCGATCCTCTGCACGATGCGAAACGTCAGCAAGTACCAGGCGACGGCCGAGACGGCACCCACGGTACGGGCCGTGGTCTGCGATGCCAGCGGCGTCGATCGGAGCGTGAGCATCAAATACCCCGCCAGGAGGAGTGTGGTCACGATGGCCACGAGACGCCCTATCCGTGACGCTTTTCTCGTGACGTCTCTCGTGCACCCCGCACACAGGTCCCCCGGGGCGATCCCCGCGGTCTGCTGGCCGCAGCGCGCGCACGGGTTACTGGAGCCGGCGGGCCACAGCCCGGGCGAACTCAGCGGTCGAAGCACTGCCCCCCAAATCCTTGGTGCGGACGTTGTCCTTCACGATCGCCGTTTCGAGCGCCCGGCGCAGCCGGCTCGCGGCCTCGATCTCGCCCACGTGGTCGAGCATCATTGCGGCGGCGAGCAGCTGGGCCGAGGGATTCGCGATCCCCTGCCCCGCGATGTCCGGCGCCGAGCCGTGCACCGCCTCGAAGATCGCCGCGTGCTCGCCGATATTCGCCCCCGGTGCGAGCCCGAGCCCGCCCACCAGTCCCGACGCCTCGTCGGAGAGGATGTCCCCGAACAGGTTGGTCGTGACGATCACGTCGAACTGCGCCGGGTTGATCACCAGCTGCATCGCCGCATTGTCCACGATCTTCTCGTCCGACGCGATCTGCCCTTCGTACTCCTGGGCGATCATCCTCGCGGTCTCGAGGAACAGCCCCGAGGTCGCCTTGAGGATATTCGCTTTGTGCACGACCGTCACCTTGCGGCGGTCGTGCCGCCGGGCGTATTCGAACGCATACCGTACGATGCGCCGGCAGCCGTCACGCGTCATCACCGACGTGGCCTGGGCGAGCGCCTTGGGGTCGTTGCCCACTTTGAAGGTCCGGTCGAACCCGACGTACATCCCCTCGGTGTTCTCGCGGATGATGACGAGATCGACGTCGGCGTAGCGACCCCCGGGCACGATCGACTTCACCGGGCGCACGTTGGCATATAGCTCGAACTCCTGACGCAGCGCCACGTTGACGGACCGATAGCCGTCGCCGACGGGCGTTGTCAGGGGGCCCTTCAGCGCCAGGCCCGTGCGTCGAATCGAGTCCACCGTGGCGTCGGGCAGCGGGGTCCCCGCCTGCTCCACCGCGCTCATCCCGCCGTATTGCTCGTCCCAGTCGAACGCGACCCCGAGGGCGTCGAGCACCTGCAACGTTACCTGGGTGATCTCGGGCCCGATGCCATCACCGGCGATGAGGGTCGCCTCACGCGTCACGGCAGCCCCGGCGTGAGGCTTTTCACCGCGCGGGTGAGCGCGGTCCACGGGTCGTCCCCGTCCCCCCGCGCTACCGTGCGGAAACCGACCCGACCGGTGCGGACGTCTGCCAGCACCACTGTCAGCTCCGCGGTGGCCACGGCATGCCGTAGGGGCGCAGCAGCCCCTGATGCCGTCGCCCGCCGGTAGGTCAATCCTGCCGGAACCAGTGCGTACCGCCCGCCGCCGACCAAAGCGGCGAGCGTGCGCAGCTGGCCGCGCAGCGGGTCGGGCACCATTTCCGGCTCCTGCTTGGTCTGGTGGAAGAGGATCGCCGTGCCCATCTGATCGGGAGAGGGGGCGATTCCCGGCGCCCGGCGTGCCACGCGCCGCAGCTCGTCCGGCAGTACCCAGGTCACCTCGGGCGCCCGCTGCTGGAGCAGCATGCCGATGATACTGTCGCTCTTCGCGAGCACGACCCGACGCTCGCCCAGGACAGCCTCCCAGTGGAGCGAGTCCTCCGCCGCGATGAGCGTGAGCGGCAGCACGGCGACCTGTTGCGACGCGATCCCGGCGGTGGGGAGCGGTGCCGTGGGCTCGGGAGTGAGCGATTCGGATTTGTGGGGGCACGCCGCGAGGGCGATCGAGCTTACAACACACCACGCGCCACGTACTAAGCTTTTGATTTGCAATGAATTAGTCACGGCGCGCAATATCGTGTGCGCGCCGCGGATTTTCAAGAAGCGAGCGTCAGCCCGCCATCCACCACGATCACCTGTCCCGTGATGTGGCGCGCCGCCTCGCTGCACAGGAAGGTGATCACTCGCGCCACGTCCTCCGGCTCCGCCACCCGCCCCAACACCGACTCGTGCTCGGCGCGCTCCAGTACCTCGCGCGGCAGGGTCGACAAGAGGTCCGTCTTCACGAATCCGGGCGCGACCGCGTTCACGTTGACGTTGGAGGGACCCAAGTCCACGGCGGCCGACCGGGTGAGCCCGATCAGGGCGGCCTTGCTGGCAGCGTAGTTCGCGATGCCAAAGCCCGGCCGGAAGGCCTGATGGCTCGCGATGTTCACGATCTTGCCGTAGCGCTGAGCGCGCATCGGGCCGGCCACCGCCTGGATGCAGTTGAAGGCGCCCGTGACGTTGGTGTCCATCACCTCCTGCCATGCCTCGGAGGTGAGCCGCCAGAGCGCGCCGTCGTGCGCCACGCCTGCGTTGTTCACCAGAAAGTGGACGCCACCCAGGCGCTCCCGCACCGTGGTGACGAACTTCTCCACGTCGTCGCGTTTGCGTACGTCGCAACGCGCGCAGTACACCGGCACCCCGAGCGCGCGGATGGCGGTCTCGGTGAGGAGGGCCTGGGCCGCGACGTCGCGGTCGGGCAGCTCGACGTAGTTGATCCCGACCGCCGTGCCGTGCTGGGCGAACTCCAGCGCGGTGGCCCGGCCGAGGCCGGTCGCGCCGCCCGTGACCACGGCGACCCGGCCGTGCACCGTCTCCGCCAGGCGCTGTGGATCGGGGCGGGTCTCGGTCGCCGGCGCTCCGCCTTGCGTCGCCCCGCGCGGGGCCAAGATCCAGGGAGAAGTGGGTGCCAAGATTTCGAACCTATGTTCGAAATTGAACATCGGCAAGGCGCCGCGTAACTTAGGCGCCATGAAACGGTTCGGCGCGGTGCTCGTATGGGGCGGGATCTCCGCCCTCGGCGCCGCCGCATTCGGCGTGCTCGCGCTGTCGCGCGGGGAGACGGTCAATGCCGCCTGGCTCCTCACCGCCGCCGTCTGCAGCTACGCCGTCGGGTACCGCTTCTATAGCAAGTTCCTCGCCAGTCGCGTGTTCGGCCTGGACGACCGGCGCGCCACGCCGGCCGAGCGGTGCAACAACGGGCGTGACTTCGTCCCCACCAACAGATGGGTGTTGTACGGCCATCACTTCGCCGCCATCGCGGGCGCCGGCCCGCTGGTGGGCCCGGTACTCGCCGCGCAGTTCGGCTTCCTGCCTGGCACGCTCTGGCTCGTGATCGGCGTGGTGCTCGGTGGCGCCGTACAGGACTTCGTGATGCTGTTCTGCTCGCTGCGCCGGGACGGCAAGTCGCTCGGGCAGATGGCGAAGGAGGAAGTGAATCCCGCGGCCGGGGCGACGGCGATGCTGGCCGTGCTGTTCATCATGATCATCCTGCTCGCCGTGCTGGCGTTGATCGTGGTGAATGCCCTCAAGGCGTCGCCCTGGGGGTTGTTCACCATCGCGTGCACCATCCCCATCGCGCTGCTGATGGGCTGGTGGATGAAGTCGTGGCGCCCGGGCAAGGTGGGCGAGGCGTCGGCGGTGGGGGCGGTGCTCCTCATCGCGGCACTGGTCGGCGGTGGATATGTCGCGGGGAGTCCGCGGCTCGCGGCGGCGTTCACGCACGGTGGGACCGCGATCACCTGGATGATGGTCGGCTATGGCTTCGTCGCCTCGGTGCTGCCCGTGTGGATGCTGCTCGCGCCGCGCGACTATCTCTCGACCTTCCTGAAGATCGCAACCATCCTCGTGCTCGCCATCGCGATCCTCGTGATCCTCCCCCCGCTCCGGATGCCCGCGCTGACGCCCTTCGCGTCCGGCGGCGAGGGACCGGTGTTCGCCGGGAAGCTGTTCCCGTTCGCGTTCATCACGATCGCCTGCGGTGCAATCTCCGGGTTCCATGCGTTGGTGTCGTCGGGGACCACGCCCAAGATGATCGCGCTCGAGTCGGACGCTCGGTTCATCGGGTACGGCGGCATGCTGATGGAGTCGTTCGTCGGCGTGATGGCGATGATCGCGGCGTGCACGCTCGACCCGGGCGTCTATTTCGCGATGAATACGACCCCTGCGGCACTCGCCCAGGCGTCCCAGGCGCTTTCCCAGGCGGGGTTCGTGGTCACGCCGGAGGCGATGCAGGCGCTCGCGGCCCGCATGGGTGAGACGACGCTCGTAGCCCGCTCGGGCGGCGCTCCGTCCCTCGCCGTAGGGATGGCCCAGATCTTCGCGGGCGCGACGAGCGCGCTGGGCGGGAAGACGCTCGATGCCCTGTGGTACCACTTCGCGATCATGTTCGAGGCGCTGTTCATCCTGACCACGATTGACGCCGGCACGCGAGTGGGGCGGTTCATGCTGCAGGAGATCGTAGGCCACATCTGGCCGCGATTCGCCGAGACCTCGTGGTATCCGAGCGTGATCGCGTCCAGCGGCGTGATCGTCGCAGGGTGGGGATATTTCCTGTATCAGGGCGTGGTGGACCCGCTCGGTGGAATCAACTCGCTGTGGCCGCTGTTCGGAATTTCGAACCAGCTGCTCGCCGCGGTGGCGTTGTGCGTCGGGACCACGATTCTCATCAAGATGGGCCGCGGCCGGTTCGCGTGGGTGACGGCCGCGCCGCTCGCCTGGCTCGTGACCGTGACGATGACCGCCGGGTGGCAGAAGGTGTTCTCCGCAGATCCGCGGCTCGGGTTCCTGGCGCACGCGGCGTCGCTCGCCGGGTCTACCGACCCGAATGCGGCGCGTCTGATTTTCAACGACCGCCTGAACACGTTCGTGGCGCTCTTGTTCATGACGGTCGTGACCATCTTGATCGTCACGTCGGTGCGCGAGTGGTGGCTGGTCCTGTCGCGTCGCAAGGCGGCGGTGGTGCACGAAGCGCCGTATGTGGAGACGGGATATGCGACGGGAGACTGAGCGGGCCCTGCCCTTCCCTACCCGGCTCGCGCGTGTGGTACGGCGCATCATCGGGGCGCCGGATTACCAGGCGTATCTCGAGCATTGCCGTGCCGCCGGGCATCCACCCGGCGGCAGGCTGTCACATCGGCGTGATCGTGGCGACCGCGGTGAGGTGAGGGACCGCCTGTTCCATTTCGGCCCCGCCTGGGTGGGCCTGTGCGTCGCGTTCGGCATTCACGTGCTGGACGAGGCGCTGACTGACTTCCTCTCCGTCTATAACCCGATGGTCCGCGCCGTGCGCGCGCGGTTTCCCTTCCTGCCCCTGCCCACGTTCACGTTACGCGGCTGGCTCACGGGACTCGTGCTGGCCGTGGTCGTGCTGGCGAGTCTCACGCCGTTCGCGTACCGCGGCGCCGGATGGATGCGGCCGATCGCAGACGCCGTTGGGATCGTGATGGTGGGCAATGGCCTGCTGCATCTGGTCGGGTCGGTTTACATGAGGAAGGCGATGCCGGGGGTGTACTCGGCGCCGCTGCTTCTCGCGGACGCGGTCTATCTGCTGGCGTCGGTGCCGTAGGCTAGGGTGAACCAAGGTGCGGTCAGGCGGGCAGACTCGATAACGAAGTCACAGCGACGTAAGTTGGCCGGGTCCCCGACCAAATCGTCCCGGAGGCCGCCCATGCTACTCGCCCTGCTCCCCGCTCTCGCCCT
>WNFA01003755.1_pt1 | contig 12634 bp, 13 predicted proteins | sample 5400481 | NCBI WGS metagenome assembly WNFA01 (sample SAMN13153340, study PRJNA577476) | soil metagenome | isolation source: 120 cm saprolite under Douglas fir tree site 2 hole 1 replicate 2 | place: USA:California | collected 2015-04-18
ACAGGAAAAAATACTCCACGCGGCCCTGAAGCAGGAGGCGCACCCGCACGCCGCGTCGCGTTGCCGCGTACAGCGCCCGGCGAAAGGTGCGTCCCGGCAGGAAGTAGGCGCAGGCGATGACGATTTCCACGCGCGCCGCTTCGATGTGCTGCAGGTAGGCGTCTTCGATGTCGCGGCGATGCCGCAGGCTGTCGCGCACCACGAGCGCCGCGCGCTGAGTGCCGCAGGGCGGCGCAGGCTGCACCGCGGAATCCGCGCGCGCCCGGCGGCGTAAGGCGGCCCAGGACACCAGCAGCCAGAGCCGGGCGGCCGCGTTGCGCACCTCGTAGGCGAGCGGGCCCTCGACGCGCACCGCGTAGTCGTAGCGCGGCGCCTGCCACTCGCGGCTCTCGAAATCGTCGATCACGTTGATGCCGCCGACGAACGCCACCTTGCCGTCGAGGGCCGCGAGCTTGCGATGCATCCTGCGCAGCCGCCCGCGCCGCCAGCGGCGCCGCGCGAATTCGGGCCGGAACACGAGCAGGTGCGCGCCCGCAGCGTGCAGCCGGTCGCGAAACCGGCGGGAGAAGTCGCGCGCGCCGAACCCGTCGACCAGCAGGTGCACGTTCACGCCGCGCGCCGCGGCGCGCGCCAGTACGTCGGTCACCAGCTCGCCGGTCTCGTCGTCGGCGTAGAGGTAACTTTCGAGGAACACTTCGCCGCGGGCGGCGTCGATGGCCTCGACCAGAGCCGGGAAATACTGCGCGCCGTTCTTGAGCAGCGTGAGCCGGTTGCCGGCGACGTGCTGCATGCGGCTAGGGCCGCTTGAGCTCCGCGCTGACCGCCAGGTGGTCCGACAGCATCGACCAGGGCTTGCCGCGATGCACGCGCGAGGCCGCGACCTTGAAGCCGCGCACGTAAATGCGATCGAGCCGCAGCAGCGGCAGCATGCTCGGATAGGTCGGCAGCGCGCGCCCGTGGTGCGCCACGGAGACCTCGGTCATGCCGAGCCGGCGCTCGAGAATTGCCGTGGCGCGATGCCGCCAGTCGTTGAAGTCGCCGGCGATGATGATCGGCAGGTCGCGCGAGGCGAGCTCCTCGAGCCGGCCCGAGATCGCCTCGAGCTGGCGCCTGCGTCCGCGCTCGTGCAGCGAAAGATGCACGCACACCAGATGCAGATTGCGCCTCCATCCCGGCACGGCGACCACGCAGTGCAGCAGCCCGCGGCGCTCGTAGCGGTGATCGGATACGTCCTCGTTCTCGAACGAAAGGAAAGGAAAGCGCGACAGCACCGCGTTGCCGTGGTGGCCATGGTCGTAGACGGCGTTGCGGCCGTAAGCATGCTGCCACTGGCCGCCCGCAAGGAACTCGTGCTGCGGTTCGGTGGGGTAGGTGGCGAAGCGCATCGCGTAGCGCCGGTTCAGTCCCTGTACTTCCTGCAGGAACACGAAGTCCGGATCGAGCTCCCGCAGGCCTTCGCGCAGTTCGTGGATCACCATGCGGCGATTGAAATGCGACAGTCCCTTGTGGATGTTGAGGGTCGCGACGCGCAGGCTCTGGGTCATCGTCATTTTGGCGCCTCGGCCGCGCGCCGCTCGATCTCGGCCACCATGGCGGTGAACTGCTCGGTCACGGTGCGGCGCAGCGCCGCGACGCCGATCAGAGGCGGCAGCTCGAAATCCGGCTCGATCTCGCCGACGTAGCGCAGCAGCACCGTGCCGTGCTCCATGTCAGGCTGGATCTCGTAGCGCCCGCTCATGCGCCGCACATTGCCGGCCACCGCGCGCGACGAGATCCACCGCGGCGGCCGCTCGGTCACCTCGAGCTGCACCTCGATCGGAAAGGAAAAAATGAAAAAGCGCGCTTCTCCGGACTGTTCGACGAGCAGGCGGCCGCCGTCGCGCGAGCGCACCACGCTTTTGGCGATGCCGGGAATGAAGCGCGGCAGATGCTCGTAATCGGTGAGCACTTCCCACACCACGGCCACCGGGGCGGCGATCAGAGCGCGCGCCTGGACGTCGACGCGCTCGCCGCGGCGTTGCGCCTCGACGCTGAGATCTTCGGCCGCGCGCCCCGGCGCGGCCTGGACCGCGAGGAGCACGGCGACGATGCACGAAATGCTCCACGGCTGCACGCGTTCTACGTTATCACAGCGCCCTCGCCCAGCATGACGATGGCGTCGCGGTTGGACCAGGAGAAGCAGCGAACCGCCGCCTCGCGCCATGGCAGCCACGCGAAGGCCGTGTGCTCGTCGGGAGCGAGCGTCACCGGCGCGCGCCGGGGCAGCGCGAGGCTCAGGACATGCTCGGTGTTGTAGGTCACGCCCGGACCGAAGCGATGGCGCCACTGCTTGTTGATCTCGAAGGTATACGCGACCTTCCAGCGCCGCAGCCTGCCGCGCGCCGCGTCGATCCCGGTCTCTTCCCGCACTTCGCGCGCCGCGGCGGCAGCGACGACTTCGTCGCCGTGCTCCAGCGATCCGGTCACCGATTGCCAGAATCCGGGACGCGTCGCACGCTCGATCAGCAGCACCTCGAGATCGGCGGTATGCACCACCACCAGCACCGAGACCGGCAGCTTGAAGGTCATGACCCGCGGAACAGCTCGGGCAGGGAAAGCTTGCGCTCGGGATCGATGAACACCGCAAAAAACGGTTTGCCGCGGCCGGTCCAGAACTCGGCGCTCGAAGCGAGGACGTCGATCAGGATGCCGAGCTGGTCTTTGCCGAGCGTTTCGAAGTTACGGAAAAGCAGCACGTAGCCGGTCGCCTGTCGCCAGGACAGGTCGCTCAGGCAGTCCTCGAGCGCATCCCAGTTCCCGCCGAACCACTCCGGAAAATTCAGCGCTTTCGCGATGGCGCCAAATACATCAGCTGTCAATTCAATCGGCACCACGTCTATTCGCGTTCCCCGGCTCGCCTCGAGGATCGCGGCATCGGTTCCCGCGCGGTACACGCCGGAGCGCGAAGGGTCCTGCAGGCGTTCAAGCAGCTTGCCCATTACTCGATGATCCTCTTGAACGTGCGGTAATGGTCGTCGGTGTAGTAGAACTCGCCGCCGCGGCCGGCGACGATGCGCCGCGCACCGCGGTCGCGCAATCCCGGCGTGGGCACCGTGTACTCGCGGTAATAGCCGCGGCTGCGCTTCGGCAAGCGCGCTTCGCGGTTATTGAATGTCCTGCCGTCATTGGGGGATGAGAACGGGCCACCCGCCTTGATTTGCTCCAGCGCCTGACGCGCTTCATGGGGCAACTCGGCAGTGCGGATTTCCCCGGAAAACGCGAGAACTGCAGTGACGCAGAAAATCGCGAGCGCGGCAAACGCTCGCATCAAGCCTTGGGTTTCTCCCGCAGCCGCAAGCCGAGCTCGCGCAGCTGCTTCTCGTCCACGGGGCCCGGCGCCTGGACAAGGAGGTCCTGCGCGCGCTGCGTCTTCGGGAAGGCGATGACGTCACGGATCGATTCCGCGCCGGCCATCAGCGTGACCAGGCGGTCGAGCCCGAACGCGATGCCGCCGTGCGGCGGCGCACCGTACTGGAGGTTCTCGAGCAGAAACCCGAACTTCGCTTTCGCCTCCTCCTCCGAGATGCCGAGCGCCTTGAATACCTTGGACTGCACTTCGGCACGGTGAATCCGCACCGAGCCGCCGCCGATCTCCCAGCCGTTCAGCACCATGTCGTAGCCCTTCGCCAGCGCCTTGCCCGGGTCCGAGGCGAGCCGCTCCTCGTGCCCGTCCTTGGGCGAGGTGAAGGGGTGGTGCATCGCCGACCAGCGCTTTTCCTCGTCGTCCCACTCGAACATCGGGAAGTCCACCACCCACAGCGGCCGCCAGCCCTTTTCGACCAGGCCCTTGTCCTGGCCGAGCCGCACGCGCAGTGCGCCGAGCGAGTCGTTCACCACCTTCGCCTTGTCCGCACCGAAGAAGATGAAGTCGCCGGTTTGCGCGCCAGTGCGCGCGACGATCTCATGCAGGACGTTTGCAGCCAGGAACTTGACGATGGGGGACTGCAGGCCATCCGGGTTCACCTTGATGTAGGCGAGCCCCTTTGCGCCATAAGTCGCGACGAACTGCGTGTAGTCGTCGATCTCCTTGCGTGTGAGTTCCGCGGGAACGCGTAAGGCGGCGACGCGTCCGCCCGGGAGATCGGCGGCCTGACGAAATACCCGGAAATCCACGCCCTTCACTAGATCAGTCAGCTCGGTGAGCTCGAGCGGCACGCGCAGGTCCGGCTTGTCGGAGCCGTAGCGCGCAATGACTTCGGCGTACGAAAGGCGCGGGAAGGGGTCGGGCAGGTCGACGCCGAGGACGTCGCGGAACACTTCGCGGATCAATCCTTCCATCAGCTCCTGGATGGCGCGCTCGTCGAGGAACGAGGTCTCGACGTCGATCTGCGTGAATTCCGGCTGCCGGTCGGCGCGCAGGTCCTCGTCGCGGAAGCACCGGACGATCTGATAGTAGCGGTCGAAGCCGGCGACCATCAGCAGCTGCTTGAACAACTGCGGCGACTGCGGCAGCGCGTAGAACTCGCCGGGATGCATGCGGCTCGGCACGAGATAGTCGCGCGCGCCTTCGGGCGTCGAGCGCGTCAGCATCGGCGTCTCGATGTCGATGAAGCCGTGGGCATCGAGGTAGCCGCGCACCGCCATCGCTACGCGGTAGCGCAGGCGCAGGTTCTTCTGCATCGGCTCGCGGCGCAGATCGACCACGCGGTGCGTGAGCCGGGTGTTTTCGGAGAGATTGTCGTCGTCGAGCTGGAATGGCAGCGGCGCGGAGGGATTGAGGATCTCGACTTCGTGCGCCAGGACCTCGATCTCGCCGGAGCGCAGCTCGGGATTGACCATTCCCTCGGGACGCCTGCGCACTTTGCCGGTCACCCGGAGCACGAACTCGTTGCGCACCCGCTCGGCCGCCTGGAAGGCCGCGGCCCGGTCAGGATGGCACACCACCTGCGCCAGCCCCTCGCGGTCGCGCAGGTCGATGAAGATCACGCCGCCGTGGTCGCGGCGCCGGTGCGCCCAGCCGCACAGCGTGACGCTGCGATCGACCAGCGCGGCGTCGAGCTCGCCGCAGTAATGAGTCCGCATCTACTTGTTGTTTTCGAAAGGGGGGACTACGCCCATTGAAATGATGTACTTCAACGCCTGGTCGACGGTCATGTCGAGCTCGATCACGTCCTTGCGGGCGACGACGACGAAATAGCCGCCGGTGGGGTTCGGCGTCGTCGGCACGTACACGCTCAGGGAATCGGCCGGGACGTGGCTGGCGACGTCGCCGCCCGGCGTCCCGGTCTGGAAGGCGATCGTCCACATGCCTTCGTGCGGCCATTGCACCAGCAGCGCCTTTCTGAACGCCTGCCCGCTCGACGAGAACAGCGTGTCGGAGATCTGCTTGACGCTCGAATAGATCGAGTTGACCACCGGGATGCGATGCAGCACGTCATTCCAGAGCTTCACCAGTCGCGCGCCGAAGAAATTGGTCGCGAGCAGGCCGGTGACGAAAACGATGACCACCGTAAAGATGGCGCCCAGGCCCGGGATGTGGAAGCCGATCCAGCTTTCGGTCTGCAGCCCGACCGGCAGCAGCAGCAGCGACTGGTCGAGCACGTCGAAAATGAACTTCAGCACCCAGATCGTGATGATCAGCGGGATCCAGATCAGCAGCCCGGTGATGAAGTATTTCCTCACGGCTCCGGAAACAAAAAGGCCCGGCTCGCGCCGGGCCGGTTGGCTCGTTGGTGTTTACTCAGTCAGTGGTGCAAGCCGCCTTCTTCGGCTCGGCTTTCGTTTCGGTTTTCGTTTCGGTCTTGGTTTCGATCTTCGCTTCGGGCTTCTTTTCGGCAGATTTCTTGAAGTCCGTGGCGTACCAGCCGGTGCCTTTCAACTGGAAGCCGGCCGCGCTGAGCAGCTTCTGAAACGTCGCTTTGCCGCAGGCCGGGCACTTGGAAAGCGCGGGTTCGGAGGTCTTTTGCAGGAACTCTTCCTGGTGGCCACACTGCTTGCAGCGGTATTCGTAGATCGGCATGGTCAAATCCCCGTAGGCAGCGATTATATCGCTGATTTTGGGGGGAAAAGGCTGAAATCAAGTGGCCGTCAGAGCGCAGCGACGATCAGCGAACCACCAGGACCGGGCGGTCGGCATGCTCGGTCACCTGCTTCGATACCGAACCCAGCAGCAGTCGGGCGAATTTCGAGCGGCCGCGACCACCGACAACGATCAAGTCGACACCGTGTTTGTCGGCGTCGTAGATGATCTGTTCGGCGGGATGGCCCACGCCAACCTCGAGATGCGCCTTGATTTTCTTCGCTGCCAAGGCGGGTTTCAGCTCGGCCAGCATCCGACGATGGTAACGGCGCGAGTTCTCGATGACGGCTTCGGTCTCGACATCGTCGGATACATCCGGCGGGCGCGCGACCGTCAGCACGAACAACTCCGCGCCATGCTGAACCGCCAGGCCACATGCGGTTTCGAAGGCCTTTTTCGAGGCGTCGGAGCCGTCGTATCCAATGAGGATCTTGCGATACATGGATCACCTGCCCTTGACAGTGCCGCCGGGTGCCGGCGCCGCCGCCGCATCGAGCTCTTCGACCTTGAGCAGATGCCGGGGCATGAACCACGCGTTGGCGATGAGCGTGGGCACTACTGCGCTGGCGATCACCGCCGCAACCAGCGCCGAATATTGAGCCTGGTCCACGATCTGGTGCGAGAGGCCGAACAATGCCGAGATCGTGCCGAACGTCAGGCCCGTGGACATGAGCAACGTCGTGTAGATGCCTTCTTTGCGCGGCGAGCGGAATCCTTGCGTCACCGGATAAACGCCCGCGATCTTCGTCAGAATCTTGACGACTAGGAGCAGCAGGAAAGCAGCGGGAGCGGCGATCAGCGCCGGGACGGAAACGAACGAGCCGGCGCGAATGAAGTAGAACGGCGTCAGCAGCCCGAAGGTGAGGGTGCGCAGGCGCCGCACGAGCGCGTGGTCCTTTCCCACGGTACCGGCGAGCACCATGCCGATCAGGTAGGCCGGCAGCACCGGCTCGCTGTCGGCCCATGCGGCGAGCGCGCCCAGGCCGAACAAGCAAAGGAGCAGATACTTTGCTTCCACCTCGGAGGGCCTGCCGCCATAGCGCCTGAAAAAGCGCGGCGTGAACCAGGGCATTATGAACGCCAGGGCCGCTAATACGGCGACAAACAGCACCGTCTTGAGCGTAAACGGGGCGAAGATCAGCCCGAGCGCAACGACCGTGCCGAGGTCGGTGATGAAACAGGCGGCAAGCACCGTCTTGCCGTAATCCGTGACGTTGAATCCGAACTCGAGCATGACGGCGTAGACCACCGCCACCGAGGTCGTGGACATCGCGATGCCGGCCAGCCAGCTCGCCTCGACACCCCACCCGAGCAGCCAGCGGGCCGCGGCGGCACAGCCGAAAAACGGCGCGAAGAAACTGATCAGCCCTACCGCCGTCGCCTCCTTCCACTTGCGCCGGAACACTTCCGGGTCGAGCTCCGCGCCGGCGAGGAAAGTGAGCACGATGGCCCCGGTGCCGGAAAGGAACTTGATCCACCCCTGGTCGCCGCCCAGCACCGCCGTGCCCACCAGCGCGCCGATGAGCAGCTGCGCGATGGTACCGACCACGATCTCGGAAAGCGCCGTCGCCACGCGCAGCCAGATCGATACCAGCGTCGCGATGAGCGCGAGTCCCAGCCAGAGTGCCGCGAGCGCCCAGGTCTCGGTCATCGATCAGTCCTGAGGGAAACGAAAAATGCCTGCGAGCCCGCCCTCGTCAGAACGGAATATCGTCTTCCATGTCGTCGAACTTGCCGGCGGGCTTCTTCGCGGCCGGCTTGGCCTCCGCCGCCTTGCCCTCCGCCGCCTTGCCCTCGGCGGCCTTGGCCTCGGCGCGCTGGCCCGCGGGCTCGCGCGGCTCGCCGGAGCCGGCGCGCGGCCCCAGCATCTGCATGACGTCGCCGCGAATCTCGGTGCTGTAGCGGTCCTGCCCCTCCTTGTCCTGCCACTTGCGCGTGCGCAGACTTCCCTCGACGTAGACCTGCGAGCCCTTCTTCAGGTACTCGCCCGCGACCTCCGCCAGGCGCCCGAAAAAGGCGATGCGGTGCCACTCGGTCGCCTCCTTCATCTCGCCGCTCGCCTTGTCCTTCCAGCGATCGGTCGTCGCCACGCGGATATTGGTCACCGCGTCGCCGCTCGGCGTGTAGCGGGTCTCCGGGTCGGCGCCCAGGTTGCCGACGATGATGACCTTGTTCACCGATGCCATGTCACACCTCCCCCGTGATCAGTTTGCGCACGCTGCTCTCGTCCCATTGCCCGGTGACGACCTTGAGGCGCGCGATGCGTTCGTGCGCCAGCACCTCGGCTTCGCGCACGCCGCGCACTCGCGCAAGCGCCTCGTCCAGGCCTTCCACATTAACACCGGACGCTATCGACAACGTCAAACTCGAAAGTTCGTTGACCGCAGGCTTCAGCGGCTTCATGCCCGTCGCCACCGCCAGCCAGACGGCGCATAGCGCTGCGCAGGCCCAGAACACCCCGGCCGCGCCATGATCCCTGCCGATCCAGCCGCCGAGCAATCCGCCGAAGAAGACCCCCAGCGTCTGGGTGGTGTTGTACACGCCGATCGCGACGCCGCGGCCGCGCGAAGGCGCCATGCGCGAGACGAGCGAAGGCAGCATCGCCTCGAGCACGTTGAAGGCGACAAAAAAGGCAAGCATCAGCGCCGCGAGCGCCGCGAGGCTGCTCGCTTTCGTCGCGGCGAGCGCCGCCTCGACCGCGAGCAACAGTGCGACGCCGCCAAGCAGGACCGGCTTGGGCCGGTTGCGCCGATCGGCGTAGAGGATGGGCGGGACCATGAGAGCGAAAGAAACGAGTACCACCGGCAAGTAAAGCTTCCAGTGCTCCGGCAGCTCGAGCCCGGCATCCACGACGAGCGGTGGCACGACGACGAACATCGCGTAGAGAACGACGTGCAGCACGAAGATGCCGGCGTTCAATCGCAGCAGCTCCATGTCGAAAAGTCGCCCGCCGCCTTCTGCGTGCGGTTTTTCTCCCTGCATGGCGGGCGGGTCGGGAACCTGGAACTTTACGACCCAGATCGCCGCAAGCGACAGCAATCCGGTCAGTGCGAAGATGCCGTCCATGCCGATGGCGCGGTACAGCAGCGGCGCGCCGATCAGCGAGAGAGCGAACATCGATCCGATCGTGGCGCCGATCATCGCCATGATCTTGGTCCGGTGCTGCTCGCGCGTCAGGTCTGCGGCAAGCGCCATGGCCACCGAATTGATCGCACCGGCGCCCTGGAGGGTCCGCGCCGCGATGGCGGTCCAGATGTCGTGCGCCGCAACGCCCAGGAAACTGCCCGCGGCAAAGATGACCAGACCGGTATAGATGGCCGGCTTTCTTCCCCATCGATCCGAGGCCAGGCCGAAGGGAATCTGCAGAATCCCCTGCGACAGGCCATACGCCCCGAGCGCGATGCCGACCAGCGCAAGGTCGCCGCCGCCCTCGAGCTTCGCCGCGTGCACGGCAAACACCGGGAGGATGAAGAACAAGCCGAGCATGCGCAGGCCGTAGACGCCGGCGAGGCTCGCGCCGGCGCGCAGTTCTGCGCGGCTCATGCGTTCGGGGAGCATGGGGAAGGTTCGGCGGGAATGCGAAACGCGCTATAGTACCAAGTTTACTTTTCGATTCCCGCGATGGACAGCATCCGCATCCGCGGAGCGCGCACGCACAATCTGAAGAATCTCAGCCTCGAGCTGCCGCGCAACCGGCTCGTGGTCATCACCGGCCTCTCCGGCTCGGGCAAGAGCTCGCTCGCCTTCGACACGCTGTACGCGGAAGGGCAGCGGCGCTACGTCGAGTCGCTGTCGGCGTACGCGCGCCAGTTCCTGCAGCTGATGGAAAAGCCCGACGTCGACCTGATCGAGGGCCTGTCGCCCGCCATCGCCATCGAGCAGAAGGCGGCGAGCCATAACCCGCGCTCGACGGTCGGCACCGTGACCGAGATCCACGACTATCTGCGGCTGCTGTACGCGCGCGTGGGCACGCCTTACTGCCCGGAGCACAACCTCGCGCTGCAGGCGCAGACCGTGGCGCAGATGGTGGACCACGTGCTCGCGCTGCCCGAGGACACGAAGCTCATGATCCTCGCGCCGGTGATCGCGCGGCGCAAGGGCGAGCAGGCCGAGCTGCTCGACGAGCTGCGCGCGCAGGGCTTCACGCGCGTGCGCATCGACGGAAAAGTGCACGAGCTCGACGCCGCGCCGCGCCTGTCGAAGAACGTGAAGCACTCGGTGGACGTGGTGATCGATCGCCTTCGCGTGCGCGCCGATACCAAGCAGCGCCTCGCCGAATCGTTCGAGACCGCGCTGCGGCACGCCGACGGGCGCGCCCTCGTCGTGGAAACAGATTCCCATCAGGAACATCTTTTCTCGGCCAAGTTCTCGTGCCCGCTATGCGATTACGCGCTGCCCGAGCTCGAGCCGCGGCTGTTCTCGTTCAACAACCCGATGGGCGCCTGCCCGCGCTGCGACGGCCTGGGCGCGATCGAGTTCTTCGACCCGAAGCGCATCGTCGCGCATCCCAACCTGTCGCTGGCAAGCGGCGCGATCCGCGGCTGGGACCGCAGGAACCACTTCTATTACTCGATGCTGCAGTCGCTCGCCGGGCACTACGGCTTCGACGTCGAGCAGCCGTGGGAGCTGCTGGACGAAAAAGTGCAGCAGCTGATCCTCTCCGGCTCGGGCAAGGAGAAGATCGCCTTCACGTATCTGAGCGAGCGCGGCCGGACCACCGTCAAGGAGCACGCCTTCGAAGGCGTGATCCCCAACCTCGAGCGCCGCTACCGCGAGACCGACTCGATCGTGGTGCGCGAGGAGCTTGCCAAGCACCTCAACACGCGCGTCTGCCCCGAATGCGGCGGCTCGCGGCTGCGGCGCGAAGCCCGGCATGTCAGGATCTTGGACAAGACTCTGTTCGAGGTGTCGGGCTGGCCTCTGCGGAAAACCCTCGACTTTTACAGAAACCTGCAACTCGAAGGTGCGCGCGGGCAGGTGGCCGAGCGCATCGTGCGCGAGATCGCCAACCGCCTCGAGTTCCTGGTCAACGTCGGGCTCGATTACCTGGCGCTCGAGCGCTCCGCGGAGACGCTGTCCGGCGGCGAAGCGCAGCGCATCCGGCTGGCGAGCCAGATCGGCTCCGGCCTCACCGGGGTCATGTACGTGCTCGACGAGCCCTCGATCGGCCTGCACCAGCGCGACAATGCGCGCCTGATCGAGACGCTGAAGCATCTGCGCGACCTCGGCAACTCGGTGATCGTGATCGAGCACGACGCGGATGCGATCCGCGCTGCCGACCACGTCGTCGACATGGGGCCTGGCGCGGGCGAGGCCGGCGGACATATCGTCGCGCAAGGTCCTCCTTCCGAAATCATTTCAAATCCCCAGTCGCTCACCGGGCGCTATCTGGCGCGCGCGCTGACCATCGAGGTGCCGCGGCTGCGCAACAGGCCGAACTCCAATCGCCTGGTCGTGCGCGGCGCGACCGGCAACAACCTGAAGGGCATCGATCTCGCGCTGCCGCTCGGGCTGCTGGTGTGCGTGACCGGCGTATCGGGCTCGGGAAAGTCCACGCTCATCAACGACACGGTCTATGCGGCGGTGGCGCGCAGCCTCTACGGCAGCGCCGCCGAGCCGGCGCCGCACGAGTCGATCGCCGGCCTGGAGCACCTCGACAAGGTGATCAGCGTCGACCAGAGCCCGATCGGCCGCACGCCGCGCTCCAACCCTGCAACCTATACAGGATTGTTCACGCCCATCCGGGAATTGTTCGCGAGCGTGCCCGAGGCACGCCAGCGCGGGTATGACGCCGGGCGCTTCTCGTTCAACGTCAAGGGCGGCCGTTGCGAGGCCTGCCAGGGCGATGGCGTCACCAAGGTCGAGATGCATTTCCTGCCCGACCTCTACGTCCCCTGCGACGTGTGCCACGGCAAGCGCTACAACCGCGAGACGCTGGAGGTGCGCTACAAGGGCCGCAACATCCACGAAGTCCTGGAGATGACCGTGAGCGAGGCGGCCGGCTTTTTCTCCGCGGTTCCGGCGATCGCCAGAAAGCTGCAGACGCTGATCGACGTCGGCTTGGGCTACGTGCGGCTGGGCCAGTCGGCGACGACGCTCTCGGGCGGCGAGGCGCAGCGCGTGAAGCTGTCGCTCGAGCTCTCGAAGCGCGACACCGGGCGCACGCTGTACATCCTCGACGAGCCGACGACGGGCCTGCATTTCCACGACATCAAGCTGCTGCTCGAAGTACTGCATCGACTGCGCGACGCCGGCAACTCGGTAGTGGTGATCGAGCACAACGTCGATGTCATCAAGACTGCCGATTGGATCGTCGACCTCGGCCCCGAAGGCGGCGACGGCGGCGGCCGCCTCGTCGCCGAGGGGACGCCGGAGCAGGTCGCGGCGAACAAGGCGAGCTACACCGGCCAGTCCCTGCGGCAGGCGCTGGGCATCAAGCCGGGCGAGCCGCGGCGCCGCGCGGCGGCTTGATATGTTGCTAAACGGTAAGTAGGCTGTCGCCGCGCCAGGCGAGGCGCTTCGGGTGATACTGCGCCAGGCTCTCGCGGTGGCCGATGGAAACTACCGTCGTGTTGG
>WNFA01003757.1_pt1 | contig 12632 bp, 11 predicted proteins | sample 5400481 | NCBI WGS metagenome assembly WNFA01 (sample SAMN13153340, study PRJNA577476) | soil metagenome | isolation source: 120 cm saprolite under Douglas fir tree site 2 hole 1 replicate 2 | place: USA:California | collected 2015-04-18
GCTGTGGCCATCGTTGCAGGAAAGCGTGACTTGGGTGTTGCTGGTGGTCTGACCGTGGGAGGGATGTGCAATCGGGAAGAGAATTAGCAGTACTGCTGCAGAGCCCACGCTCAAGGTCGCGAGCCATACAGTTTTCGTCAACACTTTCTTCCAGGGGTTCTTCTGCCTTGACATGGCGTCATCTCCTTTTGGTGACACACTGGTCAAGCCGGAATTTCCGGTTTGAGCTTCCCCCCTTGCCCGAAATCCTAGCCCTGCTCCCCCGTCGTGTCAACCGCACGTCGCGCCGGTCCCTTTAGGGTGGTAGCGCGGCACGTTTTGTCCGTTCTGCGCACTAGCTCCACGGCGCCTTGCGCTTAAAGTCAACGCCGCTGTATTGCGTGGTCTGTTCCTGTGTGTTAGCTTTTGAAGATTGGTGCGGCCTACGCTTCGAGGCCGACAGCATATCGAAAAGTGCTCATACCGGCCTCAATACGCTACATGGAATTCGCGGGATTAATCGCGTGAAAATTCCTGACTCGATCAAACCATCCGGCGATGAGGAAGAGCGTCTGCTTGCGGATTTGGATGCCAAGCGGCTCCCCCAGCACATCGCTGTAATCATGGATGGCAATGGACGCTGGGCGCAGCGGCGTCACCTTCCGCGAATCGCGGGGCATCGTGCCGGCGTTCAATCCGCGCGAACAGTAATTGAGACGTGTGCCAGACTCAATATCCCCGCCCTTACCCTGTACGCGTTTTCGATGGAAAACTGGCGCCGCCCGAAAGCCGAAATCGACTTCCTGATGCGCCTGCTGCGCGAGTACCTGCGCAAGGAGCTCCCCGTCATTCATCGGAATAATATCCGCCTCCTGGTCATCGGCCGGCCGGACCATCTGCCCGAAGCGGTGCGCACCGATGTCGAACGCGCCATGAAGCAAACCGCGGGAAACTCAGGCATGCAGCTCGCGGTAGCGCTCAATTACGGCGGCCGCGCGGAGCTGGTGGACGCCTTCAACCGCATCCTCGATCGCGTGAGGAACAACGGGCTGGCCAACGCGCATATTGATGAAGAAATGATTTCCCAGCACTTGTACACCGCCGGGCTGCCCGATCCGGACCTGCTCATCCGTACGAGCGGTGAAATGCGCGTGAGCAATTTTCTGCTATGGCAGATTGCCTACGCCGAAATTTACGTGACCGAAACGTTGTGGCCCGATTTCACGCGCGCCCAACTCTTTGAGGCTTTGCTCGATTTTCAGAAGCGCGAACGCCGCTACGGCGGCCTGGCGGAAACCCGGCAGCGCGTCACAGCCTAACGGGCTCGGGCTCTACGCTCCGTCGCTATAGCCCGCCAAAAGGTTGGCGGGCGTCGGCAACTTGTTTACCCTGATCTCCGAAGGGGAGCCTGCCAGAAAAGGGTGCGGGCTCTACGCTCCGTCGCCAGCCTCCTCCGCCAGAGCGCTTCGGCGGCGGCGGATAGCGCTGGCTTCCCGCTCGCCGCGCTGCTCCGACCTTCGCCCGCCAGAGCAGCGGGCTTCGCGTCGGCGGGTTGGCGGGCGAGTGGCGCGTCGGCGACGCGCCGTCGCCATAGCGCTGGTTTTGGCGCGTCGGCGACTTGTTTACCCTGATCTCCGAAGGGGAGCCCGCCAGAAATTTGACCCGGCGCACGTGACACTATTCCAGAACAAATTGTGGCCTTCTTGCAAGAAAGTTCGCATGCACGTAAACACTTGATTTCCGACCCTACTGTGGAGGGTGCTGGACAAAAATGTGAAACGGACGGGGCCTCCAATCGCTTAACCTGAGTTCAGAAGAGGAACCCGGCCAAATACTGTAGCCCGTGTCTTCTGACGCGGGGCCTTTTCTGATGTTTGGCAAGGTCGGCTTTGTGGGGCGCGGCTTCACAGGCTGCGGAAATAGTCCGGAGGTTTGTGGGTCGTGCCTTCAGGCACGACATAAAGTCCGCGTTTCCTTCAGGGGTTTTAACCCCTGAAGGTCCGAAAGGGCATTTTTCCGCAACCTGTTTAGCCGCTGAAGCGACGCAAGCGAGATTTCTCACCGTCTCATCGTGTACTGTGCTGCGGATGGGCGCATCGACAGCATACGATCGAATCGTGAAAGGATTTGAATGAGTTCCGGCACGCAACTTCGCGTAGTGACCGCGGCGGCGCTCATCCCAGCCGTGGCTGCGGCAATTTGGTGGTCCCCAACTTGGCTGGTGGCGGGATTGGCAGCCATCGTGGCAGTCTTCGCGCTGCTTGAATTCTTTGCGCTGGGCGAGCGCATGGGTTTTCGTGCCTACCGCTCTTGGAGCTGCCTCGCCACTCTCGGAATTTTTGCGCAGCAATGGCAGGAGGCCCAGTCCGCGAGCATCCAGAGGCTCGGTGACATTCTCTATCGCGCGGGAGCTCCTCGAGTGTCCCTGGAAATGGTGCTGGTTCTCTTCGTGATGGGTGCGGCGATCATTGCTCTGGGCAGCCGCCGCGCACTGGCCGAGGTATTTTCCTCAGTTTCGGTAAGCGCCGCTGGTCTGGTCGTTGTCGTGATTCCGTTCAGCGCAGTCGTGCGTCTGCATGGTGTGGATGTTGTTGGACGGCAGCTCCTCCTTTTCACTCTCGTGGTGGTCTGGACGGGGGACTCGGCGGCCTACTTCGCGGGCCTCGGCTTTGGCCGCATGAAGATGTCTCCCCAGCTCAGTCCGAACAAGACATGGGAAGGAGCAGCGGCGAATCTGCTCGGAGCGTTGCTGGTGGCCGCCGTGTTCGGATATTGGATGAAGATACAGCCGGCGCATATGCTGGCGATGGCCGCTCTCGGCAGCATTGCGGGCCAGGTGGGCGACGTATTCGAATCGGCATTTAAGCGCAGTGCCGGCGTGAAAGATTCCGGAACCCTCCTTCCCGGGCATGGAGGAATTCTGGACCGCATTGACGCTCTAGTTCTTGCCGCCCCCGCTGTCTGGTACTATTTCGAGTGGTTCGTCATGAGAAGAGTCTGAAGGCTGCGCGCTCTACTTTTACGCTGAACGGTTCAAGTGAAGCGTGGAGCCCGCCAGAACAGTTATCGACGGTGAGATTTGTGGGGCGCGGCTTCAGCCGCGCCGTTAGCACTGCCAGATCAAGCGGCTTTAGCCGCTGGCCATTTTCTGGCGATGGACAAAGAATCGTGCCCAACCTAGCGAAGTGCTGGCATTGAAAAAAATCTCCATCCTCGGTTCGACAGGCTCCATTGGGCGCCAAACCCTCGCCGTTGTGGACTCCATGCCCGGCCGCTTCGGTGTGTCCGCACTCGCTGCCGGAAGCAACCTGGAAGAACTTGCGCGGCAGATTTCGCGCCATCACCCGGAACTCGTCTCGGTCGCAACCCCGGATCTGGCTGCGGACCTCGCAGATCGGTTGCGCGCGGTAAAAATCGCAAAGCTTCCGGAAATCCAGCATGGCCGCGCCGGGCTCGCAGCCGTGGCAACGCATCCCGATGTCACGACAGTCGTTTCCGCTGCCGTCGGCGTGGTTGGACTGGAAGCCACCTATGCCGCGGTGAAAGCAGGCAAGCAAGTGGCACTCTCAAATAAGGAAGTTTTGGTCGCCGCAGGCGAAATCGTCATGGCCGCCGCGCGCCTGGCGAATACCGAGTTGCTTCCCGTGGACAGCGAGCACAACGCGATCCACCAGTGCTTGCGCGCCGGGCAACAAAAAGAAGTCAAGCGTCTAGTCCTGACGGCCTCCGGCGGCCCCTTTCGAAAAACGCCGCTCGCGGAAATGGCCCGAGCGACGCCGGAACAAGCCCTGGCGCATCCGAATTGGCGCATGGGGCGCCGCATCACCATCGATTCCGCAACGCTGGTCAACAAAGGCTTTGAAGTCATCGAAGCGCACTGGCTTTTCGACATGCGCCCGGACCAGATTGACGTCGTGGTCCATCCGCAGTCCACCATTCACTCGATGGTCGAATTTGTGGATGGGTCCATCTTGGCGCAACTCGGCCCCACAGACATGCGCATGCCCATCCAATATGCGTTAACCTACCCTGAGCGGGCTGCATCCAATGAGTTGGCCCTCGACTGGACCAAGCTGCGGCGCCTCGATTTTGAAAAGGTCTCCACGCGCCGCTTCCCTTGTTTGCGCTTGGCCCGCGAAGCGCTGCGCAAGAAAGGCGCGTTTCCCTGCGCCTTCAACGCCGCGGACGAAGTCGCCGTCGAGGCATTCCTCGATCGCCGGCTGTCTTTCGCGGGAATCGCGGAAGTGATCGAGCGTGTGCTGAACCGGACGCCCAAGATAAAGATGGCCGCGATCGCCGACGTCCTCGCAGCCGACTCCGAAGCGCGCCGGATGGCCCGCGAAGAAGTGGAGCGAACCTCCACGCGCGCGGCAGCAGTATGAGAGAGACAGTTTTGGCGAATCAAAAATGTGCTGCGCATCAGACCGGTGCGGGCTCCCTTTGGAGCCCGCCAGAACAAATAATCCGCAGGAAAAAATTGGAGGTCGCGGCGCCAGGGCCCCTGTAGCGCCCGCCTTCAGGCGGGCATGTACACTACAAAGGTAGCTTTTTGTGTAAGGCAAGGTTTTGTGGAAAGCAACGTTTTGTGGGTCGCGGCTTCACAGGCTGCGGAAAAAGTCCCACGTTTTGTGGGTCGTGCCTTCAGGCACGACATAAAGTCCGCGTTTCCTTCAGGGGTTTTAACCCCTGAAGGTCCGAAAGGGCATTTTTCCGCAACCTGTTCAGCCGCGACATTCAGCGATCTGAGAACGTGGGCTTTAGCCCCTGAAGCGGCACAAAAAACGTCGAGTAAGGATTCCGGGCGCGGCCTCTACTTTTACGCTGAACAGTTCAAGTGACGCGTGGAACCCGCCCAAATTTCGAGCTAGGCTAAGGATGTGAATAAGGCGCGACTCCCGCGCCGCAGTCTCAGGAGATAAACGTGCCCGACCTTGTCGTAACGATTCTTTCCGTATCTGTCGTGCTGGGGATTATGGTTCTCGTACACGAATGGGGTCACTTCATCGTCGCCAAGGCTTTTGGTGTCCGCGTTGAAATTTTTTCCATCGGTTTCGGACCCAGACTTTGGGGACGCAAAAAGGGCGACACCGACTATCGCATCAGCGGTTTGCCTCTCGGGGGCTACGTCAAAATGGCTGGCGACAACCCCCTTGAGGAACGCAAGGGCGATCCTGACGAATTCTTGTCGAGGCCCAGGTGGCAGCGTGCATTAATTGCGGTTGCAGGCCCCGCGATGAATATCCTTCTGTCGATTTTGATTGTCGCCGGGATTTACCTGCACGGAAGCAAAGAGCCGGCCTATTTGGACCAGCCCATGGTCCTGGCCGGCGTCTTGCCGGACTCGACCGCGCAGAAGGCTGGCCTTGCCGCCGGCGACCACGTCGTCAAAATCAACGGTGCGAGCAATCCCACGTGGGACCGGGCAATAATGGAGTTGGAGTCGACCATGCCGGGGCATTCTCTTTCTCTCGTGGTGGACCGCAACGGAAAGGAAGTCCCAGTAACAGTTCCAACGAGTCAGTCCTTGGAAGACATGTTTGGGTATCCTGCGGATCGTCTCCTCATCGGGTCCGTCACCTCGGGAATGCCCGCCGAGCGGAGCGGCCTGCAGCCTGGCGATGAAGTTCTGAAGGTCAACGGAAATCCGCTCGCCAGCGGCATCGAATTCCCTTCACTCGTGGAAAAATCGCAGGGAGGACCGCTCGAACTTGAAATCCATCGCGGTGATCGCACCATCCGCATTGAAGTTCGCCCCCAGAAAGTGGGCGTTAAGAATGGCGTCGTGCAATGGCAAATCGGTGTAGGGCTCCAGCCCGGCGCGTTGGTGGACCGGCGTCTGTCTTTCGGCTCGGCCATCGCCGAATCCGTTGGTACGAACGCCTTAATGGCCCGGAAGGTTGCCTTCGTCGTGGTCGAGCTGTTTCGTGGCAACATTTCGCTGAAGCAGCTTCAGGGGCCCCTCGGCATCGCCCGGGCGTCCGGGGAAGCAGCGCGTCAGGGAGCGGTGGAACTGCTTAAGTTGATGGCCATGATCGGCGTAAACCTCGCCATCCTGAACCTGCTCCCGATCCCCCCGCTGGATGGAGGGCACATCCTGCTCCTCTTCATCGAAGGATCGATACGCCGCGATTTGAGTATCCGCGTGAAAGAGCGCTTCGTCACCGTCAGCATGGTGTTCCTCTTGCTCGTATTCGCGATCGTTATGTACAATGATGTTTTGCGGCTGGCTCACCACTAGCAGATTGTGGAAAAACTTGTAGGATTTGTGGGTCGTGCCTTCAGGCACGACAAAAAGGCCTCGTTTTCTTCAGGGGTTTTAACCCCTGAAAGTCCGAAACTGAATTTTCCGCATCCTGTGTGGCCGCCGAAGTTAAATTTTTCTGCGGTCCCACCGCCTGATGAATTGGCGCCTCTTTCGGCGCTCCAGTGCCGCACGCACCAATAACTATGTCCTCCCCAGCTGCACATCGAGTCTCCGCCGGCGAACGCATCAACGCGCACGCGCGCCCCGGCCGCTTGCAGGCCGCGCTGGAAAAACGTGGCGTGCGCCTCACCCGCCAGCGAAAAGTCTTGCTGGAGGTCATGGACAACGCCGAACGCCACCTGGACGCCGGCGCCATTCTCGAACGAGCGCAAAAAATCGATCCCCGCGTGCATCGTGTCACCGTCTACCGAACTCTTGATTTGCTCAAGCGCAACGGCCTCATCGATGAGCTCGACCTCCTGCACCTGCGCGGAGACCAACACTTCTACGAAAGTCACGGCCCTCGCGACCACATCCACGTCGCCTGCCTGAAATGCGGAAAAGTCCGCGAATTCGAATCCCTCCTCTACGAAAAACTCATGAAGCAAATCGAGCAGGATTGCGAAATCAAAATCACCATGACCCGCACCGAAGTCGGCGGCTATTGCGAAAAATGCCGCAGGTAGAACGGGTGCGGGCATCGCGCCATCGCGCCCAATCTCCGGATCGTTTCAAATTTTCAATTTCAAATTTGAGATTAAGAGTTTTTTTCCTCAACCTATCCCGCCACATCACGAACGGAAAAATATTGCCGCGCCGCCACAATATCGCGCGCAATCTGCCCGCGCAGCTCCTCGGCGCCGGAAAATTTCCGCTCATCCCGAAGCCGCTTATGAAAACGTACCTCCATCCCCCCTCCAGAAATCTCTTCGTCGAATCCGAACAAATGGCTCTCCACGGTAACGTCTCGACCGTCGAACGTGGGTCTCGTTCCCACATTCGTCACCGACCGAAAGATGTTTCGCCTGACCACCGACTCCGTCGCGTACACCCCCAGCTTCGGCAGCAATTCCTGTTCGGGAACCAAGTTGAGCGTCGGAAACACAATCGTTCGCCCGCGCCCCGCTCCAGCCCGAATCTCCCCTGTAAGCGAAAATGGACGGCCGAGCAACGGCTCGGCCTCGCCAACGCCCCCCTCGGCAATCGCGTTCCGAATCGCGGTGCTCGACACAACGTTTCCGCCAACCTCGACGGGCGAAACGGTTTCTACATCGAATCCATGCTCTTTTCCAAACCGCGTCAGCAGCCGCACGTCTCCGGCCCCGCGATGCCCAAAACAGAAATTCGCACCCACCATAATTGCCGTGACGTGCAACCGTTCGATCAGAATCCGCTGCAGAAAATCTTCAGGCGATAACAGAGACAGCGCCCGATCGAATCGCAGCACCAGCGCGGCGTCAAGCCCCATCCGCTCAAACCCCGCAAGACGCTGCGAAAGTGTCTCAATCATCCGCGGAGCGTTGTCAGGCCGCAGCAGTTTCATCGGATGAGGATCGAACGTAACCGCCGCCCCCGTGCACGTCGTTGCCCGGGCCCTCGCCAGAACCATCCGCAAGATCTTCTGATGGCCTAAATGAAGGCCGTCGAAATTTCCCACCGAGAGAACCGTGCGCCCTCGGGCGCCGAAGCGCGCGGACCATTCTTCCGGCGAACGAAGGACCGTAAGCGGCATCAGACGTGAACCTCAAAACGCAGCCCGTCGTAAGCCAGCGACACATGAGGGAATCCCGCCGCGATCAGCCGCTCATTCGTTTCCGAATGCGGCAATTCATGCGCGATGTGCGTGAACCAGGCCCGCCGCGGCTGCAGCTCGCGCACAACTTCGAGCGCCTGCTCGACCGTCTGGTGCATCGGATGCGGCACATCGCGCAGCGCGTCCAGCACCAGGTCATCGAGGCCCGCAAGCAAAGGCTTCGAAGTTTCTGGAAGCACGCTGAAATCCGTGAGGTATGCCGCGGAGCCAAACCGGAACCCCAGCACTCCGATGTCGCCATGCCGAGCCGGAATCGGCACAATACGCGTTCCGATCACTTCAAACGGGCCGTCGACCGGATGCAGCGTCACTTGCGGAATCGTGCTGACGGCCGGCGCGCTGTCAAAAACGTACGCGAACATGTGTTTCAGGGTAGCGATCGTTTCGAGCGACGCATACACCGGCAGCGCGGATCGTTGGCGCAGGTTGAAAGGTCGAATGTCGTCGAAGCCCAGAATGTGATCCGCGTGGGCGTGTGTGAACAGGATCGCGTCAAGCCGCTCGAGCCCCACGCGCAGCGCCTGCTGCCGGAAGTCCGGCGTCGTGTCGATCACTGCGGTTTGCCCGTTGTGGACCAGCAGCACGGAAGGACGCATCCGGTTGTCGCGCGGGTCCTTCGAGCTGCAGACGCGGCAATGGCACGTCAGCGTCGGCACTCCCATGGACGTGCCGGAGCCCAGCACCGTGAGTTCAAGCAACGAATTTGTGGGAGACGCGGGCAGTGCCGACCCTCGATTCGGGCGCAGGCTCCATTTGTTCACCCTGAGATTCGAAGGGGAGCCAGCTTGAATGGTGAAGCCGGCTCCGCTCTTACTCTGACCGCTCCGGACTGCCCGGGGCTTGGAGACTCTGTGTAGCAACTCGAGAATGTTTGTGGGTCGTGGCTTTAGCCACGACATCAACGCCCCAGAATCAGTGCGGCTTTAGCCGCTGAAGTCTTGATTTTGCAGTTCTGATGCAGGCCCTCGGACCCCGCCATTTTACGTCCGGGATTTTGCTTTTTCCTGCACAGCGGCTGCTGTCGCGGCCTTGGTCATTTCCATGAAGGCGAGCTTCAGATTGCCGGCGATATCGACAATCAGCGTGTCTTCTTCGGCCGCCAGATTTCCTATCGTCTTTTCGCGCAGGGCGTCCAGCATGTCGATCATTTCGCGCGCACCCTCAAGGTCCAGCATTGGCTGTCCCGTACGCGGGTCGGCATACCCGCCAAGCATCATGGCTGCATTCTGCCCGAGCGAGCGGATCAAATTCTCAAACGCAGGCGACCGCTTCGCTGTCGCCGCAGTGGTTTGCGCGCTGGGAGCGCCGTCGCGGGGCGCAGGTTTAGCGGCGCTGCCCGCCGCGACGGTCGCATCCTTGGCCGGAGGCGCATTGCGTCCCGCCTGCACCGCGCTAGCTGAGGATGCCGTCTCGTGCTCGCGATCCTGTTGTTCGGCAACGTCTTTACGAAATTCACCCTCGGGCGTAAACAGTCGGCGGTCTACAACCTTGAACGTTTCATCGTGCTTGGGATCGGGCAACGGCGTCTCCCTCAGTCATTTCTCAAACGAAATGCGTCGAGGACGCATTTTAGCACCGCCCCGCGCGCGCTCACAAGCCCCGCCTCCTCTGCCCAGAATTCTAGTTTGATCTGAAGCCTACTCTGGTTGCGCCTCCTCCAAGCTGTGTCTTCTGTACTACTAGCTGTCGAAATGTTTGCACCGCGCACATATTTTTGGTTGCGGCTGCGCTCCTCTCCGCCCTCCGTGAATTCTCAGTTAGTCCTAATCAAAAAATGGTCGGCCACTCCAATTTCAGTACGAGCGAATCTCCAGCGTGACTCCCTAATCTCAAATTTCCAATTTGAAATTTCCCATCGCACACCGCAAATGCCCCAGGCTACATTGGACGCCTCCCCAAGTGAGCCCCCGTGAGCTCCATCCTGCGCCCTTTTCCACCTTGTGAATTCCCACCACGTGCCGTAGAGTTTTTCTTTCATCCAGGAGCCGACCCGACCCCGTGCCTCCACGCCATCCTAAAAAGAAGCCCAAGCCACGCCAAGGCCAAGATCAAAAGTCCGCTCGCCGAAAAACTACCAAGTCGCGCACAGCCAGCCCAGCGCCAAAACGCCCCGGCGAGCTATTCGAAAACTTAGTCGCGCTCCAGGCCCGCCTTCGCGCCCCCGGCGGTTGCCCGTGGGACCGCGAACAAACCCACCACACGCTCAAGACCTTCCTGATCGAGGAGGCCTACGAGGTCCTGGAAGCCCTCGATCAAGGCGACGCCAAAGAATTAGCCGAAGAACTCGGTGACCTGCTCCTCCAGATCCTCTTCCACGCCGATATCGCCAGGGAAGCAGGACGTTTCGACATCGCGGACGTAATCTCCGGCATCCACGACAAGATGGTTCGCCGGCACCCGCACGTTTTCGGCACGGTCAAAGCCGACACTTCCGAACAGGTCTTGAAAAACTGGGCGCAACTGAAGGCGGAAGAGAAGCAGGAATCCGCCCCGCCAATGCAACTGGTTCCCTCGGTCCTCGATGGCATCCCCCGAAGCCTCCCCGCGCTCATGGAGGCACACCAACTGACCCGGCGCGCCGCTCAAGTGGGCTTTGATTGGGAAACCGTCGAAGGCATCTTCACCAAGCTGCGCGAGGAGATCGCCGAGTTGCGCGTGGCCCTCAACGAAGCGGACCGCGAGCGTCGCGAGGAAGAAATAGGCGACCTCTTGTTCGTCGTCGTCAATCTTGCCCGTTTCCTTGGGTTCGATCCTGAAGTAGCACTTAAACATTCCAATCTAAAATTCAAGTCGCGCTTCAAAAACATGGAAGAGGAGGCAACCCGCTCCGGCCAGCGCCTCGCGCAACTTTCTAAAGAAGAACTTGAAGTCCTTTGGGAAGCCGCTAAGAGACATGAGCGGATGGAGGCCCCAAGGGAACCTGGATCATGAAGCCCCGCACCCAGCAAAAAACCAGCCGCCCTCCTCCCCGCATGACACACGAGGGCATCCTGATCAGGAATTGCTGCGGCATCGAGGAATTTGTGGCCTGTGTCAGGCTGGAGCGTGAAGTTTGGATGTCCGCCGACATCGACGTTGTCCCCATCCCTCTATTCGTCGTCGCCGCGGAAACGGGAGGACAAGTTCTCGGCGCGTTTCACGGTAACGATTTAGTTGGTTTCACCATGTCTATCGCAGGGTGGCGCAATCGCAAGCCGCTTCTGCACTCGCACATGACGGCGGTAAGCGACGCGCATCAAGACCGGGGAATAGGCCGCCAACTCAAGCTCTTTCAGCGCGCAGACGCTCTCGCGCGCGGAATTTCGCTCGTCGAATGGACATTCGATCCGCTGGTTACAAAGAATGCGTATTTCAACTTCATGATCCTCGGCGCCATCGCCCGGCGATATATTCCAAATGCCTACGGAATCACCACGAGCCCGTTGCATGGAGCGCTCCCCACCGACCGCCTGGTCGCTGAATGGCACCTACGCTCGCCACGCGTGCAGCGTGTCCTGGCGGGGAAGCGCCCGGTGCCCCCGTTCGCGAAGAAATCCGTCCGAATTTCCGTCCCGGCTTGTCTCGAAGCCCTGAAAACGACTAACCCGGCCCAAGCCGCACAAACGCAGTCTGAAATTCGGTCCCAATTCACGCGCTGGTTCGCCAAAAAGTATGCCGCGACAGCAGTCGAGCCCACTCAAGAAGGAGTGAATTACATCCTCGAGCCCTGGGCGGGTGCGGGCTCCAGTTGGAGCCGGTCAGAGCTGTGAAACTCCATAAATTAACGCTACGCGAAATCAGGATGCCGCTGGTGACGCCCTTCGAAACCAGCTTCGGCCGCGTAACCGATCGCCGAATCCTGCTCGTCGAAGCCGACGTGGATGGCGTGACCGGGTGGGGCGAGTCGGTAGCCGGCGAGGGACCATTCTACGCGCCAGAAACAGTAGAGACGGCCTGGCACATTCTCCGCGATTTCATCTGGCCAATCCTAAAAGATCGAAATTTCGGCTCCGCCTCCGAGGTCTGGCACTTGCTCGCGCCAATTCGCGGCCACAACATGGCCAAGGGCGCCATCGAAGCGGCGATCTGGGATGCTGAAGCAAAACAAAAGGGACTTCCGCTCTGGAAGCTGCTCGGCGGAGTTCGCGAGGAGATCCCCTGCGGCGTCTCGATCGGAATTAAAGAATCACTTGAGGAACTCACGACGACGGTCGAGAGAGAGTTGGCCGCAGGTTATCAGCGTATCAAAATCAAAATTAAGCCGGGAAACGACATCGAACCCGTTGAGCATTTGCGCCAACGCTTTCCCAACATCCGCCTGATGGTCGACGCCAATTCCGCGTATGAACTAAAAGATTGGCCTCACCTCAAGCGCCTGGAAGCCTATTACCTGATGATGATCGAGCAGCCTCTCGGCTGGGACGACTTCTACAGCCACGCAGAGCTGCAACGCAAGCTCGACACTCCGATTTGCCTCGATGAATGCATCCACACCGACGAGCACGCCCGCGCTGCCATTGAACTAGGTGCCTGCCGGATCATCAACATCAAGCTCGGCCGCGTCGGCGGCTACACCCCTGCGCGGCGCATCCACGATCTCTGCCAGTCGAAGCAGAT
>WNFA01008936.1_pt1 | contig 12632 bp, 13 predicted proteins | sample 5400481 | NCBI WGS metagenome assembly WNFA01 (sample SAMN13153340, study PRJNA577476) | soil metagenome | isolation source: 120 cm saprolite under Douglas fir tree site 2 hole 1 replicate 2 | place: USA:California | collected 2015-04-18
CGCACTTTACCGACTTATCGAGAATTGTCGCATCCACCAAACACCATGATCCATGGGCAGCTTCCCCTTCGCATGTGCCTGCTCGGCGTTCACTCGCATATCGGGAGAAGGACTCATCTACCCTACTCATACATTTTCATACGTTCCCTTGACGCGGTTTGCGCGGTATCTATACTGAAGATGTAAGCCAATGTCTATGGAAAATGATCCAAACACTGCACATACTCCCGCCACCAAGGGCGACCTCGAGAAGCTCGAGGGAAGGATCGTGGGAAAAATGGAACATCTTCTCTCCGAGCAGACCAAGGCTACGGAGCAGCTTCTGGCCGATCAGGCCAATGTCATTCTCGAAGCCGTTGACGAGCTTGTGGAGAAAAAATTGGACACGAAGCTGGGCGAAAAATTTGATCCCGTCATTACGAGACTGGATGCGGTTCTGAAACAATTTGAAGATCACCGTGACGAAGATATAGCCGGCGCCGAACAACTGCGCCGCCACGAAAACCAGCTTGTAAAGCTCGAGGCTCGCGTCGGTACGTTGGAAATAGCTGCGACGAGGGCATAAGTAATCTGTTTATGGTCTATGCTCATATATAAGTGCGATATCTGTAAGAAAGAAATTAAGAATCGGCATGAAGAGATCGTGGCTGGGCTTCAGTGGGCTACATACTCTTTCTGTTCTCTCTGCGGCAAGCCGATCATCGCATTTTTCAAGAAGCACAAACTTCTGCCTGCGGCTGCCAAGGCGAAACCCTGAACTGAGTCGTGGATACACAACCCCGAAACAAACAAGAGCCACCGTCCGGTGGCCCTTTCTGTTTTCCAAAGCGCTTTGCCCTCTCCCGAAATTATTCGACCTAGTTACTCTGGCTGAATTCTTGGCCGCAGAACGCTCCAACAGCTTGTTGAAAAACCGGTGGCAGGCGACATCATATCGAAACAATTCTGATTCGTAAGGATCAGTAATCCACATTCGAAAAAGACAGCCCGGCTCTGGCCTACTGGCAGATGCGGTCAAAAGAGGCTTCCATTTCGCCGTCTACCCGGAACCATCCCACGCAGACCTGAGCCGAGCGAATCGAAAGAGTGGGTCCCATGATTATTTCATGCTTTCAATCGATAAGGCGGATAGCCAGTTACTGATGTTTGTTTCCTTTGTGCGGAAAGTGTCTGGCGAAGGCATGCCGGAAGCGATTGAATAAGAAGGACCAGCGAAACCAACTGAAGGAATATTGCTTCCACACACTGGTGGTCCGTCTTTCGATGTTGCTCCAGAAAATTGAAGCGACCGAGACGCAGGCGCGAAATCATCAAGATCCATCGTACACTTCGTACGAATCCAGCCCGAAGGGTTTACGGAATTGCTGGATTGGGGAGTGCGGAGAAATTATCGCGGGACAAAGACCTGGCGGACAGTACTGATTCAAAGGAAACTTTCCTCTTTATTCAGCCAATGGGAACCGACGCTCGTGTTACTGAATGCGGTTCCAAGGTTCTCGCCCCAGATACGAAGAATTGCGACGGTCATCAGAAAGGAAGCCCGGCACCGGAAACTCCCGGTCAGAGTCGTGGATAAACAAAAAGTTAAAAATGCCTTTGGGGTTGGTCAGCAAATTACGAAGTACGAAACCGCATGTCTGCTGGCAGAGCAAATTTCAGCCCTACACTGGCAACTTCCGCCTAAACGGAAAATTTGGGAAAGCGAGCACTATCGCATGAACATCTTCACTGCTGCGGCCTTTGCCATGGCGTATCTCCGTTAGTAGCTGGACGCCTTATTCTGCATTCTGCAACACGTCGGAACGTTCTTCTCATTTCCGAACATCCGCCGGCGTCCCCGAGTTCGCTCCCCCGTACACGATCGCCGTCTAGCACTACACTTAATTGTGTAGCCGGACCTGGCAGCTTTCTGGACGCCGTTCATATCGCTGCCCATCATCGGCACAATCGAGCGCTCCATGACGTGTCGCCAGCCGGTCCTCTTGACCGGCTTTAGGATTTCCGGGGAGGACGCGCTAACCAAGCTTAGGGATCCTCAGCGCGTTCGTGCAGGCCAGTTTTTTCTCTTTTTCCTGCTCTTCTTGCAGAGGTCTTCCAGCACGTATTTCAGGGACGCGCACTCCTGAATGACGCCCTCGAGTTTAGGGATGGTCGCCTTCAACTCATTTTCCTCAACCACGCCGTCCGCCAGGGTTTCTGCAACGCTCTCCAGTGCTTCGCCGACCTCCTTGATAAGGTTGGATATCGCAACCAATTGCTTTTCCAGCGTCACATGGGGGTCCGGCAGCTGAACGCCACGCGACCTGCCTGGCTCTCGAGAAAATCAAGGACTTCGCAATTATTGAGAAGAACGCATAGCCGTGGCAGCAGATGCGCGGGCAGCGGCCGCTCTCCTCGAAGCCAGTACATGAGCGAGCGATAGTTAGTCCCCAGTTGTTGGGCGAGTAATCGTTTGTCGTAATCGGTCTTCGCTTCCACGACCCGGCTCAATATGGACGAAATGTCGTTGGCAGGCGCGAAATTCATCAAGGAATGGTCCCTCGCTGTGTTCAAAAACAAAGGTCAATTTGAACAAACAAAGTGTTCATTCTAGCTGAATTGCACAGCGCCCAAGACCACTGTACAGTTGCTCCCGCAGCGGTGGATGGACCAATGCCGTTAGGACAAGATGTAAGTTAAGTGAGGTGCCGGGAGCAGCTTTCGGAACTCTATGAAAACAATTGACAAACAGCGTGTCCGGTCGTAGCTTTCAAGGTCACCTTCTTGCTTGTTTCTATAGTTGCTATTTCAACTGACACGCAGGACTGCGTCCCAGGAGGCAGAATGTCGAAGAAGTGGTACAACTACATTGTTTCCGTCGACGATGCGGGCGGCCCCGAGCAAGGCCCCTCGAATGTATCGAACGCTCCCGGCGCTGCCAAGAGTGCGGCGCAGACCGTGGCGGAAATTGCATCCGGTATCGCCGCAGAGCCGAAATTTACTACGCCCATCTCCGATCCCACTTCGTTCGAGGAGATCTACAAAGCGGCGGAAATTCCGACCCCGCCGCATGGCTATTCGATCCTCAAGATTTCACAAATGCTCGAGAGCGAGCACATTCGCAATTTGCCTTCGGACGTGAAGCGGTCTTCGGTATTGGTCGGGCTGGATGCTGCCAACGTGGACATTAAGGAGATCATCCAGGACGCGATTCGGCGTGACCGCGCACTCGACACTTATGAGCGCGTGCAGCAGCGCGCAGCCGAAGAACTGGAAGCGCGTAAGAATAAAGAGAACAGTGAGATTCAGGCGCAGATCGACAAGTACGTCACCGAACAGCGAACGAAAATTCAAAGCAACAACGAAGAGGTCTCGCGGGAGAAGCAACGTTTTACCGGCTGGCGGCTGAAGAAACAGCAGGAAGAAAAGAAGATCGCCGAGGCGGTCGGATATTTTGTTACCGAAAACCCCATTACGACGGGCGATGTAAATGCGCCGCCGCCCCCATCGAACACAGCGCAGCATTCCTGAAGCAGGAGGAATTTATGTGGCAACGGTTGACGCGAGTGGTGCGGTCCTTCGTCGGTTTCTTCATCTCGGTGGCGGAAGACCCGGAGATGATTCTGCAGCAGAATATCCGCGACATGAACGACCAGGTGCCGCGGATGAATGAGAGCATCGCCATGGTGAAGGCCAACGTGACGCTCTTGGAAAGGGAAGAGGCCAAGTACAAGACCGATATGGCCAGCCTGACGGCCAAGGTAAAAGCCGCGATTCAAGCCAATCGCGACGACATCGCCGGCGCCTATGCCGCCCAACTGGAGCAGACCAAGAGCGCTCTGGCCAGAAATCAGGGCCAGCTTGGCGGGGCACGCGCGGCCTTCGAAAAGGCAATGGCCGTGAAACAGGCCTTCATGCGCGAGAAAGACCGGAAGACGCAAGAGGCATTGGGCGCGATCGCCGACTACCGCCGCTCCCAGTGGCAGAAAAAGGTCGCCGATGCGATGGAGCAATTCGAGGTTGCCGGAATCAGCCAGACGCACGATGAAATGGTGCGCAAGATTGAAGAGACGACCGCTGTCAACGAAGCCCGCATGGATATGGCGATGAGCAACGTCGACCAGCAGAAGATCAAGATCGATGACGAAGCCGAGAAACTCCAGGCCAGTGAATTGGTGAAGCAATTCAAGATCGAGATGGGACTGGCGTCACCGCAAGCGGCGGCGCCAGCGAGTGCGGAAAAAACCATTGCGGCAAGGGATCAACAGAGGACTTCTTAGCGGGCGATTCGATCTCGTGCCAACGACGCGCTTCGAACACCAAGACAAACGTAAGCCCATGCGGAGAAACCGGGGAGGAAAAATAGTATGGCCGTGAAGATTGAGAGAGGTGGATGGGTTCTTATTTTCCTGGTTGGTGTGGCCTTGGTCGGCTACAGCCTGAATCGATACGGTGTCGTAGATTTCAGCAAATGGACGGGGAGTGGCAAGAGCGCGTCCGGTAGCGGCGCCACGCTGGATGCGACCAAACCGCTTGTGCTGCCCGCATCTTCGACAACCCGAGATGCCGAGGTTAAGGTGCGCGTCAATGTGTGGGTTGGATGCGTCGGCGGATTGGTGGCGAACGGCGGCCTCGATACGCAGCCGGATTCCATCTACGGCAAGAAAGGACTCAAGGTTTCGTTCAAGATCATCGACGATTGGACTGAGGGCGCTTCCGCACTCGCAACCGACAATGTCGATGTGATGCTGACCACTGCGGACGTCTACGCCAAGGACTATGCGCAGTTCAAAGAAAAGGGATTCGGTTCCCACGCGTTTTTGATGGTGGACTGGTCGCGCGGCGCGGACGGCGTCATCGGCAAGCAGGGAATCAACAGCATCGAAGACCTGTCCGGCAAGAAAGTGGCTTTTGCTCCTTACACTCCGTCGCACTTCCTGCTGTGGAATGGACTCAAGACTTCCGGCCTTGGCACCGAACAGCGCAACGAAATCTTCAACCAAGCCGTTCACACGAAGGACGGCATCGAGCCGGCAACCCTTTTCGCCCAGGAAAAAGTCGACGCCGCCGTGGCTTGGGATCCCGATATGAGCGACGCGGTCGGGAAGCGCCCGGGATCGAAGAAGATCTACGATACGAGGATCGCAAACCGGCTCATCGCCGACATTCTGGTGGTGAGCGACAGCTTCTCGGCCCAGCATCCGCAAACTTTGCTGAAGTTCGCTCAGGGCTGGCTCGAAGGCGTCGAGTTCATCAAGACACAACCGGAGCGGGCATACAACCTGATCGGGACGGTCAAGGATTTCAATATCCCCTCCGACCTCGCGAAGACCATGCTCGGCGGCGTGAAGCTGGCGGATTATGCCGATAACCGTTCCTTCATGGGCAGCGCCGGATCGAATGCCGACTATAACAACATCCTTGGCATGGCCCAGGATATGTATCGCGAGCTGCGGATCATTAAACACACGTTCAATCCGGAAGAGAGCCTGGATCGTCGTTACGTGGAGAAGCTGGCGGACAGCTTTTCCATGGCATCGAGCGAAGCGCCGATCGAATACAAAGAGCTTGCAAAGGGCGCAACGCCGATCGCGACGCAACACCGGTCGATTTACTTCGACCCCAACTCTTCGAGCATGAGCCTCGATTCACGCGCCATCGTGGATGAACTCGCCGGCACGATGCGCGCGTACGAGAATACCATCGTCGATATCGACGGCAACACCGACTCGACGGGTGCTCGCGCCTACAACATTCAGCTTTCCCATGCGCGTGCCGATGAGGTCAAGAAATACCTGATGGAAAAATATGGTTTCCCCGCCCAGCGATTGCGGACGGCGGGCAACGGTCCGGACAAACCGATCGACAGCAACACGACGCCGGAAGGACGCGAAAAGAATCGGCGTACGGACATCAAGGTCTACGCGAACCCGTCGAGCTAAAAAACATTTTTTGTCGTAAACCGGTTCTGGGAAGGGCACGGCTTCAGAGGCTGCGGAAAACTCAGGGTTTGACATTGTTTTGAAGGGGCGCGGCTTCAGCCGCGCGGTAACGGCTGAAAAACTCACGATTCGTATCAGGGCATCGCTTTAGCGATGCCGTACAGCAGAATCAGTTGCGGCTTCAGCCGCTGCGCAACTCTGCAGGCAAGAAAATGAGTTTTTCAGCGCTGTTTAGCCGCCGAGGGTGCGCTGTAGGCCGCTCAAGGCGTTTTTCCGCAGCCTCTTCAGCCGTGCCACCTCGACGCATTAACGATAGGGACTTTATAGCCCCCGAGGGACGTGCCTTCGAGGGCGGAAGAATCTATGAAACACTCTCGAATGACAGCTCGCAGCGAAAGGTCACGATGAGCGATTGGTTCACCATTCGCAAAGAAGTGTCGCCCTGGGTCCGGTGGGCGGCCCCGTTTTTCACTTGGGGCGTCATCGTATTGCTCTGGATCGCTTTGCCTTACTGGCAAGGGCCACATTTTTCGCTGCTACCCCGGCCCCTGGGAGTGGTTCGATCCTTTGGCATGCTGTGGTCGGAATACGATCTGCTCGGAAACGTATTCATGAGCTGGTGGCGGATTGCCCAAGCATTTTTCTGGTGCGCGGTTGTCGCGATTCCGCTGGGCATTATGATGTCCAGTTACCGCTGGCTGTTCGAACTCATCAACCCCGTCGCCGCTCCCATGCGGGCCATGCCGCTCACCGCGTTTCTTCCCGCGTTCATCGCTCTGTTTGGGATCGACGAAACCGAGAAAATTGCATTCCTGTGGTTCGGAATGTTTTTCTACTTGTTGGCGGTGGTCGTCGAAGAGGTGAATCGGGTAGATAACGCCCTGCTCGAAACAGCCTACACACTCGGAGCCAAGCAGCGGCAAGCTTTGTGGCTGGTCTTTCGCGCGTCGTTTCCCGCGATTTTCTCGTCCTTCCGAATCCTCTATGACATCGGCTGGACCTACGTGATCCTAGCCGAGATGTTGAATGCTCGTAAGGGCGTCGGTTACATGGTCGAGGCCGCTCGCAAAGTGCTGGATTTCGATCGCGTGTATGCGGGAATTATCGCCATCGGCATCGCCGCGTTCCTGTTCCGCTTTTTGCTGACGTCTCTGGAAGGCATCCTTTTTCCCTGGCGCAAAGCGAGTTCCGCGCTGGCCGGAGGGGGGGCGGGTGTTCCGAGCGCCACCGCGCACCTGAAAGCGGCCAAACGCCGAGCGTAACAATATGGAACCTAAGAAATCGAAAATCACGGTGCGCAATGTCAGCCGCACATTTATTTCTGCGGACGGCGCGAAGGTCGATGCCCTCGAGAACATCAATTTCGAGATTGAGGATGTGTACTCCCGCGAGGGGCGCGACCTTGGCGAGTTCCGCGTTCTGCTCGGGCCGTCTGGATGCGGCAAGTCGACCCTGCTCCGTTTGATCGCCGGATTGGATCGGACCGACGCCGGCGAGGTTCTGATCAATGATCAGCCGGTGCATGGTCCCGGCAAGGACCGTGGCATGGTATTTCAGAAATACACTTCGTTCCCCTGGCTGACGGTGGCTGGTAACATAGCCTACGGGATGAAGATCAATGGTGTCCCGGAAAAGCAGCGCAAGGAGACGGTGGCGCAGTTAGTGCAGGATGTCGGACTCAGCGGTTTTGAGAACGCCTATCCGGAGACGCTCTCGGGAGGTATGCAGCAGCGAGTTGCCATCGCGCGCACCTTGGCGCTCCGCCCCGCGGTCATCCTGATGGATGAGCCTTTTGGCGCGCTCGATGCGCAAACGCGCAGTGAGATGCAGCAACTGCTGCTGAAAGTGTGGGACGAAACTGCCAGCACAATCTTGTTTGTCACGCACGACGTTGAGGAGGCGGTTTACCTGGCCGACAGGATCTTTGTGATGAGTGCGCATCCGGGCACGATGATCGAGGATGTTCAAGTACCATTTGAGCGCCCTCGCGAGCTGGGATTAAAAGAACGAAATGAGTTTCATGAGTTGCAGAACTACGTTCTCGGCCGGTTGCGCCGCGCTCCTGGGAACGGACAGGTACGGGTGAGTGTCTAAATGGGTCCTCCCGACTTGCAGGATCAGCCCCGTCCTCAGACTCCGCAACAAGACATCGACTACGTAAGAGCGGCCTTTCGTTCCCAATACAATTGGATTGCAATGGCGGGGGCCGGTGCTTTTGCCCTGCTCAGCGGCACATTTCTGCCCATAATTCTTGGGGCAGGACTGGAGATGATCTACCTGGCCATCGTTCCGCAGAGTTCCCGTTTTCGGAGGTTGATACGGTCCTTGAAGTTCGCCGAGGAACAACGGAAACATCAGGAAAAACTGGACGAGATGCTGAAGAACTTGCCCGCCGAAATGCAGAGCCGCTACGTCCATGCGGCGCAGGTTTGCGCTTCGATCCGCGCCAATTTTGCTCAGTTGTCGAGCGCATCCCAGATCTTTCTGCAGCAGATTGATACCAGCCTTCAGGGATTGCTCCGTTTGCTGCTCGCGGCGGCTCAGCAACAGCAGTACGTGAAGAGCACCGAGCAGGATGGCATCAAACACGAGATTGCGTCCCTGCAGAAGGCGCTGAGCAGCGATCCCCCAAAGGTGCAGGAGATCAACCAGAAGCGCATCGAGATTCTTACCAAGCGGCTGGAAAAGTTCGATACGATTTCAGAAAATCGCAAAGTGGTCGACGCGCAATGTTCCGCCGTTGAGGATGTGCTGATGCTCGTGCGCGATCAATCAGTCACCATGCGGGACCCGCAGCAGGTTACTGAGCGCCTCGACAGCCTTGTGCATGACGTCGAGCAGACGGAGCAAACCGTGCAGCAAGTGGAGGCGATCTTCAGTGGCATGTCGCCCGACATGGACGGATTGATGTCGCTGGACGATGGTTCCACATCCTCGCGGCCAAACCGCGTGCGGATGTCAAACTAATGTCCTCGAATACAACAACGAATACGACAACCTCAGGAAAGTATCTGGACGCGCTCCCGGCGTGGGCGCGCGAACTCTCCGAAAAATACTACTCGCGCTCGTTCGCGCTGTTTGTGCTCTACGGAAATGTGCGCGACCTGGTGCCACTGCGTACTCAGGACGCAACAAAGTTCGTGCCGCTCGACGAATTTCTCTCCGGAGCGCTCTTTGGCCAGCGCGACCTGGTTCTGCACTACGACCGCGGCGGATTGAACTTCGGATCGGCCGATACCCAAGCCGACTTCCGCCGCGCGCTCGAAGGCTACGATAGTTTTCACGGCACCAGCTACTCGCAAGGGGGACTGCCGCGCAATCCAGACGCGGTCTTGAACCTGCTCGACAATTATTTGCGGCTGCGTATCGCTGATGGCAAGAAGATCGGGCTGGTCATTGATTTTGCCGAGACCATCGCTCCGGCAGGCGATATTTCCAGCATGTCCGCGGACGATCGCAATGCCCTGGTCATCCTCAAGCGCTGGGCGCGCAATTCCGCTTTTCTGAATGCGGACGTCACCATCTGCCTCGTGTCGGAAAACCAGATCGAATTGAATCAGGGCATCGTGCAAAACCCGGGCGTTTCTTCGATCGGGATTCCGTTGCCCGATTATGCCGAGCGGCTGGAATTTATCCGAACGCAATTGAAGAATCAGGAACTCCCGGCTGGCTCTGAACTTAACGATGAGACCTTGGCCAAACTGGGCGCTGGTTTGAAGCGGGTTCAGATGCAGAGCCTGATCTCCCATGCCGTTCAGAACCGGCAACCACTCACGCTCAAGTTTCTCTCGGACCGGAAAAGAGATCTGATTGAAGCAGAATCCGGCGGCCTGCTGGAGTTCGTGCAGAGCCGGTTTGATCTGTCGTTTGTGGCCGGCAATGACCAGGCAAAGCGGAAGCTGCAGGATGCCGCCAAGGCAATTCACGCCGGGAACACGGATGTCCTGCCCATGGGCTACATAATCTGTGGGCCGGTGGGTACGGGGAAAACTTTCATTACTACCTGTTTCGCGGGCGAAGTCGGGATTCCCGCCGTCACTCTGAAAAACTTTCGCAGCATGTGGCAGGGGGTTACGGAAGGAAATTTGGAGAGGGTTTTGACCCTGCTCAAAGCAATGAGCCCGATTGCGGTCATCGTAGATGAAGCCGACGCTCAATTAGGCGACCGCTCCAGCTCCGGCGACAGTGGTGTGGGCAATCGCGTGTTTGCCCAGATCGCGCAATTCATGGGGAACACCGAACTGCGCGGCAAGGTGATTTGGTTTCTCCTCACCTGCCGTCCTGATCTGTTACCCGTGGATCTGAAGCGGCAGGGCCGTGCGGAAGAGCACATTGCTTTGTTTTATCCAGACACGCAAGAAGAACGCCTGGCGCTTTTGCGCGCCATGCAGCGAAAGGTCGGCATGCAGGCCTTCCCGGAAGACACAGAAAAGTTCTTTCTGGATCGCGCCGGAACCCTGTCGGGAGCCGATATTGAGGCTGTCCTGGTGCGCAGTCACATGCGAAGTAGCCTGCAAAACAAAGCCGCAGTCGACACAGAAGACCTGAAGGCCGCGCTCGAGGATTTCATCCCGCCGTACTACCCGACCGAAATCGACCTACAGAATCTGGTTGCCGTACTGGAATGCACCAGCAAAAGCCTGCTGCCGAAACAATACCGGGATATCGACCGCAGCGAGCTAATCCGACGAACCAACGTACTGCTGGCGTTGTCACGACAGACAGCGGACTAAAATTTGGAGAGACGGTCATCGCCACCAGTGCATCCATTCAGATCACGATTCCATCCATGCGGAAGGCCCTGCGCGTCGGGGTGAAGCGTGGAACAGGTCGTGGTTTTATCGGTGGAGCGTCAGCGACCCAAAAGCTGCGGAAAGCACGCTTCTCTCCGGTGCGATAGAAGTGCCGCAGATAGGCTTGATCGCAGGAGGTGTAATCGGAAAACCAGGGATCAATGTCCGTAATAGCGATCTCATGGAGCATCGCGAGCCCGTAGCGCGCAGCTTCGAGTTCGTAGGCGATGATTGCGGGGATTGACTCTTCACTCACCGGAGGCTGATTCTGTCGGCCAATTTCGAACGAAGAAGCGTCAATATTCCATTGGACGGTGTGCCCGAAAAGATGCACCAACAGAAAGAGGCGCTGTTCCGGAGTGACCTCGTGATCAATATGGATTTCCGATCCGTCGAGATCCCCCGTGAGTGGGTCGGGAATATCCCGAGTCACCACCCGGATTCCGTAGAAACGCTCCAAATGGTCCTGGACTTGCGACGCGTAATCGGCAAACAGGATCTCCATCGCTCAGATGTGCGTGAGCACAGTCCTTTCTTCTCTGTGTTAAAGCCCTTCCATCCTACCGCAGAAAGCGGCGCCCACACCTTGGTCACTCGATGGTCTTCTGGCGATACGACTGGAGGGCGCGGCCATCATCCCGAGCCCTCCCACAAACAGCGTCAGTAAAGGTCGGCCGAGAGCACGATGTCCTCCCAAGAATTCCAGGTTCCGCTGATCAATAACCGTCGTCTTCGACGACAGCCTTGGCAAGGTCCTGTGGAGCTTCTTGAGCCAGTGACCGATGCCCGCGAAGATTCGGTGCGAATATTTGCCCAGAAATTCTTGCGATAGGATGTTCCGTCCGCGGCCGCACCATCGAGTCGCTGGGTGGGCATAGCGATAACGGGAGCTTCGAAATGCGAGAGAATCCTGAGATCGCACCATTTGGACTAAGTGTGAATCCAGCTTTGAGCCGTACGTGCTGTTACAGGACTTACACGAAAGAGTGACGAGCTTCCCGCCAAGACTTTCTGGAATGATGTGTTCTTCAGTGAGTTCCGGTTCTTCTAGGTCGATTGCATCCTCGGAATACACCTGAAGGCAGAGGGGGCAAAGCACCCTCTTGAAAGAATTTGCAGTCGTTCGCGCAAGATCTTCGGAAAGTTCGGCAAAAATGCAATGTGCTCTTTCTCTAGCCATTGGATACTTCGAGCATCGCTGCGTTGCCTTCTCCCGCGAGAGGGTCTATTGCATGCAGCTATTCTTGGTCAGCGACCGTACATCGAGGGTTTAGGCGACGGTTATGATTACTTTCAGTCTATGTGGCGATTGTTAACCTGGCAATGGAAGAACGAATCAACACCCATGAGCCACGGCTGCAAAGACCTTGGCTCCAAACGGTTGTACCCTTCGAAGGGTTGCGTAGCTCCAACGTTGGTTTAATAAGGCGAGGATAACGGTTGTGACACAGAAATTCACGCATAATCAGAAAATCTTGCGAGAAACATCTTCACGTACTCTTCGAAAGTTCGCCCATCAACTTTGAGCTCCCACCATATTTCCGGTTTGGTGTTGTATTTATAAGTAGGGTATTCCTGAATATCGACGAAGTACACCATCTGACTCCGTGGCGCACGTAAATATCCCTTCAGACCTCCTGAGTATGGCGTGAGTTGCTCACGAAGTTTGTACAATCTAGAAAGCACATGCATTGGGTGCTCCTCTCTCCCATTGTAGAATCGGCAAGCCACAGGTATTCAATAGGACTCGAGAACTGCAGTCGGGTGATTCGTACCCGTTAGCTGGCTTTTCAGGTGGTTATTTCCAAGCTGCTTTTGGAGAACTCTCTTGCACGGCGGTTCGTCGCCCCGATCTGTACTGTGCTGTGCGGAGGTCTGCGCCAAATGGCTCGATCCCAAGTACAGGGTGTGCTTCCCG
>WNFA01005898.1_pt1 | contig 12631 bp, 13 predicted proteins | sample 5400481 | NCBI WGS metagenome assembly WNFA01 (sample SAMN13153340, study PRJNA577476) | soil metagenome | isolation source: 120 cm saprolite under Douglas fir tree site 2 hole 1 replicate 2 | place: USA:California | collected 2015-04-18
TTGCCGGGCGGTTCGCGGCCGCCGAACGGCTCGGCGAGAACATCACGCTGCCGCCGCCGACCACGGCGCATGGCGCGCTGCTCGGGCACATCACGGGCGGCCATATCGAGACGATCGACGCGGGGCCGCACTCGTTCCAGCCCATGAACGTCAATTTCGGGCTCTTTCCTCCCCTCACCCGGGTGCCCACCCGCGGACCCGAGGGCGAACGCCTGCGCGGAACCGCGAAGACGATCGCGAAGAAACGCGCGCTCACCGAACGTGCGCTTGCCGATCTCGCGCAGTGGACTGCCGGCGGGCATGCGGCCGCGGCAGAGTGAAGACGATCAAAAAACGCCGCGCCGGGCGGCGCGCCACAGCAGCCATTGCCGCCGCCACGGCGCAAGCCTGATCGGCTGGGACGGGTCAGGGTTGCGTTCGGCGCGGATGAGCACCGCGCTCACCAGCGCGAGCGATAGAAAGGCCGGCCGCGCCGGGGCCGACACCGTGGGCCAATGGCGTCGGGCCTGATCCAATGACACGCGCGCCTTTGCTGTGAGATCGGCCGGGGCGATCGAAGTCTGTCGCCGGTGCGCATCGCTTTGCAGCAGAGCGGCAAGCGTCGCGGCGGTGCCGGCCGGTCCGGCGACGTCGGCAACGCTCGCATCGCGGTCGAGAATCCGCGCCGCAAGCTCGAACACCGTCGAGGCGGTCTGTCGCGCATGCGTCTCGAGCTCGTCGAGGCTCGCCAGCGGATCGTCATATAGATCGAGCGCACGCGCATCGATCAGGCGTTGGAACGGAGCGATGGGCAGCGCGCATTGCGCGATCGTATCCATGAGCGCGGACGCGACCGGGTGCGCGGCGACCTCGCCCGGCACGCGCCCCGCGAGCGCCTCGCGCCACCATTGCAGGCGGATTTCGCCGGCCAGCGGCTCGCGCACGACATGTGCCACCCGCGCGATCTCGATGTCGAAGGCGTAAAGCGCATGGAGATGAGGCCGCCGCTCGGCGGGCGCGAACAGGCTGGCGAGAAAGCGATCCTTGTCCGCCTCCCGCACCAGCGCCGCGCAATGAGCATAGGCATCGTGCACGGCAGGAGAGGTAGCACGCCGCTCAATCGACCGCGATGAGCAGCGCCGCAACACGGCGTCGCTCGCCCACGAGGATGTTGTAGGTGCGCACCGCCGCGCCGGTCGTCATGGTCTCGAGCGGGATGCCGTTGTCGCGGAAGCGCGCCTGCAAATCCTGCGGCAACAGCCACGGCTCGCGGCCGGTGCCGATCAGGCAATGCTCGATGCGGGGCGTGGCGGAAAAGATCAGAGCAAGCGAGCTTTCGCTGATCTCCTGCGGGCGGGTCACGGCGGAAGGCCAAATGCCGTCGGGCAGGCAGAGCAGCGAGCCGCGGTGCGACATGTCGGCGAAGCGGAAGCCGCCCTTGCCGTAGGCATCGATCGGGGCGGCGCGCGGCAGATGCGGGCTGTCGCGATCCACGCCCCGCCCGATCAGCGCCGCGCGCGCGCCGGCGTCGGCGTGGCCGGCCGTGCCGGAGCGGCCCGCTCCTGCGACGGCTCGTCGGGCGTGAAGGCGCGTCCGCTGCCGACGCCGAGATAGATCAGGATCGGCGAGGCGATGAACACCGACGTATAGGTGCCGACCAGCACGACGCCGAACATCATGGTGGCGGTGAAGCTGTGGATCGCCTGGCCACCGAACAGCAAGAGCGCGAGGAGCGACATGGCGACCGTGACGTGGGTGATGATCGAGCGCGAGAGCGTTGCGTTTATCGAGACATTGAGGAGCTCGGGCATCGGCATCTTCTTGTAGCGCCGCAGCATCTCGCGGATGCGGTCGTAGATGACCACGGTGTCGTTGAGCGAATAGCCCAGGATGGTGAGCAGCGCCGCGATGCTGGTGAGATCGAAATCGATCTGCGTCACCGACATGAACCCGAGCGTGAGCACGATGTCGTGCACGTTGGCGATCATGGCGCCCAACGCGAACTGCCATTCGAAGCGAAACCATAGATAGACCAGGATCGCGCCGATCGCCGCGAAGATGCCGAGGATGCCCTTGTAGAGGAGCTCGCCGGACACGCGCGGACCGACCACTTCGATGCGGCGGTAATCGAACGCGTCGCCGAGCGCCGCGCGCACCTTCTCGACCGCCTGCTGCTGCTCCTTCTCGCCGCCGGGCTGCTGGGCGACGCGGATGAGCACCTCCGACGGGCCGCCGAACTGCTGGAGCTGGAAGTCGCCGAGATTGAGCGTGCCGAGCGTCGTGCGCATCTGGGCAAGATCGGCCGCACCGCTCTTCGCCTGCACCTCGATCAGCGTGCCGCCCTTGAAGTCGATGCCGAAGTTCAGCCCGTGGAAGAAGTAGAGGAAGATCGCGAGGATCGAGAGCATCGCCGAAATCGGGAAACTCACCCTGCGGAAACGGATGAAGTCGAACTTGGTATCGTCGGGAACGATGCGAAGGAGGCGCACGGCTGTTCTCTCGTTTTCTCAGGCGCCTTAGATCGGCACGTATTGCGGACGTACCCAGCGCACCCAATAGGCGACGATGAGGCGGGTCAGGGTGAACGCCGTAAACAGCGTTGTGATGATGCCGATGCCGAGCGTGACGGCGAAGCCGCGCACCGCACCGGTGCCGATGAAGAACAGCACCGCGGCGGCGATGAAGGTGGTGATGTTCGAATCGAGAATCGTGGCGAGCGCGCGGGTGAATCCCGCGTCGATCGCGGAGATCGGCGTACGGCCGCCGCGCACCTCTTCGCGGATGCGCTCGTAGATCAGCACGTTGGAGTCGACCGCGATACCGACGGTGAGCACGATGCCGGCGATGCCGGGCAGCGTGAGCGTGGCGTTGAGCAGCGACAGGACGCCGATGATCATGCCGACGTTGATCGCGACCGCGATGTTGGCGAACAGGCCGAACAGGCCGTAGGTCACGAACATGAACAGGATCACGAGAACGCCGCCGGCGATCGAGGCATATTGGCCTTTCTTGATCGAGTCCTGGCCGAGGCCGGGACCGACCACGCGCTGCTCGATCGGCGTAAGCTTGGCGGGCAGCGCGCCGGCGCGCAGCAGGATGGCGAGATTGTTCGCGGACTCGACCGTGAACTGCCCGGAAATCTGCCCCGATCCGCCGAGGATCGGCTCGCGGATCACCGGCGCCGAGATCACCTCGTTGTCGAGCACGATGGCGAAGGGCCGGCCGACGCTTTCCTGCGTGACCTGGCCGAACTTGCGCGCGCCCGTGGTGTTGAAGCGGAAGTTGACGATCGGCTCGCTGGTGCGCTGATCGAACCCGGCCTGCGCATCGGTCAGGTCGGCGCCTTCGACCATCACCTGCTTGTAGACCAGGATGGGAACTTTCTGGTTCTCCTTGCCTTCGTAGAGCACTTCGGAGTCCTGCGGCGCGCGGCCCTGGGCCGCCTCCTGTGCGCTCATCGACTGATCGACCAGCCGGAATTCGAGCTTGGCGGTCTTGCCGAGGATTTCGAGCAGGCGTCTCGGGTCGCCGAGGCCGGGCACCTGCACCAGGATGCGATCGATGCCCTGGCGCTGAACGGTGGGCTCGACGAGGCCGAGCTCGTTCACGCGCTTTTCGATGATCGGGATCGACTGCTCGACGGCCTGACGAATTTTGTCGGTCGTGGCCGCCTCGGTCGGCGTCAGGCGGACGAGGCCGCCGCCCGCATCGACGACCTCGAGCGTGCGCTGCCCGGTCACGCCGATCAGCGCGTTGCTCATCGGCTGCGACAGCTCGCGCAGCTTGCCGAAAGCGGTTTGGAAGTCCGGCCCCTCGCGCAGCCGCACCTCGACGTTGTTGCCGCGCACGACCGGCGGGTTGGCCCACGTGATGCGGGCGTCGCGCAGGATCTTGCGGGCCTCGTCGCGCAACGAGTCGAGGCGCTGCTTGCGGACGTCGTTGACGTCGACCTCGAGCAGGATGTGCGAGCCGCCCTGCAGGTCGAGGCCGAGCACGACGTGGCGCTGCGCCCAGACCGGCCAGCTCTTCACCGTCTGCTGCGGCAGGAAATTCGGAAACGCGAAGCTGCACACGACGAAGGCCGTGAGCAGGATCGCGATCGCCTTCCAACGCGCGAAATAGAGCATGTGCCGCGTCCGCCTTTTCTCGCCGTCAGCTCGCGGCGGCCTCGTCCTTCACCGGCTCACCCTTGGCGCGCACCTCGGCGATCATGTGCTTCATCTGGCGCACGCGCACGCCATCCGCGATCTCGATCTCGACCTGGTCGTCGTCGACCACCTTGGTCACTTTTGCCACTACCCCGCCCGAGGTGACGACATTGTCGCCGCGACGCAGGTTCTTCACCATCTCCTGGTGCTGCTTCACCCGTTTTTGCTGGGGCCGCAGGATCAGAAAATACATGATGACGAATATGGCAACGAACGGCAGGAGGCCAGTGAGCGTGTCGAGGCTCAGCCCTCCTGTGCCCTGCGCGTAAGCGGGCGTAATCCACATGAAGATCTCCCCTCCCGGATGGGATAAATCGGGCCGGAAAGCGAGAAATTCGGCCCGTGCCCCGGTCGGCGCGGAATATAATGGCCGCCGCCCTGATTGCAACGCCGCGCGGCCGAAATACGCCCTCGGTGGGCCTGGAACGAGTGGCTTGCCCGGCCTTTCGCGCCCGGCTAGAGCATGCCCGTTCCCGCAGCGCAGACAAATCGTTGAGGCGATGACCGAACAGCGCAAAATCCTGCCGCAGCCGCAGCTTGACGGCGAGGTCCTCAAACGCATCGCGGATGCCCTCGATCGTCTTGCCCCGCAGGCGCGTGGCGCGGTCGACTTCGGCGCGACCGACGCATTCATCTGGACGCCGGGCCACGGCCTGGTCGCGGTGCCGCGCGTCAACCGCGTCGACATGTCGCTGCTCAAGGGAATCGACCGCATGCGCGACATCCTGGTCGAGAACACCGAGCGTTTCGCGCGCGGCTTGCCGGCGAACAATGCGCTGCTGTGGGGCGCGCGCGGCATGGGCAAGTCCTCGCTCGTGAAGGCCGCGCATGCGGCGGTCAATGCGAGTCTCGGCGCGAAGGCTGGCCTGCTCAAGCTCGTCGAAATTCATCGCGAGGACATCGAGGGCCTGCCCGAGCTGATGGGTTTGCTGCGTGCCGTGCCCTACCGCTTCATCGTCTTCTGCGACGACCTGTCGTTCGACGCCGAAGACACTTCGTACAAATCGCTCAAGGCCGTGCTCGAAGGCGGCATCGAAGGACGGCCGGAGAACGTGATCCTCTACGCCACCTCGAACCGGCGCCATCTGATGTCGCGCGACATGATGGAGAACGAACGCTCGACCGCGATCAATCCGGGCGAGACGGTCGAGGAAAAGGTTTCACTGTCCGACCGCTTCGGCCTCTGGCTCGGCTTCCATCGCTGCAGCCAGGACGAATTTCTCGCGATGGTCGAAGGCTACGTCGGATACTTCCGCATCCCGGTCGAGGCCGAGACACTGCGCCGCGAGGCGCTCGAATGGGCGACGACGCGCGGAGCGCGCTCAGGGCGCGTCGCCTGGCAATACGTGCAGGATCTCGCCGGACGGCTGGGCGTGCAGTTGACGGAAAAAAATTAGGCGCCTGCCGGCAGATACTGCGTCGGATCGACGGGCGCGGAGCCCTTACGGATCTCGAAATGCAGTTGCGGGCTCGTGACCGTGCCGGTCTGGCCGGATTTCGCGATGATCTGGCCACGGCGGACCTGATCGTTGCGTTTCACCATGAGCTCGCTCGCATGCGCGTAGGCGGTGACGAAGCCGTTCGCATGGCGGATCAGGATGAGATTGCCGTAGCCCTTGAGCTCGCTGCCCGCATAAGCGACGACGCCATCCTCGGAGGCACGGATGGCCGTGCCTTCGGGAACCGCGAGATTGATGCCGTCGTTCTGCTGGCCGCCGCCCTTCGGTCCGAAGCCCGCGATCACGCGGCCGCGCACCGGCCAACGAAAGGATGGTGCGCCCGCGCTCGCGGTCGAGGCCACCTCGGTCGCAGCCTGCGGCGCGGGCGTTGCGATGCGCGCGGTTGGTGCGGGCTCGACGGCGGCCACTTTGGGAGACGCAGCCTGCGCGGGCGCGGCGGGCTGGACCTTGGGCGCAGCCATGGTCGGCTGCGCAACCTTCCCAGGAATGACGAGCCGATCGCCGATCTTCACCAAGGTGTGCGGCGCAATCTTATTGGCGCCCGCGATCTCGGCGACGGATTTCTTGTAGAGCCGCGAGATCGACATCAACGTCTCGCCGGGCGCCACGATATGCACATTGGCGCCGACCACGGACGGCGCGGCCGCCGGCGTGTTCTTCACCGCGGCTGCCGGCGCCTGCGGTTGCGCGGGGCGCGCGACCGAGCCGGTGATGTCATGACCGCTCGCCGCCGGGCGCGTGGGCGGCGCGGACGCAGGATTGAACGAACCCATGCCCTGCCCGCCGCCGGACACACCGGTCGCGGCGATCGTCTCCGGACGATTGGCGGTGGGCGGAGGCGGCAGCGGCTGCGCCGTGATGCGGTTGTTCGTGGCGCCGACCGAGCCGGTCACCTCGTTGGCCGCGGCGGTCTGCTTGGAAGTATACGGATTGGCGTAAGGACCCTGGCTGAAGCGGGTCGATTCCGCGCTGCAGCCGGCGAGCCCGGCCGCGACCATTCCGATCACCGCCGCCCGCGACCATGAGCGAGAGCAAAATGAATGCACCACCGCACGCATAGGTCTACTCACTGCTACGCAAAACCGATGCGAATGAGTTAAAGCGTGGCAGGTAAAGATTGCTTTAAGCAGGAAACGGCCGCTTAACGCTAACGGAATGCGGCGGAAATGTTCACAATTCGCGCGCTTTTCCGGGCAAAAGCGGCACGAACCGCACGCCGATCAGGTCTTCTCGCGCGAGGCCGTCTTTAGTCTTCGTTAGCTTTACGATCACTTGCGCGCCCGCGTGCGGCCCGAGCGGAAGCACCATCACGCCTTCATCCGCGAGCTGATCGACCAGCGCTTGCGGGATGTCCTCGGCGGCCGCGGTGACGAGGATGCGGTCGAACGGCGCCTGTTTTGGCGCGCCCGAGAGACCGTCACCCACCAGGACCTCGACATTGCTGTAGCCGAGCGTGGCGAGGCGGGCGCGCGCGCCGTCGGCGAGCGTGCGATAGCGCTCGATGCTCACCACCTCGCGCGCGAGGCGCGAGAGAATCGCCGCCTGATATCCCGAGCCGGTTCCCACCTCGAGCACGCGGTGCTCCGGGCGCACGTCGAGGCGCTCGGTCATATAGGCCACCACATAGGGCTGGCTGATCGTCTGGCCACAGGCGATCGGCAGCGCCTGGTCTGCATAAGCCATGTCGGAATAAGAGCTTGTGACGAAATGCTCGCGCGGCACCTCATCCATGGCGCGAAGCACCGCGGCATCGGTGATCCCGTGCCGGCGCAGGTTGAGGAGGAATTCCATACGGCCGACCCGGTCGTCGGCCGAGGGTGATGCAGCCACTTGTTCCCTCTCAGTCGAGCAGCCCGGCGAGCCGCGTCATGAACGGCTCGTCCGTCATATTGAGTCGCAGCGGCGTCACCGAGATGCGGTGATCGGACAATGCGGACAGATCGGTTCCGTTGGGCGCCGGAGGACGCGGGCCGCGCGAGAAGGCGACCCAGTAGTAGGGATTGCCGCGGCCGTCATGGCGCGCGTCGATGCGCAGCCATTCCTGGTCGCGCTTGCCCTGCGAGGTCACGGCGACGCCCTTGACCTCGTCGGGGGCGCAGTCGGGAAAGTTGATGTTGACCAGGACGTCGCGCGGGATGCCGGCCTTGAGCACCTTGCGGATGAGCGCCGGCGCATGGGCGATCGCGGTCTCCCAGTGCGGCTTCTGCCGGTTGGCGGCGCTGTAGGCCTGCGACAGCGCGAGCGCCGGAATCCCCAGGATGGCGCCTTCGAGCGCGCCCGCGATCGTGCCCGAATAGGTCACGTCCTCGGCCGCGTTCTGTCCGCGATTGACGCCCGACAGGATGAGATCGGGACCCTTGCCGTTGAGGATGTGGCGCACGCCCATGATGACGCAATCGGTCGGCGTGCCCTTGATGGCATAGCGCCGCTCGCCGACCTCGCGCAGCCGCAGCGGATCGTTGAGCGACAACGAGTGCGAGACGCCCGACTGATCGAATTCGGGCGCCACGAGCCAGACGTCATCGGACAATTCGCGCGCGATCTCGGCGCATACGTCGAGCCCGGGCGCGTTGATGCCGTCGTCGTTGGTGATGAGGATGCGCATCGTCATTCGATCGTCTTCATGCCGCCCATGTAGGGCTGCAGCACGTCCGGCACCGCGATCGAGCCGTTGCCCTGCTGATAGGTCTCCATCACGGCGATGAGCGCGCGCCCGACCGCGACGCCCGAGCCGTTGAGGGTGTGCACGTGGCGCACCGCGCGATCCTTGCCGCGATAGCGCGCATCCATGCGCCGCGCCTGGAACTCGCCGCATACCGAACAGGAGGAGATTTCGCGGTACATGTTCTGCCCGGGCAGCCAGACCTCGATGTCGTAGGTCTTTTGCGCCGCAAATCCCATGTCGCCGGTGCACAGCGTGACCACACGATAATGCAGGTCGAGCCGGCGCAACACCTCCTCGGCGCAGGAGAGCATGCGCTCGTGCTCGTCCCTGCTCTGCTCCGGTGTGGTGATCGAGACGAGCTCCACCTTGGTGAACTGGTGCTGGCGGATCATGCCGCGCGTGTCCTTGCCGGCCGCTCCCGCTTCCGCGCGGAAGCACGGCGTGCAGGCGGTGAAGCGCAGCGGCAGCACCGCTTCGTCGAGGATGGAGTCGCGCACGAGGTTGGTCAGCGGGACTTCGGCGGTCGGGATGAGCCAAAGCCCTTCTCGTGTGCAGAACATGTCTTCGGCCGATTTTGGAAGATTGCCCGTCCCGTATGGCGCGTCTTCCCGCACGAGCAGGGGTGGACTTATCTCAGCATATCCGTGCTCGCCCGTATGCAGGTCGAGCATGAACTGCCCGATCGCCCGCTCGAGCCGCGCCAGTCCATTTTTCAGCACCACGAAGCGCGCGCCGGAAAGCTTTGCCGCGGTCTCGAAATCCATCTGGCCGAGCGCTTCGCCGAGATCGAAATGCTGCTTGGGCGTGAACGCATAAGCGCGCTTGGCGCCGAACTTGTGGTGCTCGACATTGTGGTTCGCATCCGTGCCGTCCGGCACATCGTCGGCCGGCAGGTTCGGAATCTGCGCGAGCGCGTTCCGTAGCTCTTCCGAGATGGCCCGCTCGTCCGCCTCCATCGCCGGAAGCGCGTTCTTGAGTTCTGCGACCTCGGCCATCAGCTTCGCCGCGGCCGCGTCGTCCTTCTTTCGCTTCGCCTCGCCGACCTCCTTCGACGCCGCGTTGCGGCGCGCCTGCGCCTGCTCGAGCTTGGTGATGATCGCGCGCCGGCGCTCGTCGATTGCGATCAGCTTCGTGGCTTCGGGCGGGAGGCCGCGACGCTTGAGTCCGTTGTCGAAGGCCTCGGGATTCTCACGAATCCACTTGATGTCGTGCATAAACGAAAACCCAACGGTTCAAGACGTGGATGGCCGGGACGAGCCCGGCCATGACGAATCAATAATTCCGGCCGGCAGCACTTTAAACGACGTTTACTCCGCCGGCTTGCCCTGCGGGCTCGCCGATCCGGCGGCGGAGGCCCGCGCCTTCTGCGCCTTCTTCTCGACGAAGCGCACCGACCAGATCGAGCCCTCGTACAGAGCGAGCAGCGGCACAGCGAGCGAGAGCTGGGAGAGCACGTCGGGCGGCGTAAGCACGGCCGCGATGATGAAGGCGATGACGATGAAGTAGCGCCGCTTTTCGCGGAGCTGCTGCGACGTGATGATGCCGACGCGGCCGAGCAGCGTCAGGATCACGGGCAGCTGGAACGCGATGCCGAAGGCGAAGATCAGCTTCATCATCAGCGTGAGGTAATCGTCGACCTTGGGCAGGAGCTCGATCGCGGCCTGGCCCTCGCCGGCGCTCTGCTGCATGGCGAGCGAGAAGCGGGCGAGCATCGGCCAGACGAGGAAGTAGACGACGAGCGAGCCCAGCAGGAAGAAGATCGGCGTCGCGACGAGGTAGGGAAGGAACGCCTGGCGCTCGTTCCGATACAGCCCGGGCGCGACGAACATGTAGATCTGCGTCGCCACCACCGGAAACGAGATGAAGGCCGCGCCGAACATCGCGATCTTGAGCTGCACGACGAAGTATTCGAGCAGCCCGGTATAGATGAATTTCGCGCTGTCGCTCGATCAGCGGCGCCTTGGTGGCCTCGATATCATCGTGATCATCGTGGCTCATGCCGTCCGGCTCCGTTCGGCGGGCGGCGGCGGGGCGAAATCCTTCTCGGTGACGGCGGGCGCGGGCTCGGGCAGCGGCAGCATGGGTTCGGCCGGCGGCGTGTTGGCCGGCTCACTCACGACGGCCTCGGCGGGCGGCGCCGGCGGCGCGTCAGCGGCGGGCGGAGGCGCCGTCGCCGGTGCGGCCGCAGGCTCGGCCGGCTTCCATTCGGTGCTTTCCTTCAAGTCGCCGAGCGGATCGAAGCTGGCGTTGAGCTTGCCGGTCGCCTCGTCGATGTCCTTCTTGAGATCGGCCATCTCGGCTTCGCGCATCGCCTCGCGAAACTGATCCTGGAACTCGGAGGCCATGCGCCGGATCTTGGTGGTCCATTGGCCGACCGCGCGCAGAACGCCGGGCAATTCCTTGGGGCCGATCGCGATCAACGCGACCGCGCCAATCACCAACAGCTCGCTCCAGCCGACGTCGAACATTGCGCTTCTAACTCCAAGGGGCGCCCTGCCCGCAAAGGCCGGCGCCCCTCTGCGCGGTCACACCCTCGATGAGAGATCAGCCGACCTTGCGGGTCTCGGGCTGCGGCTGCGTCGTCGCCTGCGCCGACTGGTGGTCGATCGTCTTCGCCGGCTCGGTCTTCTCCGGCTCCGCTTTCGCGGTCTCGTCCTCGGACATGCCCTTCTTGAAGGCCTTGATGCCCTGCGCGACGTCGCCCATCAGCTCGGAAATCTTGCCGCGGCCGAACACCAGCAAGACGACGGCGATGACGATGATCCAGTGCCAAATACTCAGCGAACCCATTGAAAACCCTCCGGAGCGCGGTCTTTGCCGCCCCTAGCTTTGGGCCTGAAACTAGGCTTCGGACGCGGCAAAAACAAGGACTTCGACCAAATCAGCCGCGTCCGAACGTGACGTTCCGTCACCGCGGTAAACGGCGCGGATTGCCCTTTTCACGCACGCGCCGCCGCTCGTTCGGTTTCGTGCGTCAGGAGGACACAGGTCAGTCGCCCTGGCCCTCCTCCGGCCGTGGCGCAAGACCGAGATCGAGATCGCCGGGATCGAGCGGATCCTCATCCTCGCGCAACGCCGGATCGTCGGACGGCGCCGGCACCGAGAACCCGGGCGGCAGGCGTCCATCGAGCAACGCCAGCCCCTTGAGCTCTTCGAGGCCCGGCAGATCGGACAGCGATTCCAGACCGAAATGCGAGAGGAACGCGTCCGTGGTTCCATAGGTGAGCGGACGCCCCGGCGCCTTGCGCCGTCCGCGCGGGCGGATCCAGCCGGTTTCCAAAAGCACGTCGACCGTGCCCTTGGCGGCGGAGATGCCGCGGATGTCCTCGATCTCCGCGCGCGTCACCGGCTGGTGATAGGCGATGATGGCGAGCGTCTCGATGCCGGCGCGCGAGAGCCGCTTGGGCTCGACCGCCTCGTGGGTGAGCAGCCAGGAGAGATCGTTCGCGGTGCGGAACGTCCACTTCCTGCCGATATGGACGAGATTGACGCCGCGCGGCGCGTATTCCGCCTGCAGCCGCCGCAGCACCGCGCGCACGTCGACGCCTTCCGGCATCCGCGCCGCCAGCACCTTCTCGTCGAGCGGCTCGGAAGCGGCGAACAGCAGTGCTTCGAGCAGCCGCAGCTCTTCCGGACGTTCCTCATGCGCGGCCATGAATTCCTCAGCCTCCGCGAGCGCTTCGTCGCTTCGCCCCTTCTCCACGATGGAGATCCGCTTCTTAGCCAAGCCCGCCATCGACAAGCCCTCCCGGCTCATTCCACTGTCTTCCATGTCCAACCGTCACTCAATGTTCCCGTTCATCCTTCGCCGGTCCCGGTGATTGGTCGGGCGGCGGATCCTGCGGAGCCTCCGCGCGCTTGCGCAGATAGATCGGCGCGAACGCCTCGTGCTGGTGCATCTCGAGCTTGCCCTCGCGCACGAGCTCGAGCGTCGCCGCGAGCGAGGAGGCAAACACGGTCGCGCGCATCGACGGCTCGACCAGGTAGGCGATGAGGAACTGGTCGAGCTGGCTCCAATCGTCGGCGGCGCCGATCAGCCGTTCGAGCGCCGCGCGCGCCTCCGCGAGCGACCACACGGTGCGCTTGGCAAAGCGCACCCGCGCCAGCACGTGGCGCTGCCGCTCGAGCGCATAGGCCGACAAGAGGTCGTAGAGCGTCGCCGACCACTGCGGATGCTTGATCTCCGCGATCGGCTCCGGATCGCCGCGGCCGAACACGTCGCGCCCGAACAGGGGACGCTCGAACAGCTTGCTCGCGGTTCCGCGGATCGCCTCGAGACGGCGCAGCCGAAACGCCAGCGCATTCGCCATGTCGGCCGC
>WNFA01009654.1_pt1 | contig 12631 bp, 8 predicted proteins | sample 5400481 | NCBI WGS metagenome assembly WNFA01 (sample SAMN13153340, study PRJNA577476) | soil metagenome | isolation source: 120 cm saprolite under Douglas fir tree site 2 hole 1 replicate 2 | place: USA:California | collected 2015-04-18
GATCGTGCAGGCCGGCGGGGACTTGCATCAATTCAACGATCTTGTTGTTCGGCGGGAACCTCTCTCGTCCCCCTGGAATCGCCGTCTCGATCGCTCTCTCACCAGCGACCTGAGGCCGGCGGTCCGCACCCCCCAGGGCTCTGTCGGACAGCGCCGAGCCCGCCAAAGCGGCCGAGGTGATCAAGAATTCCCGTCGTTGCATCGTGTGCTCCCCTTGAAACGCAATGTACCCAAAAGATTTCACCATTTGGAAGGGCGATTCGCGGACCGACAACTGACCGACCGTTTGCCGGTATCAGCGCCTGCCGAGGTCCTGCGTCCAGTAGGTGCGGTAATCGCTCTGAGAGGAGAACGCGAAGCCGACGCCGATCTCGGTCGCTGTCGAGAGCATGATGTTTCGGCAGTGACCCGGCGAAGCCATCCAGCCGTTCATCACCGAGCGGGCGTCTCCATAGCCGGCGGCGATGTTTTCCGCGGCGGGGTATCCGTGGTACCCGGCGTTGGCCATCCGAGTCCAAGGGCTGCGCCCATCCTTGCTGTCATGCGTGAAATAGTTCTGGGTTCCCATGTCCAGGCTATGGCACCGAGCAGACTGACGCAGCGCGGCGTTCATCGAGACGGCCGGCACTGGTCCGAACCGGTCGTTGGCGCACGAGGCACCGGCGAGCCGTATCTCGTTGACCCGAGTCAAAACTTCGACTTCCAGTGCCGCCCATTCGCCAGGCCAGGAGCCACCATCCGTATTGCACCCCGCTCCACCGCAGCATCCCGTGAAGTGAATGGCATCGGTGGCGTCCTTGCCGCAGCTCACCACCAGAGGGACCAGAAGGAACAGGATGAATAGATTTTTTGAAATCCGCGATTGCAAGTGACCCCTATTCGGCCGCGCAAAAAATGCCCATCGCTACGCCCAGCCGCAACGTGGAGCCATACGACGCGCGCGGAAAGCCCCGGTTGGCCGCCGCCGCACCGAGCCCGATGGCGGCCGAGCGGTAGCCAGGGAGGATCAGGAAGGGGGTGCGCCTTGACCACGAGGCGATGGCCGGCGCCCGCCCGGCCCAGAGGACCCTTCTCAGGGTCTCGGTGTTTCACCAGCACGGCGTTTCGCTAGTATGCGGGCAAATGTTGATCGTTCCGATCCGAAAAGTGCTTTGCGCGAATCGCGGGGAGATCGCGATCCGCGTTTTTCGCGCGTGCAACGAGCTGGGCATCCGCACCGTGGCGATCTACAGCGAGGAAGATCGGGTTCACGAGCATCGCCACAAGGCGGATGAGGCCTATCTGGTAGGCCGCGGAAAACGCCCGGTCCAGGCGTACCTCGGCGTGGATGAGATTGTGGACATCGCGCAGCGGGCTCGCGCGGACGCCATTCACCCGGGTTATGGTTTTCTCTCCGAAAACCCCGAGCTCGCGCGGGCCTGCCTTGCCCGCGGCATTCGCTTCATCGGTCCGAGCGCCGAGGTGCTGGCGCTGATGGGTGACAAGGTTGTCGCCAAAGGCGTGGCGGCAAAGGCGGGGGTGCCGGTGGTGCCCGGCATCACCCTCGAAGGGTCGGGTCCTGAAGCCCTTTCGCGTGCGGTCGAGTTCTTCAACGCGCACGGTCCCCTGCTGGTGAAGGCGGCGCACGGCGGCGGAGGGCGCGGAATGCGCGTGGTGCGGGATGTCTCCAAGCTCAGCGAGACGATCGCCGAATCTCGCTCCGAATCGAAGCTCGCCTTCGGCAGCGAGGTGGTGTTTCTCGAAAAGTACCTCGAGCGGGTGCGGCACATCGAAGTGCAAATCCTCGGCGACCTGCACGGGAACCTGTTTCATCTTTTCGAACGCGACTGCTCGGTCCAGCGGCGGTACCAGAAGATCATCGAGATTGCACCGGCGCCGAACCTCGCGCCGACTCTTCGAGACTGGATTTGCAACGATGCTCTCAAGCTGGCGGGCGCCGCCGGCTACACCAGCGCGGGGACGGTCGAGTTTCTCGTCGCCGGCAACGAGCACTACTTCATCGAGGTCAATGCGCGGCTCCAGGTGGAGCACACCGTGACCGAGCAAATCACCGGAATCGATCTGGTGCACTCGCAGATTCGAATCGCGGAAGGCTATCCGTTGTCCTCCCCGGAAATCGGCATTCAGAATCAGGAGTCGATCAAGCCGCGCGGCTTCGCGGTGCAGTGCCGGGTCACCACCGAAGATCCGTCGAACAATTTCGTGCCCGATACGGGGGTGATTCACACCTGGCGCACCGGCACCGGGTTCGGCATCCGACTCGACGCCGGGAATGGCTACCCGGGGGCGCACATCTCCCCGTACTACGATTCGCTGTTGGTCAAGGTGATCGCCTTCGCCGACACTTTTGCGAACACGGTGACCAAGGCGCTCCGCTCGCTTCGGGAATTCCGGATTCGCGGCGTGAAAACCAACCTCGGGTTCCTCGAAAACGTGCTCCAGCATCCGACGTTTCTCGCCGGCCAGACCTGGACGCGTTTCATCGACGAAACGCCGGAGCTCTTCCACCTGGCGACTCGCCGCGACCGGGCGACCAAGCTCTTGCAGTATTTGGCGGAAGTTATCGTCAACGGCCATCCGACGATCAAGAAGGAGCAACGCTTGTCGCCGCAGGGCTTCATCGCCGCCCGGATACCGCTCGTGCCCTCGATCGCCCCGCCGGACGGGACGGCGCAGATCCTCTCCCGGCGCGGCCCCGGGGGATTGGCGCAGTGGGTGCTGGAGCAGAACCGCCCGCTGCTCACCGACACGACGATGCGCGATGCGCACCAGAGCCTCCTCGCGACGCGGATGCGCACCTTCGACCTGCTGCAGATCGCGTCCGCCACCGCCCACCTGGCGCCAGAGCTCTTCAGCCTCGAGGCGTGGGGTGGGGCGACCTTCGACACCGCCTATCGATTCTTGAACGAGGATCCCTGGCTCCGGCTGCGCAAGCTCAAGGCGGCGGTGCCCAACATCTTGATCCAGATGCTCCTTCGGGGCGCCAATGCAGTCGGCTACACCAGCTACCCGAACAACGTGGTCGAAGCGTTCATCGAAGAAGCCTCCGAGGCTGGCGTCGACGTGTTTCGGGTCTTTGACTCGCTCAATGATCTGGAGTCCATGGAAGTTTCGGTCTCTCGCATCCTCCAGACCGGAAAGGTGGCCGAGGTCGCGATGTGCTACACCGGCGATGTCGCCAATCCGGCCCGACCGAAGTACGGGCTGGAGTACTACGCCGACCTGGCGCGCCGGATCGAGGATATGGGCGCGCACTTCCTCTGCATCAAAGACATGGCGGGGCTGCTTCGGCCGCGCGCTGCGGGAATGCTGATCGATCGCCTCAAGGAGACGGTCAAGCTCCCGATCCACCTGCACATGCACGATACGAGCGGCAATGGCGTTGCCGCGCTGCTGGTGGCGATCGACCATGGCGTCCACATCGTCGACGTTGCGCTGGCGCCGATGGCCGGGCTCACCAGCCAACCGTCGATGAACGCCTTGGTGTCCGCGCTGCGCGGCAACCGGCGAGACACCCAGATCACCAACAAGAAACTGCAGCCGCTCGCCAACTACTGGGAAGACGTGCGCGAGTTCTACCGGCCCTTCGAGTGTGGATTGAAAAGCTCCACCTCGGAAATCTACTATCACGAGATTCCCGGCGGTCAGTACAGCAACCTGCGGCCTCAGGTCGCGGAGATGGGTCTGCTTCACCGTTGGACCGACGTCAAGGATACCTTCGCCCTGGTGAATCAGCTGGTGGGAGACATTCCGAAAGTAACGCCCACCAGCAAGATGGTCGGCGACTTCGCGATCTTTCTTCTCAAGAACAACCTGGCGATTCGCAAAGAGACCTTTGCCGAGTCGATTGCCGCCACGCGGGCAAAGGTGATCGAAGAAGCGCCCCGGCTGGACTTCCCATCCAGCGTGACCGGTTATTTTCAGGGATCTCTCGGCCAGCCTCCGGGTGGGTTCCCCGAGGATTTGCGAAAGGCGATTTTGAAGGGGCTGCCGATCTGGAAGGAGCGTCCGAGCGATGGCCTGCCCGCGGTGGACCTCGACCTCGCCGCGGCCGACCTCTCAAAAAAGCACGGGCGCCCGATTGCGCGCCACGAGGCAGTGAGCGCGGTGCTCTATCCAAGGGTTTTGGACGAGTACTGGTCTCAGCTGGCGCGCTTCGAGGACGTTTCGATCCTCGACACGCTCACCTACTTCTACGGGCTCGAGATCGGCCAGGAGATCTGGGTCGATCTCGAGCCAGGCAAGACGCTGGTGATCTCGCTTTCCGCGATTGGCGACCCGAACGAGAATGGCTTTCGAACGGTCTATTTTGAGCTGAACGGCCATGGCCGCCAGGTCCTCGTACGCGATCGTTCTCTGGCGTCGGCGGTGGAGCACCGTCGCCAGGCGGACCGGACAAACCCCGGGCATGTCGCCGCATCGATGCCGGGAACTGTCGTCACTCTGCACGCCAAGCATGGGGATCGGGTGGAGCTTGGAGCGCCGATCCTGACCCTCGAAGCGATGAAGATGGAAACGGTCGTCCGCGCGCCGCGCGCCGGCGCAGTCAAAGAGCTCCTCGCCGCGATCAAGAGCAGCGTTCAAGCGGGGGACTTGCTCGCCGTTCTCGAATGACCGGCGGCACGGCACTGATACCTCCGCCGATCACTCGGCAGGGCCGGAAAGAGACTTAAGATGCCTCGAGCGCTGGTTACCGCCGTTCTACTCGCCTCGCTGGGTTGCTCGAATGAAGGTGGAACGTCGCGCGCGGATGAATACGTCTTCGACTGCACGGTCGACGCCAGCCAATTCGCGAGCGACGAGAACTACGTCAAGATGATCGAAGCCGAGGCGGCGAGGCGCGTGGTTGCGGACAGCTGTAAATCGCCCGAGCTGTTTGCGCCGGATGAATCGGTCAGGCTTTCGCTGGCAGCACCGCCAACCTTTATCTTCAATCCGACGCATACCTGCGCCGCCGAGCGCTTCCCGAATCCGCTCCGCGGATGCGCGATGAAGATACGGCAGCTTGCGCCGGCGTGGCTGAGGACTTTGAAATTCGGCGCCAATCTGCTCGAAGGAACGGCGGAAGCACATTGCGGCGCGGTAACCGGCGAGAACTATTTGCTCCGCGTTACTCGCAGCGGCGATTCGACCGCTCTGTATACGGCCATGCTCTCGGTCGCGTCTTTCTCGCCGGAAGCGGGGATATGGCGGCGCGCGCTGGCGGGGAGCACGAACCAGGCTGTTTCAGTGACAATCCTTCGAGCCGTGTTTCTCCGAGGTAGCATCAACGAAGGTCCCTACGTGCAACCCCAGCCTTACTCGTTCACCATTGGCCCGTGAAATCGTTCCTTGTCGGCGTTCGACGACTGCGGCTAATCCGCTCCTCGCTATTGGATAGTGTATAGACCGCCGAAGCATTTTCGGGAACGTTTCAGCTAGAATTTGCGAACCGGTCCTGATTCACCGGGCGCTCTGGCGCTTCTCTCCGCCGCCGATTGTCGCGAGTCCTGAGCCTCATTGGCAGCTGCCTTGTATGCGGCCAGTCTTGCGCGATCGTCCTTGGTCAAGATCGGCCCTTCCCGAAGCATCTGCCCAGGTCGGGCTCGCTTCTCCGGGAGCTTGTCGAGAATAGGAACCCGGTCGCCGTCCTCATCCTCGTCGCCCTCCACCTCAGCGGCGTGGCCGTTGCGGCTCGACATCACCAGAGCGTATTTGCGAATGGCATCTTCGGTGCCCCCAGCACAGACGCCGCAAAAATCGAGCCGCGAGACACCGCCTCTGTTCCTCGGCCGGTACCAGATGCCCCATTCGGCCTTTACCCTGGCCAAGTCCCCCTCTTCGGCTTGGCATCCGTCGCAAACTCGAATCGTCCGTTCGCTCAACGGGCTCCTCCCGGAAGGGACTACCCCAGGATTTCGAAATTTCGTTAACTATCATGCAAGTCCGACATTGTTGCAACAGAAGTGCCGGATTCAACTGGCTGTGTGATGACCCGCCGCAAAACGATCAGCAGCCGAGCTGGGCGGCGAGGTCGACAAAATCTTCGGACACGATGTCGAAGTGCCGCTGCGGTTCGAGATCGCCTGTCTGGTTTGGACCTCGCTCGTTGCGCCGAACGACGAAGGCCGTTCGAAAGCCCAGCTCGCCTGCCGCGATCAGGTCGCGGTTGTGCGCCGCGACCATCAGACATTGTTCGGGCCTAAGTCCCAGCAACTCGGCGGTTTTCAGGTAGGCCTCGGGGTCGGGCTTGTAGTGGCGGGCCACTTCCGCTCCCAGGATGGCATCCCAGGGCAAGCCGGCGCGCTTGGCCATGTTGACGAGGAGCGCCACGTTGCCGTTCGAGAGGGTGGCGAGGATGAAGCGGCGCTTGAGGCGAAGTAGTCCGGGAATCGCATCGGGCCACGGGTCGAGCCGATGCCAGGCGCGGTTCAGCTGATCAAGCTCCTCCTCACCCAGCGGGGGGATGCCAAATTGCTGAACGATTTTCTCGAGCGCGAGGCGATGGAGATCATCGAGCGGGGTCCAGGGAATCTCGCCCCGCCGGACCCGATCCATCGAGGGTTGATACAGGTCTCGCCAGGCGTCGGCGAATTTCGCCCAATCCAGCCGGATGTTTCTGGAGCGGCCGATCGCCTCGCCCTCGCGGATGATGCCGGCGCGCCAGTCCACCACGGTCCCGAAGACGTCGAAGGTGAGGGCCCGGATCTTCGAGTCATCCCACTTCTTCATCTCGGCCGCGGAGCCTCGGTACCCCAGGCAGACCCGAGGTTGGAAAAAAGGGCGACAAAGACGTCAATGCCGTCCCAAAGATTCCGGAGTCTCAGATTTTCGTTGGCGGCGTGCTGATTGTTGTCGTGATTGGCGATCGGGACGATGAGAAACGGAGTCGCGAGCACATCCTGCAGCAGGTAGAGGGGCAGACTACCGCCCATGTTGGGCAGCTCCACGATGGGACTGCCGATCGCCTCCCGCACCACCCGCGTCACCGCGCGGCCGAGGGGCAATTGCATCGAGGTGCGTATCCCGGGGTAACCGGCCTGCCACTCGACGCGGACGATGCGCCCGTGCGCAAGGCGGGTCACGGCGTCGGGGGCCTCGTGAACGAGGTAGTAGCCCCGGCCTTTCAGATGTCGCTCCACGGCGGCCTTCACCCCCTCGGTCGTCTGGTCGGGCACCAGCCTGAAATCGATCGATGCCCGCGCCTCGGTGGGAATCGCGTTCGACGCCTGTGCCCCGACGTGTCCTGAGAGCAGCCCCCGGATGTTCATCGCCGGTCCGAAGATCCGCTCCGCCAAGGGTGCGTTGGCCGCTTCGGTGCTGGTGAGACCCAGCGACTGGCGCAACTCGCCATCGATGTTGGGAGCGGCCGAAATGGCGCGTTTCTCCTGCTCGGTCAAAGGCTTGACCGAATCGTAGAAACCGGCGATCTGCACGCGACCGTCGTCGTCTCGCATTCCCGACAGCAATTGAGACAGAATCGCGGCCGGGTTCGGTGCCCAGTTGCCGTAGTGGCCGCTGTGAAGGCTCCGCGTGGCTCCGTAGACCGTGAGCTCCAGCCCCATCGATCCGCGGACGCCGTAGACGATCTGCATTTGCCGGCTCTGGTGCACCGGACCGTCGCAGAAAATCCAGGCGTCGGCCCTGAGCAGCTCCCGGTTGTGCTCGAGGAAATCGCGCAAGTGCGGCGAGCCCGCCTCCTCCTCGCCTTCGAAGAAGAGCTTGAGATTCACCGATGGCTGCAACGACGCGGCCCGCAGCGCGTCCAGGGCGGAGAGCATCGCGATGATCGCCGCCTTGTCGTCGCTGGTCGAGCGGCCGTAGAGGCGCGCGCCCTCGGGGAACGGAGCCCCCTGCGCCGGGAATGGGATTTCTCGACCGCCCTGCTCCAGCGCGTTGTCTCGAAGCACCGGTTTCCACGGGGAACCCGTCCATTGCGTCGGGTCGACAGGCTGCCCGTCGTAATGCGCATAGAACACCACGGTCTGCTTCGCGGCAGGGGCGCGCAGCTCTCCAAAGACGGCCGGGGGAGCGCCGGGCTCTTGTAAAAGGCGGGGCTCGATCCCGCGCTTCTTGAGCATGGCCATCAACACCCTGGCGTTCTGCTCGATGTTCACTTTGTCCGACGAGAGCCACGCCCAGGTCCCATGCCTGCTCCTTCCGTCGGCGGGCGACACTAGACCGTCTCCCAGCAAGCGCCAAAGGATCAAGCGATCGAAGTACCCGGTGCGTCTTCTGCGGCGCCAGAGGGGGTATCCGCCGCCCGTTCACCGCCCAGCGGTTGGAAATCTGGTGGCGTACGTCTCAACTTCTGCGCACTGACGCCAGCTGTTCTTGCTTGTGCCCAATCCAGACGGTCAGCGCGAGCAAGACGAGCGAAACGGGGGCCGTCACCCAGGCGATACCTGCCAGGCCCAATCCCAGCGCGGTCAGTCCCCCGTACGTCCACGCCGCAAGCTGGTCTCCCGCCCGATAGACGAATGTTCCAATGAAATTCTTCGCCTTGAATTTGTCCTCTCTGCTCACCACGGTGTAGCAAACCTCCAAAGCCGGATGGGTGAGCGAGAACTGGGTTCCGCGCCTGAGCACGGAAAAGACAACGAATGTTGCCAGCAGCGGGACCAGACCGGTGGCGCTCAGGCCCACCAGAGCGAATCCAATAGCGCTCACCGCGGGCATGATTGCCAGGGTCGCGGCCAAACCGAACCAGCGGACGATCCGCCCGGTGAGGAATGCCTGGGTGAAGGCGGTCAGCGTTTGAGTGGCGAGCTCCATTCGCGCGAGAATCTCCGTTCGCGCGCTCGGCGTCTTGAAGTAGCGGCCCACGATGTCGGTCTGCTCGAAGTAGAGCACCGTGGAGCCGAGCGTGTAGAGGAGCATGAAGGCGACGATGCCGAGCAGATAGCGCGACTGAGCGACCCGGGTCAGGCCCGCCCAGACGCTGCCACCGATCGGCAGCTTCGGGTCCGGGACCGGATCTCCCTCGGCGGTGCCGGAGCGGGCTGGGAAAATCGCAACCATCAGCACCGCGAGCTCCAACAGCGCGACGGAGACCAGCAATAAATTGGTTGGACCGATCTGGCGTGCGAGCATCGCGGTGACCGCCGAGCCGACGATCGAGCCTGTCGTTCCACCGATCCCGATGAAGCCGAACAATCGCTTGGCTTGATCGCTGCGGAAATGGTCGGCCATGAAAGACCAGAACACGGAGGGGACGAACAAATTGAAAACACTCGTCCAGACGAAAAACACCGTGCCGAGCACCGCCTGGCCCTGGCCGTTCAGCACCCTGCTCAGCAGGTAGAAACCGATCAGATTGAGGGCGAAGAATTGATAGGTAATCACGATGAAGCGCCGCACCGGGAAGCGGACCACCAGCGTGGAAAAGAGCGGATTGGCGAGCAACATCGCCGCCAGGGTTCCCGCGAAAAGCCACGGCAACTTGGAGATTCCGGCGGCCACCGCCATTGCATCACGGATGGGGCGAAGAATGAAGTAGCTCGAAAAGAGAAAAAAGAAATAGGCGCAGCCGAGGAGCATTGCCCTCAGCTCGGAGGGTTGGACATCGACCACCCGTCGGATCAACCGAAGCCAGGGACTCGAACCGTGCCCAGGAGAGGGAGGGGTGGGGGGAGGGTCCGGGCTCAGGTTTTGCTCCGCGCGTGCCAGGCGGCAAGGATGGTTCGCTCGGCCTCCGGTACGAGCCCCGCTCGAAGCTTCACCCTGCGGTCCTCGGGTTCGGAGTTGTAGAAGTCCAGGGTGTCCTTGGCGGTGATCGCCAGCGGCCGGAAGGTGAGCCCCTTGGCCAGTGCCCGGCGGATGTCGCGCGTTGCAAAGCCGGCGGAGCTTTGGGGGGGCACCCAGACCGGAAGGTCAACCCACGGTCTGGCATTGTGCTCCTGGAGAAAGTCGGCCTCCACCCAGGTGAGAGATGCATCCGGGGACATCACCGCGCGCACCGCACCCAGAAGCTCAGACATGGTGAGCCTCGATTTGGGCCCGGTACAGTTGAAGGTACCAGTCGTCATGTCCTCGCAAACGCGAACGGTGAATTCGGCGAGATCGCGCGCATCGATGATCTGAACAGGGTCGGTCGGATTTCCCGGCGCGAGGACCTCGCCACCCCTGGCAAGGCGGGCAGGCCAATAGGTGAAACGATCGCTCAAATCTCCGGGCCCGACGATCAGTCCCGGCCGGATGATGCACGCGTGCCCAGGAAATGCTCTTTCGGACTCCTTTTCGGAGAGCGCCTTCAGGGCGCCGTAGTATTTGCGGATGTCCTCGCTCTCTGGTTCCTCGGCGGTCGCCAACTCCGCCGTCTCATCCGCGTTCGGCGTGTCATTCTTGGCGTAGACAGAAATGGTGGAAATAAACACGTATTGACGGGTGTGCCCCTTCAGCGTTTCCGCCGCCTGCCGCACCCAACGCGGAAGCGAGGTCGGGTTGTCGATCACCGCATCCCAGTCGCGTCCTTGAAGCGATCGGTAGTCTCCGACGGCGCGGTCCCCTTGCAGTTTTTCGACGTCCGGAAACAACGTTGGGTTGGTCTTGCCTCGATTGAACAAGGTCAGCCGATGTCCCCGCGCCAGCGCGTAGTGAACCTCATGGGGTCCGATGAACCCCGTTCCACCCAGAATCAGGATTCGAAGCGGCTTTGCCGCCTTGGCCGGTGGGGATAATCCGCTGTTCTGTGGCAGGGGTTCGGGCGGATTTGACGCGACGCGCCCACCGTCCCCTGCCGTTGCGCAGCGGAGGTTCAGCCCCAGAGCCGCAAGAGCGGACGAAGTCAGGAATGTCCTTCGGGAAGTGACCATTCAACGCCCTCCGTGGTCAAAACGGGCCTTCAACAACGGAGGCGCGAGATTTGTTCGCGCGATGATTCGAATTCCGTAAAGCTAGGAGCGAACCTGGCCGGCGCCATACACCACGAACTTCTCCGCGGTGAGCTCTCGCAGACCCATCGGCCCGAACGCGTGCATCTTGGAGGTGGAGATGCCCATCTCCGACCCGAGGCCGAGCTCTCCGCCGTCGTTGAACCGCGTCGAGGCATTCCAAAGAACGCAGGAGGCGTCGACCTCGTGCAAAAACCGCTCGGCGTTGGCCCGGTCGCTCGTCACAATCGAAGCGGTGTGCTGGGTCCCGTGCTCGGCGATGTGGGCGAGGGAGGCATCCAGCGAGGCGACGGTGCGGACGGCGAGGGTGAGCGAGAGGAATTCGGTGTCCCAATCCGCGTCGGTTGCCGCGACCCAGGGGATATCGGCTCGCCGCAGTGCTTCCCCGGCTTCCGGGTCCACCCGAAGCTCCACCCCGCTGTCCACCAGGGCTTTGGCGATCCCCTCCCAGGCGCCGTTTTCCAGGGTGGCCTGGTGGAGGAGCAGGGTTTCCAGCGCATTGCAGACGCCCGGACGTTGGGTTTTGGCGTTGACCACAATTCGCTGGGCCATCAGAGCATCGGCGGATTTGTCGACAAATAGATGGGTGATTCCCTGTCCGTGTCGCATCACCGGCACCTGCGCGCAAGCGTCGACCATCGCCATCAGCTCCGAGCCGCCGCGGGCGATGGCGAGGTCCAGCCTCCCTCTGCTGCCAAGCAGCTCCACCACGCGGTCCCGGGACGGATCTTCCACGAGTTGGACGCAATCGGTTGGGAGATTCGCCCGCTCGAGCCCGCTTCGGATTGCGGAGACCAGCGCGGCATTGCTGCGAATTGCCTCGCGCCCTCCGCGGAGAATGACCGCATTGCCACTCTTGATCGCCAGGGAGGCGGCCTCCACGGTGACATTGGGGCGCGACTCGTAGATCACCGCCAGAACGCCGAGTGGAACGCGGCGCTTCAGAACGCGAAGGCCGTTGGGGCGCTCTCCCAGCTCTCTTATTTCGGAGAGGGGATCGGAAAGGGCGATCACTTGGCGAACGGAATCGAGGATGCCTTGGAACCTGCCGCCGCCGATCCCCAGGCGATCGACCAGCGCCTCGGAGATTCCCGCCCGGCGGGCCGCAGCGAGATCCTCCGCGTTCTCGGTGAGAACCGGCGCTCGCGACTCATCCAGCGCCCCGATGATGGCCTCGAGCGCGGCGTTCCGGCTGGCTTCACCGGCGCGGGACAAGGCGCGCGCAGCGTCGCGCGCGTCCGAGAGAAGGTCCTTCATCTGTTTCATGTCTTATCGGGGACCTGGATCGCCGCGTCGCGATCGAGGATGACCAAATCGTCCTTGTGCACGACCTCGTCTCCGAGATGATAGTGAAGAATGCCGAGGATCTCCGTGCTCCGCTTGCCTCGAATCGCCTCGAGCTCCGTTGAGGAGTAGGTGGAGAGGCCGCGGCCGAATACCTTGAGGCTGGAATCGGCCAGGTCGATCGGGTCTCCTTGGGAGAAGGTCCCGGTCACCGACACCACCCCCGACGGAAGCAAGCTCCGATTGCGCCCGATCAGCGCGTCGACCGCGCCGGGATCCACGACGACCGTCCCCTTGGGGCGCAGGGTGTGAGCGATCCAGTGGGCCCGGCTGCCCATTCCTTCCGTCGCGGGTATGAACAGCGTTCCCACGTCATCGCCGGCGATGATGTGGCGCAGAATGTCCGGGTTCTTTCCGTCGGCGATCACCGTGGCGATTCCCCTCGCCGCAGCGCTCCGGGCGGCATTGAGCTTGGT
>WNFA01011784.1_pt1 | contig 12631 bp, 12 predicted proteins | sample 5400481 | NCBI WGS metagenome assembly WNFA01 (sample SAMN13153340, study PRJNA577476) | soil metagenome | isolation source: 120 cm saprolite under Douglas fir tree site 2 hole 1 replicate 2 | place: USA:California | collected 2015-04-18
GCAACGCATCGGCGCCATCGGTGAGGGTCTGCACCGTGGCAAAGTGAGCAAGGGACTGCCGCAACATCTCCAGCACCATGGGATTGTCGTCAACAAGCAGAACCTTGATATTGCTGGGCATGAAAACCTGTTTCTTTATTTCTGATTCAGGGAGCGCTTACGCAAATAGTCTCCGCTTTTTCCGCCGGATTTGCGCTCCAGGACGACTTCCCGAATCACAATACCTTTATCCAGGGCCTTGCACATGTCATAGACGGTCAAGGCGGCAACGCCGGCAGCTACCATGGCTTCCATTTCCACGCCGGTCTGGGCAGTGGTGACAGCCCGCGAACGAACCTGCACGCCATTTTCGCACACCTCTGTGGTCACATCAACGAAAGACAAAGACAGTGGATGGCACATTGGTATCAGTTCTGAAGTTTTTTTGGCTGCGGAAATGCCTGCAAATCGAGCAACTTCCAGCGGATTACCCTTCGGATTCGCGGGCAGCGCACGTAGCACTTCCGCCGACATTACAACGAACGCTGACGCCTCCGCTTCGCGGTGACTTTCGTGCTTCGCCGATACGTCCACCATGGTGGCTTTGCCGGCGGAATCATAATGGGAAAGCTTTTTGCTGGAATGTGTTTTGGCCGAAGCTTGTTTAGCCGAGGTTCGTTTGGAAGTTGATTTAGGCATCAGCGTACCAGCACCGAAACTGTTTCGCCATCCGCGATTGCTTCCCGGTCCGGTGGTACCACAAGATAACAATTCGCCTTCGCGGAAGCCAGCAGGTCTCCCGACCCCTGCCACGGAATCACTTCCACCTCGGGATCGTACAGACCGCCCTGGACCATAGCGGGAAGAAAGCGGGTCAATCCTGTCTTGGTCTTCAAGCTCTTTTTCAGGCGAGCGTGCAATGAAGGTAATCGGGTTGGCGTGGAGCCGGAAAGTGACTGAAGAAGCGGCCGCACAAAAAGATCAAACGTAACCATCACGGAGACGGGATTCCCGGGCAGTCCGAAAAACGGCACCGTGCGATCACCGTTCCTGACTTCGCCGAAAACAACCGGTTTCCCCGGCTGAATCAACGCGCCGGTGAAAAGAAATTCCGCATTTATCTCACTCAGCACTTTCTCGACCAGATCAAACTTGCCCATGGAGACGCCACCGGAGAGCAGCAGCAAGTCTGCCCCCTGAATACCTGCCTGGATCAGAGTGCTGAGTTTGCGTTCTTCGTCAGGAGCCACGGGCAGCGGCCATGCAATGCCGCCGTTCACGGTGACTTGCGCGGCCAGCGAGTAGGTATTGCTGTTGCGAATCTGATGAGCGCCGGGCTTCTGGCTTACGTCCACCAGCTCGTCGCCCGTGGCCAGGATGGCAACCTTCGGCTGATGAAATACTGAAAGATTCGCCGCGCCCACCGCGGCAGCCATGGCAATCTGCGCCGGAGTGATCTTCATGCCGACTGGCAGTAACAAATCGCCCGCTCGGGCCTCCGCTCCTGCCGCAACCACGTTCTCGCCAGCAAACACAGAACGCTCCACCTGCACGAAGTCGCTTTCGCCTGAGCCTTCGGCCAGCGTGCGGACCGTGTGTTCCACCATCACCACGGCATCGGCGCCCCTGGGCACGGCAGCGCCGGTCATGATCTCCACCGCCTCACCAGAAGCAACGATCCTGTTGAAGTCTCCGCCAGCTTTGATTTGGCCGACAATCTTCAATTTTGCCGGAAGAATCTCCACGTCAGCGGTGCGGACTGCATAGCCATCGCGTGTGGAACGCGGAAAGGGCGGAAAGTCTCGATCTGCAAGCACCGGTGCTGCCAGCACTCGCCCCAGCGACTCCAGCAAAACAGCACTCTCAACCTGGGGTGCAGCCAGCTTGCGGCCGTAATCGACCACCGCTTTGAATGCCTGCTCAAAGCTGAGGACGCCGGCGGGTGCAACAGTTGAACTCATCGTTTGAATTGTAGTGTTTGTTTTTATCCCGAGCAAAGCGAGGGATCGCTACAGGCTTCGTGATCCTTAGTTTGTCCAGGAAAGCTTCTTAATAAAGTAGGGATCTCTCACTTGCGCTCGAGATAAAGTCAGCGACACATCCCCAAGTTGCAGGAGGCCATCGAACGAACCGGGTACAGGAGCAGAAGAACCATGTCAGCCACACTGAAGAGAGCGAATCCAACATGGGCTTTGGCAGCCGGTGCGGTTGCGGGAATGCGCAGCATGACGGCGCCTGCTGTTGTCAGTTTCAAGATGAAGCGCATCGCCAAAGCCGAAGGCCTTGAGCATCCCACAGGTTTGAGTGGACGCCGAATCAGCACCGCTCTGGCGTTGGCGGCACTGGGCGAACTCGTGGCAGACAAGCTGCCTAAGACGGCGAATCGCACTGATCCGCCGGCCCTGATCATCCGCGGCATTTCGGGTGCGTTTGCGGGCGCGGCTCTCAGCGGGCGTGACCGCGATGACCGCATCAAAGGAGCCATTCTGGGGGGCCTGGCGGCCATTGGAGCGTCTTACGGCATGTATTACCTTCGCGGCTGGCTGGTGAAAAGATCGGGCGTACCGGATGCAGTGGTGGCCATTGGCGAAGACGCCGTTGCGCTTACTCTGGCGTTGAAGGCGATTGCGTAGCTGCTGCCGCTTTGGATTTTGGCAGTGCCATTCCAGGCGCGATATCTGACATAGACGAGGACGAGCGGGCAAAGTGCTCCCGTACGGTCAACCAGACCAGCATGTAAATCTCGCGGTCTGTGATGAGTCGAAGGCATCCGGCCATGAATCGCCACGCTTTTCGCAAGAGTGCACCTGACTTTCGAGCCCAATTGGATGATGGTTTCCAATTCAGAGTTGCTGCTTTGTAAAGTTTATTTAAGCCGTTGCAAAACCATCATCCCACTAGACGGCAAAGGGGCGGACGCAAAGCCGCCCAGATTTACCTTTGACGAGAGTGATTTACTTCTGGCTCAGCAACTGCTTGGCTTCAGCGCTGTGAATTCCGTTTGGATCCAGCTCAAGATATTTATTCAGAGCTTCTTTGGCCGCCGGGTTGTTGAGCTTACTTTGCGATACACCTTTGAAAAACCACGCGTCGGCCTTGCTCGGGTCGGCCGCAGTTGATTTTTCGCATGCGGACGCGGCGGCGTCATACTTGGCTGCATTGAAGGCCAGTGCACAAAGGTTGTAGTAAGGCGTGGCCGGATTCGGGTCAATCTCGGCGGCCTTCCTGAACGCGTCAAGCGCCTGGTCTGTCTTAGTGATCTGTACGTAGACATTGCCTTCAGATGTAAGCATGGTGCCTGCGCCCGCCTTGGCCTTCACCGGATCTGGATTGGGATTGCGCGGGTCCTTGGCTGCGGTCCCAGCGGCTATGCTCTGCGCCACCTGAATGCCTTTGTCATAGGTTTGCAGCGCTTCTTCGACTTTGCCTTCATTGCGCTGAGAATCGCCCAAAGCTTTGTAGAACTCCCAACGCGTGGTGTTGGGATCAGCCGCTATCAGTTGCGTTAGAGCCTTGTCAGCTCCGGCCCAATCCTGTTGTTGCATTGCTGCCTGCGCCTGCTTAATCAGCTCATTCAGGTTGCCAATCCTCGCATTGTCTGCATTGACCTTGGCAATTTCTTCCTTGCTCATCTTTTTGTTGTTGCCACCGGAGCTCGGGGTACCGCCTGCCACTCCGCCGCTTGCTTCTGGCTTGGCCAATTCGATGGGAAAGTCCACGAGGGTATTGCTGCCTACAACCACCCGATTATTGGTATAAAGGATTTCTTTGTTCGCTCCAATAATCTCGAGTTTATAAGTTGAGAGCTTCATGCCGGTGGACAAGAAGTCGCCATTTTTCTCCGTCTTGGTCTTGTATTGATGGCTGGTTTCCTGATCAGTGAGGACCACCTGCAAGTTTCCTGCCGGTTCGGAATTCTGCGTAACCTTTCCTTTGATTCCCCCGGTAAACGATTGACCGATGGCAGCAGTGCAAGACAGCAATGCAACCATCATGACCAGCGCCATCCCCACTAAAATCTTGTCTCTCTTCATGTGCTTCGTAGCCTCCGCTAAGAATGCCGAATGCGATAAGAAATCGTTAATACTATTGGCAGTTACTGCATTGCGCAAGATGGTGAAGGTCCCGCCCGGATCTCGGCAATAAAAAGGCGGCCGGAAAAACCGCGCCGCCCTTATCAAAACAAAGTCACTACTATTTCTTCTTGGCCTTGTAGTTGGTTTCAATCTTCGCGCCAATCAGCGTCAACATCTCTTTAACGTCATTAGCATGCGGGCCATCTGGAGCGAGTTCAAGGTACTTGTTGAGCGCCTGGGCAGTGCCTTCGGGTACCTGATATTTACCGTCTTTGCCTTGCGATCCTTGTCCCAGCAAAAGCGAACCTTTGATGAAGTACGCGTCAGCGCGGTTAGGATCGGCGGCGATGGCTTTGTTGCACGCTTCCACAGCTCCGCTCGTATTTCCTGTGTTGTACTGCGTGGCACAAATATTGAAGTAGGCCGTTCCTGGATTTGGATCCAAAGCCGCTGCCTTTTCAAACGCTGCAATGGCTTCGGGATTTTTCTTCAGCTTTAAATAAGTGTTGCCTTCCTGGGAGAGCATCTGGGAGAGCCCCGCTTTAGCCTTCACGGGATCGGCATCAGGGTTCTTTGAATCTTTCAGATTGCCGGACACGATGTTCTGCGCTACCTGGATGCCCTTGTCATAACTCTGAATGGCCTCATCGTACTGTCCCAGGTTGGCGTGAGACTGGGCCAGCGCTGAGAAGAACTGCCAGCGATTGGGATCCATTTGCGTCAACTGCGTGAGCACAGGGATGGCAGCCTGGTCGTTCTTGGCAGCAATCGCAGTCTGGGCCTGCGCGATCAGCGTATTCATGCCTTCTGCTTTCGCGTTCTGCGCCTTGGCCGCTTCAATCTGTTCCTTGGTCATCTTCTGCCCAGCCGGACCACCGCTCGCTCCCTGGGAAACGTCGATATCTACAGTTTGGTCTCCGCCGCCTTCAGCCGTGATCGTCCGCTTAGCCTTGTATAGCTTCTCTCCGGTTGGGCTGCTGATTTCGATCTCGTAATCAGTGCGCTCAAGTCCAACCATGTTGTAGGTGCCATCTTTCCCGGTTTTGTCCTTGAAGGTCTTTCCCGTACCCAGGCTGGTGAAAACAACCTGGGCCCCAGCCAGCGGTTTGCCACCGTCGGTGACTTTTCCGTTCACGCGCGAGAGCGTGGCTTGCGGCCATGCGGTGATCGCGCTGAAGGCAACCAGCATGGCGGCCACAGTCAAGTAAATGGATTTCATCTTCATAATCTTCTCAGCCTCCCGGCCTGTTAAATTTCCCTGGCTTGCATCTGGTCCACGTAAGGCAGTGGGTCCCGCGCACCCGCCTCGGCAAAAGCGCGCAATCGTAACACACAACTTTCACAAATTCCGCAAGCCACATCTTCGCGACCGTAACAAGACCAACTCAAATCAAACGGGGCCCCGATCTCCAGACCCTTTTTCACGATTTCTGACTTACGCATAGTAATCAGCGGCGTCACAATCTCAATATTGCCGTCGCGCGTTCCCGTCCTGATCACCTCATTGAACGCGCGATAGTACTCCGGGCGGCAGTCCGGATAACCGGAACTGTCCTGCTCCACGGCTCCAATGTAGATGCGGGAAGCACCCAGTACTTCTGCCCAGCTCACGGCCGCGGACAAAAAATGCGCGTTGCGAAACGGCACATAGGTTACAGGAATTCTGCCGCGCCCGATATCGTCTCCCGCCTCAGGAATGGCGATGGTATCGTCAGTCAGCGCTGAGCCGCCGATCCGCCCCAGGCTATCATTCACAATCGCAAGCCGCTGATCAATGCCAAGCCGCAGGCAGATGTTCTCAAAAGCGCGTAGCTCGCGGCGCTCCGTGCGCTGCCCGTAACTGATATGCAGGGCAGCGGCGTCGGTTTCACGGACGGCCAGAGTCGCGCACACGGATGAATCCATGCCGCCACTCAACAAGACTACCGATCGCGGTTTTGCTGCCGCCAAGCAACCACCTCTGACCTGAAACAAGTGAACTAAATTTTGATGTCCCAAACAAACAGAATTGCTGCCCTGACCGCACGAGAATTATCTCAAAAACCGCCATATTCTCGCGGGGGTCAGCCGCTCTGCCCTATACCAGTAAGATTCATGGGCGTTTGTGGCCCCGTGTTTGTGCGACTCTCACTCGCCACTACCGAATACATAGATCCTTCGACGGCGTCGTCGCATGCGCTCCGACTGCGCTCAGGATGACAAGCGTGTGAAGGTTTTCTGTGCATCGTCATTCTTTCAATGGTCATTCACACAAGCCTTTGATCCCTTCCACCGATTCTCTCGGACAATCCCTTCGAATGATTCTCTACCGAGAATTTATCTAAAACCTTGTCATCCTGAGCGAGCGCGAGCGAATGCGAGCTCGAGTCGAAGGATCTATGTATTTCAATCTTGGTTGAGCTCCGGGAACCAATCCGCCGCAAGGTCTTTCCACGTGGGGTTCATACTTACAACCAGTTGAACCTTTTTGACTCTCTTCCATCGTTTTATTTGCTTCTCGCGCGCGATTGCGTTGCGTACATATTGAAATTTCTCCCAGTACACCAGCCGATCCAGTCTATATCTTGACGTGAATCCTTCAACCGCCCCGGTCTTATGCTCGTATACTCGCTTTCTGATATTGCCCGTGACGCCAGCATATAAAGTTCGCGACCTATTCGACATGAAGTAGATGTAATAGGCCTTCTCGTGAAAATGCATAGATCCTTCGACTGCGTCGTCGCATACGCTCCGCCTCGCTCAGGATGACAAGGGTTGAAACGCCCTTCTTCTAAACAGCCTTCGTTCAAACGCCCTTCAGGGCCGGCTCCCAGATGAACTTATGAATCTGCAATCCCAGACGCACATTCAGCCCGTCCTGCAAAATCCATTCCGCCAACAGCCGAGGATCAAGTTGCGCATTGGATGTATCGCGCTGCGTGCTTGGCGTCTTGCTGAATGCCGGGGAAAAAATCACGCTGTTCACAATGCTATCTAACCCGTGCTGGCGGTTGAAGTCGCGGGCAAACTCATAGTCCTCGCGATCGGTAAGGACAAACTTCACTTCGTCATTGTGACTCAGCGTAGCCAGATTACTCTCACGGAAGCTGCCACCCTCGCCCGATCCCGGGCACTTCACGTCAACGATCTTGTGCACCGCCTTCGGCACGTTCTCCAGCGGACGCTCACCGCTGGTCTCAATCAGCAGAGTGTATCCGCGAGCCAGGAGACGCTCCATCATGGGGACGAGTTCGCGCTCCTGCAACATAGGCTCGCCGCCGGTAAACTCCGATGAGTCCGGAAGGCGCCAACCTGGCGATCTCCTGCTCGACCTCTTCCACCGTCATTTTTCTGCCGCCGTAAAACGTGTACTCACTATCACACCACGTGCAGCGAAGATTGCACGCTGCCAGCCGGACGAAAATGCAGGGCACGCCGGCAAACGATGATTCGCCCTGAATGGAACGGTAAATTTCGATGATGGTCATTTACGGGTAAACGGTAATTGGTTGTTGGTAATTGGTTGTTGGTAAATCGTAAATTGGTGATTTGTGATTCAGTTGGTCTTGATCTGCGTTCATCAGTTCAATCAGCGTTCATCAGCGGTAAGCCGTACGGCCTGAAATTCAGTCTTCCCGATCCCCGGATCAACCGATCACCAGATTCATGCCTTTGCCCTGGCTGATTGCTGCCTGCTGAATGCTGAGTGCTGGTTTTACTCCGAATACCGCGCCGTGGTGGTGTCCGTCTCCCAGATAGTGACATCCTTCACGTCAACCCGGCCGCTGGTGACCGCCTGCAAGCGTCCGTTGGCCTCGTCATAAAAATACTTCGCGATATTTTCCGCCGACGGGTTCAGCACCTTGAAGGGCTCAATGTCATTCAGCATCTGGTGGTCCAGCCGGTCAATTACATGCTTCATAACCTCTTTCAGGTCTTTGAAGTCGAGCAGCAAGCCGGCTTTGTCCAGCTCGGCGCCACGCAGGGTCACACGGACCTTATAGTTGTGCCCGTGCGGGTTTTCACACTTCCCCTTATAGTTGCGCAGGTAATGTCCCGCGGCAAAAGAGTCTTCTACGGTAACTTCGTACATCGCTCCCCTTAATCAGTGGTAAATCAGCATTCGCGCCAACCCTTTATTGTAAATCCTGGCAACAATGACCAGCCAGCAGGGCCGCTGGAAGAAGGCATTCAGGGCTTATGAGGGAATCGAGAGCTTTTGGTGAGGGACAGAAAGGGCAAGAAGCCCAGGGCACCCGCAGCTCACGGCAACAGACATCGGTTTTCGTCGTGGCATGTGCAGAGGATTGTAAAGAAAAATCGCTCAGTTCAGGCCGTCCCCTTTTTCTCCTAATTCAAGAAAATCAATTTTTTCACACGTTCCTGTCCCCGGTTTTTCGGCTAAAAAAGTAAGGGCCGCACCATGAATCGGCAGGGCCTGCCCCAAAAACTCCAAACCGGCGGCCTGGAACGCCAGCGCGCCTATTTTGCTCGGCGTTTGGCCCTACTGGATCGTGTGGCCTTCTGTTGCACCGATTTCAGCAGCCGACGTGCCTTGGTGTGACCCTGTTTGGCAGCCTTAGACAGCCACTTCTGTGCATGCGTGTGGCTCCTTCGAACGCCGTCTTCACCGTGCGCATAGGCATAACCAAGATTGTACTGAGCCTTGTCGTCGCCTCTTTGAGCGGCGCGCCTCAACCACCGTAGCCCCTCCGCAGTGTTCTTCTTTACGCCGTCCCCATCAAGGAGCATCACTGCCAGATTCGCTTGGGATTTTAGATCGCCACGCAGCGCTGCTTGCCGGTAGAGGCGGACAGCCCGGGGGGCATTGCGCCGCATACCTAAGCCCTTATTGTTGATCACAGCAAGATTGAAAATGGCGTCGATTTGCCCGTTCCTAGCTGCCTTCTCGTACCAATACCTCGCCATTTTCATGTCTCGATGCACGCCTCGTCCATTGTCGTAACAGTACCCAACAAAGGTTTGATAGCGGGGCTTTCCTGCCTTGGCAGCTTCGTGCGCATCTTCGAAAGCTTCTTTCCACGTATAGGTTTTCATCTTTCATCCCCTCTAGCTGCCCTCTTGCTTTTTGTCGCGGTCTTTTCGGTGATAGGGCGGTTTTTCCCTGTCCTTCTTCTTATCATCCTTTGGCTGAACGTGCTTCCTGTCGGGCTTGTAGTTCGGTGGAGGCGACGTACCGGGCCGTCTTCTCTCATGGTCGTCCTTGGTGCTTCTCCGCTTATTCTTGTCGTGCTCTGCCGCCGCCTGCGGCGCAGGAGGAGTCTGCGGGTTAGGCTGTGTGTTCGGCGTTGTTGGATGCATTGGAGTCAGAGACCCGTCAAGATGGACGTAGTTGCCATGGCCATCTGTTGGTAAATCTCCGCCTACAGATGGCGCGAACACAGTCGCGGGGACGAGAACGACCGCCACACCGGTCAGAACCGCGCTTCCGCTAATCCCAGCGGCGACCGGCGCTGCTTCTTCGGTAGCCGCCGCCGTAGCTGCGGCGGTACCCTTCAGCGCTGCGTCAACAACTTGCGGATTTTGAGCCAAGATTTCAATCACGTCCACGACCTCGCTTATGCAAGGCGGACAATCATGGCCGTCCGTATCGACTTTGGACGTTGGGATATTCCTGACGTAGCTGTACTGGTTAAGCGACTGTGGATCGCCGAGATCAGCGTATGGGACAGGAACAGGAACCGCGCTCCAGTCCGGTGTGATGAACCGTCCCAGCCCGTTTGAGTAATACCGAGCGCCGAAATAATCGAGCTGAGTTTCGGCGTCGCGTTCTTTGCCGGTGAATTTGTAGTGGTTGGAATCGTTGTTGACGAACTGAAGTTCGCCGCCCCAGGGGGTGTAGTCCGATTCGGACTTGATGTTGCCGAGGGAGTCGGTGATGACCGACGCGGTCTTGAGATGGTCAGAGAAGTAATATGCCACTGGTCCGCTGGGCAGATCGCGACGGGCGACGCGTTCACCGTCAAAGAAGACATATTCGGATTTCAGTGTTCCGGAGAGGTCGGATTCGGCGACGATTCCGGGCGTCATATACCAGTAGATGGTGCCGCTTGTCGCGGTGGCCGGCGGAGGCGGAGTGGCTTTCATCACCCGGTTGCCGTCAGCGTCATAGGTGTACGCGTAACTGTACGAGTAACCAACAGCGCCGGTGATGCGGTTCTCCTGATCGTAGGTCAGTGTGACATGGTCCGTAGGATCGCTGGTCATGTTGCCGGCCGCGTCATAGCCGTAGCCGGAGAGCTGGTTGTTAGCAAGGGATGGTGCACTCAGGTTCTCAGCGCTGCATTTAGTAACGGTTTTGCTGGTGAGATTACCCCAGGCGTCATACCCGTAACTGTTGCCCCAGTACTCGGTCTTGCCGTTTGCCAGAGTGGCAGCGCAATTGGTTCCGGCATTCTGCGCGGACGTGAGCCGGTTGAGCGAATCGTAGGTAAACGACTGGTTGCGCGAGTTGTCTTTGTAATTGGTGATGCCCCAGACGTTGCCGTTGTTCCCGGCGCCGTAGTGGAGGTCATATCCAATGGAAAACACAGTCTGGCTGGGTGCCGATGCCGACATGTTGATGGGCTGGAGGCGTTTGTTGTAGCTGAAGGTGTTGGTGATCTAAAGCAGCGAGAAGGATACTTTTGTGGAATCCCACCGTTTGCTCCGAAGCTCAAGAACAAAAGCGAGCTTCTCCGCAAACAATGGGGCACCCGGTGTTATGGTGCGGAACAGAAAAGGCGGGGAAGCCTGGGGCACCCGGCACTTCCGCCAGTAGACATCGATTTCGTCATGGCATGCGCAGAGAATTGTAGAAAAATCGCCTTAGTTCAGGCTGTTCCCTTTCTCCTTGAGATAGCTGTCGGAGGAAAAGCTGAGAAGGCTGGCCAACCGGCAGGTCAAACCACTGAGGAACGAGAGGGATTCAGATAATCAACCTTTGCCGTATCGAACCTTTGCTCTAAGGCCTCGAGGCCGTTCAGCTCTAAAAATGCAGCTTCACGTGGTGTGATGGGAAGTGCCCACAGAAATCGCACGCATGTGTCTGGGAGATTCAACCACTCCAACTTTGGCCCGTAAGGATAAGGAATGGAGATCAGCAAGTGATCGCATTGCGACCCTGGCATCCACGGATCACCGATGTTGACCACCGACCCAACATCCAACCTAAAGCGCTCGTCAGCGTGGAAATTTGCGAGCATCGTTAAAGTTTCAACATGCTGATGTTCTTCTACAGGCGAAATGAGAAAAAACTCGTGCTTAACGTGCTGAGTCGGTTGCACAACAAAGCAACCGTTTGTCATGTAAATGAGTGGTCTTCGCGGCGTCTTCGACGCCACTCTTAAAACTTGAAACCCTGGAACATTTTCCTGAATCGGGCCCTCCGGCCACTGTTCCTCCTGGACCGTGCTATTTGGCCAAAATTTCTTGACGTGCTCGATAATAGCTGACCGCACGTTGAGATCCGTAGTGTGTGCTTGATTCATTGATACTTCTTTCTTGCCTCAGCGGCACCTTCCTTAGATTGACAGGTTTTGCATTCTGCGCCGTTTTTCATTGACTTGGGACTTCTGGCGTAAGCTCTCCGTTGGGCAGGAGTCATCTTTTTGCCTTCATTATAATAGTGAGCCTTAAGAGTGGGCTGATGTTGGGCAGTTGGGGCGGCTTTCGTGCCGGATATCATATTTTTTTTGCAGTTTGGACACGGCTGTCCTTCGCCAGCGGCACGAATTTCTTTTGCTGCTTGACTGGTGCTGGGATTACCGTAGTGCTCAGCCCGATTGTATGGTGCTAGGGTCGGCTCTTCGGCAACTTCGCTCTTCGCCCCACCCACGGCGATCATAGCCAGCTCACCGATCCCGTTGCCTACGGCTTCCGCCGGCCCGTTTACCGGCAAAGTCGGCGCTAGAGGTAGCAGGGGGACGTCGGGTTGCGAACCATTTTCAATTTGAGCATTAAGAAGGCTTGCACCTGCATTGTATGCTTGCGGTATCGCATTGACGATTGACGTTGCCAGCCCCTTCAATAGTCCGCCTAGGATGTGCATTGCAGCGGTCGACTCCGCTACGCCGAAGTGCGAGCCGCAATCGCCACCGGGGCAGTGCCCGTCAGCGTCAGCCCTGCTCGTGGGAATATTTCTCACGTAGCTGTACTGATTCAGCGACTGTGGATCCCCAAAATCGAGTAGTACCGTGCACCGAAGTAATCGAGGCCCGTTTCATCGCGTTCTTTGCCGGTGAATTTGTAGTGGTTGGAGTCGTTGGCGACGAACTGAAGCTCACCGCCCCAGGGGTAGTAATCGGATTCGGACTTGATGTTGCCCAGTGAATCGGTGATGACCGACGCGGTCTTCAAATGGTCAGAGAAGTAGTAGAATACTCCGCCGGGCACAATGAGGTCGCGGCGGGCAACGCGCTCGCCGTCAAAGAAGACGTATTCGGATTTCAGCACGCCGGAGAGATCTGATTCGGCGACGATGCCCGGCGTCATGTACCAGTAAAGCGTTCCGGTGGTTCCGTTGGATTTCTTGATGCGATTTCCGTCAGCATCATAGGTGTAAGTGTAACCAGAAGCACCGGTGATGCGGTTCTCCT
>WNFA01014848.1_pt1 | contig 12630 bp, 12 predicted proteins | sample 5400481 | NCBI WGS metagenome assembly WNFA01 (sample SAMN13153340, study PRJNA577476) | soil metagenome | isolation source: 120 cm saprolite under Douglas fir tree site 2 hole 1 replicate 2 | place: USA:California | collected 2015-04-18
GGTCGAGCTCGACGGAATCGATCGGCAGGCGAGGGAGCTTGACCTGGTTTGCAACGCTTTGCAGGAATTGCTCGAAGGTGTTGAAGCCGAGCTTTTTCAGGACTGCGGGGGTGGGTTCCTCGGCAGACCGGAGAATGTCGAGAGGAAGCAATTTCTTGTTGGCCGACGACGCCTCCTTCGTTTCCGCGGCCGGGGATCCACCGGGTTGAATTCGAGTCTTGCCGGTTTTTTCGGCGATCATGGCTTGTCGAAGAGCTTGTCCAGGTCATCTTGGGTGACTTTGGAAGGAATGATCGAGGCGAATCGGGTGCGTCTGACGGTGAGCAACTCATCGACTTTTTCCCGGCCGAGCTCCGGCTCGACCTCCGAGGCGCGCGTCTCGATCACCGGCAAGGTTGCGGTTTCGATCTCTGACGCGGGCGAGGCGAGCGGTTCTCCGCAACCGCCACAGAAGCGGTCGCTCAAGGAGTTCAGGAAAGTGCAGCTCTTGCAGCTGGTCGCAACCTCTGTTCCACAGTCTCCGCAGTATCGACGGTGAGCGTCATTGCTGTGTTGGCAGCGCGGGCAGTTCATCCCTTCGCTCCAGCCACGATCTTGGACTGTGGCCTTGCGGCCCGTGAAAGAATGTCGCGCGTGATCTCCGCGATCTTTTCCGCGGTCACCGGCTTGAGAAGGAAGTGGGTGACGCCCGCCTGCCGACAGGCAAGAATCTTCTCGCGAGAGGCCATCGCGCTGCAGATGATGACGAGCGCGCCAGGGTGGAGTTTGAGCAGTCTGGTTGCCGCGGTGACTCCATCCAATTGAGGGAGCACGATGTCAAAGAAGGTCAGCGTCGGACGGTGTTCTTCGTACAGCTCCAGTGCGCGCTCACCCGTGCTGGCTTCGCCCACCACCTCGACGCCTGCCTTGTTCAGGCCGCGCTTGAGGAGCGCTCGACTCACTGCCGAGTCATCAACGACGATGGCGGTCAGCGCCATGCGATGCTCCTTTCGTTGGGGCGCACGCGGTTCCGTGAACGGTGTTGTGCAAGTTCCCTGCCGCGGCGGCCTTTGCTCCAAGCGGTTGAAAATTCGCTGCGAGCCTACAATCGCGCAAATCGCCTACAGGGGCGATGATGGAGGCCGCGCCATGGAATTGACGCTATGGCCTGGTCACCCCTGCGGACAAAGGCAGACAGACGCTGAACCGCGTCCCCTCTGAGCTCGAGGAGGTCACCTCGATGCGCTGGACGATGTACAAACCCAGCCCCACGCTGTTCGACGGTCGCTTCCAGTTGGATTTGATGTTTTGGATTGATGATTCTCAGCTCCAACATCATAAGCGAACCGTCCCCCGGTTGATGCTCGCGATTCGCCGCAGTGCTCCTATTGTCCTCTGCCAAGCACTCGGCCGACTGGTCGCTCGTGCTTTTTACGAGACGGAAGGGTTGTCTGGGGACACCCAGGAAGCTCAGGTAGGTTACCGAGCACCGGTTGAAGTCGGTCGGCAACGTCGCTCAACGGATCGAAGTCGGTTTCTGGCGAATTGGGAGATGCCCGACGAATTGGAGGGTCACTTTTCTGGACGCCGCGGACGCGATAGGTTGAGCTGTCGTTTCGTGACGGTCTTCTAACCCTTTCAAGAAAAATCGAGGTCGCATGCACTCAAAACACGTCTCACGTGTGTCATCGCTTTTCGCTCTTGTGGTGATCTCCGGCGCCTTGACCAGCTGCGGTGGAAGTGGCAGCAAGCTGGCTGACTATCTCAGTCGCGTCTCCGCGTTGACCGGCGGAACGACGGTCACTGCAACCCAGAGGTCTGGTAGGCCACCCAGCGGCAGCGGGCCGACGGTCACCGCCAACTCGAGTGGAGCGGTGAGCATCGCCGGCGGATCGACCGCCTTTCAAATCGGCTCGACCAGCACCTACGCTGGGCTGGCGGTCTCGGTCGATGGGGTGGATGGCTACTTCGAGCTTACCGGCCTGACGCCGGGCAGTGGCAATACGGTCACGATCTTCGTCACCATCGGCCAGAATGCTCCCCAGACGTTTAATTTGGCGGTCGCCGCAGGGACCGGCACGACCTACGGCACGGCCCAGGCGATACCGGTCCATCTCACCACCGCCGGAACCGGCGATGTTCAAGTCAATGTCAGCTGGGACGTGGACAGCGATGTCGATCTGCACGTCGTCGAGCCCGGGGGCACGGAGATCTATTACGCCAACAAGGGGCCGACCACCGCCGGAGGTACGCTCGACCTGGACTCGAACGCCGCCTGCACCCTCGACCACAAGCGCAGCGAAAACGTTACCTGGCCGAGCGGGAGGGCGCCTCATGGCACCTATACGGTACGCGTCGATCTCTGGTCTGCCTGCACCCAGGCCAGGACCAACTACGTGGTTACCGTCAACGTAAAGGGCCAGCAGCCGCAGTTTTTCAACGGGTTTTTTGTCGCGGCGGATGCGGACTCCGGCAGTGCCGGCTCTGGCCGAACGATTACAACGTTCACCTACTGAGCGTATCCCTCGGGGATGAAGCAGGCTTCGGGTACCCGCAAATGGCTCCTGTTTGCCCCTTGGACCGAATCACCGCCGGGAGCGACGCCGGCGGTGACAGCGCATCGTGCCCGGGCATTTGACGGCGCGGGGGTGCATATTCAGTCATCCACCCTGTCCGGGTTCGGCGATCCCGCCAGAGGAGACTGAAATTCATGGAGAATCCGGTGCGAATTACCTTTAGACACCTCGAGCCGGCGGACTCTTTGCGGCAGCACATCGAGCAGGAGTGCACCAAGCTCGAGGAGTTCTTCACCCCGATCATCGACTGTCACGTGGTGATTGACCTTCCCAATCGAAGCGCTCAGGGCGGGCAACCCTACCGGGTTCGAGTGGAGGTGCAGGTGCCAGGGGATCGCATCGTCGGTGGAGTCGATCCGAGCCCGGAAAAGACCCGACAGGATGCCTTCATGGCGGTGAGCGAGGCCTTCGACAACGCCCAGCGCGAGCTGCAGGATTACGCGCGGCGCATCCGCGGACACTGAGGATCAGTACTTCGCCAGAGGGTCGCTCGCAGGAAACGTTTCCTCGAGGGCAATGTCCAGCGGGTCTTCCTGCTCCGGTCGTCGTTCCGCATGCGCGTGCTCGACCGCGTCGGCTGGAGCATTCTGCTTGGCTTTCGATTCCGCCTTGCCCGCCGAGTGAGTGGTTTTTCGCCGCTTGAGCGTCTTCATCGGGAGCTCTGGCCCCGGGACCAAGAAAAACGTTTTGTCCTGGAAGTAGCGGCGGTACAAATCCGGTTATTCGCTGCGTTTGGGAGTCGCTCGGCCCTGGAGGGCGCATGACGGAACGAACGCGAGAGGTGGTGGTGCCGAAGTCGACCGTTTCAGCCGCCAAGCCATTGCCGGCGGGCAGATCCGGCCTGCCATTGCTGGGAGAGACGCTGGCATTTCTCAAGAATGGATTTGGCTTCGTCGAAGAGCGAGCGCACCGCTTCGGCCCGATCTTCCGGACGCGAATTCTCGGCCGCGACACCGCGGTGATCGTTGGCCCCGAGGCGAGCGGCGAATTCATCGACACCCGGCACGTGCAGCGCGAAGGGGCCAAGCCCGCGCATGTCCAGGAGTTGATGGGAGGTCGCGCGCTCCCCGTCCTGGACGGTCCAGAGCACTTCGAGCGCAAGCATTTCGTCCTCGCTGCGTTCGGCCGCGATGCGCTTGCCTCCTACGTTCCGAAAATACAGACGCTGTTTTCCACTTTCATGAATCGCTGGGCGGCGTCGAAAGAGGTTCGTTGGCTGGACGAGCTGAAGTTGCTTTCATTGCAAATGATCTGCGACACCGTCCTGGGAATGCCGCCGGGTCCCCAGATGGACCGGGTTCGCGTCGACTACGAGCTCGTGCTGGCGGGATTCGCCAGCCTGCCGATTCCACTGCCCGGGACGCCCTTTACCAAAGCGCGTCAAGCGCTGAAGAGAATCTTGACCGTCTACGATGAAAATATTCGCGAACATCAAGCGCATCCGCGCGACGATGGCCTATCCAGAATTCTCGCCGCCAGATCTCCGGCGAGCGGACGATTGATGACGCCCGCCGAGGCCCGGACGGAGCTGCATCACATCGTCATCGCCGGATTGATTGTCTGGGCATGGCTGGCGAGCCTGATCCTGGAGTTGGAACGAAATCCCGACGTACGCAGGCGATTGCAGGAGGAAATCAATCGAGCGGCGCCCGGCGGTCGGCTGACCCTCGAGCAACTTGACCAGATGGTGTACTTGAATCAGGTCTCGATGGAAGTGCGCCGGGTGGCGCCGGTGGTGCACGTCTTTTTCGGCAAAGCCAGCCAGAGCTTCGAGTTCAAGGGACACAGCGTCCCGGCTGGCTGGATGGTCCTTTGGGGCCATCGCGCCTCGCACATGAGCAGAGAGGTCTACCAGGATCCGGAGCGCTTCGACCCCGACCGATTCGCCCCACCGCGCTCCGAACACGAAAAACACGAGCACGCGTTCGTTCCCAATGGAGCTGGCGCGCCCACTGGGCACAAATGCGCAGGGGTTGGCCTGGCGTCGTATTTTCTGCAGATCTTCGTGGTGGAGCTGGTCCGCGGATTTTCCTGGGAGCTCAGCCCAGGCCAAGACCTGTCCTACGATTGGAAACGCTTGCCTCCCGAGCCCCGGGATGGGTTGCGCGCCACGATTAGACGCCTCGCCTAGGGCGAGTGGGTGAAGGGAAGCTCAGCGTCGTTGGGCGGACCGCGGCAAACGGCGAAGCGCCAGCAGTGCGAGCGCCACAATCGCGAGGAAGGAGCCGGGCGCGGCCTGGCATCCGGCGCCGAATTCACTGATCGTCCTGTCGGGCAGACTGGCGACAGGGTCCTCCCCGCCCGCGTCATCGAGGCCGGCGTCGCTCCGCCCGGCATCGGTGACACCTGCATCGCCAACCCCCGCGTCGCCGACGCCTGCGTCGCAACCGGTGTTGCAGCCGCCATCGTCGCGCGAGTCGAAACGCTTGGCGGTGACCACCCGGGCCGCCTCCTGTTCCGAAATCACAACCCAACCAAAATTCGCCTGAGGCGAATCAAGCCATGATTGAACGTCAGCCACGATGCCGGGCGACGAAGGCCAGGTGTAGAAGTCGAGCGCAGTCAGGACGAGCGTGGTCCCGCTCGAGCTCGCAGCGTGATCGCCGCCCGGAGTCGCCCAGGAGCTGCTGCCGAAGGCGTTGAAGCTCCAGGTCGCGTCACCGGGTCCGGGGGGCCCGCCGAAACCTTCGCCTCGAATCCCGACCACGGTTCCTTCACCCCAAGGGGCGAGGCAACGATGCAAGTGGATGACCACTGGCTGCGCGCTGAAGGTGCTTCTCGAGGTGTGAAGGGTAAGGGTGGCGCTTTCGATGGTGGACCCGGCCGGCACCGCCGAGGCGACATCAAACGAGATGATCGATCGACGATAATCGTTGTTGACCGTGGTTCCCACGAACAAGCCCTGGCCACCGCCGTTGGTGTTCTGCGACTCGGAATAGAGGGTGTTGTCCTTCCTTGGTTGGAGCAAGACGGTATCGGCCGCAGCGGTGGCGGCGCAGGCGAGCTCAAGCACCAACCCGATCAGCAGTTGCCTGTTCGAGGCGATTCTCATCTCCCCCGTTTCCTTATGAGCATTGGATTGCTCAGAAGACACCTCTGCGATGAGAAAGTTGCAGGCAGGGTTGGGCGCGTCGGTCTCTAAGGCACCGCGGTCGCGTGCCGGAAGCGAGCCCAGTAAAGCAGCGGGCCGAGCAAGGCGAGCACCGGGCCGACGGACAATGCGACGCCCGTTTGTCCTGAGACATCGGTTGAATAGAAGGTTGCCGCGATGAGCAGGCCCATCGGAAGAGCGCCGACCGCGACCGCCCCGAACAGGCCGCCAGGGACGCGAAACAACCGCGGCAGCGCCGGCTCTCGAATCCGGAGCACCACCAACGCGACGAATTCGAGCAATAAGCTCAACCCATAGAGAAGCACGTCGAGCAACACCAGGCGATTGAACCCCAGACCAAGACAGCAGGCATAGGCCGCGGCGCAAGCCAGAATCGCGACCCACGGCGAACCGGTCTTGGGGGCGCGCAAGGCAAAAATCCTCGGCAGGAATCCGTCATCCGCGAGCGCAACGGGGAGCTGAGCGTAGGACATCAGAAGGGAGTTGAATGTGCCGATCGCGCTGACCATTCCGCCGACCACGACCGCGGTTCCCAGCCAGCCGCCCGAAATTGCGTCCGCCGCGGAGACCCAGGCGCCGGTCGACCATTTCTGCGGGTCCAGGCCGGCGTGCTGGGCAGCCCAGACAGGCAAGACATAGGCCGCAGTGACGAGGAGCACGGTGATGATCATTGCGCTGGGGTACGTCCGCTCGGGCCGTTCGACATCCGCGGCCACGGTCGATGCGTTGTCCCAGCCCATGAAGTTCCACATCGCGATGGTGATGCCGGCGAACAATCCGGTGCCTGAGGGGCTCGTCACCGGAGGCGCCGGCGCCGGCTGGAAGCCGGACAGAGCGGCCATGATCAGAAAGGGCGCGAGCAAGGCGATGCCCAGGAGGACTGAAGATCCACCCACGCCCCTCGTTCCGGTCAGGTTCCACAGCGCGCATACTGCGATCATCGCCGCGCCCATGGCGATCGCCGGCAATCCGGTGCCAAGCGAAGGAAACAGGCACCCCAGATACAAGACGAAGAGCGTGGGGTAGATCGCCATGTCGAAAATGCTGGCGACGAGGGAGAGCCACGCCTCCTGAAATCCCCAGAATGGACCCAGCGCTCGCCGGACCCAAGCGTAGTAGCCACCCGCGTGGGGAAGCGCGCCGGACAGCTCACCCACCATGAACGCGGTCGGCAGGCTCCAAATCAGCGGGGTGATGACGAGAACCCAGAGCGCTTGTTGATACCCAGCCTTGGCAATCAGCTCCTCCAGCCCGTATGGCCCACCGGAGACCATGAAATATGTGGAGGCAACGAGCGGCGCGAGGGTGAGGCCCCTGGACTTTCCTCCACTCATTCCGAACCCGAGCTTGCGGTCTGTTCTAGCGCTTGATTCCGCGCGAACTGTACTCGACCACGGTTTGCCAAGCGATGATTCGGGGTTACAAGTTGACTTGCGCGCGGGAGAATTCATGGCGGCCGACGTTCCCAAAGACAGACGCAGAGTGGTGATTGTCGGTGGCGGTTTCGGCGGTCTGAACGTCGCCAAGAAGCTCAAGTCCGCCGCGGTGCAGATCACCGTCCTCGACCGCCGGAACCATCACTTGTTCCAGCCGTTGCTCTATCAGGTGGCCGCCGCGGCGTTGAACCCCTCGGACATCGCGATGCCCATCCGCCGCATCCTCCGGCGACAGAGCAACACCGAGGTGCTTCTGGGCGAGGCGACGGGCATCGATACCGCTCGCCGGGTGGTCCAGTTGGAGGACGGAGAGGTTCCCTACGATTATCTGATCGTCGCCACTGGAGCGACGCACTCCTATTTCGGGAAGGACCAGTGGGCGCGCTTCGCACCGGGGTTGAAGACGATCGAGGACGCTCTGCTCATCCGGCGCCGGGTGCTGCTCGCCTACGAAATGGCGGAGCGCGAGGAGGATCCGCAAATTCAGCGGCGCTGGCTCAATTTTCTGATCGTCGGAGCGGGGCCAACCGGGGTGGAGCTCGCCGGAGCCCTGGCCGAGATTTCGCGGCAGACGCTGGAGATGGATTTTCGCCGCATCGATCCGACCAGCGCCCGGATCGTTCTGCTCGAGGGTGCGCCGCGGGTGCTTCCGACCTACCCCGAGGATCTCTCCGAAGCGGCGAAGCGACAGCTGATCAAGCTCGGCGTCGAGGTTCGTACCCATGCCCTGGTGACCGCGATCGACGCCGACGGAGCGGTGATCGGGTCGGAGAGAATCCCCGCCCGCACGGTAATCTGGGCCGCCGGCGTTGCCGCATCGCCGCTGGCTCGCTCGCTCGGGGTTCCTCTGGATCGCGCTGGCCGGGTGGTTGTCGAGCCCGACCTCAGCGTTCCAGGTCACCCGGAGATCTTTGTCATCGGCGATCTCGCCGCTGCGCGTTCCGGGGGCAAACCGGTACCGGGCATTGCGCCGGCGGCGATTCAGGAAGGCAAGCACACCGCGAAAAACATCATCGGCGAGATGCGCGGGATCGCTCGAGTCCCATTTCACTACCGCGACAAGGGATCGATCGCCACGATCGGGCGCGCGGCGGCGGTGGCGGACCTCGGCCGCTTCAAGTTCCACGGTTTTTTCGCCTGGCTCACCTGGCTGGTCGTCCACATTTTTTTCCTGATCGGGTTCCGCAATCGCCTGCTCGTCCTGATCGAGTGGGCGTGGTCGTATCTGACGACCGAGCGCGGCGCCCGACTGATCACCGGTCTTCCGTCGGCGGAGGTGGAGGCCGAGGGGCTCTGCGCCCCGACCGTCGTGGAGTCGCTCGGGCAGGCACCGGCTCCAGCACAGGCCGGGCAGGCGAATGCACCCGACAACCCGCCGCTCAAGTCGCCCGGCGGCTAAATCCCCCTCGCGGGGTGTGCCCAGTCACCACCGGCGCACGCCTGGAGGGCGCCTCGCAGCGGTGCTCGCGAGCGCCTGGCCCCCAAGCCCCCAAGATGGCCGAATCAAGGAAACGCGATCGCGCGCGCGTCGTCGAGCGACCCCAAGCTCCCCAGCGAGCTTACCCCGGCTGCGGCGAGATGCCGGGCAACGGCGACCCCTCGCCGATTCTTGCGCCGTTCGAGCAACCATTGAGCGTGCTCGATCACCAGCGCGAGCGAGTACGCCCGACCGAGCGTGAGCGCGAACGCGCGGGCCGCTGCCTCCTGCTCGCGGGGATCGCGCGCCGCCGCCCCTTTGAACCACCGGACCGCCTGGTGCGCCGCGTCGAGGGCCACCGAGGCCACGCCTTGAAGCGAGGGGTCACCCCCGCGGAGCTTCGATTCCAGATCGGCGACCAGCGCCTGCAGCGTTTCCTCCTTGGCGATCACCCGAAGGACGTCCAGCGACAAGACGTTCGTCGTTCCTTCCCAGATCGGCAGCACCTGAGCATCCCGCAAGAGCGCGGGCAGCCCCGTATCCTCGACGTAGCCGGCGCCGCCGAAGGCCTCGAGCACCTCGCTCGCGTGCGCCACCGCCTGCTTTGCCGTCAGCAGTTTCACGATCGGTTGCAAAAGGCGCGAGATGCTCCGCTCGGCATCGGTGGCGGTTCCCGCTTCCTCCCGTCCGAGAAGCTCGATCGCCCGGAACGTCAGCAAGAACGCCGCCTCGAACTGCGCTTCGAGCTCGGCGAGCGTCTCGATGTGCAGCGGTTTGGCGTCCAGCGGGGTGCCGAACTGCACCCGGCGCTTTGCGTAATCCCTCGCCAGAGCAATGCCCCTGCGCATCGAAGCGATCGAACAGATTGCATTCCAGGTGCGCGTGACCTGGAGCATCGGCGAAATCGACTTGATGCCGTCGGAGAGGCCGGCCACCGGGATCGCCGCCGCGCCGTGCAGCTCGAGCTCCGCGGTGGGGAGCATCCGCGTGCCCAGCTTGTCCTTGAGGCGCTGGATGCGAATTCCATTGAGCTGGCCATCGGGCTGGCGAAGCTCGAGATAGAAAAGCGCAAGCCCCTTACCGCCCGGTCCATTTCCCTCTGGCCGCGCCAGGGTGAGCGTCATCTCCGACGTGGTGGCCGAGGTGAACCACTTGTTTCCGTAAAGGCGCCAGTTGCCATTCTCCTGCCGGGCGATCGTCTGGGTCAGACCCACATCCGAGCCGCCGGTGCTCTCGGTCATCCATTGGCCGCTGGTCCAGGCCCTCGCGGGATCCCGGCTGGTCAGGCGGGGCATCGCCCGCGCGAGCAGCGGGGCGTTCCCATGCGCCTTGAGGGTCTTCGCCGCGCCGTCGCTCATCGCCAGAGGGCAGGTGTAGATCGCCGACGACGGCGCGAAGAGGTAGCTGAGCGCGACTTGATGAATCCGCGAGAATGGCCCGTGCTTGCCTTCGTAGGGCAGGGCGACCAGCCCATATCGGCAAGCGATCGCGGAAAGCTGTTTCCAGGCCTCTGGCACCCGGATCTCATCGATCCGGCGACCCCAGGGGTCGAAGTGGATCAGCTCCGGCTCGTCCTTCCGAGCCCGATGGACGAGCTCGAAGAGGGGACCGGCGGACAGCTCCCCCATCCCTCGAAGCTCCGGCTCGATTTCGCGGCGGACCTCTTCGGGAACGACCCGCTCGAGGTATTCTCGAAGCACAGCGTCCGCCTCGAACTGGTTCTCAAGTCGTGGGCTCTCCTGGATGAACGCCATCTTCGCCTCCGGCGCTCACTCTAGCCGATGGCCCGTTTTCCGGCGCCCTCCAGTGGTCGTCGGGAATGGAAGTCTCGTCGCGCTCCGGCTGCCATCCCGGCTGCTCAAGCAGGCCTTCGTACCACCTCGCCCGCTGGCGAGGGACATGCATGACCCGCCCATCCGCCAGGCGCTTCGCGAGCAAGAGCTGATAGACCCCCGTTCGACCCAACCGGAACCCGACCGCGGAGATCGCCAGATACAGCCGCCAGGTCCGCGCCCTCGCCTGGCCGACGATGGCCGTGGCTTCATCGAATCGGCGCTCCAGTCGAGACAGCCAATGCGCCAGCGTGTCGGCATAGTGCTCGCGCAGGGACTCGACGTCGCGAACCTCGAAGCCGGCGACTTCAGCGGCTTCGATCACCTCCCCAATGGGGATCAGATCGGTGTCCGGGAAGATGTATTGCTGCATGAAGGTGCGCTTCCGCCGCGGCAGCCAGTGGACGGTGCGAATTCCGGAGGAAGCGTCGGCGATGGCGTGGTTGAGGAACAGGCCGCCCGGTCGAAGGAGCTTGAAAATCGACGCGAAATATTCGTCCATCCGCGCTCGCCCGACATGCTCCATCATTCCCACGCTGGCGATCTTGTCGAACGGGCCGGCCGTTCCAAGCTCGCGATAGTCCTGGGCGCGCAGCTCGATCCGATCCCTCTCCCCGAGAGTGACCAGCCGCTGCCGCCCCTGGGAGAGTTGGTTCTCGCTCAATGTGACGCCCAGCGCCCGGACGCGGTAATTCGATCCGGCGTGAAACAAAAGGGCCCCCCAACCGCAGCCGATGTCCAAGAAACGCTCGTCCGGCTTCAAGCTCAGCTTGCGACAAATGAGGTCGAGCTTGTATCGCTGAGCCGACTCCAACGTCTCTAGCCCGGTCGGAAAATATCCGCACGAATAAACCATCTCCTCGTCGAGAATTGCGACCAGGTCCGCCGGCGCGGACGAAAGCAAACGGTCAACCCAGGCGGAGACCATCGCCCTCGCCCCCACCGGGGCGCTGGGCCCTTCCCACCGGGCCACGGCGTCAAGGACGTCGATGGTGTCGCCGGTGATCTCGATTTCACCGGCGATAAATGCGCTGGCAATCTGCTCCTCCGATGCGGGCGGAAAGAGCGCGGTGATCGCGGAAGGGTTGCGGAAGACCACCTCGCCGCGCACCGCGCCTTGTGGAGCGGGAAGGACCGTTCCGTCCCAAAGTCTGACTGCAAATGAACGAGACGGCTGATTGAACACGGATTGAGCAGCCTTCGTGATATCCATACCGACGCTCCTTGAGGCTGCGACAAATAACGTTTCGGTTTCAGGTTGATATCGGTCGTGAGTGCAATCCAATAGCTCGCCGGGAGACGATGTACTAAGACCCCCGCCCAGTCGGACAAAACAAGTGGACGAAGTCCCTTCCCGAGCAGAGCCCGCGACAAGGCGCCGGTCCTTTCGATGGCCGGCGGCGGTCGCCCTTTTCATCGCGGCCGGCTTGGCGCTGGCGGCGGTCGCCACTCTGAAGCCCGACATCCCGCTGGAGACGCTCAAGCACCGATATGGGCAGCCGCCGTCGAAGTTCCTCCAGCTGGGCGGTCTTTCGGTCCACTACCGCGACAAGGGACAGGGAAAGCCGCTGGTGCTGATCCACGGCACCGGCGCCTCACTTCACACCTGGCAGGAATGGAGCGGGCTTCTGCGGCGCAACTTCCGGGTAATTCGAATGGATTTACCAGGCTTTGGCCTCACCGGACCAGAGCCGAGCGGCGATTACACGTCGGAGGCATACGTCCGCTTCATCGAACGCTTTGCCGCGAAACTGGAGTTGGAGACCTTCGATCTGGCGGGTAACTCGCTGGGGGGTTTCATCGCCTGGCGTTACGCGATCGCCCATCCCGAGCGGGTCCGCAGAATGATTCTGGTGGATGCCGCCGGATATCCCGGACGGAAGCCGCCGATCCTCGTCTTCCGCCTCGCGCAGACCCCGGTGCTCTCTTCGTTGCTCGCGCGCATGGACCCGCGCCCGCTCGTCGCGCGCTCGCTGCGGGACGCGTACGCCGATCCATCGAAGGTCACTCCGGACCTGGTCGACCTGTATACCGACCTGGCGCTTCGGCCGGGGAATCGGCAGGCGTTTTGCGCTCGCGTTTCCACCTCGGAGGCAGACCACACAGGCGAGTTGCGCCAGATCGTGGCTCCCACCCTGATCATGTGGGGGCGACTCGATTCGCTCGTGCCGGTCGGCGATGCGGAGCGCTTCGCCCGCGACATCCGCCAGTCCCGGGTGGTGATCTACGAAGGCGTCGGCCACGTTCCGATGGAGGAGATCCCCGGCCGCAGCGCCGC
>WNFA01004696.1_pt1 | contig 12629 bp, 9 predicted proteins | sample 5400481 | NCBI WGS metagenome assembly WNFA01 (sample SAMN13153340, study PRJNA577476) | soil metagenome | isolation source: 120 cm saprolite under Douglas fir tree site 2 hole 1 replicate 2 | place: USA:California | collected 2015-04-18
TCCCGGGGGTGTTCAGTTGAGGGGCGATAGGCGCGAGGCAAAGTACACTTTGTCCAAATCCGACCGATTGCAAGGTATTGACGGCGGTCTGCACGCCATTCAAGCGGTCATAGAAGCGCCAGTATCCGCCCCGCAATACCGTCTTCCCGTTACTGAAGAGTTTTCCCAGCAGCCCGTCGCTGAATTTCGGCGTCCAGGCGGCCGCCACACGCGGCTCGACATTGTGGCGCACAAAATCGAACGGATATTTGCGTCCGGAATTGCCGATGGGTGTGAAGCCAACCGCGGGATTGTACACTTGCCCGGCGAGCGCGGCCGTCTGCCGTTTTTGGAGATAGGTCCGCGGGTCAACCACGCCGCCCGGCGCGCCCGGGAAAACCGTCATCATCAGCTTGCCCTGCTCCTCGACCGGCGGCACCGTGGCCGCCCAGGCCAGGCCGTAACTCACCGTCAGACTTGGCCGCAGATGCCACGCGTCTTGGGCGTAAAAAGTGGCCTGGTCGTATCTCACGGTGTTTTTCAGATCGGTTCCTTCTGGCAATAGCTGTAGACTCGCATCGCGCGCGCGCAAGATGCTGGCCGCATCCGTCATGCCCAAAAGCTGAGCGTAGAGGTTATTCCAGTTGGAAATTTGGCTGGAAGGTAGGCCAGGCGGCCGGATCGAACCGGGGAAACTGATGCCTCCGATGGTGTTTCCCATAAAATACTGAAGCGTCTTCTGCGAGTTCTGCTGCCCGTCATCGCGCCGGAAGAACACCCAGGTATGCTTGAAAGAGCCGCCGAACTGGAACAAGTGGTTTCCCCAAACCCAACTCGCATCATCGCGGAAGTCCATGCCGTGTGAGTTCCACAAACGCGTGCGGGCGTTCTGCGTATCAATGTTCAAGGGAACAAGAGCATTCACGGTGTCGCCGCCAGGAACCAATGCGGCAGGTACCCCGGCGATCTGCGGGAACGGGGGCATCGAGACCCACTCCCACCAATCGCGCAACCAGCTCAGGTGAAAATCATTGGTGAGATAAGGGGTGATATTCGCGGTCAGCCCCGTCACAAAATAGCGCGGCTGCCGCGGAATGGATGAAAGCACCTTGGGAACGCCATTAACGTCACCTGGAAGGACCCCGCCGATGTCAACCTGCCGCAGGAAACCGGCATCCTCTCGATAGTGGCGATAGTTGGCTGTCCAATGAAGACGCGAACCGAAAGAATGATCCACACGGAGCACGCCCAGATAATTGTTGACGGGGAACCTGGCAAAACCGGAGAAGCCAATAGTGTTCACGCCATCTCCCTGGGAAGAGTCGTTGCCCGGCGGTTCGAGTTGCCATAGTTGGCGGATGGCTGGATTCATGCCCAGATTGCGAGGGTCGCACGAACCAGTGCCCGACGGACCACACTTTTGGTCAATGTTGCCTGGTTGCAGTGAAATGCCATAGAGAAAGCCCTGTCGCAAGCTAGCCCTGGGCACGATCCGGGTAATGAAATTCGCGTCGCTGCGTCGCCGTTCCTCGAAATGAGCATAAAAAAACGACTTCCACGCGCCGGGCAGGAAATGTCCGCCCAAGCTGCCGCCGAAGCGGTTGTCCACAATATTCGGCTTTTTCTGCCCGAGGCGGTTGGCGTCCCAGCGATTGGCGTTGAGGGCTGAGCCGCGGTAATACTCGTACAGAGACCCATGGAATTGATCGCCACCCCTCTTGGTGACCATCACCACCTGGGCTCCGCCTCCAACGCTGATGCTGCCGCTCGGGTTGTTGGTTTCCACCTTGAATTCCTGGATGCTCTCCACGGGCGTGGGAATGGCGCCCTCCGGCCCTCCGCTGAAGGCTCTGAAATAGTCGGAATTCCCCGAAATCGGGTTGGTGATCTCTCCTCCATCGAGCAAAAACGAATTTTGGTCGCTCCGCGCTCCGGCTACTTGCCCGCCAAAACGGCTCGATTGCCCAGTGGACGTGGACTGTTGCGGCATAGCCATGGGCTGCAAAAGCAGCAAGCTGGTGGCGCTGCGGCCCAGTGTTGGCAACGCGAGGATCTCCTCGCCGCCGATGGTGTTGCCCACCGTGGAGTCCATGGTTTGCAACTCCGCGCCGGCCGTGGAACGCACTTCCACGGTCTCGCTGGTATTTCCCAAGTTCAGACTGACATTGATGGTCGCCGTCTTGTCCACTTGAACGCTCACCGACGGCACTACCGCTTTCGCGAACCCAACGACTGTGACCGTGACGGAGTAAACTCCCGGCGTTACTTGTGGAAAGACGTATTGGCCTTCACTGTTGGTTGTGGCCGTGCGTATGGCCCCGGTGCTGGCGTCGCGCAGCTCAACGTTTGCACCTGGGACCCCCGCTCCAGAGGGATCGATGACTTGCCCCAGCACTTGCCCGGTTGTCAGCGTTTGCGCGGTTGCCGGATAGGCATACGAAAAGACGCACAGCAAAACCAGCGTCAGATAGAAAGCGGAGTTGCCCATCGCTGCCCGTTTTTTGAAGGTCCCCATGGCACACCCCTTGCTACGCCCAGTCGCGAGACATCCAGCAATGTCCTCGTGCGAAATTGGACTTAGAACTTGTCTCCAGCTCGTCGATTCGGCGCTTGTTGATCAATGGAGCGCTTCAGTTACCAGAACTTTCATTCTGGCGTCTCGCATGGCCGGTACTATACACCCATGCGCCTTCGGGTGGTCAATACTTGGCCATCGTCCTGGCTTTGTGGCAGGCCAACCGAAAATCGCTGTTTGACACGCAGGCATAACAGATGTATATACATGTAGTATGAAGAGGCAAGCTTTTGGGGAGCAACGTGCAGATGTACTTTTTGAGTTGCCCTGCGCGTGTCAGAATCTTCGCCGCCTCAGCCGGGTCGTAACGCGGATTTACGACCAGGAACTGAGAAGGGCAGGTCTTGAGATCACGCAATTCGGTCTGCTCACCGCACTGGCCGCGGTGGGAGAGGCCAATCAAAAGCGGCTGAGCGCCGGCTTTGCCATGGATAGTACGACTCTGACGCGGACGTTGGGGTTGTTGCGGAGGCAGGGCTGGGTTCGCGTGAGGCACGGAAAGGACAGGCGGGAGCGCCTGTTCCATCTCACGCGGGCAGGCCAGCGACAAATGGCAGAGGCCCAACCGCGCTGGGAGCGGGCGGAACGGCGACTGCGGCAAGAACTTGGCGACGCGGGCTGGAAAAGCATGAAGCAGACGGTCTCTCGAATGACGGAAGCTGGGATGCGGGCGTAATGGTTCGTAACCACATAGATGTATATACATCTAACCAGCGAAAGGAGCCTTTTATGAAAATTCCAATTTATTTGTCGGCCGTGCTGCTGCTTGCGGTTTCCCTGGCCACGCTGCGAGGAGCGCCTTCCACGGAAAGCAGCGGAGTTGACTGGTCGTCCGGCTCACGTCGCCCGGAGCTCGAATACTTGAAGGCTGTAAACAGCGTCGCGCCACTGCGAGATCCACAGTTGCTGTTTCTGCTAATGGCGCAGTACTCGAACGCCAACATGCAGGGTGAGGGTGCGGAGTTCTTCTCGGCGCGACTGAAGGGATTCGGTCCCCATTTGACAGACGCTCAAAAGGCGTTGTATCTGAGCGCCATCGGATTGTTGCGAGCCCAACACGCATCTTCGGTCTCGTTGTTGCACCGAATCGGCTACGTGAAAGACACGATGGTGACCCTGGATCAAGCCAAGCAGCTTTCCGGAGGGCAAGTCTTCGTGGTCAACTGGATTGCCGGCATTGTCCATTCCGAGCTTCCAAACTTTTTCCATCAGAGGACGGCAGCGCAGGATGAGTTAGCCTGGTGCGTGGAAAACGCTGACAAAGCCCCTCATGCGGGGTTGGTTGCGGGAAGTCTATTACCACCTCGGAAAGCTGGCTCTTGCTGACGGGGAACAGGCCAAGGCACAGAACTATCTGCGGCGGAGCGGCTACAAGGGTTTTGACAGGCCGATTACGCTGATCACTCCTTTTTCGGAAGACGTCGCTGCGGGGCATGCCTTTGCGCCGCGGCGCATTGCCGAGATCGTGCCGGGCCGCGTATATGCGCTCTCGGGTTACGAGTTCACGGAATATTATTTTGTGGTGTCGGGCGATCGCCGAGAACTAATCGGCATCGATGCGGGTACGCGCCCGGACTCTGCTAAAACCGCCTACGAGGCAGTGCGAGCGTATGCGCCAAACTTGCCGGAACTGACGACGGTCTTCATCACACACTCCCACTGGGATCACGTTGGCGGACACAAGTACTTCCGTGCCCTAAATCCCCGCTTGCACTTCTACGCGAGGAGCAACTACGGAGAAGAGATCGCCCGCGAAGTCGGCGCGCCGGGCGTTTTCGACAAGCAATTCTTCGGCGAAGGCTTCAGTCCCGACAACGTACGGAGCTTCAAGCCGGACATCACCATCGATCGCCGCACCGAGCTGAAGATCGGGGGAACACGCATCGAGCTAATTCCTGTGCATGGAGGAGAAACTCACGACGCTATGTTCATCCATCTACCGGATCAGGGTGTGATGTTCGTGGGAGATTTCATCATGCCTTATCTCGGCGCACCGTTCGTCGAGGAGGGCGACCTTCAGGGGCTGCTGGATGCGATCGATATCGTAGTACAGAAGAATCCGCGGTATCTGCTCCATGGCCATGAGCCGCTCACGCGGAATTTCGCCTCTGCCCCTATGCTAGCGCAGCTCAAAATAGATCTGGTATGGCTGCGCGAGCAGGTCCTGACCGCAACGCGACGTGGTGATGAGCGTGGTGCGATACATCAGGCAAACCTGATTCCTCCGGGCCTGCTCAACGACCAGCCCGATGTGTATCAGCCATATCTTATCCTGCGCGAACACGTCATCGACCGTCTTTATGATCAGAACGTCGGCTATTGGCAGCCGGACTTGCAAGGCCTCGAACATCTCACCCGTGCGGACCACGCAGAACTCTTGGTCGACTACCTCGGCGTGTCGGAAAGACAGCTGGTCAAGACAGTGGAACGCTTGACCGCGGACGGCAAGTATGAACTCGCAGCCTCTCTGTTTGAATCGTCCGGAGACAGATTCGAGCGCAGCGCCACCGTAGCGAATGCCAAACGGCTTGTATACCTCAAGCTCATGGAGAAGCACCAGAATACCGACCCGTTCAAATTCATCATTTACTCGGGGAAGATCAGCGAACAAACACCGCAGATGGCCAGTGGCAAGTGATGAAACTCCGCGCCGACCTAAATCCCATTGTGGAAAGTTGGCACAGCAGTCGCTCCACTCATGTTTCACAGGTTTTAGGCGGGACCGCTGCGCCACGCGCAACGGCCCCTCTTGCTAAGGTCGAGATAAACAAAGACGGAGTTGCCGACGCAGCTCTAGAACTCGAGGCGCAGCGACAGTTGCAAATTGCGCTCGCCTTGTCCAGAGGTGCCGCTGCCTTTGTTGAGTACTTTGCCGAAGGTCGTGGCATTCTTCGGGTTGAGGCCGATATTGGTCGTGCCGCTGCACCCGCTGTTGCCGCACCAATTCGGATGGTTCCAGACGTTGTAGGCTTCGGCGCGGAATTGGAAGCGAAGGCGTTCGTTGACGGGGATAGTCTTGAACAGTCCCATGTTCCAATTTTCGTACCCGGGTTGGTAGATGAGGTTGCGGACGCGCTGTGTGTTGAAAGTCCCTGACGCTGGCTGGGTGAAAATGGACGATCCATCGGGATTGGTGGTAGCGAACCACTGGCCGCTCGGTCCAAATGTGCCGATAATTTTGGGATCGCCGTTCACGACCCAGAACTGTCCATTCTGACCGCAACCCCAATTGGCGTCCGCCCCCACACCCGCATAGTCATTCGTGCTGGGGCCTGTAACGCTACAAGGGAGGCCAGTTTGGAACTGCGTGATGCCGCTGATTTGCCATCCACCGAGTGCTTTGCCAGCGAAGCCCGTTTGCTTGCGGTAGAACGGGAGCTGGTAAAGGTAGTTGATTACTACGATATGGCGAGCATCGAACTCGGATGGCCCCCACAACATGCTCGTGTCGTAGGTATCAGGAACGACGTCGCGCTGGTTAGACCCACTATCCATGCTCTTGGAGAGAGTGTAAGAGACGCCAAACTGGAGAGTGTTGCTGAATCGCCGGTTCCACGCGATTTGCAGCGAGTTGTAGATGGAACTGGCGACATTGTCCGTTTCTCGAATGGAGCCGAAGCCCTTATAAGGTCTGATGGCGTTAAGATTGGCTTTCGGATTTGCTGCGCGCGTAGCGAGGGTGGGCTGATTGATGTCGGATTCCCGCTGTAGGTGCAGGCCACGGCGAGCCACGTACCCCACACTGAGGAGTGTGACTTCCAGAAAAGCTCGCGCTCGACGGCGACATTCCAAGCCCACGCTTCCGGGTTCTTGAAGGCCTTGCTCTGTGTGGTCACGACCAACGGAACCTTGTTGATTCCGGAACCGCCAGGGTTGTCCACCGAGCCAAACGATACGCTGGCGTTCGGCTGGAAGGGCGGATTTCCACCGAGGAAAATCGAGTCGCTGACGCCGAGACGAGTGAAGAAACGGCCGCCGCCTGCACGGAGCACGGTCTTGTTGTTGAGCTGATAGGCAATGCCCAGGCGTGGCTGAACATCGCCCCACTGAATATCGGAGTAACGGTTAGGAACATTGCGGAAGAGGCCATTGTAAACGCCGGAGGTGGCCTCGGGAACGCGGCCGTTGGCGGACGAGGGGAATCCGCTCCCAGGAATGACCATGCCGTTATAGAGCTGGGCGGTTGTGGGTGAACCGGTGATGAGCCCAGTGTTCGGATCGACCGTCACGGCATTGGCCGGATCGTAAAAGCTGGGGTCAAAGACGATCATGTTAGCCCAAATGGCATGATAGGGAACGATGACCGAGTAGCGGAGGCCGTAGTTGATGGTAAGGTTCTGCCTGACCTTCCAAGAATCCTGGCCGAAACCCTCCCACATGCTTCCTCGGAAGACCGTGTACGCGCGGTGGCCAATCTCCGAGTAGCTGTCAAAGAGCCCCAGAGCGGCGTTGGCGGCAGCGACGCTCGTGGACGCCACGGAGAATCCAGGCCGAATGAAACCCCCTCCGTCGTCACTAAAGCTGAATTGGCCATTCTGATTGTTCGTGCAAGTGTTGCAAGCCTGCACGTTGATCTCGTCGTTGTCATTTTCACCGGAATACTCGTACAGGCCGCCGAACTTCAAGGTGTGGTTGCCCTTAACCCACGTAAAGCTGTCGGAGACATCGTAGATGGGCCCCGCCGAGTGCGATGGATATGGCCCGCCACTAAGTCCAGAAAAACTGGACATATTTACAGTAGGAATACGAGTGGGGATTAGTTTTCCAGTCGGAAAGATGTAGGGATAGTTCAGGCCGACGGTAGTGCGGTCAAGGAAATTCTTCTGATCCACCGGAATGTAGACCTCGTCCAAGCTGAAGGAGAATAACACCTCATTCACCTTAGTGGGGCTTATGGTCCAGACGTGATCGAGGGAGTTGGTCTGATTGGGGCGATCGAAGAATTTGGGTGTCTCATTGGTGCCGCCGTCGAGGGGTTGGTACTCATGGAAGGTGAAATAGACGCGGCGGAAGCGTAGCCGCTGGTTGTCGGTGAGATTGAGATCGACGGCCAATGTGTCCTTGCGCTGGTTCTGCGGGTGCTTGGCTGAGAAAAACCAGTTCTGGCTGCCGTTGATCAATGCGGTCAAATTCGGCGCGGGATAGGCCTTCAGGATGCCCAGTCCGTTCGGGCTAACCCGGCTTGTCGGAATGATGTTGCCTTGAAAGCATCCGTTTGTGTTGTACGTTACAGCCGACGCAGGCGTCCCAGGAGGGGAAGTGACCTGGCCGCACTGTTTGGCCACGGCCGACTGCGGATCCGAGACGAACACGGGGCTCTTGATCTTCGCCGTCTGCGTGGGGTCCGTTGGACTCGTTTGTATCGTAGCCGTGCGGGTCACATAAGGATTGTTCGGATCCAGCAGTTCGCTAAAGTCGCCCTGCCGCATCAAGAGCGTGGGAACGGTTAGGCTGTTGGTATCCGTAAAGATGTACCTCACCCACTCCTCTCCCCAATACCAAAAGACTCTGGTCTTGTTGGTGTTGAAGTGGTTGGGGATGTACAAGGGGCCGCCGATGTTGTATCCGAACTGATTGTAGTGAATGGGAGCGGTGATGCCGGTAGTTCTCGCGACCGCGTTGCGCTGCCAAGGATTCGCATCGAAGATGGTGTTGCGGACGTATTCATAGGCGGCGCCGTGGAAGTCCTGCGAGCCGCTCTTGGAAGTGATGCGGATCTGGCCGCCGGACGACCGGCCATACTCAGGAGCGTAATCCGCGGTGAGGATCTGAATTTCCTGAGTGGAGTCGACATCCGCGGAGCCAAGGCTCGTCCCGTTGGAACGGGTGCGAACGGCGGGGGCGCCGTCGTAGGTGATCAAACTTTCAGGCGTGCGGGCGCCGTTGATATTCGACGGTCCCTGGCTGAAATTGAAACTAAGGTTTGCAAGCGTGCCGCCGCGAGTGCCGGGAACCAAGTTAGCCATGAAAATAGGATTGCGTCCGTTGATCTCGAGGGAGTCAATCTGCTCGCGGGTAACCAGCTTTTGGACGGAGGCGGATTCGGTCTGCAACTCCACGGCCGAGGCGGAAACCTCGACGGTTTCAGTGGTGGAGCCCACGGTGAGCGCGACATCGACGGCGAGATTCGCAGTGGGATCCACTTTGTTGTCTTTCGATTCGTATCGTCTGAAACCCTGAGCTTCGACGACGAGGGTGTACAACCCTGGTGGGACGTTGGTAATCGCGTAGTATCCGGAATCGTTGGAGGTAGCAACGCGCTCCACGCCGCGATTGTTTCGGATGGTGATTTTTGCATTGGCAATCGTCGCGCCAGAAGGATCTTTTACGAAACCTGAGATGGTTCCGAGGTCGGATTGCGCGAACAGCGACGCTGAAACGATAGAGCCGATCAAACACACCAAGACCGCGACACGGCAGATATTTCTCATGGGCCGACTCCTTGTAATGACACTGAGGTTTTCACTATGGCAACCACCACAGGACTATCAGCGACAGCACTACAGGTACAGAGCGGTGCCATCACTGCTCGGCAAAGTTGCGTTAAAGTTTTTGCTCTTGCACACCCCACTTCGCGGGTACGCTGCCACAAATTCCCTCAGAACGCAACCAGGTTTTTTACGGATACGGGAGCCAGCGATTCCGGCATGGACGGACTGCTCAGGGAATCTGAGCAATCCGGCGCGGGCGGAAAGGGGAAGCATCCTATTGCTCTAGGGATGATTATTTGCCGCCGCTTACCAATCTTGACGATACGCGCGCGTGAGGTAAGCGTTGGCTAGGTCGCTGGCTTTCCCTGGCCAATGGGTATGTCTTGCCCCAAGGCGCTTTGTTTTGAACTGCTCGACGACCCAGAGAAAGACCGGCTTGCCGGATCGCACCTTGATCCGCAACAACATTTCTGAGCTTTTTGTCACGCGAAAGTGATCTTTAGGGACCCTTAGGCGCGCAGGATGCCGCTTTCCCTCCGCTGCGGACAACGATCATTCTGCACTCCAAACCACTGGCAAGATGGATCGTTGCGAGATAGCCAGGCAAATGAGAGCGGTCGGGAGCAACGGTTATGCTTGAGCCCCTCAACCAGCGCTGCGTCAACACAGTCATTGAAGAGGCCCTGGCGAGCTTCTCCCCCGTCAGCTCGAGCTTCGCCGTGGTTGGCTGAAATTGATCAAGCGCTTGGCGGGTTTCCTCGAAGGGCTCCCAATGCGAAGAGAGAAACCCTGCCGTAGCAGAAAAACTCCACAGAAGCGTAATTGCGATCACCGGTAGAAGACACCGCAACGTCCAGAGCTTGCTGTTTTGCGGCGGAGTTCGAAATAGGCGATAACTTTGCAGCAGCGCGAATAGCAACGTTGGAACAAACAGCCAAAGCACCTTTGAGCGGGCGTAGTCTGTGACGCCCGCGAGTGCCAGAGGACTGAGATGAAAGGAGGAAATGACGAAATCCTTCAGCGTGCCCGTTGACCGCGCCAGATCTTGTCCAAGCCATATCCCGCCCGCGCAAGCAAATGGGATCGCGGCAATAGAAGGCATGGTCCACGTCGCTGCGTTTACGGTGCCATTTGCTGCGCAGGCGCACCAGAAGCAGGAAAAGGTCAGGATCGGATAAAGGATGAACAAGTCCGGCACGGCAGGAAGGTACACGAACATGAAGGGCGAGCCGTACACCGAACCAATGACAACCATGACGAGAAGAGGAAATAAAAGGGAGCAAGCAAGTCCGGCGAACATGGCCACAAGCAACTTGATGAGCCACTGCGTGCGTGCAGAAATCGGGAGAGTCATGTGCCAAGCCTGGGTACCCGACCTTCTCTCCTCTCCCAAAGAGAGAATCCCGGCAAGCCCCACCAGTCCTATGCAGGTCATAGCCGTCGGCCCCAATACGGCCCATTGGAGCACTGTCTGGGGTAGAAACACCGGAGGAGAGGGCAAGAGCCGGAAGATCGCCAGGCAAGTCAAGTAGACAACGACCATCAACTCGATCACCCAAACGGGCCGGAGCAATCGAAGCTCCTTACGCATAAGGTTGAGAAGCGCGCCAGAAGGGCGTGGCCGGAACCAATCCGCTAAAGCTTCCGGCATTACAGACGGGCCTGCCACCATTAGATCTTCGCCGCTGGTTCCTCCGGTCACTTGCAATCGCGCAAATTTCCGCGACCCGAGCCAAAGCATCAGGAGAGCAAAGCAGATGGCGAAGGCAAAAATAGCGGTTGCGGTTGCCGAGGCCAAGGGGAGTGCTTCCAACTTCCCAGTCTCAATATTCCCAATGAACATGTACAACGCCCACCAAATAAAACCAATGATCAGGAAGCCCCCGACGGCGGACCTTGCTGCGAGAGTCCAAAACGTCGCCGAGGCCATGGTGATGATCACGTAGGCGACAGCCGCCGCCTTGTTGTAGGTGAGGTTCATCTTGGGCAACGCGAAGAAGAACATGCCAACGCCGGAAACCGTTCCGGCAGATAAGACTGCGGCACACATAACAATCATTTTGTCGGCCCAAAGTTGCATCCTGCTAACGGGTTGCGTGAGCCAGAGCGAAAACGTCCGGTAATAGAATTCATTGCCAAATGAGAGTGTCGCCAGGACCGGGATACCAAAGAAAAAGCTCAGAAAGTTCAACTTGGCGGCCGGAGAAGAGTGAGGAAAGAAGATCGGAAGGGCTCCGGCAATCATCACCGCGCACCAGGGCCAGAAGAGTGCCCGCGTTTCCTTCTTGATTCTGACGAGCCGTGAAATCATTGTGGCCCCCTACGTCTTCAATGCCGCTACGAAGATTTCTTCGAGCGTCAGCGCTTCCGTCGTGAGCGTCTCCGGATTGTGCTGCCGCAGGCGCTCCATTTCTGGAAACGCTCGCGGGCTTGGTCGGAGTCCAGCGTCAGCACGACGCGGCCGCGATCGATGATCGTGAACTCGTCGATCAATCCCTCGAATTCGGTGATGAGGTGAGTGGAGACAAAAATCGTGCGGTTGCCGGGATTGCCTTCCTGGTACGCCCCGATCACCGTCTCGATGAACTCACGACGGACGATGGGGTCCAGGCCCGACGTCGGCTCGTCGAGCACCAGCAAGTCCGTCTCCGGGCAGATTGCCGCGATCAACGCGACCTGCGTTCGCTGACCTTTTGAAAGATCGTCGGTGCGCTGGGCGGGATCAAGCCGGAAACGCTCGAGCAACTCCTGCTCCGTCTTCCGGTTCCAGCGCTCCCGAAAAGACGCCAGGTAGTCGAGCGTCTCGCGAACGCTCATCCACGGATAAAACACCACCTGGTCCGGCACGTAAGCCAGCCGGCCCTTCACGGCGACTTCGGCCCTGGCCGGATCGAGGCCGAATACGCGCACCTGCCCGCGCTGCGGGCGGAGCAGATTGAGCAGACACTTCATCGTGGTCGTCTTGCCCGCGCCGTTGCGGCCGAAGAGTCCATAACACCGCCCGGGCTGCACCTTCAAGCTCAAGTCATGAACGGCCTCCGCGCGTCCGTAAGCGTAGGCGAGATTCTCGATTTGGATGGCGGGAGTTGGAGAGCTCATTGCTGGTCAGTCCTCCTTATGATCTTTATTGGCGCGCCGTTTTTCGTCGAGCACATTCATTCGTTCATGAATCAGTTCCAGGAACTCGGGCCGGGGCACCTGCAAATGGTGCGCCTGCACGATGGCCTGGTCGATCTCCACGATCAACAGCTTGTGCCGGACTTTCTTGCGCAATACCGTGTGGTTCTCTTTCAGGAAACAACCCCGCCCCGGCAGCGTCTCGATCACACCCAGGCTTTCCAGTTCGGAATAAGCTTTGGCGATTGTGTTGCGGTTGACGCGAAGTTCCTCAGCCAGCGGGCGGATGGATGGAAGCGCCTCGCCAGGCCGCAGCGCCCCCGATGCGGCCGCGGCCTTGATCTGATCTACCACCTGAAGGTAAATCGGCATGCCGGACTTGAAGTTGATTTGCAGTACCATGTCCGTCTCTCTGTCATATGACACTAGGACAGTTATTCGATTACTATATTTCGTGGTATCGGTATTGTCAAGCGAGTTTTCCGGGTAGCATCAGATGATCGAGTTACCGCCGTATGCGGTCCCCG
>WNFA01005418.1_pt1 | contig 12629 bp, 12 predicted proteins | sample 5400481 | NCBI WGS metagenome assembly WNFA01 (sample SAMN13153340, study PRJNA577476) | soil metagenome | isolation source: 120 cm saprolite under Douglas fir tree site 2 hole 1 replicate 2 | place: USA:California | collected 2015-04-18
GGGCCGCCCGCACAGAAGGTGCACTTGTCCATCTTGCCGCGCAGGCCGAAAGCTCCGGCTTGCGGGAATTGCGGCGCCCCGAACGGGCAGGCGTAGAAGCAATAGCCGCAGCCGATGCACAGGTCCTTGTCGTGAAGCACCACGCCCTCGTCGGTGCGGTAGAAGCAGTCCACCGGGCACACCGCCATGCAGGGCGCGTCCGAGCAATGCATGCAGGCGACCGAGATCGACTTCTCGGCGCCCACCACGCCGTCGTTGATGGTCACGACGCGGCGGCGGTTCACGCCCCAGGGGACTTCATTCTCGTTCTTGCAGGCGGTCACGCAGCCGTTGCACTCGATGCAGCGCTCGGCGTCGCACAGGAATTTCATTCTGGCCATGGTCGTCTCCTCCTCGCTATGCCCGCTCGATCTGGCAGACCGTCGTCTTTGTTTCCTGCATCATGGTCACGCGGTCGTAGCCGTAGGTCGTTGCGGTGTTGACCGCCTCGCCGCGCACGATCGGCGCCGCCCCGTCCGGGTAGTAGGGCAGCATGTCCCTGCCCTGCCACCAGCCGGAGAAGTGGAACGGGATGAAGGCATGGTCGGGCCCGACGCCCTCGGTGATCTTCGCAGTGACCTTGAGCCGCGCGCCCGTCGGCGTCTTGACCCACACCTGCTCGCCGTTGCGTATGCCGCGGTCGGCCGCCGCCTTGGGGTTGATCTCGACGAAGTTTTCCTGCATCAACTCCGCGAGCCACGGGTTGGAGCGGGTCTCCTCGCCGCCGCCCTCGTACTCGACCAGGCGTCCGCTGGTGAGGACGATCGGGAAGTCCTTGCCGATGTCCTTGTACTTCTCCTGCACCGACTTGTACAGCGTCGGCAGCCTCCAGAAGACCTTGACGTCGTCGTGAGTCGGATACTTGTCGACCAGATCCGCGCGGATACCGTAGAGCGGCTCGCGATGCTGCGGGATTCCGTCGGGGAAGTTCCACACGATCGCGCGCGCCTTGGCGTTGCCGAAGGGATGGCAGCCGTGGTTTTTCATCGTGACGCGGATGATGCCGCCGGAGAGATCGGTCGCCCAGGTCCTGCCTTCTGCCTCCTTCTTCTCCTCGTCGGTCAGCTCATCCCACCAGCCCAGCTTTTTCAGCAGCACGTGGTCGAACTGCGGGTGGCCGGTGGTGATGTCCGCACCCTTGGGATGCGAGCCGTCCTCGGCGAGCAGGTTCACCCCGTCCTTTTCCATGCCGAATATCGCGCGGAAGTTTCCGCCGCCGTCCATCACGTGCTTGGAGGTGTCGTAGAGGTTCGGCGAACCCGGGTGCTTGAGCGCCGGCGTTCCGTAGCACGGCCACGGCAGGCCGAAGTAGTCGCCGGTCAGGTCGTAGCCGGTCTTCGCGTCCTTGCCGCCCCTGGCGCGCAGCGTCTTCACGTCGAACACCTGCATGTTGCGCATGTGCGCCTGCAGGCGCTGCGGCGACTGTCCGGTGTAGCCGATGGTCCAGGCGCCGCGGTTGATTTCGTTCGCGAGCGTGTCCTCCATCGAGGGCTCGTCGTAGCCGCCTTTCGCCTTCAGCACCCTGAGGTTCTGCTTGCCGTCCTTCTTTCCGAGGAACTCGTTCTCGAAACCGAGCTTTCTCGCGAAGGCCAGCATGATCGCCTGGTCGGAGCGCGACTCGAACAACGGATCGATGACCTTCTCGCGCCACTGCAGCGACCGGTTCGACGCGGTGCACGAGCCCTCGGTCTCGAATTGCGTCGCGGCCGGCAGCAGGTACACGCCGCGCCCGGCCTTCTCCTGCACGCCTTCGACGGGCATCGCCGCCATCGCGGCGGTGGCCGAGGGATACGGGTCGATGACGATCATCATGTCGAGCATCTTCATCGCCTTGACCATGTCCAGGCCGCGGGTCTGCGAGTTCGGCGCGTGGCCCCAGTAGACCATCGCGCGGATGTTGGAATCCTGGTCGATATTCTCGTTCTTCTCCATCACCCCGTCGATCCAGCGCGAGACCGTCATTCCGGGCTTGCCCATCATTCCCGGGGCGAATCGGTCCTGCAGCCATTTCAGGTCGACGTTCCAGACTCGCGCCCAATGCGTCCACGATCCGGGCACTCCCACCGGGTAGTAGCCGGGGAGCGTGTCGGGATTGGGGCCGACGTCGGTTGCGCCCTGCACGTTGTCGTGGCCGCGGAAGATGTTCGCCTGCGTCTGTCCCATGCACCAGACGATGGTGCTCGGGCGGTTTTTGGCAAAAGCTTCCGTGACCTTCAGCAACTGCTCGGGCGTAACGCCGGTGACGTTTTGCACTTCCTCCGGCGTCCACTTCTTCAGGACTTCTTCCCTGACCTCTTTCATGCCGTAGACGCGGTCGTGGAGGTATTTATTGTCTTCCCAGCCGTTCTTGAAAATGATATGCAGCATGCCGAAGAGGAAGGGAATATCCGTGCCGGAGCGGATGCGCACGTACTCGTCGGCCTTGGCGGCGGTGCGCGTGAAACGCGGATCGACCACGATCATCTTCGCGCCCGTTTCCTTGGCGTGCAGCATGTGCAGCATCGACACCGGGTGCGCTTCGGCCGCGTTCGAGCCGATGTACATCGCGCACTTGGTGTTCTGCATGTCGTTGTAGGAGTTGGTCATCGCGCCGTAGCCCCAGGTCTGGGCGACGCCCGCGACCGTGGTCGAGTGGCAGATGCGCGCCTGGTGGTCGCAGTTGTTCGAGCCCCACAGCGACACCCACTTCCGCAGCAGCATCGCCTGCTCGTTGTTGTGCTTGGAGGAGCCGACCACGTAGAACGCGTCGGGCCCGGATTCCTTGCGGATCGCGAGCAGCCGGTCACCGATCTCGTTGATGGCCTGGTCCCAGGAGAGGCGCTGGTACTTGCCGTTCACCAGCTTCATCGGATATTTCAGCCGGTGCGAGTGCTCGGTCATGCCGTGCTCGCGCACCGAAGCGCCCTTGGCGCAGTGCGCGCCCAGGTTGAGCGGGGAGTCGAACACCGGCTCCTGCCGCACCCACACGCCGTTCTGCACCACCGCGTCGATGGCGCAGCCCACCGAGCAGTGCGTGCACACCGAGCGCTTGACCTCGATCTTGCCGGCCGATTCGTCGGCCGCCTCGGCCTTGCCGATCATGTTGAACGGCAATTGGCTGGCGAACGCGCCCGCGCCGGCGGCGACGCCGGAGCGCTTCAGGAAGGCGCGGCGGTCGATCGTCTTCGCCAGCATCCCGGAAAGGCTGCGCGAGAGGCGGCCGTGGCCGGAAGAGAGTTGAGCAGGGGCTCCAGTGGATTTCCTGGTGAGCAGCATGTTCGTGCCTCCTCGGGTCAGACTTTTGCGGTGTTGTAGTAGCTGCGCACGTGCGCGGTGTCCTGATAGCCTTTGCCGCGCCGCTTGTCCTCGCTTGGCACCGCCTGGGGCGCCTCCGGGGTGAGCACCCGGCCGGCGATCGCGGCTGCCGTCGCGGCGCCGCCGGCGCCTGCCGCGATGAGGAAGTTCCTGCGGCCGAGTTTTGACGTTGTGGGGTTCTTCATATGGGTCTCCTTCCTATCATCAACAGCTGAAATATGCTGCCTATTGCATGGGAAACATTAAAACACCTTCAGGGCTTCGGTTTCAACCAGAAAAAAGGCCGAGGCGAAGCGGGCGACGTGCTTGTAGAAATTGGCTTTTTCGGATTTCGATATCGCCCCGCAAAAGGCCGCGCATGAGCGCGCGATGTAGCGGTCGAAAAACCCCTGCTGCTTTTGCAGCGCAGCATCGTCGGAACCCATTGATATCATGTGCCGCATGACATCGAACAACCCGGCCATGTGATCCTCGGGTTCGTGCGCCGCCTCCGACCGGGCGAGCCCTAACCCGAGCAGCTCGCCGCGCAGCCGCGCGAGGATCTTCTCCCGGCCTGTTTCGGCGAGGTAGTAGCTCGCGTACGGCGTCACCTCGGCTTTGCCGGTGCCGACGAAGAGCTCGTCGTACTCGAGGCGGGCCGCTTCGGCCTCCATCGCCCTCGCCGCGGCGGCGAGCTTGTTCCAGGCGTCCGCAAGAGCGGACCGCTCGGCCCCGCTTGCAATCTCGTCGGCACCGCCGATGGTCGCGAGCAGCGCAGCGTCCGGGCCGGCGTAGAAAAGCCGTGCAAGAAGCGCGTAGTAACCGGCGCGCGCCTTGTCCTCGGGCACTTCCGGCGGCTGGAACTTGAGCGGCGTGACGGTCGCGCTCACTTCTTCAGGTCCTGGATGGTCATTTCGTTCTTGTTTTCCATCATGTCCACCACGCGGCAGTCGCCGCACATCTGCAGCCGTTTCAGCGAGCCGTCGCCCGCGAACATCGAATGCCCCGAGAGCTTGCCGAGCATGTTGTCCACCATCTTGCGCGCGCCGAAGGGCTTACCGCAGCGCACGCAGTTGAACGGTTCGGCCTCGTTCAGCATGACTTCCTGTTTCGCCTGCGGCGTCAGCAACAGCCGCGGTGCGAGCGTGATCGCGTTCTCGGGACAGGTTTTCTCGCACAGCCCGCACTGCACGCAGTTGCGCTCGATGAACTTCAGCATCGGCCGATCGCGCCCGTCGACGAGCGCCGATTCCGGGCAGGCTCCGACGCAGGCCATGCACAGCGTACAGGTCTGGCGGTCGACCAGCACCTGCCCGTAAGGCGCGCCCGCGCCGAGCCGGATCTCCTCCCGCGGCTCGGGCGCCTGCTTCGCGAGATGGTCGATCGCGAATTCGAGCGTGGTGCGCTTCTCCGGCGAGAGGTTATAGGCCGCCGGCTTGCCCACCGATGCCGCGGGAGCAAGCGCCCAGATCTCCTTCTCCAGCACCGCGTGCTCGTCCGTCGCGATGAGCTGGAAATGCGTCCCGCCGTAGCCGAGCGCGGTGACGATCGTCTCGGCATAAGCCATCTGGCGTTTGATTGCGTCGCCGTATTCGGCGGCTTCCTTCGGCGCTGCGAGGACCTGCACCTGGCATGCGCCATAGGCGAGCGCCCCCAGCAGCACGTCGATTCCGATCGAGGCGGGATGATGGACTTCGAGCGGAATCACCCGCGCGGGCAGGCCTTTCCCGCGCCGCGCGAGCTTCGCGATAAGCGCGCGGCTCTCGCCCGCATTGTGCAGGAGCAGGCAGGCGTCCTTGCCGCCCGCCTGAGCGTAGACCGAAAGCACCCGCTTCAGCCGCGCGCCGAAGTCCGGCACGCGAGGATAGGCGTAAGTCATTGCCCCCGAGGGGCACACCGTCGCGCAGCCGCCGCAGCCCATGCACAGGTGCGGGTCGACCTTGACGTGATCGCCGTCCGGGGTGATGGCGCGGGTCGAACACACGTCGAGGCACTGGTTGCAGCCGACCTTCGAGGAGCGGCTGTGCGCGCAGATCTTCGAGTTGTAGGCAAAGAAGCGCGGCTTCTCGAACTCGCCCACCATCTGCCCAAGCTGCCCCGCCGCGAGCGCCTGCTCGAGCGGATCGGCGCCCGGCGCGAGGTAGCCCTGCGGGAGTTGCGGCGTCCTGATCAGGGGCTGCGCCGAAAGGTCGAGCACCATGTCGAAGCGCTCGTTTCTCGCGCGCTCCGCACGCTCGAAGTCGATGGCGCGGATCGCGCCGCAGGCCTTCACGCACTCGCGGTGCGCTTTGCACTTGTCCATGTCGATCTGATAGGAAAAATCGATGGCCTGCTCCGGGCACGCATGGATGCAGGCGTTGCAGCGCGTGCAGACTTCCAGATCGATCGGATTGTCCTGCTCCCAGGCGACCTCGAACTCGCCCAGGTGTCCTTTCAGGGACTTTACCCTGCCCGACCAAACGGGATAGCGGCGCTCGGCGGGCAGCTCGCCCCCCTTGCCCCGGGTGACGAGCACGTTGACGTCGAGCTGCTCGGCGAGCTTGTCCGCCCAGGCGATCGCGGCCTCCGCCGGGCCGATCACGAGCAATTGCCCGCCCGATTGGTAGTTCACTACCGGCACGGCTTCGGGCTCGGGCAGCTCTGCGAGCGCGAGGAGCGCGGCGATCTTGGGCGTCGCCTGCGCACCCTCCTTCGACCAGCCGGCGTGCTCGCGGATGTTGATGAACTTGAGCCCGGTCGCCGCGCCCGCTTCCCGCGCGAGCTCCGAGAAAAGCGGCGCTTCCTGCGTGCAGGCGACGACACAGGCTTCGCCCTTGAGCGACTCCTGGAAGCTGCCGACTTCCTTGCGGCACAGCTCCGTGTGCATCTGGAGCGGCTGCTTGAGCTTGAGCGCGGCCGCCAGCGCCTTGGCGTCGAGCGCCATGGTCTTGTTGCAGTTGCAGACTTTCAGCGCGCGGTCTTCGAGCGACATTTCAGGCTTTGTCTTTCTGTTCGGCGGGCTCGGGCGGCGGCGCTTCCGCCTGGGCCTCGCCTTGCGCTTTTGCGGCCGCCTCGGTCGGAGGCTCGGCGGCGGGCTTCTCCGCCTCAGCGGGCGCGTCCTTCTTCTCCTCGTCGCCGAACAGCAGGTCCTTGGCGTGCTCGAGCGTCTTCAGCATCGCCAACGGAATGGGCTCGCCCCTGGTAAAGTCTTCGCAGTACGCCTCGAACCGTTCGAAGTTCTCGAAGTGCGGATCGGCGAAGAGCTTCTTCAGCGCGGAGCGCCTGAGATGCTCGTCCACGCCGGGCTTCAGGAATTCGGTGTATTCGGAAGCGAGGCCCTTGAGCGATTCGAGCGGCGGCAACTCGCGCGGGGCGGGCACGCCCGGCGGCGCTGAAGCGGCGCCCGCGGGAGCAGCCGAAATCGTCGGCTCGGAAGACGGCTTCGGCTCGGCCGGCTTGTCTTTGAGCGCTTCGATCTTGCGCCGCGACCAGCGTGAGGCGAAATTTTCCTTGTCGTCAGCGTTCATCGCGCTTCGCGCCCTTGAACGACGGCGGCCGGGAGCGCTTCTTCGGCTCCGGCTTGTAGTTGCGCTCGACGTACTCCGCGAGCCACGGGATCCACTGCGGCGGCATGGGCACCCCGTCCACGCGCGCACCGGCGTCCATCAGGCGTGCCGCCTCGTTGTAGCTCACCGTGACCGATTTCGGCACGCCCGCGCCTTCCTCTTCGAGCCAGTTGACGAACACGAAGGGCCTTTGCGAGCTCAGGTTGAGGTAGTAGCCTTCCGCCTCGTCGCGGAAAAGCTCGAGCTTGAACCCCGGATGCAGCCACTGCGCGCGCGCCTCGTTCTCGAGGAGCGCGCGGGGCGCAGCGCCGGGCTCGCTCGAGTCGGGCACGACCCCGATCGGCTCCCACTTCTCCGACTGCCAGCGCTTGTCCTCCAGCGGCGTGCGTTCCATCACCACTGCGACGGCGAGGCGGGTCTGAGACATTTTTCCGGCTATACTCACAGGTTATGCGAGCGCTCGATTATGAACCGCATTTCACGATGCGGCTACGCCGATGACGGAACGGGTCATACGCATCACAGACGGGCGAAGGATGAAACCCCTCCCCTCCGAAGGGACATTGGGTTCTCCCGCGCGCTCAGGCGAAGACGCGCTCGGCCGCAGGCTGCGCGACCTGCGCATCTCGGTCACCGATCGCTGCAACTTCCGCTGCATCTACTGCATGCCGCGCGACGTGTTCGGCCCCGACTACGCGTTTCTGCCGAAGAGCGAATTGCTGAGCTTCGAGGAGATCGCGCGCCTCACGCGCGTCTTTCGCGGCCACGGCGTCGAGAAAGTCCGCCTCACCGGCGGCGAGCCGCTGTTGCGCAAGAACCTCGAGCGCCTGATCGAGATGCTCGCCGACATTCCGGGGCTCGACCTCACGCTCACCACCAACGGCTCGGTCCTCGCGAAAAAAGCGCGTGCGCTGAAGGCGGCGGGCTTGAAGCGGGTCACCGTGAGCCTCGACTCGCTCGACGAGGCGGTGTTCCGCAGGATGAACGACGCCGATTTCCCGGTCGCCGAAGTGCTCAACGGCATCGACGCGGCCGCAGCCGCGGGCCTTGCGCCGATCAAGATCAACATGGTGGTGAAGCGCGGCGCGAACGAGGACTCCGTTCTGCCGATGGCGCGTTACTTCAAAGGCAGCGGCCACATCGTGCGCTTCATCGAGTTCATGGACGTGGGGCACACCAACGGTTGGCGCATGGACGACGTCCTCGCCTCGGCCGAGATCGTGCGCATGATCGGCGATAAGATGCCCCTGGAGCCGGTCGAGCCGAATTACACGGGCGAGGTCGCCGGGCGCTGGCGTTACCGGGACGGGTCCGGGGAGATCGGCGTGATCTCCTCGGTGACGCAGGCCTTCTGCAGCACCTGCACCCGCGCGCGCCTTTCGACCGAGGGCATGTTGTATACCTGCCTTTTCGCCACGGCGGGCTACGACCTGCGCGCCATGCTGCGCGGCGATTCCTCCGACGACGAGATTTCCGGCGCAATAGCGCGTATTTGGCAGGCGCGCGCCGACCGCTACTCGGAGATCCGCACGGCGGAAACGGCCAAGCTGCGCAAGATCGAGATGTCCTACATCGGCGGATGAAGACGCCGCACCGCCCCAAGCTCACCCGCGCCTCGAAACCCCTCACCTTCGAAGTCGAGGCGATCAACGAGCGCGGCGAAGCCGTGCCGACCCCGATCGCCGGCGAGCATCCGCTCACGCTCTACATCGACAAGCGCGAGATCGTCACGCTGATGACGCTCGGCCAGGCGCCCGAGGCGCTCGCCATCGGTTATCTGCGCAATCAGCGACTGGTGAAATCCATCGACGAAATCGCCGCGGTGCAGGTGGACTGGGAGACGGCGTCGGTCGCGATCACCACGCGCAAACCACTCAAGGGGCTCGATGAAAAAATGAAGAAGCGCACCGTCACCACCGGCTGCGGCCAGGGAACGGTGTTCGGCGACCTGATGGAGGAAATCGATTCGATCAAGCTGCGCGAGGATGTCACGCTCACCGAAGATGCCTTGCACGCCCTGCTCGAGGTGGTGCGCCGACACGAGGCCATCTACAAGGAGGCGGGCGCCGTTCACGGATGCTCCTTGGCGAGCAACACCCCCGACGGAGTCGAAATTCTGTACTTCGTCGAGGACGTCGGCAGGCACAACGCCGTGGATGCGATCGCTGGGCAGATGTGGCTCGACGGCGTGGACGGCTCGGACAAGATCTTCTACACCACCGGGCGCCTCACCTCGGAGATGGTGATCAAGGCCGCGCAGATGCGCATCCCTTTCCTCGTTTCGCGCTCGGGCCTCACCAAGATGGGCCACGAGATCGCGGCGAAGCTCGGGATCACCATGATCGGCCGCGCGGCGGGCGGCAAGCACTACCTGCTCTTCACCGGCAGGCACCGCTTCAGGAAGACCGTCGCGCCGACGCTGGTGGCGTAGCGGCGAGCGCGCCGTGCAGTCCTCGGTCACCGGATTGATCCTCGCGGGCGGCAAAGGCAGCCGCATGGGCGGGGTCGACAAGGGCCTGCAGAATTTCCGCGGCAGGCGCCTGGTCGATCACGTCTACGAGCGCTTCGCGCCGCAGGTCGGCGGGGTCGTCATCAACGCCAACCAGAATCACGAGGAATACAAGACTTTCGGCGTGCGCGTGGTGAGCGACGCGATCGGAGGGCACGCAGGGCCGCTCGCGGGAGTGCACGCGGGCCTGTCGGTCTCCAAGCGGCCGTTTCTCGCCTCCGTCCCCTGCGACTCGCCCTTTCTGCCCGCGGATCTGATCGAGCGGCTCTACCAGCGAATCGACGAAACCGGCGCCGAGCTCGCCGTGGCGAAGACCGGCGAGCAGCCGCACCCGGTGTTTTCGCTGATGCGCCGCGGCGTGCTCGACCATCTCGCCGAGTTTTTGAAAGGCGGCGGCCGCAAGATCGACGCCTGGTATGCGACGCTCAACGTCGTCGAGGTCGCTTTCGACGACGAAGCCGAGGCCTTTTCCAATTTCAATACGATCGAAGAGCTGGCAGCGAACGAAAAATGAGCACGCTTCAACAGGCGATCAGCTGCGTCAGCGACTACGATCCGGACGCGCTGCCGGTAGCGAAAGCGAACGAAGTCATCCGCTCGTTCGTTAAACCCGTCTCTGGCGTGGAAAAACTTCGCGTGCGCGCGGCGCTCGGGCGCGTGCTCGCGAAGGACATCGTCTCGCCGATCGACGTCCCCTCGCACGACAATTCGGCGATGGACGGCTACGCGGTGCGCAGCGCCGACTTGCCGCGAGCCGAAGCAATCACGTTCACCGAGATCGGGGCCGCCTTCGCCGGGAAGGAATTCGCCGGAAAGGTCGGCACCGGGCAATGCGTGCGTGTCATGACCGGAGCGGTAATGCCCGAGGGCACCGACACGGTCGTGATCCAGGAAGCGGTCGCTGCGGACGGCGAGCGCATCACGATTCCTCCCGGTCAGGAACCCGGACAGAACCGCCGACTCGCAGGCGAAGATTTGCAGAAGGGCAAGCCTGCGCTGCGCTCGGGCACGCTCCTGCGGCCGGCGGAGCTGGGGCTGATCGCGTCGCTCGGCATCGGGGAAGTGAGCGTGCGGCGCAAGCTCAAAGTGGCGTTCTTCTCCACCGGCGACGAGCTGGTTTCAGTCGGTAAAAAGCTGAAGGCAGGCGAAGTGTACGACTCCAACCGCTACACGCTCTGGGGCATGCTCACGCGCCTGGGCTGCGAAGTGATCGACTTGGGTGTGGTGCGCGACGATCCGAAAAAGCTCGAAGCCGCCTTTCGCAGGGCCGCGGCGGAGGCCGACGCCGTGGTGACTTCGGGCGGCGTGTCGGTGGGCGAAGCCGATTTCACCAAGCAGATGATGGCGAAGCTCGGCGAAGTGGTGTTCTGGAAAATCGCCATGCGCCCGGGCCGCCCGATGGCCTTCGGCCGCATCCGAGCGCGCGGAAAATCGGCGTATCTCTTCGGCCTGCCCGGCAATCCCGTCGCCGTCATGGTGACCTTCTACCATTTCGTGCGCGGCGCGCTGCTGACGCTGATGGGCCGCAGCGACACCGACCTGCCGCTGCTGCGCGCCAAAGCCGAAACCGCGATGCGCAAGAAACCCGGGCGCACCGAATACCAGCGCGGAATCCTGGAATTGAAAAACGGCGAGTGGAGCGTGCGCCTCACCGGAGCGCAGGGCTCGGGGATTTTGAGCTCGATGTCGCAGGCGAATTGCTTCGTCGTGCTCGCGCACGAGCAGGGCGCGGTCAAGGCGGGCGACTACCTCGAGGTGATGGTGATGGATGGGCTGGTCTAGCTCCCCATTCTTCGGCCCGGACCCGTGATCCTCGAGGCGACCATCACCTGCCCGTTCTGCGGGCACCATCGGAGCGAGACGATGCCCACCGACTCCTGCCTGCACTTCTACGAGTGCACCGCGTGTCGCAAGATGCTCAAGCCCATGCCCGGCGATTGTTGTGTATTCTGCTCGTACGCCTCGGCGAAATGCCCGCCGCGGCAGCAGCCGACCTGGGACCGCGGAGAATAACCGGGCGTCGGCCCGGCGCCATTGGAGGAGACCATGGACGCACGACTGCTGTTTCCCAAGCTCAAGCCGTTCTACGATTGGGTCGAGCCGCTCACGTGGCCGCTGATCCGCCTGACTGTCGGACTGATGATCATTCCGCACGGCTGGCCGAAGCTGATGATGGGCGTCGGCGCGACGGCGCAGATGGCGTTGGTCAAGCGAGGCATCGCGCCGGCCGAACCCCTCGCCGTCGTTCTCATCATCCTGGAAACCGTCGGCGGGCTGTGCGTCGCCCTGGGTCTCTTCACGCGCTTTTTCGCCGCGGCCATCACCATCGAAATGGCGGTGATCGCCTATCACCATCTGCCCAAATTCGGGTGGACCGGTCCCGGCTACGAATACCCGCTGATGTGGGGCCTGATCATGTTCGCCGTTGCATTGCGCGGCGGCGGCCCCTGGTCGCTCGATCGCAAGATCGGCTGGCAACTCTAGGGGTCGCAAGATAGGGCCGTTTTTTTTCAGAGGAAAGGGGTTCCATGACAACCATCGCAAACATCGCGGTCGCACTGGTGGCAATCCTGCATTTCTTCTTCCTGGTCCTCGAGATGTTTCTCTGGACCAAGCCCCTCGGACTTCGCACTTTCGGCACGACGCCCGACTTCGCCAAAGCCTCGAAGGCGCTCGCCGCGAATCAGGGCCTGTACAACGGCTTCGTCGCCGTCGGGCTCGGATGGGGTCTCGCACTCGGCGGCGCCGGAACCTCGATCAAGATTTTTTTCCTCGGCTGCGTCGTCGTCGCCGGCGTTTTCGGCGGATTTACCGCGAGCCGCAAGATTCTCTGGGTCCAGGCGCTTCCCGGCGCCGTGGCGCTCGCTCTCGTATTGTCGACGTGAGCGGCGGGATCAGCCGAGCGCGGCGATCTTGGCGAGAAGCTCCTTCGCATCGACGGGCTTGACGATGTAGTCCCTTGCTCCCTGTCGCATGCCCCAGACCCGGTCGGTTTCCAGTTTCTTGCTGGTGCACACGATCACCGGGATGTGCTTGGTGGCTTCGTCGCGCGTGATCGAGCGCGTCGCCTTGAACCCGTCGGTGCCGGGCATGATGATGTCCATCAGGATCAGGTCCGGCAGCTCGCTCTTCGACTTGGCGATGCCCTCGTCGCCGCTCTGCGCGGTCACGCATTGATAACCCTGCTTGCTCAACACTTCCAGCAGGAACTGGCGGTCGGTGGCTGAATCGTCGACGATCAAGATTTTCTTAATTGGCATGGC
>WNFA01024408.1_pt1 | contig 12629 bp, 7 predicted proteins | sample 5400481 | NCBI WGS metagenome assembly WNFA01 (sample SAMN13153340, study PRJNA577476) | soil metagenome | isolation source: 120 cm saprolite under Douglas fir tree site 2 hole 1 replicate 2 | place: USA:California | collected 2015-04-18
CGAGCCGGTGACTCTAGGTGAGTTGCGCACCTTTCTCGTGATGCCCAGGCCTTCGGGGGAGCTGCTGGAAGCCGTCGACAGGCTGCGCTGCCGCAGCCTGATCGAGCACGGGCAGCACCCAGGCAGCTTCACCCTGCAACCGGTGGTGCTGGAGTACGTGACTACTCGGCTCGAAGGCGAGCGGCGAGATCGTGCAGGGACGGCTTGCGCACCTGATCCAGCATGGACTTTCCCAGGCTCACGCCAAGGAGTATATACTGCGGACCTAGGAGCGGCGGCTGGCTCCCGTGCTGGCATGTTTTCGGCGTGTCCACCTGGGGCATATTCAGGTGGAAGAGCTATTACACCCGCTGCTCGACCAACTGCCTGAACGACCGCTGAAGGCTCAGGGATCAGGAGACTTTCATCTCAACCACAACTTGAATCTTCGTTTGGAGAGCGCGAGCTTTGCCAGGGCCATCTCCCATTCACCTCCACCTCAAGCGACCAGCTAAGGAAGGTGCGGATGATCCCACCTTTCGCGCCTTTCGTCCATCCAGGACTTTTACGGTGTGAGCGCCTGCTCGATCACCGCATCAACTACGGCAAGATTGCCGACCAGTTCCTGTGGGAGGGCGTAGCGATCTCTCAGGTAAGCGACGCTGTTCGTACTCACCCAGACCTGGCCATCCGCACTTTGCCAGACGAGGACTTTGAGGGGCAGATCGAGTGCGAGGAGCGGGGACGCGATCATGAGGGGCGTGCCCCCTTTCGGATTGCCAAAGATTAGCACGTGGGCCTCCTGCATCGTGAGGCCGACTCGTCTCGCTAAGTCACTATGGTCAATCTGAGCAAAGAGGGTCAGGTTGTGGCTACCGATGACTACCTTCAGGCGTTCCAACGTCTCCTCGACAGAAAACGGACTGGGTCTGGTCACAATGCCCTCAACTGAGGGCGGCGTTCCAGATTTCGTTGGTTCATTCATGTTTCTCACCTTTCTCCTATCCTGACGAAGGATAGGGGTACTACTCAATGGGCCGTGATCCTCTTGCTGAGATTACGGCCTCATGGATTTCTTTCTGACAGAGCTTTGTGCGCAAAGACCGTGCGCAGGGTGTCGTTGACCTGGGCAAGAGCCGCGCGTGCAGGAGGAGTCCCCGCAATCGGGTTGAGCAGCGTGAGGTCATGGATCGATCCCAGATAGCGGCTGGCTCTCACCGCAACGCCTGCCGCCATCAACTTGTGGGCATAGGCTTCGCCCTCGTCACGCACGACATCATGCTCGTTGGTCAAGATGAGGGCTGGAGGCAGTCCTCTGAGTTGTTCAAGCGAGGCCCGCAGCGGCGAGACGGTGAACTCCTTGCGCTCTGGTGCTGGTACGTAGCTGTCCCAGAACCACCGCATCGTCTCGCGGGTGAGCCAGTACCCCTCGGCTCCAAACGCTCGATAAGACGGCGTCTCGAAGTTCGCATCGGTCACTGGGTACAAGAGGACCTGGAACTCGATCGGTGGGCCACCCCGTTCCTTGGCAAGCAAGGTGGTAACGGTGGCCAGATTGCCTCCCACACCCTCGCCAGCAACCGCCAGGCGCGACGGATCCACCCCAATCGAAGCGCCATGCTCAGCGACCCACGTGGTCGCGGTGTATGCTTGCTCGATGGCGACCGGATACTTGGCCTGCGGCGAACGCGCATACGCAACGAACACCACGGTGGCCTGCGCACCAATGGCGATCTCACGCACGAGGCGATCGTGCGTCTCGGTATCACCGAGCATCCACCCACCTCCGTGGAAGTACGTGACCGCTGGGAGGGCTCCACTGGCCCCTTGCGGTCGAACGATCCGCAGCGCAATCTCACCGGTCGGACCGCCACGAATGGTGTGGTCCGAACTGTCGGCTGGCAGCTCTGGAACGGTGACCGACCTCTGGAGGCTGAGCAGGACGTCGCGTGCGGAAGCCGCCGAGAGCGTGGAGAGAGGAGGCCCACCCTGGGCTTCCAGCGCCTGGAGGAAGTCCAGGATGTGGGGGTCGAGGTGCATGCTACGATGGTCACTGGGTGTGGGCATAGTCTCTTCGAGCAGTCTGTCCGCGATGGCCGGAAAGAGACGGACACCAAGCAGCATGAGACGCCAGGAGGCAGGGACGACCAACGAACGCTGCGGACGTGCTAAGACCCTGGCCACGGCCTGAGCGACGAGTTCTGGTCCGGGCAGTGAGCCTTTCATCTGTGCAGTGAGCGCGGTGCGGATGTAGCCGGGTTCGATCAGCGAGACGGCAATGTGCCTGGTCCAGAGTTCGCGTCGTAAGGAGTCGCTGAGTCCTCGCAGCCCAAACTTCGTCGCGGAATACATGCCATTGGTCCCCATCTCTCCGGCAATGGAGCCAATGTTCACAATAGCAGCGCTCCCACACATCGGTGGGAACCGCGAGCGCCTTCTGGCCCAGGCGCGTGAGTTCGTTGGCCATCCGGTTCAGTTCTTCGGCGCGGCGAGCAGCCAGGACCACCGTTGCTCCTCGTCGCGCCAGTTCTCGTGCTGTTGCCGCGCCAATGCCGCTTGATGCTCCCGTAATGATCAGAATACTCTCAGCAATGTTCATGTGACCTCCTTTCTGACATGCCCCCGGCATGTCGGGCGAACTCTCTCTGCCTGTCGCTGCTCTCGTCCTCGCGCTCTCCATGAGCCTCTCTTGGCTTGGCTTCGTCAGAAGAACCATCCGTTGCCAGGATACGAGGTTCGTGTCTGAGCCTGTTTCATACATTTTCCCCTTTCTGTGGAATAATGCGGTGTCGTGTTTTCTTGGCTGCCTGCATGTCGTCTCCTGTCATCTTCCCCGCTGGAAACTGACCAAACTGACCACCTCAGGAAGACGAAGAGCAAGCCAAGATATGACGCAGAATGAACACTTTCACCTGGTATGCCAGCGTGCGTGAACGTGGGCCTCGCGATGAGAAAGTTCCTCACCTACGTTCTGCATGCGTGCTTCACGTGCCCTGCCTAAAGTATAGAAGGAGGCTCGGGAGAAGTCACCCTCCATCAGTTGGCATGTTACTTGTCACTCCACTTGCTTCATGGCGGCTCTTGGACACATTCAGCCCACGGGATGCGCAACGAGATAAGCTCAAGTAAATAAGAGAGCAAGAGGCCACCATTGACGCGATGCGGGGAAAAAGCAGAGGAAAGCACCAACCACTGATGAGTATCGATGCAAAAAAGCTTCCAGGGAAGACTGCATCGAGGAAAGAAACCAGGCCAGAGCCTGTGCCATGTTGGCAGGATGTTCATGGGAGCTTGGCACCAGTGATGTTACTCCTTTGCGGCCATTCGTGCTGGATTCTTTCGCTCCAGCGCAAAGCCGAAGTCCTTGCCGAACGGTATGTTCCCGGCTTCCATTTGGGAGAACTCCTCTTTGTTCAGCGGAAGATTGTCCAGGTGAGAATCGACCAGCAGCAGGCGCCCCCCTGGTTTGAGCACGCGAGCCATTTCAGCGAGTCCTTGACGCTTGTCGTCGGTGGGCAGATGGTGGATCATCCAGGTACACAACACGACATCGAAGGACCGATCAGGGAAGGCGAGGTGCTCGACCACTCCGAGCTGGAAGTCGACGGAGAGACTGCGCCCAGCCGCTTTGCGCCGGGCATAGGCGATCATTTGTCTGGATGGATCAATGCCATACACGCGGCCTGTGATGCCAACACGCTCACGGGCCTCCAGCGCCAGCGTTCCGGTGCCACACCCAACATCCAGCACCGTCTCTCCTGACCGCATTTGGGCCAGGTCGGCGATTATCTGCCGAAGCTCTTGCTCCTTGCCTCGAAAAGCAACCCTCAGGATCAGGGTATAGATCCTGGGCCAGCGGATGATGGCCCCGCGCGTTCTGGGGGCAGAAGCTCTGGCCAGTTCACGGTGACGCTTGCGCCGATCAGCGAAAAACGATCGTATGGAGAGGCGGGTAGTCATGATGATGCTTGCGAATCCTCCCATACCCAGGACGAGCATCATGATCCAGGAATGATCCATTGTTCTTACACCTTTTCTTCATGAGGAATCTTTTCTTCCATCATATGTTCTGTCGATCTGGTAGGGCGCTCAATCCGCCGCCCCTCGCGTCTTTGGGGCGGATACTCCGTCTGATTCACTGCGGTGCCGGCGCTGATTTCGCCTGACACGCAGGATGATGGCAACGATGATGCTGAACACTCCTGCCCAGAAGAGGAACAGCATACTCAAGTCAAACATGTATTCCCAGTTGCTCATGGCTCTTACCCCTTTCAAAGAGACCTGTTCTTCGACAGCAGAGCACCTCTTGAAGAGGTACCACTGCTCAGAGAAGCGTGCGCGATAACTGGCACGCTTCTCTGAAGACATTCACCTAGAAGTTGTGAAATTTACGGAAGAGCGCAAATTGGCTCTCTCCAGCGGTTTCTTCGACCTGGGAGGCTTCTTCAGTCTGTGCACTTCCTCGCTCTGCTGGTGTTCTTGCTCGTGCGCCTCCAGTGACATCATGGAGGTAATCGAGGATCGGCTGAGGTTCGAGGCTTCCTGCGGTCAGACCAACATATCCATCAGGGCGCGCAAGCACCAGCGCGTCTTTCGTGATGCCGTAAGCACGGTAGGCATCTTCATCGCGATCGATCAGGATGGTGTCCTCGGTCGCGGTGGCAGTACCTGGGCGGGTGATGGTGTATGTGCGCAGCATGCCAGGCATATCGGGGAGCCCTGACACGGGCTGGTCGCTGAAGGTGAGCAGGGTAAAGTGCGTGCCCCGGAAGAGGTCGAAGAGCCGAAGCGTTTCGCCACTTCTGGCCTGGACACGGGGCGCGCTGGGTGCGAAATCGCCAGCACGAATGGTCATCGTGTTGTCGAGGTTGTGGGAAAGCCTGCTGCTCCGGTAGGTGTCACCAAAGAGATGAGGGGTGCTCGCGTCATTTCGTGCCACTGGCTCTTTCTGCTGGTCCGAGAATCCGGTGATAATGGCTCGCGCTCCCGCAGAGAAGCCCCCAGAGGCAAATTCCTGTTGGGCGATGGGAAGGCGCTCGTCATGATAGGTTTCCAGCAGGGTCTCCGCTGCACCTTCGAGGACGAGGGCCAGTTTCCAGCCCAGGTTGTATGCATCATGGATCCCCGTCTCCATGCCATGAAGTAACCCGCTATGGGCGGCATCACCTGCGAGTAGCACCCGACCGCTGCGATATCGCTCCGCCACAAACATGTTCTGCGGGCGATACGTAGACATCCAGAGCAGGTGACGTAAGCGAACACCTGGCATCCTCACCTGTTCATCAAAGAAGCGTTGCAGGCCCTCAAGCGTTGGAGTGAAGGTGCGGTACTCATCCGGCAATAAGATCCCAGTGAAAAACCAATTGTCGTCGTGGATCTGGTCCAGCATCAACAGAAACCCGCTGGGCCTGTCTGGGTCCACCCAGATCCCAAACATCGGGTCTACTCCACTGATGCTGATGTTGCCAACGATCCCATACTCCTCCTCCCCTGTTTTGCCAGCAAACGCAATCCCGGCACACGTGCGAACCGTGCTATGTCCCCCATCGCAGCCCACGAGGTAGCGAGCCTGGATCTCTTCACGCTGGCCGGCACGCAGCACGGAAGCGATCACCCTTTCCTCGTTCTGGCTGAAGTCGACAAGCTGGCAGTTCAGTTCCACATGCACACCGCAGGCTTCCAGGTACTCACGGAGTACAGCCTCGGTATGCTGCTGGCTAACCTTCATGGGAAGGCGGGGCACACCAGAGGTCGAGAGCGCGGCCATGTTGGCTGCAACATCGACCTCACGCAGGAGTTGATTATTGCGGTCGTAGAGGCGATTGGGTCTCCAGGGTTCAGCGTGGGCAGAAAGGCGTTCGAGAACGCCCACATTCTCCAGGATTTCCTGGGTGGGTGGGAGCAGGCCCCTGGCCCGCGAACCGTTGTGATACGTTGGCTCCTGATCAAGAATGCGACTGGCGATGCCGCGCCGGGCAAGCTCACTGGCGAGCATTAGACCCACCGGCCCTGCTCCGACAATCAGAACATCGGTCATCTGTGTCTCAGTCATAGGATCGTCTTTCCTTTCGTTTTGTTCATGGTTGACAATTGTTCGACTCCCACAGAGATCTTGCGCCTGTAAGAGAAATGCACTATTCTCTAGTGAACAACCTGTTCATTCTCTATTGTGAAAGAAGAGCCGCTTGCTGACAAGAACCAAAGGGAGAAAAACGTTCACTACTGGACACCTGGGCAAAATTGTACGAAAAGAGAGGAGCCTCCCATGAGACAGGACAAACAGGATCGTCGTTCTCAACGCACGCGCCAGCTGGTGATATCCGCGATGATGGAACTGATGGTCGAGAAATCCTACGATGTGATCACCGTACAAGACCTGCTGGATCGAGCCAACATCGGGCGTTCCACGTTTTATAGCCACTATTTCGATAAGGAGGATGTGCTGACTACTCTGGCGGAGCAAATGCTTGAGATGTTGAGCCAACAGTTCTCCCAGAGGGATGCCGGGCAGGGGATTCTTCCCAGCCTGGAACTGTTTCAACACGCGCTCCAACACCACCAGCACTTTCGAGCGATGCTCCGGGGCCACGCACGAGAAGTGGTCTGGGATGCGGCACAGACCACGCTCGGCAAAACTCTTGAGCAGACGCTTGCAGCCACCTTCGCCACAAAACACGTTCCCTCCGTCCCTTTGCCGGTCCTGTCTCAATACCTGGCTGGGGCCTTTCTCAACCTGCTCAAATGGTGGCTGGAGAACGAGATGCCCTATTCACCAGCGCAGATGGATGAAATGTTTCAGCAATTGGCACTGCCTGGAGTATGGGCAACCGTTGAGGGGAAGAGGGCTTCTCCACAGGAGGATATTTTCTAAGCTCGTTGCGCATCACGTGGGTTCAGTGTGCTCGCTTGCTTTTTTTCAACACCCGAGCAGACCTCTGCATAGTGTAAATTTCATATAGAGCTTGTAGTTTTGCAAGCTATATGCTTTAGCGAGTAAGAACATCCCGAGCATCCAGCGATTGCTTGCCTGCTGTAAGAGCTGCTCAAACTGCTCAGACAAGGAGTGGGCCGCTTCGTCCGTTTGGTGGCTTGAGAGAAACCGGCTTTGGGTAGTAGGTCACTTTCAATTTCGGCTTTCGGTCCCAATCGGATCGACCGACACCACACCACCCCTGTCCCTACGACTCTAGCTTAGTTTTTCTTCGGGCTTTGGGGATTATCCAGCCCCGATTCCAGTTGCTCGGCATATTGACGCCACCGGTCAACCTGAGCCTGTAACACTTTTTTTTCTTGGGTTGTTTGCAATAAAGTATCTTGTATAGATTGCTTTTCCTGGGTTGCGAGGTTCAGAGTATGTTGGAGATCTTCGATTTTTTTATTGGCCAGTTCCAAATCCTCTCCCCGCATACCATGCTCATTGTGCAATTGCTCCAACTGCTGTTCTACATCAACGATATCCGTACGCATACGCAAGATTTCTTGTGTGAATTTCAAGACATTCTTTTTATGCTGTTCTTGCTCAGCTTGTAAATCATTTTCGAGCATGGTTATTTGCGGACTGTAGCGCCAACCAAGCAAAACATTATATAGTTCATGCTCAGCGCTACGGTCCTGGCTGTGAAGGCGCAGGTTCTGCAGTTCGGTAGCATTCCAGTGACCGCCAGCCAATAACCCTCCCAAAGCGTGCAATGAGATTGCTAACCGCTCGGCATGTAGCACGCCAGTCTTGCCTACGGATTGTCCGGCCCACAGGCCATACTCACCAAGCATCCTGGCATATTCGCGAATATCCACATTTGGTGCCAGCAAACCCAGCAGACCAGCAGCCTCAGCACGTAGTGTCGCCGTTGCTTCAGGGTCGTGTAGTATCTCTAAAAGCACTTCCTCCCCTTCCTCTCCCAACAACAGGAATGCATAGACCAGCAGGTGCTGGTGATTCGGAAAATCATAGAGCGCCTGTGTTATGTAATCGACAACTGTACCCCCACCGAGCAAGAGCAACAAGGCGATGATACGCAAGTTGGTCTGCTCATCACTATGGGTTTGAACGTGCTCCAGCAGTGCTGGTATCATCTCATGTTCGCCATTTGCTAGTAGAGCCTCATCGTTAATCCGCTCTAAGAGCAAAGCCAGGGCCATTGAAATGTCATCTGACTCGTTGCTCATTAACAGCCGAACCAGCTCATCCTTAACAACGGTGGTGTGCATTCTACGAAAAATACTTCGAGCCGCCGTGCGCCGGTCAAGATTACTTGTATCACTTTGTGCGGCCCAAATAAAGGAGAAAGCAGGTATGCCTATTTCACACAGAATATTTTGTGCGGCCTGAGCCACCATTGTGTCAGGATCAGTTATTAGATTACCCACAGCAGGCACAACCTTCTCCCCGATCTCCACCAATGTATACCCGGCTCCATGCCGCCTCTGCTCCATCCGCAGAGCTGCTAGAAGTTCGTTTTGAACCATTTCACTACGTGAATCGTCTTTTTTCACCAGGCGTACCAGGGCTTTAGATACCGCATCTATCAGGTGTGCATCCTCCAGGCCCTCCAATAGAGCAGGTACACTCGAATCAACCAGTTCATTCGTCAGTAAATCCAACAACGTCTCATACGCGCGCTGAGGAGGTGGAGGCGAGAGATTGAAAAGCTGCACGACCTCTTGCACTAACTCCGGCACCTGTTGCACTAACTTAACGACGATGCGTCGAGAACGCTCCTGCGCCCGGTTGTTCAAAGCATCTAATCCTGGTACCAGGTATGGCAGCGCAACTGGGCCAAACTCTAGTAATAAGATTTCTGCAGCAGCGCCTCGTTCATCATCATCCAGAAGGCCAACTAATGGAGGTATGGCTTCGCGAGGATGTTTTAATAACAATTCGGCAATTACCACACGCCACGTCGGCTCAGGATGATTCAGCACTTCAAGCAATGCTGGCACGATTACCTGTCCATTCATCTCACCCAGGATAAACCGGATATAGTTTTGTAGACGCATGTTAGGATGGAAGAGATATCCTACGAGTATCTGCGCAGCCTCGGCCCCCTTTGCCAGAAAGATATTGATGGTATGCTGCGCTTGCGTATCACTTCCCTGACTCAATGCTTCGAGCAACCGTTGGCCGGGGAAATGGATCATCCCAAGAATAGCTCGCTCTATCCGAGAGGTGATCACCGTTTGCCGTTCGACTTCGCGCCCCTCGTCCTCTCTCAAGGAGTCCCCATTCAGAGCCGCGATAAGACCGTCCATTGACACATCTTCAAGATAGCCCAACGCATTAATCGCTCCCTCATAAATCAGCGGATTCGAACTCGCGAGCATATCAAGTAAAGGCGCAACTACCCGTTCATCGGGGAACTGTCCCAGGGCGTGTACAATAGCTACCTGTAACGTCTGCTCGACTGCAGGCGATGGGAAGGAAGAATCATGGAGACTGTTCGAGGTTGGTAGGGAGGCACGATGGGGAGTTTCCAATAGGGCTATCAGTGCCGGTATGGCCTGCGGATTATGTATGCGCTCAAGCACCTGTACCAACAGATGAGTACGTCCTGGTACAACAGGAGTAAGCGCCTGGATTACAGGAGTCAGCGACTCTTCTCCTATATCGCCCAGAATCCGCTCTGCCCTGGTAGCAACGGGTTCACTGTCGCTATGCAGCACACAATCAATCAATCCAGGGATACTTTCGGGAGCGAAGGTGCGTAGAGCAGCCGCGATTTGTTGCTGAACAACCAGCGCAGAGTCATCCAGACAACGAAGTAGATAAGGTAATGCACGCGGGTCACGTACATCAGCAAGCACTTCGATAATGCGCGTACGCATCACTTCAGGCGCTTGTGGCTTCATTTGTCCCAGTAGATAGGGGGTAGCTGGAGAGCCGATCTCCTTTAACGTCTTAATGGTAGCCCGAGCTGCCGTTCCATCGCTAGAAGAAAGGTTTTGTACCAGCAACTCTACTGCTTTTTCTCCCGCTACGCTCACTCCGGCATTCCGTGCCTGCTTAACTAGCATTTCGCGCGCCTTTTGCTGGTCTTCTGGCGCGTAATTGGAGATGACTACATGCAAAAGTACAGTAACGAGACGAACAAGCTGTGAAGGAGTCAGTTGGCGGGCAGCATCCGGCTCGTTGAGAAAACGCCCCAGGATGTGTAAAACAGCCCAATGAACCTGCTGCCTGGCAGAAGCCGGTGTGCGATCTTCCATTTCTTGCACGAGGCCATTAAAGCTATGTTCGGGACCAAGACGGATCAGCGCATTAGCAGCTCGTTCAACAATGGATCGGTTCGCATCGCGCAAGAGGAGTATTAATGGCTCTACGGAGCTCAGCTCATCCGTCCCACCCAGGATATTAATGGTGGCAGATCGCAAGCGGCCACTCCTCCCAGGCGAGGACTGACTCAATTCCGCGGCAAAAGGAACAGCAACTGCACCAAAGCGTCCCAATACACGCACCAGGCGTTTGACTACTGTTTCATATGCAGCATTATCAACAACATCACACAAATGTTTGAAAAAAAGATCAAGGACAATCCCGGCATTAAGTCGGATTACAAATTCGTCAATGCCATTAACCATCAGTAAGGGAAATAGAGACTGATAGATTTCTTGTGCACCCTCGACAGCATAACGAGTAAAGAGACGGGCCAGGGCATCGCAGACTTGCGCATCTTGCACAACCAGAGTTACAGCTTCCTTTAAATTGGATGGCACTACAAGCTGGTGCGCATTATCGGCCTGCGGCGGGATGTGAGCAATACCAAGACACACAAGACTCAACGTCAAGGCCTCCAAATTGAAGGCGGGGTTCTGCTGTCCAAGTACAGCAAATCGTTTCGCATAGTCTACAGGATCCTCTAACAGCCCGGCCCACAAAGCTATAGGTGTAATAAACTGAGTTCCTATTTCCCAAATTAGAGAGCCCTCCGTATGAGCAAGATTCATCACATCCTCTGCACCTGGCGCACCAATCCGTTTCCTGGCTGAGAGCCCTTGAGCCACAAAATACTCTGCTACAAAGTATGCCGCGAACAATTCGTGGCAGAAGCTCACTATACCACCTGGGCTAATCTCGATCAGTGCTGCGCTTTGGGCAAATTGTAGCAGCCTGGCTAACTCCTGCCGGCTATATGAATTCTGTAACGTATTGGTAAGGGCCTGATTTATGCCCTCCTGTGCATCGGGGAGCGCCATAGATGGCATCTCCACAGCCTGGAGCGCAACCAGGCTTTTTGCAGGATGTTCGCTCAGCCAGGTCTGTAACCTCACCGCCAATTCTTCAGTTCGTAGTGCCTTCTCTCGTCTGGAAACCGGCAGTTGGATCGTATTTACAGTATTCGTCCACCTGGCAGCATAAGCTATTTCGCTCAGAAAAAGCACCACATCATTCTCATCAAGAGCTGCATTGCTCCATCGCGGCTGAGACATCTCATACTGTATGAGGTCTTTTACATATGCGCGTAAGAGACGACCGCGCGTGTCGAGTTGCCTACCGAAATTGACACCTATATCATCAATGATCTCCATCAAGGAAAAAAACATCAACGGGTTTGTGCAGTGGTCATGCAAGCGACTGCGATTGATAACCTCCATGACCTGTCCGGCAGTAAGCTGCCACTTTTTACCTGAATCCCGCTCTCCAATAAAGCGCTCGACGAAGCTACGCATCTGTTCGGCATCGAGGGGATTTATGTATACGCGGACTACAAGGTTTTCTTCTACTGCTTGCGCGAGTTCCGGCTGCTCCAGGTAATCGACCTCCCGGCAGGTCAGCACCAGTTGATTCTGGCTTTGCCCCAACATTCCGGCCAATTCCATACTGACAATAGCCCGGTACTTCTCATCGATCTCATTTAAACCATCACACAGGAACAACACACGCCCTTGCGCTACCAACTTCTGAAGAAAGCTGTCGTAATGCCATGTAGCGGTATACATAGAGAAAGATGGTCTTGCCAGCCCCCGGCTCACCTAAGATAAGTTGATGAGATGAGGCACCGGGATGCGGAACTCCTATATCGTGCGCCAGCTCCATCATAGAGATATTCTGCACCTGGCCTGGAGTCGAAAGATCGGGTGTATCGTGATAATGGGTGATGGACGTTTCGTAGATTTCTTTCCAGGAAACGAGCGGCGTATACAAAGTGCGATATTGTTCCTGTGCTTTTTGGACATCTCTGATATATCTTAGAAGCGACAGGGGTCTATCAGCGATTTGAACCAGTATATAAACTATAATCACCTGCAAGAGCAGAATCAGCAGCACAAGAGGAGTATGTACAGGAATGGATAATAATGTAGAGATGCTATGAGGTGTACCGCTTCCAAATAGATGGAATGGGTTGAGTATCCAGAGCGCACCTTCAATACAGGTAAGTACGATGGCAATGCCAACCCCTATCAATATGTTACGGGGAATGCGGGATGAAGCGAGATGATCGGTCGCTTGAGTCAATGTATCTTTATTTGAGTTCGTGGGAGCTACAGGGTGCTGCTCTTCTATCATTTCCTGTAAAACTCTCTTTCATATAATTGGTAGTTGAGCGGTAGAAACAGTATATCGCACTTGAACTACTTCAACAAGCAGTACACCTGGGGATTTGAAGATCATTATATGCTTGAGATTGATCCCAATCAGAGGGTGCTGTACAGAA
>WNFA01003764.1_pt1 | contig 12623 bp, 13 predicted proteins | sample 5400481 | NCBI WGS metagenome assembly WNFA01 (sample SAMN13153340, study PRJNA577476) | soil metagenome | isolation source: 120 cm saprolite under Douglas fir tree site 2 hole 1 replicate 2 | place: USA:California | collected 2015-04-18
TTTTGGACGCCGGCTACAATAGCGCGCGGATAGTCTCGGCATCCCGGCGTCCAAAAACCTGCACAACAGCGGAAGTAGTTGACCTCATTCGATCATCTCGTCGGCGCGAGCTAGCAATGATTCCGGGATTGTGAGCCCGAGCGCCTTGGCGGTCTTGAGGTTGATCACCAGATCGAACTTGGTCGGTTGCTCCACCGGCACATCGGCGGGCTTGGTGCCACGCAAGAGCTTGACGAGCTGCCGGGTCACTAGCTCTCCAAAGATTTGGACGAGGCGTGGGCCATAGGCGACAAAGCCGCCGTCCTGCGCCACTTCCGGAAATTGATAAATGGCCGGCAGGCGCAACGCCGCAACGCGTTGCATGACGATGTGGCGATTGCCGAAGAGGACCGGAGATGCCAAAACGTTTAACGCTGCGGCACCCCACGCCTTCGCCGCGTCGATGGCTGCCGCGATCTCCTCTGGTCTGGCGATCCGATGAATCGAAAGCTCGACGTTGCGTGCACGCGCAGCGTCCTGCAGTGCCTGAAGCTGCGACAACGCGGTCGTGATGGAATCGGCAATGGCCGCCATGCGGCGAAGTCCGGGCACTGCCTCGATCAAGATTTCCTGTCGCTTGCCGTCGAGCTCGGTCGAGAACATGCTGATACCTGTTGTATTGCTCTCGGGCCGGGCCAGCGAGTTCACCAGTTGAGACCGGAGCATATCGTCGGTAGTCCCGAGGATCGGAATCGATTGCGCCGCCCGCTGTGCGGCGCGAGTTGCTAAATCCCCGCTGGCTAAAATGACATCGACATCGGCTTTGACGAGCTCTGCCGCAAAGTCCGAAACCCGGTCGACGTGCAGTGCAAATGCGTGCCAATCGACGGTGAGGTTTTGGCCTTCGATGAAGCCAAGCCGCCGAAGGTTTTCAAACATCGCGACAAAATACGGCGCGTCGCGTGGACCGGCGGACAACCCGCCGAGACGATAGGTCCGCCCCGCCTCCTGCGCCCGGGCTGCGAGTGGCCACGCGATTGTCGCGCAGCCAGCAAGGATGAAATCGCGGCGTCTCATTGCCTCCCCCTTATTTCAGGACAGGGCAAATAGCGCACTAGACTAGCACACGGGAGGTTACGGGTGTGACTTCAAGCAATGATCGTCTACGGCCGACCCAAGTCGCCTTTGGGTCAAACTGAGAAACACTCAGCATGAGCAGATGTCTTCCGCTCTTCCTCCAATAACGGACGTTGGTTTAGCGCGCTCCCCAGAACATTGAGCGGATTCGAGGTTATGGAATCTCGTTGAGCCCTTCGATGCCTGTTTCGCTGATCCATTGTTATGGAACGCAATCAATTATCAACGTCGACAGAGCAAGCTAAATGTGGACCGGCCTCACGCGGCAATTTTCGGCTCTCCATAGGCGCGGCTGTCGCGCTACCCGTCTGACGCGCCCTAGAAGAGAGTCAAGAAGCCAAATCGTGTCAGATTAATGGGCTGGGTCTAATTTGTTGAGGATCGGAAACACGACGGCGACTGCAGACACCAAAGGCCGATTGGCCCATACCCAGGCAAAATCAATGGCGCCCGAACACACGGATGATGATCAACCCTGCCAAGACGAGCGGCACCGCGGTGAGTAGCACAACGATAAATGCGTGTACGAACCCGCGTATAAGTCCGGGTGCGGGTGACCACGCATTTGGTACAAATCTTGTTGGATCCGAGAAGGTCGCGAGAGGCTCGCGCAGGAATCGATCCCACGGACCGCCACGCACAAGATTGCGGGCAAGTTCCCCTTCAGTAAACGCTGTCGAGTGGCCGTACTCACCATTTCGCAGATTGATGGCAGCCGGGTCCGTAAAGCCGTGTCGACCGCCTGGGCCGGTGCCGGGGATAGTGAATTGTGCGAAGGGAACGGCCCGATCGCTTCCTCCGCATTGATCGAGCACAGCCTCGATCCGGCCATCGCGAATGTAGGATGACCAGTCAAAATCGGGCCGTATAACACTGCCAACCGCAATTACGCGGCCAAACCGAAGATCGGAGCAATCCGCTAGCTCTAGCACGAGACGAAAGAGCTGGCTGCCGAAGCTGTGAATGACGATATCGGGCGGCTCCTCGATCTGGTTCTCCCGCGCATGAAACATTGCCTTGCGGATTTTTTGTCCAAGGCGCCGAGCCAACATCCGATGCCGCCAGCGGAACAAGACGCCAAGCCGTACAAGACCATATTTGTAGATCAGAACCGGAGCATGATATTTGAACCGATTAGCAATCCGCCAGCTAAAATCCTCTTGCCATGGCCCACGTGTGTTGAAGCCATGGATCGCGATTAGCCACGGAACGCTGCGGCTGATCGCCGTTGAGCGGCGATACACGACAGCCACGACGGGGTCATCGCCGGTCTCTCGAAAGTCGGTTCCGCAATAGGGACAATGGCGACTCGAGAAAGCGTCCGAATCAATAATTCTGCGGCATCTCAACTCTGGGCACCGCCAGGCCGATAGGCGTGCGACGAGGCCGACCTCCGACGCGGCGTCGAGAAGCGATTTCACTTCCACGTCGATACCAGCATCGGCTAGCTTTGCCCCAAACAATAGCGGGTCGATCTCAGGCGCCTCGCCGCCGTGTAGCAGGGCAACGAGCGCGTCGACAGCTCTGTCACCGAATCGCTCGCGAAGTCTGTCCTCGGTCATGCTAGATTATTTGCCCAGATGACCGAGAGGACCACATACACATCGTTCCGCTTGCATTGAACCCAAATTCTCAACCGGCTATCAAGCCCATGCCCTTCCATCTTGATGGTCCGACTCAGTTGTCGATACTTTTCCGCAGCGAAGCTGAACATGCCGTCCGCAGCTGCAAAGTTAGCGTCATCAACGCCGCGACGGACTTCGCGCACGGCTTGGACGGCTTCGATCCCGCCCTCACTTAGGGTCGACACGAGCTCGACATGCCCTCCTTGGGTCACTAGGCGCGTCGATTGCACCGTGGCCGCTGTGTTGCGGCCAAGTTTTTTGAACGCAGGACTAAGCCGGATCTTGGTGAGCGGGCGAGGCAAGAGGCCCATCTCCTTCAGATCTTTCCATACTTGGTTCAGCGCCTTCTCGTGTTCGTCACCTTCGTTCGGCAATTGGATCATTACGGCGGAATAGGGGTCGCCTAGCCGCCATTCGAAACGGACGACGCTCCGCTCGAATCGCTCGCGGTAGGCTCGGTATTCGAAAGTGTCTGGACCTTCGTCTCGCTGAAAGTCCTTTGCTCTTGCCCGCTCCCAACCACCACGACCCCGATGCCAAGCAATAGAGAGATGGTCACCTGAAAAGTTGATCGTGCTTAGCGACAGCGTATCGGGAAACTCATAACTGACTTTTCGAACTAACAGTCCAGCATGCTTGGATGCCTCAAGTACGGACCGGATGTCTGCCGGAGGAATCGCCGGTCGCTCGAACAGGTAGACATGCTGATTGCCCCAACCCTCGATCTCGCCCAGCCAGTCTTCGATAGCCGCTTGCGTAAGCGCGCCCTTATCGATCGCGGCGCTCAGGTTCTGGGCGAAGTCCGCCTTCGTATTTCCAATCTGGATGTTGTTCGAACGAAGGAGCTCTTTGATGAAGGTATTGCCTTGCGCGAGCACAATCTGCGCAACCACTTTCTTTAGCGCGCGCTTGTTCAGCTCGTTACCTTGTTGAGCTTTACTTGGCTTCTTATCCATCTCACCTTATCAGCTGGGAAAGCAACGGGCATGCAGCGGGATAGCCTAACACGCCCTGATTGCGTAATCTAATCAGTTCCCTCATTTTGCATGACCATAATCAAAACCAGAACAACTGGATTTTGAGACGATGGCCTTGATTCACGGAACCCGCACCCCCACGTTGTAATCCTCCGCTGGCGAAGACCTGGCGACATCGGACGGCATGTGCGCGATACGTGGCGCATGTGACGTGCGATTCGACGTAACTGGTTCGGCGTGACGTGTCATGACGGATCAGGATGCCTCTCGGTTGACGACTCCAAGTTATTGGGTCGCGGGTAGCTGGCGGTGAACGATGGAGACGCTACATGCGCAAGTTTTTAGCACGTGTGGCGACCCTTACCCGCAAGGTCGCGGAATGGTTGGTGCCGGTTCTCTCGGCTATCAAGCTTCTGATCGAAATTGTGGGTAAGGTCGCCAACTGCCATGATCGAAAATTACAAATTCAAATATCGGTCGCGCGGTAAATATTTCTTCGTGCCGAATGAAAAGTGCGAACGCCGGGGACGGCGCATGATTCAGTTCTTTTCAACGCGCGTGGATTTTCCCGATTACTTCTTCCATTACAAAAAGGGCGGCCACGTTGCTGCCCTGCAACGAACACCTCAACAACGCCCTCTTCTTCAAAATCGACATCCAGAATTTTTACTACTCGATCGCGCGGATGCGTGTGACCCGTGCCCTTCGTGATTGGCGCTATCCCGGTGCGGGAACGTTCGCGAAGTGGTCGTGTGTGGTAAATCCGGGGTCGGGTCCGAAGTTCTCCCTGCCTATTGGCTTCGTACAATCACCGCTGCTCGCAAGCCTCGTGTTGATGAAGTCGCCGGTTAATGATGCGATTGAGCGCGCCCGCGCAAACGGCGTGTATATTTCCGTCTATCTCGATGATTTCATCGGATCTCATAACGACTTGGCCGTCCTCACGGCTGCCTACGAGGATATCCGCGACACGTGCGTTGCCGCCAGCTTCATCCCGAACCCCGGCAAGTTGGTGCCACCGCGCACCGCAATTACGGCCTTCAACTGTGATCTTACGAACGGGTCCGCGCTGGTCACGGCAGACCGAATCAATTGAAGAGCCAGCGCAGCCCAACGCCGCTTGCGATAGTCCGAATGGTAAGTAAGATCGAGCACTTCCTGCCTGATATTAGGATCGTTTCGAGCAACCTCTTCCAAAGCGTGGGCCGCAGCCCTGCCAACGTTAGTATCGTTGTCGCCGAGGAGCGTCAGCAATGTGACTTGAACCTTGCTGCTCGTGGTGACTGCGCCCTGCAATGCTCTTGCAGCGACAGCTCGGACGAATTGATCGTCATGCGAGGTAAGATCGAGCAACGCCTGCTGCAGGTGAGGTTCGGAAGCGACAATTTTTAGAGAATCAGCAGCAATCTGCTTCGCAATCCAATTTTTTTCGCCCACCAGCATGTCGAGCAGCCGCCCCTGGACTGTCGGATCGAAGGCAGCTTCCTTCAGGAAGAAGCTGGAGGCCGCACGCACCCAGTCGTTCGTATCGTGCGAGCTTTTCAGAAGTTGCTCCCTGACTGTCGTATCAGCCGTCCGGCCGCGCAGTTGCAGAATTCTGTCGATGGCCTCATCGTCAGCCGTTTTCCAACGCCGAAGGCGATAATCCATCAGTGCGTACCCGGCATGGATCGTCATTTCTGGATCGGAGGATGACAATTTTTGAAAGTGATCGTGGATTTCGGGGTCGAACAGAAGGCCACTGAGAGCTCTTACAGCCGTCGTTCTGTGCTTGTGGCCTTTCGTACTTGTTAAAACTAGCATGTGATTGCGAACTTTGACGCAACGCGCCGCTTGTCGGAGGGCCAGCTCGAACGGAGACTTTGATCCGCGTGTCCGGAAGACATAGTCAGCCAGCGAGGAAACGACACGCACTGCAAGCTTTTCTGGGCAGTCGCGCGCGTTTCCGATGCATGCTGCCGCCAAGCGCAGATCGCGCTTCAAAATACGATCCTGCCGGGAATGGTGTCTCATGATCGCGTAGACGAAGGACTCGATCGATTGCCGCGATCGTGCGAACCAGGCTTCCAGCGGTCCTCGGACTGCAGAGTCGAATTCCTTGACGACGTCTTTGCCGATCTCTGCCGCGATCTTGCCTGCCTCGGGAGCGCCATATGCAGTGCCGGCGACCTTCGCGGCTGGACTCACGAGATTGAGGATGGGACCGATAAGCTTCACAACAGCACGGATCACGCGGGGAAGATAAATATCAAGAGGCGACGCATGCACATATTTCAAGCTGCCGGCGACGTAGAGAATGATGGATCGCCAATCCGGGTCGTGCAGGTGCCGGGCTATTTCCCGGTACGGGTCGGGGCTGACTGCGATCGCGCGCGCCGCGAAATATTCCCGCAGGGTCAGCAAGGGGAACGTGTACTCGCTATCGACCCGTTCGATGAGCCGAGCTGCCAGGAAATGCGGCAAAAAATCTCTGTCGTGGGCAGGCAGCTGCTCGATTATGCCCTGTTGAATTCTTCCGCTGGTATCATGATAGCTCTGCAACGCTAAAGTACCGAGCACGCGAAACACCGCAGCTGCTTCAAGCGTTTCCGGCCAAGTCTGCGGGACTTTGTGCTCCCGGTGCCATTCCACCAGCTTTTCGATGCATTTGCCAATCAAGGCTGCGGGCTGGGTTGGCAGCCGCTCCTGACTTCCGCGAAGCGCCGTGTAGCACAAGAACGAAAGGAGAAGAGGATTGCGTGCCAGAAAGCCTGCTGGGCCCTCCGCCACGTCGAGCACCTGTCGCAGAGCACCGGCATGGTCCTCCGATTTTAGGCTCGTCGCCAGCGAGCGGCACATTCGGCCGGTCAAGCCCTCGATCTGAGGCAATCGCAGCTCCTGGATGGAATAAACGCTGAACCCGTACGCCAGCGCCGGCCCATAGTCCTGTGGCCGCGAGGCAAGGACGACCTGGTTTCCCTCAAGAGTCCGGGCCAAATCAGCGACTTGCCGCTTGCCATTCGCATCGAGCTCGTCGAATCCGTCGAGGAGAACGCTGGCCCCACCACGTGCCAGGTGGCCTAACAGGCCGGCCCAAGCTTCATCGTTCAAGGCGGCGGACACTTGCGGCGGTATCCGGTCCTTGAGCCACCGGAATTCCTTTTGTCCCTCGGGAATGCTCTCGCGTCTCAGGCCCAATTCGACCAGGATCGGAAAATGGTCAGCTGGCGAGACTGCGAGAGCTGCCGCGTGCGCGCGTAGCAGATAGCTCTTGCCTTGACCGGGATCGCCGAGAAACACGACATGCTGCTGTTCTGCGAGCACACGCAATGCCGGCTGCGCTATGGCGCTCGCGTCCGGGGTTGGCCCGGCCGCGCCGGATGCAACCGGCAGAACATAAACTGCTTCCGAGTCGACCGGGAGAGCAACCGAAGTCATTGCCACTTCGGATGCTCTTCTAGTCACATAATCGCGCAATGCCGCAAGATATTTTTCCATGTGCATGGCATGTGGAGAGAATTACAGCTCAAAGTTATGAGCAGGAACTGGACACGATACAACCGCGTGCCCGCCGCCGCCTGCTACGCGGCCCCAAGCCTGCCGCATCTTTCCTAGCCGGGAGGACCTACGTGGCTTTAGGGCGCCAAGATCTGAAGCTACGCCGGGTAGGGAAATTGATGCTACCACGCTCGACCAGTATCGTGTGCAACTCTCCATGGAGTGGACGCAAAATTAATATCATGACGCGGAGCCGGGTTGTGTCCCAAGTAGGCCGCTTGTGCAGGAGGACACTGCTTCGGATATGGCTTTGAAGCTGCTTTGTTTTTTGTGAGCGTAGAGAGCGCTGGGGACTTGTATAGGGGGCTGTAGCAGGTCGGTATTCGTCACTGCTACGTTGAAACACAGCAGATGTCCTGAGCTCAGTTTGGAGCACTCGTGGTCACGTTCCAAGCTTTCTTCGTGAGACTGCGGGCGGGCATCGATCGGTGACGGTGTTGTCCATCGGCATCTCCACTTCGCGAAAAGCGGCACCCTCGACTTTCGGTCGTACGTCATCAGGAACGACAGACAAACTGGCGACAATCAGCTTCGAGATGGGTCAGCAGTTCAACGATTTAACGCAAACCATTCTCGCGCCGGAAAGCGGTTGGTGTATTTTCCTGGGTCTTTCCGCCCTTCGAAACACCTGAGGGTTGGCGATTACTAACAGCAAGTGATGAGCCGGGCGAAGAGTGCGCGTCCGAATTTTTGAACCGAGAGCAGGTGATGGATTGGTGGCGCGATAATAGGTCACAAATGCTATTTGATTTCACACTGCACTGATCCACTATGTAGGGTTTCATTTTAGCTATCGACATTTATTCTTACAGCGTTAGGAGCGCTCGAATTATACAGAACGTGGCACATCATGAGACATTGCTGGCCGCTCAGACAGAGGCTCTAAAACAACTCCCGATCAAATATAAAGGCTATATAACTCTAGTTGATATGCACGTCGGGTATTTGGGCATCACCTATGTCAATATTGTAGCCGATGAAGGGCGCCCTCAATTTAATGCCCAACTGGCTACTTTGAAGAAAGACGTTCGGAAGGGCATTTGCGCTAGTGAAGACATGAAAGGAATGCTCAAGAGCGGCGTGTCATACAGCTATGAATACCGTGATACAATCGGCGCTATGATTGTTGAGTTTGTGGTGGACTCTTGCCCTTAGCGAAGTAAAGCAGATTGCGGCAGCCCTTTAGCATCCAATGCTTCTGTGAGACGAAACCAACTGGAATTGGGGAGGTCAGGATGATTAGTCGTCACCTTCGTCGTAACCCTCGGTGACCACAATCGGCCCCATGTTTTTTCGTAGGTTCTCGACGATCTCTTGATTGTGTTTATCGAACTCGTCAGCGGTCATTGGCTTCCACGACGCCGCAAGCACTTGCGCTTCATCGATCTGTTGTGAAGTCATGTCAGGCAGAATCTTGTCGCGACATCTTGCAGCCTCCCTATGACCCTGCGCTGCGGCCAAGCTGAGCCAGAAATGCGCGCGCAATAGGTCTTTTCGAGCCGATGGGATACCTTTTGAAAACGTCTTTCCGAGGGCGAACTGCCCGCGCACCAGAAAGGCTTGTCTTTCATCTTCACAAAACTGCTCGAATTGTTCCTGCTCTCTTTTTGTTTTGGCCGTGAGTTGTCGGAAGCGTCGATCTTTAAGTTCGTCGGTGATTGTTTGCGTCGAACCTTCGAGCCCGTCCAATATCTTTTCCGCGTGGTCGATTAGAGCGGTTACCCCTAAGATAATTCTGAATGCCCACCCGGCATGATCATTGTGGGATGAAAAGCTAACGGTGCGTGTTTCGGTGTCAATATTGACAAACGTGTCGATCATTCCCTCTGAGTTTGGGTGGCATCTATGAGACATCACGTCGTACGCGCTCTTTGCCCAAGGATATTCTTCAGACATGCGATTAATCGCCGTGCGAATGTTAGTTGATTCCCATTCAGGATTTTTCTCTATTTTCTTCGGGTCTCTTGTCGCAGCCAGCCTGTTTTCTGACAACCTCCTAAATTCAGCCAACGTTCCAGCTCTGCGCGCATCATTGATTGCACGGTCATAGTCCCACAGAAATGCGAACGTTTCGAATAAGCCCCGCGCGGATAAAAAACTACAAAGTACGTTCCCAGTGTTCCAGTTCACGATGGTGCCGCCGGCCATCATGACTACTCGATACAAAATCACTTCCCGCAACATCGCTTCCAGACCACTCGAAACTGGCAGTTGGCTCTTACGACGTTTTGTAAGCCGACCTAATATTTCATGGACGTTTTCGAGCGCCTGCTGCTCTTCGTCCGTCAAATCTATTCCGAGCGTAAGGAATCTCAGAGCAGGTTCTGCCATCGCTATTGATACCTTCTGCGCTTGAATGCCGCCACGTCTGTACGATCTAGCTTGAACCATTCACCGTTCGCGCGCTTGTCCGCAAGCCTGACAATCTGTTTCACGCCTTGCGCCGCCGCTACGGGCTATGGCAAACATACCATCTGGCAGGCGATCAGCCGCGCTAATCGCTAACGATTGGGGCGAGGGCCTAAGAGCGTCCGTGCGTGTTCTCCCATATCAACCCTCCGGCAAATCCGCCGAACAGTTGTACAATCACGTGCAGACGCATGACTATCTTGTCAACTTCCTCGCGCACGTTAGCAGTTTCCGGGACCTTAAATATCTCGCGCACCGCTGCTCGATCCCCGACCATATCACCCGGCTCACAGAACCAATTTAGAGGATCATCCCCGAGTGTCAAAGAACCTCGCGCATCGGGATACTTGTCTGTGAGCGCCTGGAGCGCGCGAGAGATCGTCGGCGGGTCATAATGGAACGTGAGATTGCTTCGGATGCGACCCATGATGTTCTTGTGTTCGTTGCTTCCTTCGAACTCGACGAGTTGCGCAAAGGATTTCCTCGTGAATCTCCCGCTCGCGTCAACCGCGTTCTTTAGCTCCGGGTCCTTCTCTACCTCTTTGACGATCTTCAAACCTTCGTAGAGGTGCGATAGCTGAAGCCGAACGAAATAGATTCGGGCACCCACCTCTCGATGCTGTCGCGTTCTTTCGTTTTCATTGCTCCACCATCCCAACGCATCCATGGCGAGCGACATATCGTTCATGACCATCATGAGCCTGATGAGGACCGAACCCAACTTGCCCTTGTCGGCAATCGATCCCAGCCTGACGTTCTTCGTTGTGCTGCTCATGCTCGCTACAATCTATTTTATTGAGTCCAAGATAACTTCGCTCTTCTAGCGCGGCATAGACTACTGCGCCGAACGACAAACCGAAAATCACTATCAGCTCGAACCGTCGATCCGCACTGCGGTTCGCGAAAGGAAAAACTATGCCTGAAATACATGTCGACGCCCATCTGATCGGCAATGAAAATCGAAACTGAAACCGGCATCCCCAAATCAGTAAATCATGCGGCCGGCGGCGCACACAATGCCGTCCGATTGTCATCCGCCTCGCTGGCCGAGCGTGCTGTTTGCAACGCGCGCACGACGGTTCGGCGGCCGTTGACCGATGCAGCGGTGCGCGACCGGCGTGCGGAGGAATCGCAGGCCCGCTGACGTGCGAAGCGCAATTTCCGAGGAGGAAAATATCGCAGTGCGGAGTAGACGTCGGGCGCTCGATTAAGACGGCGAGATAAAAGCGCCGCCGTCGGCCGGGGCGCATGTGGTTGGAGTGATTTGAGTTTTTGAGCACCCTCAGATTCACCCTTGCCATACGTTTTGTCCCATACATTCAGTATTTCAACGATCCGAGCGCCATCCGCCAATACTTTGCCCCGATACCGAGCAAGACCGCTTGCGGCGAAGAGGCCGGACCAGCGCCAGTCCCTCACGGCTGTCGCGGGACGCGCCACCGCTTCGCGGCTTAAGGCCTTGACCGACTGTCGCTGCCCCGGCAAAGGCTCGCCAAGCGGTCATGGTTCAACGTGAGCGAAACCGCTCCTGCTCGACCGGGGCGACCGATATCGCACCCGGCAGGTTTTCGCCGCCGGCAGCGCGCAGCGTGGAATCAACCGTTTCAGCAGACAGCGGAGTTGCCGGATGTTTGTGGGATGTCTCATTCTCGCTCCCGGCGGCCCCGACGCGTCAGGTTCGGGATTCCACCTGACGACCTCCTGGATTACGCTACCCCGCCGGAACGCCGTGCGGGCCGGCCACCGAAGCACGAGTTGTCGAACTGGATCGTCAGCGACGATTGGCCCGAGCGCATTCCGGTCACGGACGCCGAGGTGGACGTGTTCGAGGCATGGTTCGGCGATCTCTTCGATGAACTGTTCGGGCCGTGCCGGTGACAGCAAGAGGGAGCATCCGCCATGACTGTGCCGCTGCGTGCCGCCTTGTACCTGCGCGTCTCGACGGCGCGACAGGCCGAGCACGATGTCTCGATCCCGGATCAGAGGCGGCAAGGCGAGGGGTACTGCACCTCGCGCGGCTACCGGCTGGTCGAGACCTATGTCGAGCCTGGCGCATCCGCCACCAACGACCGCCGGCCCGAATTCCAGCGCATGATCGAGGCCGGCATCAGCAAGCCCGCGCCGTTCGACGTGGTGGTAGTCCATTCATTCAGCCGCTTCTTTCGCGATCACTTCGAGCTCGAGTTCTACGTCCGCAAGTTGGCCCGGAACGGCATCAAGCTGGTGTCCATCACCCAGGAGATGGGCGACGATCCCATGCATGTCATGATGCGCCAGATCATGGCGCTGTTTGACGAATACCAATCCAAGGAAAATGCCAAGCACGTCCTCAGAGCCTTGAAGGAGAACGCGCGGCAGGGCTTCTGGAACGGGAACAAGCTCCCCGCTATCTCATTCGTGACCGGGACGGGGCCTATGGTGAGGTCTTCATCCGAAGGCTTCGATCAGTGGGCATTCGCGATCGACGTCGCCGCGCTCCCCTTGGCAAAATGGATATGCTGAAAGGCTGATCGGTTCGATCCACAGGGAATGCCTTGACCACGTTGTTGTGTTCAGCGAGCGCCACCTCCGTCACCTACTGCTCTGTTACATGAAATATTACAATGGGGCCCGCACGCATCTATCCCTGGAGAAAGATGCACCGGTCTCGCGCGCCGTCGATCGCGCCGGGCACATTCTTTGTCGCCCAACCCTGGGCGGACTGCATCACCAATATGCCCGGATTTAATTTACGACAGGCACAGCTATCGCCGCCGCGAGGCCCTCGATCAAAAGCGCGGTCGCGGCAGGCCGCCAACCCACGCGACAATCAACAAAACAGAGAAGGCCGATGACTGATTGACGTTCCGCGTCAATCAAAGCCTTGCCAAGACGTCCGCCAGCGTCAATTATCCCTCCGCTCCGCCGCCTCGTCTCACCCAGATTGACGCGCCGTTCTCATCCAGATTGTCGCGCGATA
>WNFA01011963.1_pt1 | contig 12623 bp, 11 predicted proteins | sample 5400481 | NCBI WGS metagenome assembly WNFA01 (sample SAMN13153340, study PRJNA577476) | soil metagenome | isolation source: 120 cm saprolite under Douglas fir tree site 2 hole 1 replicate 2 | place: USA:California | collected 2015-04-18
GCCGAGCCAGACAACACAAGGCCGACGTGCTCCACGTGGCATCGCGTGGCGCCGACTCCCGGAGCCACGTGAAAGTGGCCGCTTATACCATTCCACGCGCGGGCGCGCGTAGTATGTCGGCGAACAATATCGGACGAACAAAACGGGGAGCGGACCGGCTCGGACAAGAATGACACCAGGCCGCGCCACAGCGACTAGTCATTCTTGTTCAGCGTCGGTCGCAGTAAAAACTGTGATTAACGTCCAACTGCCGTTATTGTCTGTCGGCGCTATTTGCTAACTGGAGTACCTTGGAATCATGAGGACATGCCACGCGGCTCCCAACTTGAGCGATCGTTCCATTTCTTCATGTCAAAGGCCGTTAATTAGATGGTCCGCGCGAGCGGTAGCACTGCTTGCGTTTGCCGCTATCTTCCTACGGCTTGGCCAGCCGCACGACGGCTGGCGCGATTCCGACTCTTCTAGTTCTCCGTTCGCGACGGCGGCAGATTTCACCAAATACGCACTTAAGTTGGAGATGGCAGGAGTTCTAAACGCAAAGCCAATCGTGGCATTGCCGAGGAACCTGGGGACTCTTTGGAAGCGGAATATCGTGACAACGATATTTTGGATCGGCGAACCGGCTGGACCCAATAATCCGGTGTCGAATGAGCGAAGCTCGTGGGATTTCAACTGGATCGCGAATTATGGTGGAAACGACCCGCCCGAAGTATGGAATCGCCGAAATTACATTCCGGTGGCGTTCACGCCGAGGCAAAATCCGTTTTACGTTGCGCTGCCTTACAACGACGTGAGCCACGGAGACTTCAAACCTGAAGCGCCCCTGGTCATTCCATGGTTTAGGCGCGCCTATACAACGCCTGGCCAATCCGTCTGCAAAGATCGCTGGGTCGCGATTCGAAAAGGGAACCGGATCTGTTACGCGCAATGGGAGGACTGCGGACCATTTCGAACGGATAATTTTCAGTACGTTTTCGGGAATGGACGGCCTGAACCGAACGCTAATGGTGGCGCCGGACTTGATGTTTCGCCAGCGGTCCGTGATTACCTTGGCCTGCAAGGCAAGGACCTAACGGACTGGCAGTTTGTCGAAGCGTGCGATGTTCCGCAAGGGCCATGGCGTAACTACGGGGATTGCAATTCTTTCGTTAACGCGAGTCGTAAGGTTGAAGAACAGGTAATCAAAGACTCAGCAGCGAACGGGGATCGAACGGCAAAGACGGCAACGGGAGACTAATCGCCAGCAGCCCGGCGCGGAGAGGCGCCGCCTCAGTGAAACCATTCCACACGCGCGCGCGCGTAGTATATCGGCGAACAATATCGGACGATCCAAGCACTTGAATGCTAGCGATAACGTGATATGTTCATGCGAACATGACAGGATTCCGGCGACTTTTCGTTAAACGCAACCCGCGGCCGCGGCGACGCCCTCGTCAGTTGGAGTTAGATCTATGGCCGAAACGTCAGATCAGCTTAAACAGATCCTCGAGAGAATTCGTAACGACACGGACCAGGCGCTCACCTTACTAGCTGGTACTGGAGGACAACGTGCACTTGCTTGGAAGTGCACCGGCTGCGGCCACGTGAAACATTTCACGAAACCTGCTTCACTGGATGTTGTCGCGCGCTGCCCGCGGTGCAAATCCGACCAGTTTGTACCTGAGGTTCGAGCCCCGTAGGCTCCGAGGTAACCGCGAGCGTTTGTGTTGCGCAATTAATGTTCGCGGAGTGCGCCTTCTTGTGGTGCAATCTCTCGCTCGCAATCATTTTCCAACTTCTCCGCGCGGGATCGCAGTGGAAAAAACGATATCACAAAGGAAAGGAACACAGGAAACGAACAATTGTTAGCGTTGCTTGTGCGCTGATTGCGCCACTGACGTTTGCGCAAACAAAGAAAATCTGGAAAAATAACAGGGTAGAAGGGAAGAAAGGACAGCAGAAAAGTCTAAGCGGGTACACAATGGCTAGAGCAAGAAGACAGGCGAGGAGGGCGGTACGCAAAGCAAGACGTGTTCCGCGCCGCGCTGCGCGCCAATCGCGTCGCACGGGACGAAGGGTCGCGCGTAGGGTACGTCGCGTTGGGCGGAGGGTCGCTAGGAAGGCACGCCGCACGGCACGCAAAGGTGCGCGCCGTGTTCGGCGCACAGGCCGGAGGATCGGTCGAGCGAAGCGGATTATCATCCGTGCGACAGAGCCTGGACCCGGCGAAGAGACCCAGGCGACAGAGACTGGACCCGGTGAAGAGACCCAGGCGACAGAGACTGGACCCGGCGAACTTAGGCAAAGTGAGTTTTTTTAACTACCGAGATCGTTGCGCTCGCTTGGTCAGACCATTCCACGCGCGCGCGAGGGAATGCAGAGCTACCGATTCGACTTGCGGCCTGACACCGTGAGGACAGGTGCATCTCTCCGTCTCTGCACGTCAGCGGACAATAGCGAATTTCGGCGGTAATGTTATGCATATATGTTATGCAATCAGGCGCTCTGCCCTCGCTTACGAGAGAAGCGACCCTAACGGGATTCGAACCCGTGTTACCGCCGTGAAAGGGCGATGTCCTAGGCCTCTAGACGATAGGGTCACGAAGCCGCCCAATATTCCATTCGATAGCCGCAAGGCAACCTCGCTCCAGTTTCAGCGCGACGATGCAAGATCGACAACCAACCTGGCCGTGCGCGCGGACGCGCCGCGATGCTCTGCTAAAACTTCCTCGGCACTTCTTATCAGGCCTGAGCGAGCTTCGCTATCGCCCAAAAGATGACCGAGCGCCTGTTCGAGTTGATCACTATTGTTCACTTGAATTGCGCCTTTCCTTGCCACTAGCGCCTTGGCCAGGACTGCAAAATTCTCCATGTGCGGACCAAAGACTACAGGAACGCCGGCAAAAATTGCTTCGACCGGATTTTGCCCTCCGTGAGCTGTCAGACTTTTTCCGATGAAGACGACCGCGGCGACACCATACCACGATTGAAGTTCGCCGGTCTTGTCGAGCAAAACGCACTCCGGCTTCGCTTCAGAATGAGTGGTTGCTTCACTGACTAGTCGCACCTCGAGAGAAAGCGATTCCAGTTGTCTGCGAATTTCCCGCACCCGTTCGACATGGCGCGGTGCGATGAACAAAGACAGCGAAGGAAATTGCTTTCGCAATTTTAGAAAAACCTGCGCCAGTATTTCCTCTTCGCCGGGATGAGTGCTGCCACCGAACAGCACGAGATTTCTCGGATCGCGCGCGTTCAGGTGGAAGATTCCGATTCCTTGAATTTCCAAACGATTCTCAAGCCCACTCAGGTCGTATTTAATGCTTCCTGTGCAATGGACGCGCTTGCGTTCAATGCCCAGCGCCGCCCATCGATCGACATCTTCCCGTTCCGGCACACAAACTAAATCGAGAAGGCGGAAGGTCGGCTCGACCAAAGCACGGAACTGACGAAATCTTTTTTCCGATCGCGGCGACAAGCGCGCGTTGGCAACAGCGATCGGAATACCGCGCGCGCGAGCTTCCGCCACCAGGTTTGGCCAAATCTCAGCCTCGACCAGAACGATCCGGATCGGCCGGATAATCGAAAACGCCCGGCGCATGATTGGCCAGAAATCGAGCGGGTTGTACATGACCTCGATCCAATCGGCCGCGTTGTTGGCGGCGAAGGAAAAGCCAGTCGTCGTAGTAGTCGTCAAAACGCAGCGCAGATCGGGCTGGAGGCGGCGCAGCTCGCCAGCGAGTTTTAGTGCGACACCAACTTCGCCAACGCTGACCGCGTGCAACCATGTCGACCTTTGCTCCGCCAGGCGCCGGCGAACATCCGCGCTGTAAATTCCCAATCGCTGCCCGAACTTTCGACGGTAACCGCCGCGCCGAAACATTTTGATCAGATAACCCGGAAGGAAAAACAGAAGGCCGAGCGGCCAGAGCAAATTGTAGATCAAGCGAATCATTCGATTGCCGAAAGGAACAGGACTTCAGTTGCGCCATACGTTTTCCGCCGACTCACCTGCCAGAGTTTTGTTGACGGCAGTTCTTCGCTGGGACGTTTCTCCAACACAAAAACTCCGTGCGGTTCGAGCAGGCGCGGTAACGTCTTATTGTCCAAAAGTTTTTCAGTGAAGCTTTCGCCGGATTTCATTTTGTCATAAGGCGGATCGGCAAAGACGATTTGGAACTTCTCAGCGGCTGCGGCCGCATTCTTTAGAAAACTGAAAACGTCCTGTTGGCGAACCCGGCCGGCGAGTTGCGTTTTCGCGAGATTCTTTTCGATGGCCGCGATCGATTGTCGATCTTCGTCGACAAAAATGGCTGTAGCAGCGCCGCGACTGAGGGCCTCGATACCGAGCGCACCAGTGCCGGCAAAAAGATCGAGAACGCGCGCGCCCGTCACCATCTCGCCGAGGCTCGAGAAAATCGCCTCTTTCACGCGATCCATCGTTGGGCGAACGCCGTTCTTTGGGGAAACGAGCGGGACGCCGCCGGCGCGACCGGCGATCACTCTCATGGCGAATTGCTTGGACTCGGCGCGGCTGGTGATGCGCTGGTCTCGGGGCCTGTTACCGGGCTCGATTCGTCGGTATTTGTCTGCGCTCCTTTTTTCTTTTTCGACTTGTCGCTTTTTCCGCCCCAGAAACTGTTCACCAGATCTTTCAAATCGCGCCCCACCACTTTTTCGAGCAAGTTTGTTTTTGGTCGTTCGAGTGTTCCGCTGACTTCGAAATCGACCGCGGAATAACCGGGCTCCTCCGTCGGCTGAAAATTCGTCCGGATCGGCTTGAAAAGTTGCGCGCGAATTTTTTCATTAATGGCAAGCCGCGAACTCAAATGAAGTTTACCGCGAAAACTCACCGTGCCGGTGGCGGAAAGATGAATATTGGCCGAGCGCAAAACTAATTCGTCGATCGTCACCACACCGGGCGCGAGATGATATTTGGCCTCGGCCTGATCAAGATGGAGCTGGGTGAGCTCTTCGATTTGAAAAAGCTGGCCGAGCGCGACGAGCAGATTGTATTGCCGAAGCTGACCGTCGTGTAAAAAAATTTCGCCGCTTCCCGCAAGCGCCTCTGGGTCCGTCGTTTTTCCTTCTGTTTCTAAATTACCCTCGAGCTTTCCCTGCAGAACTCCGCTTGGTCCGCCTGCTTCGGTAATAATTTGATCCGCCTGCACGCCGCGGAACTTCATTTCGACTCGAAATGGTGATTCATCCGTTTCCGGCTGCATGGTAAAGCGACCGGTAACATCTCCCCCGCCCACGCGCGCGGAAACCTGCGAAAGATCAAGACCGTTCGAATCATATCGCAGTGGCGATCTCAATTGCTGAAGAAAAAAGCGCTCGCGCATCGAAACCCTGGCCACCCGCGCGTTCCCCTTCAAGGCCGAAGCATTGCTGATGGCCGCACGAAACCCGAGCCCTTCGAAATTTGCCACAGTTTCGTTTGCGCGGCCGAGAAAACGAAAATTGCCGTCCGTCAGACTGACCTTGTGAATCTCAGACACGAATGCCGCCGGCGCATTTGTCTTCTGTTCCAGATGACGCTTCGGTTGTTTTCCAGCTGTCGCGGTCGCGGCGCTTTGCCCTGGAGTCTCGCTATTTTCCGATTCCGCGGGAGAGGAACTCTCAGCCTCAGCTGCGATATTTGGGGTGCTTTGCGAACGCTCGGGCCGTAAATCCGGCAACCGCCATTTACCTTCAGCGTTTTGCGGCCAAACTACCTTCGGACTGACGAGCGACACTTCCTTGATCACAAGCCGCCTCGAAAAAAGAGAAAAGAATGCGATCCGCAGACCAAAATTTTTCGCCTCGAGAAAGTTGCCACTGGCGCCAGTTGTTCCCTGCGCAATGGTGATTCCGCTGAGTTTCAGGCCACTCCAAGGCGTGACGCTGATGCGTCCAATCTTTAAGGTCGCGCCAAAACGCTGGCGAAGTTCTTGCTGAATCCTCGCTTGTATCCCTTGGGATTGTACATACAAGTTCAGAGCCAAAAAAACGACCGCACCGAAGATCGACAGGCCTCCAATAAGAAGCAGGGTAAGGCGGCCGAATTTTTGCACGCGAAGACGTTACGCAGGCCATGTTTGAAGAAAAGATGAAACCGGAACCATGCTGAGATGAGCAGCACCCTCGTGATCTTGAATCCGGCCGCGCACAGCGAGCGCGCCCTGCGAAAACGCGCACAAGTGGAATCGCTGGCCCGGGATTGCGTCGTTTGCGCAACGACCCGCACCGGCGAAGCCGAACTAATGGCGCGACGTGGCGTAGAAGAAGGTTTCGAAAAAATCGTGGCGGCGGGCGGCGACGGCACGATCAACGAAGTCGTGAATGGCTTGGCCGGCGCAAGCGTTACGCTCGGCCTTCTGCCAATCGGCACAATGAACGTGTTCGCTACCGAGCTCGGCTTGCCGGTTCATGATCTCGAATTTTGCTGGAACATCGTCAAAAGCAATAGCACGCGATCAGTAGACCTGCCGAAAGCCAACCAGAAATTTTTTGTTCAGCTCGCCGGAGTCGGACTAGACGCCCAAGTCGTCAAGGAAACGAGCAGCCAATTAAAACGAAATTTTGGGCCGCTTAGTTATTTGATTTCTGCCGCTCAAATCGCCGCCCGCCAGCCGCCCAGGCTCTTGATTCAGTCCGAGGATGCGTCGATTGACGAAGGGTCATTCGTCCTTGTCGGCAACGGGCGCCTCTATGGCGGCCCATTTCCATTTTTTAAACAAGCAGTGATCGACGACGGTTTGTTGGACGTCATCGTCTTCAAGCGGCTCGGCTATCTCGAGATCATTAAATATCTCCAGGATGTGGTATTTAGTTCCGACATTCACGTCCCGGAGATTGAATATTTCCAAACCCGGCGACTGCGCGTGGACAGCGACCAATCCGTCCCGGTCGAGCTCGATGGGGAATTGGTTGGCAATTGCCCGGTCGAGTTCAGCCTGCACGAGCAGTCGCTTCGCGTCCTGGTGCGCGAATAAGATCAGCCTGTCCGGTCGCGCCGGACTCAGCGCCAATTGAAATTCTGCTGACAAAAAAATCGCATTGCGGTATTCTTTTCAGGTGCGGCTGTCGCGGGGAAAATCATCACTGTCGGCGCGGCCGTGGAGAGAAAGCAGACGCGTTGTCCTGCTGGCGTTGATCGGCCTTAATGTTGCCAGTTTCGTGGCGCAGTTTTTTCTCGATACATTTGAGCCCGGCTTCGTCCGCGATTATCTCGCGCTGAGCAATCGCGGTGTTCACGATGCTTACGCGTGGCAATTCGTCACCGCGATGTTGCTCTATGGAGGACCCTGGCTGATTGCTTACGCGACGATCTTACCAGAGTTGGACCTCATCGCGTGGCGTCTGTCGCGTTTTTCATTTCACTTGAAAGCAAAGCAGGTCGCTTGTGCGATCCTGCTCCTGAGTTTGGTAATGCTGGTGATTGACCGAAATGGCGCGGTCATGCACAGCGCAATTCCGGGCGGTCTTGCGGCCGGATGGCTTTACGCCAATTTGCTCGGATTCGGACATGTGTCCTGGTTGCGACGGTTATTGCGGCGACGCCGGGAAGCGGCCGAACGCGTCCAACGCATGACACCGGCCGAATTTATCGAACACGCAATCGATCCATTACTGGAAAAAATTTCGCGCAACGGAATGCAAAGCCTGACCCGGGCCGAACGTCGCCTTCTTTTTCAGGCACGCGAAAAGATCGGCTAGATTTAATCCGCGTCTCCTGGCGGTAACGGATCGATAATAGTATTTCGTCCTGTTTCGCGGCATCTTCTGATCCATGCGGACTGCGAGCTGGATCAAAAAGAAATCCGCCGATTCGCTGCATCCGGCCCAAGTTGAAACGACCCTGATTCAACTGAACGAAGCGTGGCCGGACGCCGCGGCTCCGCTGCCCGAGGCGATAGAAAATTTTCCACTGGGCGAGGCGGCGGTGCTTCATCTTTTCTCGGTCTCAAGTATTTGCGCAACCCGGATCGTTCAGAACCCGGAGCTTTTACTCTGGCTTTCACAGCCTGAAATCTGTCTGCAAGGCCGTGATGTCGCGGAAATGGCAGTTGAACTTCATCGCGCGCCTCAGAATGATGTCGCGGCCAATAAATTTTGCATTCTCCGTCATTGGAAAAACAGGGAGATGACGCGGATCGCGTTGCGCGAACTCGCGAATGCCGCCGCCCTCGAGGAAACCACCGCGGAGTTATCGCAACTCGCCGAAATTTGCGTGCGCGAAGTTTTCGCCCACTGGAATACAAAATTCCGCGAATCCTTTGGATCGCCTGCAGCTGACTTCGCCATCCTCGCTCTCGGCAAACTCGGCGGCGGCGAGTTAAATCACAGCTCCGATGTCGATCTTATCTTTCTCTACAGCGAAGAAGGTGAGCTCTCTCCGCGACTCTCGTATCATCAATGGTTCAATCGATTGGCCGAAAAAATTCTGGAAACGTTTGCCATCCGCGACTCGGAAGGCGCGCTTTTCCGGGTCGATCTTCGCTTGCGCCCGGAAGGCTCGGCTGGTCCACTCGCCCGCTCGCTCGAAAGCATGGAAAATTATTACGCGGGTTTCGGCGAAACCTGGGAACGAATCGCGTTGATCAAAGCGCGGGGAATCGCCGGCGATCGCGAGCTGGCTTACGAATTTTTGCGCCAACATCAACCTTTCATTTATCCGCGCAGCCCAACACCGGACCTGCTCGATGAAATCGCAAAGATCAAAAGAAGAATTGAGCGCGACGTAATCCGATCAGACAGCCTGGAACGATCAGACAGCCTGGAACGAGACGTCAAACTTGGCCGGGGCGGAATCCGCGAGATCGAATTCGTCGTGCAAACGCTGCAATTCATTCATGGTGGCCGGCATATCTTTTTACGAGAGACGAGCACGCTTGATGCGTTGCGCGGGCTGTCGCGATTGGAACTCATCCCGCGGAAAGAAGTTGTCGATCTTGACCGGGCCTATCGCTTCCTTCGCCAGGTCGAGCATCGATTGCAGATTGAAGCCGAACAACAAATTCACACCGTTCCGCGCGAACCGACGGCTCTCAACAAACTCGCGCGCAGTCTCGGGTTTGATTCGACCAACGAATTCACCGCCGCCCTCAACAAAACGATGCAGAACGTTCGGACGATTTTTGATCGGGTCATTTTATCCGCTCCGACAGAAGGCGCGTTACCAGATTTGAAATTGTTCAAAGACGAGAAATCGGCCGCTCGCTCGCTGGCCGATTTATTGAAGCCGACTTCGGCATCGCACGTGGCGCCGCGAACCAAACAAGTGTTTGCCAAACTTCGTCCGGCTCTTCTCGATCAAATGGCAAAGACGGCCGATCCGGATGCTACCCTGAATCAGTTTGTACGCTTCGTTGAGGCATACGGCCTGCGCGGTTTGCTTTTTGAGTTGCTCGCCAGCAATCCGACTCTGCTCGAATTGGTGATCAAAACTCTCGACGCCAGCCGGTTCGCCGGCGATTTGCTGATTCGCCGGCCGCAATTGCTCGAGGAAATCACCCGCGACAAAAGTTTTAATCAGCCCAGATCAATTGCCGAACATTTTGCTCGACTCGAATCTTTCGGAAGCAGCCCGACGAATCTCGACCCGATCCGCGCTTATCGGCAAAGGCAGCTGCTCCGGATCATTATGCGCGATGTCCTCGGAGTCGCGGGCGCACCAATTATTTTCGCGGAATTGTCCGATCTCGCCGAAGCGTGTCTGAGGTTTACGAACGGACTCTTAGGTGGCGAAGAGTTAACGATCATCGCGCTGGGAAAATTCGGCGGTCGGGAAATAAATTACGGCGCAGATCTTGATTTGCTGTTTGTGGGCAAGGACACGCGCGCCGCGCAGAACCTTGTGACGGCAGTAGCACAGCCGAGCAGCGAAGGAACAATCGCTGCGGTCGATGCCCGCCTTCGACCCGATGGCGAGAAGGGACCGCTGGTCGCGCCCCTTGCAGCATGCGAATCCTATTACCGCGAGCGCGCGCAGCTTTGGGAAATCCATGCTTTGACCCGGGCCCGCCCGCTCAGCGGACTGTTAAAGGATGATTACATCAACATTGCCCAAAGGATTTGGGGCGAGGTCGGTACACAATCCGATCTCTTTGCAAAAATCGACAATATGCTGGAGCGAATTCGGCGGGAACGTGGCAGCGGCTCGGAGTTTCGCGATTTCTCGCGCAATTGCGTGAAAAGACCGTGCTCTCAACAAGCGATGCTGATCGAGCGACCAGAAGTTATGATCTGCTTAGGCGCATCGAAACGGCGCTGCGCCGCTTCGAAAACAAAAATGTTTCGGCGCTACCTGCCACGGCGGACGAACAATCAAAGCTGGCAAAACGGCTCGACTACAACCAAAGCGAGCATTTCGTGAAAGATTACAACGCTGCCCGCGAAACGATTCACGCGCTTTACGAGCGACACGTCAAAGCGCGCCTCAATTAGCCGCCCGCAATTAGCTTGGCGAGCTCGTGCAACATCAGGAACGTACCAAGAAAACCGCCGAGAATTACCAGAACAACCAGCCCGAGAATCACGCTAACGAAAATCTTGTCGCCTTTCGTGGAGCGGCCCGGAGTGTCGATATGCCCGCGAATCATTTCGTAGTTGCGCGTATTGGCTTGGAACCAAAACGCGAACGCGGAACCGACTACCGGAATTAAACCGACCAGTTCGTTAATCAAGACATTGAGCGCCATCCGGCCGAGAACAATCTTCGGGATTCCGCGCCGGATGCCGTAGACGATCACTGAAACTGAAACCAAAGCAGCTGCCAGGTCGCCGAATCCGGGAACAAGATCGACAATCGGGTTCAAGCCGAGCCGTTTCTTCAGGCCCGGAATCCGGATCAATCGATCCATCACCAGCGAAACGAGTCTAAAGACCGATTCAACCGAACTGCGCGGCTGAGAGCGATTTTCCGGCGGAAGAACCTCCCACTCGACTTCCTTGGCCGACGGCTTGAGAAGACTTTTTGGTATTGGCGGCGGCACGCGCGCGGGGACGGTCAGAGACCGCCGCTACGGGTTTAACCCGGAATTTCTTTCAGCATCTGCGTGTTGGTCGGGAATTTCTTCACGAACATGAGCAAACGCTGAATCGCTTCTTCCGGTTTGTGGCCGGCCAGTCCGCGACGAATCAAATTGATTTTTTCCAGCTCCCACGGCTGCAAAAGTAGTTCCTCGCGGCGGGTGCCGGAAAGGAAGATGTCGATAGCAGGATAAATGCGCTGATCGCTGATCTTGCGATCGAGCACCATCTCCATGTTGCCGGTACCTTTGAATTCCTGAAAGATGAGCTCGTCCATTCGGCTGCCGGTTTCGATCAAAGCCGTTGCAACAATCGTGAGCGAACCGGCCTCTTCAGTGTTACGCGCGGCTGCGAAAATTTTCCGTGGAATTTCCATCGCGCGCGCATCGATACCGCCGCTCATGGTGCGGCCGCCGCCGGACATCGCGTTATTAAACGCGCGCGCGGTTCGGGTAATCGAATCGAGCAGAATGAAAACATGCTGGCCCGCTTCCACCAGACGCTTCGCGCGCTCGCTGGCGAGTTGGGCAACCCGGGTGTGGCTCTTGATGTCGCTGTCGTTCGAGCTGGCGATGATCTCGGCTTTTGGATGTGACCGTTTGAAATCGGTAACTTCTTCCGGCCGCTCATCCACCAGGAGAATAATGAGCTTCATCTCGGTGTGATTTTTTGTGACGGCGTCGGCGATGTGATGGAGCAAAGTTGTCTTGCCGGTGCGCGGAGGCGCGACAATCAAGCCTCGCTGGCCCATGCCGAGCGGAGTCATCAAATCCATGATCCGAGTGGTGTATCGGTCGGGAACGGTCTCGAGTTTGATCCGTTTGTTGGGATTAATCGTGGTCAGTTCTTCGAACGGCCGTAGACCTTGATACTTGGCAGGATCCTCACCGTTGACGGTGAGCAGTTTGATCAATTGCGGGCCGCGACTGCCGCGACGCGTTTCGCCATAAATCCACATGCCATCGCGCAGGGCGAAGCGACGCACAATTTCCGGCGTAACAAAAATATCTTGCGGCGTCTGAATAAAATTGCGTTTGGGGTCGCGGAGAAAACCAAAGCCTTTTCCAGATATCTCGATGATGCCTTCGCCGAACTCGGGCTCGCGCTCGACTTGTTCGCCCGATTCGGGCGCGCCTTCCAATGTTTCGGTAGCAACAGGGTCGCCGCTTGCAGCGCCCGGCGCATCATTCCGCGACTCATTGTAGGGCTCGTTAAAATTGTCGTTTCCGCCGCGATTGTAGTACCGCCGGCGGCCATAGCGGCGGCGCCCACGAGGGCGACGTTGCTCAGGCGGAGCAGCCGATCCGGTAGTTTCCAGCGGCGGCTGTTTTTCGTTTTCTTCGTTCATAAATTGCAGAGGCCGATTGCTCGCCGGGGCAAGCGCACTGCCAAGTTCAGCGAAAGGAAATTTCTTTTTCAGGCTGGCAACTTGGCCAGCATTTCGTCGGGGATATCTAGATTTGAGTAGACGTTCTGCACGTCGTCGTCGTCGTCGAGGGCATCACACAAACGCAGCACCAGCCGGGCCACGTCCTCATTGGCAACCGGAGCCGTGCTATCAGGGATGAAGGTAAACTTTTGCCCATCGGTCGTCACATTTGCTCTTTTGAGCGCCTCAGCTACAGCGTAGA
>WNFA01006389.1_pt1 | contig 12622 bp, 10 predicted proteins | sample 5400481 | NCBI WGS metagenome assembly WNFA01 (sample SAMN13153340, study PRJNA577476) | soil metagenome | isolation source: 120 cm saprolite under Douglas fir tree site 2 hole 1 replicate 2 | place: USA:California | collected 2015-04-18
AACAGAAGCAGGATCTCGCTGCCATCGTGCATCTCTGCGGCGCCGGCACGGCCGACGCCTATGCGCGACGCGGCTTACGCCTGCGGCCGGGCGAGCGCTGCGGCGACCACGATGGCGAGCGCTACTTGACGCAGGTCAATACGATGAAGCGGGAGTTCGCGCGCCTCGCGGCCGGCGCGAACGGCCACGTCACTGGCGTCGGCGATCTCTGAAAGCGCTTACCATGGTGCGAGCCGCTCCAAATGACCTACGATCGCAGCGATCCAACGGATCAGCAAAATATCCCAGATAAACTCACGGTGATCATTGAAGGTAACGACCTCAGTGGCAACACCTTTTTTGGTCAGCGTTGCGGGTTCTACCCGCCCTTCCCATACACCACGGTAGATACGACACAACCGGTAGCAGGCACCCTTCGAGTCGCCGTTCGTAACGATCGGCTTAACCGCAACGGCCAATATGGGCTCATTGTCGATGCGTTCTCTTCTTCCAGGAGCAACGCGCGGCAGTTTACAGGGTCCCTTGAAGGCACGTTCGAAGACAATTCGCTCCTTGGCAACGGACGGAACGCGTCCCTGTTTGGCTTCACGAATTACGGGGCCTCCATAGGGTACAACCCACGTCAGGATTGGAAATACATGCAGGAGTCGATGTTTGAGGTGGCCGATTTGGACGGCGAGCTGGAAGGATTCGATTACGATCATCCTCTCAATGATCCGTTCGATGGTAGTCCCGTTGTCGGCAACGTGCTTCTTGTGAATGGGGAGGTGCAGCCCAACGGGATACGGATCACTCCCCTCCCGTAATGCGAGATGAAGCGCGGAACGTTGCTCGGGGACCCTTCGATAGCCACGTCTCTCTCTCATGCGGCCGCGTATGGGATGTCGGCGCCCCTCCGCTAGGCCGTTCCGTGTGCGGGCGCCGGCCCACCGTGATCAGCAAGATCGTCAACGGCAAGCTCCGGAATCAATGATCGGCTTCGACCGGAGCACGCAGGCAAGGTGCTCTCAGGCGGTGCGCAGATTCCGAGCGCGGCTAGAATTTGTCGAGATCCGCCAAGAGGCTATCAACCGTGCTTAGCGAGTGCATATCGTAGTCCGGAGTCGCAAGAGACGGCCAAGCGGCCGAAGTAGCGAATTTCTCCTCGACAGACGCGACAAATTCGCGCTCAGGCCCACCTACTAGCAGCGGGGAGATTTTCTCTCCGTGCATCCACGCTGAGAGGACCCATGAAAAGAGGACGGCGGTGGCGGCAGAGTTGGGCGGTGGCCGAACCCAGCGCCCGCTTCATCTCCGACACATACTTTTATGAGAGCTTGGCTCAGCTGCATTTCACCGATTGATGTATCTCACCGGCGTGGTGCCGCCCGTTTTGAGCATCCCGCCATTTCACTCACAATCACATTTAAAGATGGAGGCGTTCCATGATGTCCAGAATCTTCAGATCTCTACTGCTCACGTCCGCGTTGGTTTGTCTTTTTTCTTCTTCCTCTTACGCCCAGCCAATCGACGACCCGCTTGGCGATTTCCTGTTCGACACCTATGTCGGACCCCTCAACGGAGACCTGGACTGTCTGAGCGCGGAGGTCACGTTCACGGGCCCGGAATTTGTGTTCTCAGGCACGATGGCGGAGGACATCTTCACTACGCCCGAAACCATCTTCGTGTGGGGAGTGGATCGTGGACTTGGAGCAGAAACGGCCAATTTCGAGCGTCTTGGCCGCCCGAACATCATATTTGACCTTGTCGTGGCCGTAACAATTACGGCCGACGGAACGATTAGCGGCCGCGTGACCCCTCTTGATTCGGGCGACCCCATTCCATATTCGGAGGGCATCACCATTAAAGGCAGAACCGTCTCGATACGTATTCCCGCCTCGCTGTTGCCGCCAAGGGGACTGACGCGCGACCAGTACACGTGGAATTTATGGCCGCGTTGGGGCGGCATTCCGTTCAGCGATGAGCAGATATCGGATTTCTGTCCGGATTTCGACATGGCTCCAGTCACCGTTGCGAAATAGCTGCACGCGATCCGCCTGATTTAAAACACGGGAGGAAACACGATGTCTCTAACGCGGCGACAACTTCACAAGCTGGGTCTTCTGGGTAGCTCTGCGCTCCTTCTGCCGCGCTGGATGACTAGCGGCGCATTCGGACTGTCCGGTTCGGGCTGGACCAAGCCCCTGAATCAGGGGTTGGCCAGCCCGGCTGTTGCGCCATTCACAAGGCCTCTGGTCATCCCGCCCGTTTTGGCTCCCGAATATTCTGACAATACGCTGGATTTCTATCGGGTAACCATGCAGCAAGCGGAAGTTGAAATCATTCCCGGAACAAGGACGACCATCTGGGGCTACAACGGCCTCTACCCAGGTCCCACCATTCGAGCGAGGAGCGGACGGCGAGTCATCGTGGGTCAACAGAACCGTCTGCCCGAGAGCATGTCCGTACACCTGCACGGTGGCCACACGCCACCGAGTTCGGACGGTCATCCGTACGACTTGATCGCCCCTGGCGCGGACAAAAAATACGACTATCCGAACAATCAGATCCCGACGACCCTCTGGTACCACGACCACGCCGTGGATGCCACGGGCCGCCATGTCTACATGGGCTTGGCCGGGTTCTACATCATGACTGATAATTACGAGGATTCTCTTCCCTTGCCGACGGGTGACAATGACGTTCCCTTGATGATCCAGGATCGGCTGTTCAATGCAGATGGCTCGCTGAACTACCCGCTTACAGATGAAAACATCGTGAGGGGCGTAGTGGGCGACACGATTCTGGTGAACGGCGTCGTCCAGCCCTACTATGAAGTGGGCACGCGGAAAATCCGTTTCCGGATACTGAACGGATCCAATGCGCGTCCCTACTGGCTGTATCTGAGCTCCGGCCAACCTTTGACACAGATTGGATCGGATGGAGGTCTCCTCTCACGGCCGGTTTCTCGTAATCGTATCAAGGTGTTTCCCGCCGAGCGGATCGACGTCGTGATCGACTTTTCCGGCTATCCTCTGGGCACCAGCGTCGTTTTGAGGGATCTCTTCGAGGACGAAACCAGCCTGGGCAATGTTCTCGAATTTCGCGTGGTGCGAGAGGAGTCTGACGACAGTTCTGTTCCCGAAACGCTGCGCTATGTGGACCTGATCCCCGAATCTGCGGCGACGACGAGGCGCACTTTCACTCTCGATCAGACAATAATCAATGGGCGAACCCTGCTTACGATCAATGGCCGCCTTTTCGACCCGAACTATGTCGACGCAAGGCCTCGATTGAATGACGTGGAGATCTGGAGCTTTGTCAACAACGCCGGATATCCAATTCATCCGATCCACATCCATGACATCGAGTGGCAAATCCTGGACATCGGCGGTCGTCGACCGGCCGCCGGCGATGATGGCTGGAAGGATGTTTTCCCCGTTCCTTTTCACTCACCCGTTCGAGTGATCGGCAAATTCGTGGATCTGACTGGCATCTACGTCTTCCACTGCCACAAGCTGGAGCACGAAGATCACGCGATGATGGCGCAGTTCGAAGTGCTGCCATGAGGGATTGAGGGGTCCATGGGGTTGTCTGGGCGGGGCCTGGTGAGGGGAGACGGCATGTCTGGAGTCCGAACCGGTGTCCTTGCCGCGACGATCCAGGTTTCGGTTCTGGCATGTGTCTTCCTGGCGGGAGACGGATTGCGAGGAGTCGGAGACTCCGGCCATCGAGCCGGACGGCTGCAGCAGACTGCCTATGGCGGAGCACCGCACCGCCCGCAGTCGGAAGGTACGCGCGCCATGGCTCGGCTGTTGAGGGAGCTGGGGGAAAACTTCGATCAGAAGCTCATTGAACAGCGACCCGATCCGAATCTGGCCAGATACGTCAGAAATCTCAAACCACCGCTTGACCTCCGCGGACAGACGCTTCTGGATGCGAAAGAGGCGTACGACCTCCTGCTGTCTGGCCGAAGCAGAGAAGCCGTGAAACGGTTTCAGCGCATCAAGGATACCGTCGTGCACGACAGATCGCTTTTCGACAGTACGTTCTTCAGTGTCGTGCGTGAGTACCTGGCCATCTCCTATCTTCGGATGGGAGAACAAGACAACTGCCTCAACCAGCATGGCGCGGATTCGTGTTTGCTGCCAGTCAGCGGCTCGGGCATACATACGATCGAGAACGGTTCCCGCGGAGCAATCAGGGAATACACCGAGATATTGAATGAGAACCCCGGGAACTTGACTGCCCGCTGGTTGCTCAATCTGGCCTACATGACATTGGGAGAATATCCGAAGAGCGTTCCCGAGACCTGGCTGATTCCTCCCGACGTTTTCAAGTCTGAGCACGAAATGAAGCGCTTCTACGACGTCGCACCCCAATTGGGGGTGGACGCTTCCGGGCTCGCCGGGGGTTGCATCCTCGAGGACTTCGATGGCGATGGCTACATCGATATTATGGTCTCATCGTCCGGGCTCGATCCAGACCGCGACCAACTTCGCTTCTTTCATAACAACGGAGATGGAACCTTCTCTGATCGCACGAGCGAAGCGGGGTTGACGGGAATCATCGGTGGGATGAACCTGGTTCAGGCGGATTACAACAACGATGGTTACCCCGATGTGCTGGTCCTGAGAGGTGGTGGGCTGCTTGGCAGCATCGCGCAGCAACCCCCTTCCCTGTTGAGGAACAATGGCGACGGAACTTTCGACGATGTGACGAGAGAGGCTGGGCTGCTTTCACTGCACCCGACCCAGACTGCGGCCTGGGCCGATTATGACAACGATGGCTGGCTGGACCTCTTCATCGGCGTTGAATCGAGCGCCGTCCCTTACTTCGGGCTGCCGCTGTACCAGAATTTCCCGGCTCCCAAAGAGCAGCCGTGCAAGCTGTACCACAACAATCAGGACGGGACTTTCACCGAAGTCGCTAGTCAAGTGGGGTTGGCCGTGGTGGGTTACGTCAAAGGTGTGGCCTGGGGAGATTACAATAATGATGGCCTGCCCGATCTGTTGATTTCTCGGATGTATGGTCCAAGTCTCCTCTTCAGGAACGATGGGAGGGATGCGAACGGGAATTGGAAGTTCACCCAGGTCGCTGTGATGGAGCCTTCGCAGAGCTTCGTGTCCTGGTTCTGGGACTATAACAACGACGGTTGGTTGGACATCTTCGTCTCAGGTTACAGCACAACGGGGGCAGCCTACTCTGCGGGTCAAGTGGCAGCCGGTTACCTCGGGCTGCCCCACACGGCCGAATTGCCACGCCTGTATCGAAACGACGGTGGGCAGGGATTCACGGACGTCACCCGAGAAGCCGGGCTCAACAAGGTCCTTTATGCAATGGGCGGTAACTTTGGTGACCTCGACAACGATGGTTGGCCGGATTTCTACGTCGGGACCGGCGCCGCCGATTATCGTTCGCTCGTCCCCAACCGCATGTTCCGGAACGTCGACGGCCGCACCTTCCAGGATGTCACGACGTCCGCCGACGTTGGGCACCTGCAAAAGGGAACCGCCGTCGCTTTCGGGGACATCAACAACGATGGCACTCAGGACATCTATGCGGTGCTGGGTGGCGAATTGCCGGGTGATGGATTCCAGAGGGCTCTTTTTCTGAACCCGGGTTTTGGAAATCACTGGATTACGCTGAGGCTCGAAGGCGTACGAACCAACCGGTCCGCGATCGGTGCACGCATCAAGGTGACGGTCGATACCGAACATGAGCGCCGAGACATCTACGCCACCGTATCGAGCGGCGGAAGCTTCGGAGCATCGACGTTGCAGCAGGAGATTGGCCTGGGCGCCGCCATGGCGATCCGGTCCCTGGAGATTACCTGGCCCACCAGTCGCACCGTGCAAACGTTCGAGAACGTGGCGATGGATCAAATAGTCAAGATTCGCGAGGGTGATGCGGATCCGGTCCCGATCAAACTCAAGACGTTCACCGTCTCCCCCGACTCCGCCCCTTCACATCCGCACCATTCGCATCATTGAGGTGGTTCGGGAGTCTACCAAGCGGCTCGCTGAATGGCCTTAGCGCCTTCGGAGAGTCAAGAAGCTGCCTCGGGCGAGGGGCCACGATCAACCGAAGGGGTCCGTGTTTCGTTCGCTGGCGGCACCGTTACGCGCTCGAGCCCTTTGCTGGAGGCGCCGGGTGCTTGAGCGCCGATCGGAGGCTGACGACCATCTGGCTGCGAACCAGTGAAAGGACACTCTCGTACTCGGAGTCGCTCAGCTTGAGCTGCTTCCGCAACCTCTCCTGCGTGCCCTCGCGCAGCTTGCGGCGATACCCGGCCAGCCTGCGGGCGACGGTCGAGCGGTGGATTTTGTAGAGTGTGCCGATCCTGCCGATGTCCAGACCATCCGCGTAGTGGAGCCGCAGGCAGAGGCGCTCGCGGCTCGAGAGCGACGCGAGCGCGGCTTGGAAGGCCTCTTCGTACGCGGCGCCATACCGCAGCTTGAGATAGTCTCGCTCGGGATCGGCGTCGCGCCATGGCTGCTCTGCCCTGCCCGCCGCCTGACTGGGAGGCGGGTTGCGGCGCCGGCGCAATCGCTGTGCTGTGCGGATTGTGACGACGCGCAGCCAGCTTTCCAGATCTCCGCGCCCCGAATACACAGTGATCCCCGCGCCTCCATTCTTGGGAACGAGCAGCTCTTCGCGCAGTTCTTGCGCGACGTCGTCAGCTAAGTCTCGCGAAGGGTTGAGCCGGGCGAGGAAGGTGGGGATCCTCGAGAGCAGGGTCCTCTCGAATGCCGCGATCGCACGAGCGTCGCCTTGGGCGCACCCGCAGGCGAGATAGAGGTCCTTCGCACGCACCTCCTGCAGCGCCACCTCGAGATCGCCATGAACATCGAGCCGATCCGCGAGATACCGGACGAAGGCAGAGGTCTCGATCGCGATCTCCGGCCATGCCGCACGCCCGGTAGCGACGAGCGCTTGCAGGGTGTCTTCCATGCCCTCCTTTAGACCGCCCGCTACGCCGCGACGCCGCAGGCGGGCCAGAAGAATCGAGGAGAGCGTCGCCACCTTTTTATCTGCCCCTTCTCCTAGCAACACCCGGAGTGTAGCCTATAGCAGTTCAGCGGCTCGAGCCAAGAAAGGGGGGTTTGTCGTGTCGATGAGCTGTGCCTCGGAAGAAACGCTTCTCGAGTTCATCGAGGGGCGGCTTTCGCCCGAGGCCTTCGAGGGTGTTGAGCAGCACCTCTCCCAGTGCGACGCATGCCGCGAACTGGTCGCGGTGGCCACCCCTGCAACCTCGCCCGAGCCGGCAGGCGCCGACGAATCGTTCCCATCGGGCCGCCAACCAAAGGTCGGCCGCTACGAAATCCTGGCGCCTATCGGAGCGGGCGGCATGGGGGTGGTGTACGCGGCGCACGACCCGCAGCTCGATCGCAAGGTCGCACTCAAGATGCTGCGGCCGAGTGGGCTGCCCGGCGTGTCGCCGCAACAGCTACGCGCTCGCATCCTACGCGAGGGCAGGGCCATGGCTCTCCTCTCCCATCCCAACGTGCTCGCCGTCCACGACGTAGGTGAGTTTCAGGATCAGGTGTTCGTGGCGATGGAACTCGCGGAAGGCGGCACAGTCTCCAGCTGGCTGCGCGAGCAGCAGCGGAGCTGGAGGGAAGTGCTCGACGTCTTCCTCCCGGCGGGCAGAGGCCTAGCCGCGGCGCATGCCAAGGGCCTCGTGCATCGCGACTTCAAGCCGGAGAACATTCTCTTTGGCGGGGACGGGCGCGTGCGCGTGACGGACTTCGGGGTCGCGCAGCTCTTGGCGGTTCCGGGCTCAGAGCCACTGACAGCGAGCACCCCGGAGGCGGGCCATCCGACCGTCTCGCTCTGCAGCACCGCACTGGTGGGCAGTCCCGCGTACATGGCGCCCGAGCAGATGAGGGGCGAGCAGGCCGACGTCCGCGCGGACATCTTCAGCTTTTGCGTCTCGCTCTACGAGGCCCTGTACGGCGAGCGCCCTTTCGCCGGCGACACGGTGGCCGACCTGCAGCGGGCCGTGAGCGAGAGCGAGGTCCGGCGTCCACCGGGCGGCACCCGCGTGCCCGCCTGGATCCGCCGCGCTCTGTTGCGCGGCTTGCGGGCCGAGCCGGGGGAGCGACCGCAGATGATGGAGGCCCTGCTCGCCTCGCTTTCAGGGCCGCGCCGCCGCTGGCCGCCGCTCGCCGTCAGTGCCAGGCTCGCGCTCCTCGCTGGGATTGCGGTTGTGGTGCTTGTTGGGGCGCTCTTTGGGAGATCCCGGCAGCTCTTCCGTGGGGTACCAGCCGAGCAGACTTCGGTGACGAAGGTTCCCCCGGCGTCGGTTTCGGCCAAGCAGGCTGCAACCCGATTGGCGGTGCTGCCGTTCGAGAGTTTCGGGCAGGAGCAAGAGAACGATTTCTCTGAAAGAGTGGTGACCGAATTAACCAAGGAGCTGACGCAGTTTGCACAGACCCAGCGTTCGTTTTCAGTCGTCTCACCAACCGAAATGCGCAAGGAGAATGCAGCAACCCTGGTCCTGAAGGGTAGCGTGATTCAAGACGGTGATCGTCTGATCGTCACCGCCAACCTTGCCGACGCGCAAGAACAATCCGTTCTCAACGCGACCGACGTCGAAGGCTCGACCGACCAGCTACCCCCGTTGCATCGATCCCTGACGAAGAAGGTGGCAGAGATGTTGGCGGTCCAGGTCGCCCAAGCACCGGGAGCACGCGAGTTCTATTTGCGGGGGCGAGGTTATCTCGAACGATATGACCAGATGGAGAATTTGAAGAACGCAATCGCTGCCTTCGAGAAAGCACTATCCCAAGATGGGGCAGATGTGCTGGCACACGCGGGAAGAGCCGAGGCTTATTTGAGAAAGTATCGGCTGGCGAAGGATGAAGCTTCCCTCGACCGCGCGCGAGAGAGCGTCATGGCTGCCATGAAACTGAATGATCTGCTTGCGCCGGTAAATTTTGCAATCGGGCTTTATCGGGTCGTAACTGGCGATCGGGAGGGTGCGGTTGAAAGCTTTCAAAAATCCCTGACGATCGAGGAAGGACCAGACGCGACTCGCGAATTGGCCAACTCGTACGATGCACTGAATCGCCTGGAGCTCGCCGAAGCAACGTATCGCCGGGCAATTGAGCTGCGCAAAGGCTATTGGCTCGGATACAAGGATCTTGGTGTCTTTTATCAGAAACACGGCCGACTCGAAGAGGCGTTGCCGTTCTTCAAGCTGGTGTCGCAGTTAGCACCCGATGACCACACCAGTTACACGAACCTTGGCGCCATGTACTTAAAGCTGCAGATGTATTCCCAGGCTGTCGCCGTCTACCAAAAAGCCGTGGAAATCGACCCGAGCCCGCGGGCCTACCACGGCCTGGGTACCGCCTTTTACCTGGGCCATCACTACCGAGAAGCGATCGACCTATACAAGAAAGCCGTCGAGCTTTACCCCACAGAGGGAGCATACTGGGGCGCACTCGGGGATGCCTATCGCCTCGTTCCAGGAATGGTTGATTATGCCGTTGACGCCTACGAGCAAGCTGTTCTTCTAAAAGAGGGAGAGCTCCGGATCAGACCGGGCGATGCGACACTCAGGGCGGATATCGCCAGCTGGTTGACTCTCACCAACAGGAAAAGAGCGCTCCACGAGATCCAGCAAGCGCTGCGGTTGAGCCGGCGAGCTGCACGAGTACAGGCCACTGCTGCTTCGGTTTATGAGCAGATTGGCATGCGGGACCAGGCAATTGCCGCTGTCGGGAAAGCGGTGAAGCTCGGATTCGCCGTGGCGGAGCTCGAGAATTGGCCTCCGTTGGAAAAACTTCGGCTGGACCCTCGTTACAAGCGCATCCTGGCGACATCCATCGAGGGCAGGACTAACTAGACGCTCAGCAGCGCGCGCCCGAAGTAGCAGATTTTCTCCTCGACAGACGTTGGCGTGCTCGTCCGGTAAGGATTCCACCGACGTCTCAACCTCGCCCAGTGCCTTGTCAGAGGGGGACGATGACGAGGATTTTCTTGCCGCCCGCGTCGAGCAAGGCTTCGCCCTTGCTCCGGTGCCGCTGGCAACGGAAGGCAGGACCCGGGAGGAGTTAGACCGAATCGGCTACGGCAGTTACATCCTGAGTGCCATCTCGGCGTGCCGTGATTGCCACAGTACGGAAGGCCACTTCTCTGGAGGCAGGGCCTTCAATCTCGGTCCCCGGGGCGTCGTCTACGCACGCAACCTGACCCCGGACCCAGCGACGGGTCTCCAATTGACGGAGGCACAGTTCATTGAAGCGCTGCGAACCGGCAAGGACTTCCGCCCGGGAGCTACCCAGCAGCTGGCCGTAATGATTTGGCCTGACGTGCGTTGGATGGCGGAGGGGGACCTCAAGGCTATCTACGCTTACTTGCGCGCTATTCCGCCCGTAGTGCACGCGATACCTCCCGATACCAGAGTCGGCTACCCGCCTCCTGTCCCGTTTCCCGCCGTTTATAACGCAGGAGACGTCGTCCGCGGGCTTCCGAGGGACACCAATCAGATCCAACCCAACGTGAATCGCGGTCTCGCCATCTCGCCATTGGTCCGGCCGCGCGATCTCGACGACGAGCGCCACCGTTACGGTCGGGGTAGCTACCTCGTCAATGCGATCGGCACCTGCACAGGCTGCCACACCAACCCGCCCCCAGACCCCATTACTCTTCGGCTGAGCACTGCGACCTTCCTCAGTGGCGGAAGAATCTTCACAGCTCCCCCTCCGATCCATTCCGAGCTTCACCAGGCCCGCGCCTTTTCTGCAAACCTGACTGGGCAAAACCATGGGTTCTTCCACGAACCAGATTCAACCTTCCAGCGGTACTGGACGGTCATTCATACCGGGACGCACGCTGACGAGACGCCACCCCGTCCACTCGCCTGGGACATGCCTTGGGATCTTCACAAGAACATGCTCGACGAGGACCTGCGCTCGGTCTTCACGTATATTTCGCTCTTGCCCGCACGGACTGGAGCCGCGGATAAGGAAATCCAGGACTATACTCGCTGGTGTGCGACGGCGGCGGACTGCAGGAGCGGTGAGACCTGTTACGCAAATCCGGCGACAGGCACGAACGAGTGCGTGGGCGGAGCTTGCGCGAACGACCAGGACTGCAGCACTTGCCAGACTTGTACGTCGGGTACTTGCAGAGCCCCCGGCGTCGGCAATGCTTGCCTCGCCTCAGGCATCTAAATGCTGACATACGACGGACTCTCATGAGGCTTAACGTAGACAAACTCTTTCGCCCCAAATCCCCGTTCGGCAAAGCGAATCAGCAAAAGGCGTGCGTTGTCGCATGTTTAATTTAGTGCCGAAATAGGGTTCGAATCCCGTCGGGGACATTGAGCGCGTCGGTCCAAGTCCGTGAGATGGAAAGCGTTTTGGATTGACGCGCTGTCTGGCGTTTACCGCTTTCGGCAGCTGAATCAGTCGGCCGTCTCGCAGCGTAATCCTCAGTTTGGCGACCTCTTCGCAGAGGGCGTTCCAGGGAGCGTTGGGTAGACGCTCGATGTCGCCGTGGGGACCGTGCGTAATCCAGCGCAAGATGTCTTTCCGCGCCCGCCCGTTCCGCATCGCAGCACCGGGTTTCCCGCTTTGATCCTTCTCACCTTCACCGGGCTGAACGTCGGCGCGGCTGAGTTTTATATCGCCGAATTTCTCGACGCGCTGTAGCTATAGCTAGGGAGAAATGTGAAAAATAGTGCGGTTCGCGTTTACGCCGGGCATCGGCGGCACCGGGTTAAAGAAATCGACAAAGTTCCTTGTCGCAGTAACACCTTCGAAGACTGGGCTCGGTGATGGCAGAAAGTTGCAGTTGACGACTAGTATCCCTGCGCTTCCATCCGAGTACTCGATTTCAAGAAGCGCCAGCCCTGGACTCCTTTCGGCCGGATTGCCAATGAGGTCGATCTGCGCGGGAGCGTCACCAGGGCCCGCGTCGAATCGCACGAGTCCCGTGACCTCGTATGTTCCGCTCCCAGTGACGTTGCCACTTGGATCGAACGTCGTCCAAGTTCCTCCGCCGGTCACGCGCGGGTTCCCTGGCTTCAAGCGGAAGGTTCCAGCGCCGGTCAAGGTGACCTTCGACCCATCATTTGCAAGGGCCGATGCTATCCCGCCTGGAGTAATGGTGGGCGGGGTGGTGAATTCGACGCTGATAATGTCCCACCGGACGGTGGGATGGCTGGCATGGGCGACCCCGCCAGTGATCAACATTGACAGCGACACGAATGCGATTTGCGAAAAACTACGCCTTCCGATTTTCATTTGGAATCCCCCTGCTTGCCCAGGTCGGTGAACCCAGGCAAACGGCCAATACGCGCTCTGAACGAGCTGGACAAGGTTGCCGCGTCTCCAAGTGTTTACTTCCACCCCTCTGCGACTCGCCCGGGCGCCGATTCCGGCCTCCACGGTGATTTCTACCGTGGTTGGGAGGGGAGATCGGTGCACGGCGCGGCGCGCACAGAACGGCGATGCAAGCGCAAGATGGGCGGTGCACGAAAAGCTCGGAACGAGCCGAAAAAGACGAGAGCGCGAGGTTTTACAGCTTTTTGACCGTTCAATGCCATATCTCTATACTGTCGGGATGAGCCGCACTGCGAAGAAGGTGACCGTCAATCTGCCCACCGACGTGCTGGAGAAAGCTCAGA
>WNFA01003766.1_pt1 | contig 12621 bp, 9 predicted proteins | sample 5400481 | NCBI WGS metagenome assembly WNFA01 (sample SAMN13153340, study PRJNA577476) | soil metagenome | isolation source: 120 cm saprolite under Douglas fir tree site 2 hole 1 replicate 2 | place: USA:California | collected 2015-04-18
CGCTCTTTGCCGGCAAGGCGAGCGACGAGGCCGCGCCGTCGGACGCCAAGAAGGTCGTCATCCTCGGCGGCGGGCCCAACCGCATCGGTCAGGGCATCGAGTTCGACTATTGCTGCTGCCACGCCGCCTTCGCGCTCGGCGAGGCGGGGTACGAAACCATCATGATCAACTGCAATCCGGAGACGGTCTCGACCGACTACGACACCTCCGACCGGCTCTATTTCGAGCCGCTGACCGCGGAAGACGTGCTGGAGATCATCGACACCGAACGCGCGAACGGCACGCTGCACGGCGTCATCGTGCAGTTCGGCGGCCAGACGCCGCTCAAGCTTGCCGAGGCGCTGGAGAAGGCCAAGGTGCCGATCCTCGGCACCTCGCCCGACGCGATCGATCTCGCCGAGGACCGCAACCGCTTCAAGAAGCTGCTCGACAAGCTCGGCCTGCGCCAACCCAAGAGCGGCATCGCAACGAGTCCCAAGCGGGCGCGCGCCATCGCCGAGCAGATCGGCTATCCGATCGTGATCCGGCCGTCCTATGTGCTGGGCGGACGCGCGATGGAGATCGTGCACGACGGCCCGCAGCTCGATCGCTACGTGGCGCGGCTTGCCGCCGATCTTGACCGGCCGTCGGAGTTCGCGGTTTCCGAGAAGCGGCCGCTCTTGATCGACCGCTATCTCACCGACGCCATCGAGGTGGACGTCGACTGCCTCGCCGACCGCAAGGACACGTTCATCGCGGGCATCATGGAGCACATCGAAGAGGCGGGCATCCACTCCGGCGACTCCGCCTGCGCGCTGCCGCCGCATTCGCTGCCGGCCGCCACCATCGCCGAGCTCGAACGGCAGACCCGCGCCCTCGCGCTCGCGCTCGAGGTGGGCGGGCTGATGAACGCGCAGTACGCCATCAAGAACGGCGACATCTACGTGCTGGAGGTCAACCCGCGCGCGTCACGCACCGTACCATTCGTCGCCAAGGTGATCGGCATCCCGATCGCCAAGATCGCGGCGCGGGTCATGGCCGGCGAGCCGCTCAAAAGCTTTGGCCTCAAGCCGCCCGCCCACGACCATGTGGGCGTCAAGGAGGCGGTTTTTCCGTTCGCCCGGTTCCCCGGGGTCGACACCGTGCTCGGTCCCGAGATGCGCTCCACCGGAGAGGTCATCGGCCTCGACCATTCGTTCGAGATCGCGTTCGCCAAGAGCCAGATCGGCGGCGGCTCGCGCCTGCCGCGCGCCGGTACCGTGTTCATCTCGGTGAAGGACGCCGACAAGGACGACCGCATCGTCGACGCCGCAAAGCTCCTGGGCGCGCTCGGGTTCAAGATGATCGGAACGTCGGGAACCCAACGCTTCCTGGTGGAACGCGGGGTGCCGGCGGAACGCATCCTCAAGGCCTCCGAGGGCAGGCCCAATATCGTGGATGCCATCCGCAACGGGCAGGTCCAGCTGGTTTTCAATACCACCGAAGGGGCCCAGGCGCTGGCCGACAGCCGGTCGTTGCGGCGCGCCGCCCTCTTGCATAAAGTCCCGTACTACACCACTCTTTCCGGGGCCGTCGCGGCGGCGAAAGGTATTAAGGCCTACCTGGAGGGCGACCTCGAGGTGCGCGCGCTGCAGAGCTATTTCGCGGGTCACGCCTGACGGTGGACCGGCGCCGGGTTGACGGCAGGACGTTTGCAGAGAGACACGATCGCGGGACCGGGGAACCGGGCCGCGGTCGGAACTTTATTCTCTGCGGAGGATGAAAGACCGATGGACAAGATCCCAATGACTGAGGCGGGCTATGTCGTGCTGGAGACCGAGCTCAAGCATTGCCAGCAGGTGGAGCGGCCGCGCATCATTCAGCAGATCACCGATGCCCGCTCGCATGGCGATCTCTCCGAGAACGCCGAGTATCACGCGGCCAAGGAGCAGCAGTCGATCAACGAAGGCCGCATCGCCGAGCTCGAGGACAAGCTCGCGCGCGCCGAGGTGATCGACGTCTCAAAACTGTCCGGCGATACCATCAAGTTCGGCGCGACCGTGACCCTGATCGACGAGGACACCGACAAGAAGATCGTCTGGCAGATCGTCGGCGAACCGGAAGCCGACGCCAAGAAGGGCAAGATCTCGATCACCTCGCCGGTCGCGCGCGCGCTCGTCGGCAAGAAGAAGGGCGCGCAAGTCGAGGTCGTGACGCCCGGCGGCGCCAAGGCGTACGAGGTCATGAAGGTCGAGTGGCGGTAAACGCCCGCTCTTCACATTGGACGAATCCACATCGGCGCGGCCATTGGCCGCGCCGATGTCGTTTTCAGCAAAGATTGCGACACAAGCCGCCGGAGCTCACCGCCACTTCGTGCGCTCGCGCACGCCCGCGAGCGCAGCGCGCGCCTCGCGGATCACTTTCGGCGTGTCGACCGCGGTGAGCTTGCCGCCACGCTTGAGGATGCGCCCGTCCACCACCACGGTGTCGACGTTCTCCGGGCCGGTCGATTCCAGCACGAGGTGGGCCGGATCGGTGACGACCGCCATGTTGAGAGCGTTGGTGCTGATCGCGATCAGGTCGGCGCGCTTGCCGGGCTTGAGCGATCCGACCTTCGAGTCCACGCCCATCGAGCGCGCGCCCTCGATGGTGCCGAGCTCGAGCGCCTTGCGCGCGCTCATCTTGAACTCGCTGCCCGCCCGCGCGTTCTCGGAATCGCGCGCCAGCTTGAGCACCGCGAACAGGTTCGACGAACCGGTGAGCGCCGAGGTGTCGACCGAGATGCCGAGCGGAATGCCCTTCTCCATCATTTCGGTCGTCTGCGGGTAGCCGTAGCCGATGCGCAGCTCCGACGCCGGCGATACGGACACCGCCACGCCGGTTTCCTTCATCATGTCGAGCTCCGCCGGGCTCGCCGACAAGGTATGGATGAGCTGCAAGTCCTTGCCCATCAGCTTGCCCTTGTAGAGCGGATCGATCTGGTTCACCGCCTTGCGATTGCTCGCCACGTGCACCGTGATCGGAACGCCGAGCTTGCGCGCGCTCTCGATTTCGGGGCGATAGACCTTCTCCTCGATCGGTCCGGCGCGGAATTGGCCGCGCCACGCCATGCCGAGATCGATCAGTCCCTCGTTCGACCAGCTCTTCCAGTCCTTGGCGAAGGCTTCGAGCGGCCCCTGATCGGCCGACTGGGTGTCCGGCATGCCTTGCGGCCAGCCGCAGGAATGACGCGCGCGGATGCCGACCTCGGTGAGCCCGCGCACGTCGGCTTCCGCGTGCGCCTTGCTGCGCACGTTGTGGCACCACGAGTGCACGAACGTCATGCCGGAATTGATCGCCTCGGCGGCGGAGAGCCGCGTGCTCTGGAAGATGTCGTCCGGCGTCATCTGCTGGCCGAAGCGCGCGACGGTCGGGAAATAACCCTCTTCCGGCTTGTCGCCCGCGAAACTGCGATAGAGCGTATTCCACATGTGCCAATGGGTCTCGACCAGGCCCGGCATGACGATCATGCCGTTGCCGTCGATCTTCTGCCCGCCGCCCTTGACGTCCTTGCCGACCGCGACGATCTCGCCGTTCTTCACGTGCACGGAGCCGCCCGCGATGTCGCCGAGCGCGCCGTCCATGGTCATGACGTGCGCGTTGACGATGGTGAACTCGCCGCGCGCCGGCAATCGGCTCGATCCGCCTTCACCGCGGCGCGCCTGCGCCATCAGCGGCGAGGCGAAGAGGCCGCTCGCCCCGGCCGCGCCGAGCGCCGCGGCGCCGCGGATGAAACTACGCCTGCACAGTTCGCACATGGACCCTCTCCCCGGGAAAGATCGGCCGCGCCGATCGTCTTATGATTTTCTGGACGCCGTACGGGCGCACTGGCGCTGCCGGCTATCCGCACTCCATCATGCGCCGGATACCGCCGCTGATTCAATTCGTCCGCAAAGCAAACTCAGGAAGTGGGATGGGCGCCAGCCCACGCCCGCCGAAATGGTCACGGCACCGGCCGCATCGTCTCCAGCGGCACCATGGCGGCATCCTTCGAATTGCGCAGCGTCAGCGACGTCTTGACGTTGCGCACGTGCGGCGCCGCCGTGAGCTCGGTGACGAAGTTCTGGAAGGTCTTGAGATCGGGCGCGACGCATTTGAGCATGAAGTCGATCTCGCCCGACAGCATCCAACATTCGCGCACCAGGGGCTGGCGGCGCACGAATTCCTCGAACGCGATGAGGTCGGCCTCGGCCTGGCTCGACAGGTGCACCATGGCGAACACGGTGACCTCGAATCCAAGCAGCTTCTCGTCGAGCAGGGCCCGATAGCCCTTGATGTAGCCGGCCTCCTCGAGGCCGCGCACGCGGCGCAGGCAGGGCGGCGCCGAGATGCCGACCCGCCGGGCCAGCTCCACATTGGTGATGCGGCCGTTCTCCTGCAGCTCCCTCAGGATGTTGCGGTCGATGGCGTCGAGCCGGGTGGACACGAAGGCCTCCAAGGTCAGGGCGTTGACGACGGTCGCTGGCTTGTAACCGGAACCGGCGCGCCGCGAAACATTATTGCGCAAGGATGACGGCAATTTTCCTCCGCTGGCCGCGCAGGAACGGGCCTGTGCATGGCTAGGGTTGCGTGGCTTGCATAGCTTGCCGGATGGCTTACATTGGGGTCCACAACCCCCGGGGTCACGCGCCAATGCCCCGCCATGGATCGGGCGGGAGCGGCCGCTCGCCCGCAGCAAGGCCGGAAATGCCGAAAACCACCTCCGCCAAGGTCGTCATCATCGGCTCGGGTCCGGCCGGCTATACCGCCGCGATCTATGCGGCCCGGGCAATGCTCGAACCGATCCTGATCCAGGGCATCCAGCCCGGCGGGCAACTCACCATCACGACCGACGTCGAGAACTACCCGGGCTTTGCCGACGTCATCCAGGGGCCGTGGCTGATGGAGCAGATGCAGCGGCAGGCCGTCCATGTCGGCACCCGGATCGTCACCGACCATGTCAACGCGATCGACCTCAAGCAGCGGCCGTTCCGGCTGCGCTGCGACTCCGGCGACATCTATCTCGCCGACAGCGTGATCCTCGCCACCGGCGCCCAGGCGCGCTGGCTCGATCTGCCCTCGGAGCAGAAGTTCAAGGGCTATGGCGTCTCCGCCTGCGCCACGTGCGACGGCTTCTTCTACAAGGGGAAGGACGTCTTCGTCATTGGCGGCGGCAATACCGCGGTCGAAGAAGCGCTGTTTCTCACCAACTTCGCGTCACACGTCACCGTGGTGCACCGGCGCGACAGATTCCGGGCCGAGAAGATCCTGCAGGACCGGCTGTTCAAGAACCCGAAGATCTCGGTGATCTGGAACACCGTGCTGGAAGACGTGCTCGGCTCCGACAACCCGCTCAAGGTGCGCGGCATCGTGCTGCGCAACGTGAAGACCGGCGAGTTGAGCGAGAAGGTTGCCGATGGCGTGTTCATTGCGATCGGCCACTCACCGGCGACCGAGCTCGTCGTTGGCCAACTCGAGATGAAGCCGTCCGGCTACATCACGACGGCGCCGTTCTCCACCGCCACCTCGGTGCCGGGCGTTTTCGCAGCCGGCGACGTGACCGACGAGATCTACCGCCAGGCGGTGACCGCCGCAGGGCTGGGCTGCATGGCCGCGCTCGAGGCGGAGCGCTTCCTCGCCGCGCATGGCGAGGCCGAGCCCGCCATCGCGGCGGAATAAGGGCGGCCGCGCCTTCAAGCGGTCGAGCACAACAGGTTCGTCATGGATTGGGACAAGCTGAAGGTTTTCCACGCCGCCGCCGAGGCGGGAAGCTTTACCCATGCGGGCGAGCAGCTCGGATTGTCGCAGTCGGCGGTGTCGCGGCAGGTGAGCGCGCTCGAGCAGGAGCTCGCAGTCGCGCTCTTCCACCGGCATGCGCGCGGCCTGATCTTGACCGAGCAGGGTGAGCTCCTCTACCGCACCGCCCACGAGGTGTTCATGAAGCTCGAGTCGGCGCGCGCCAAGCTCACCGACAGCCGCGAGCGCCCGCACGGCGATCTCAAGGTCACCACCACGGTCGGCATCGGCGTGCACTGGCTCACGCCGCGCCTCGGCGAGTTCGTCGACCTCTATCCGGAAATCCGCATCGCCCTGATCACCACCGACGAGGAGCTCGACCTTGCGATGCGCGAAGCGGACGTGGCGATCCGCCTGCGGCAGCCGACGCAGCCCGACCTGATCCAGCGCAAGCTCTTTGCGGTGCGCTTTCACGCCTATGCGTCGCCCGAATATCTCAAGCGCTTCGGCACGCCGCGCACGACCGACGAGCTCGACAACCACCGCGTCCTGCTGCTCGGCGGCCAGATCCCCTCCTACCTGCAGCCGACGCGCTGGCTCGTCGAGATCGGCCGCGACAGCAAGGGCCCGCGCGTGCCGCACCTCACCATCAACAACGTGCTGGGCATCCTGCGCGCCTGCCAGCGCGGCCTCGGCATCGCGATGCTGCCGGATTATCTGGTGGAGGAGAACGGCGGCCTCGTGCAGCTGTTCAGCGAAGCCGAGCCGATCACGCTCGACGCGTACTTCGTCTATCCCGAAGAGCTCAAGACGGTCGCGCGCGTGCAAGCATTCCGCGATTTCCTCGTGAGCAAGGCGCAGCGGTGGAATTACTAGCGCAGCTTCGGCGAAGTCGGTGACGATTGCGCCGAACAGCAACACGCTCCACACAATTTGCTCTCGGCCCTCACCGCGCCATAGCGCCGCAGTTGCCGATGTCACATGGCTGACATGCACCGCACTGCGTTGCGTGCGGCGGCCGCGCTGGACATATTCGCCGCGCGCTGACGGCGACGCGTGCTGCATCCTCCCAGGTCGCACTCAGTCGCTGCAGTGTTCCCTCTGGAAGGTGATTGTCGGCTTTGCCGGCAAAAACTACGCCGGGCCTCGTGCCCGGCGTCTTCTTTTCGGTCATTGCGAGCGACCCGCCTCGCTCGCCGTGCGGGCGGGTTTCAATGACCGGAGACTCACGCCCACAGGCGCTCGTTCTCGAGTCCCTTGTAGAGATGCGCGACGTATTCGCCGTAGCCGTTGAACAGCTGAGTCGGCCGTCGCTCCTTGGTGACGATGTCCTCCTCCGTCGCCTGGCTCCAGCGCGGATGCGGCACTTGCGGATTGACGTTCGCCCAGAAGCCATATTCGGAGGCCTGCAGGTCCTCCCAGAAACTCTTCGGCCGCTGGTCCGTGAAGGTGAAGCGCTTGATGGCCTTGATCGACTTGAATCCGAATTTCCATGGCACGGCAAGCCGCAGCGGCGCGCCCATCGATTTGGCGACCGGCTTGCCGTAGGCGCCCGTGACCAGGAAAGCGAGTTCGTTGGTCGCTTCCGCCATCGTCAGCCCCTCGACATAGGGCCACGGATACCAAGTAGCACGCTGGCCGGATGCGACGGACGGATTGAGGAACGTTTCCATCCGCAGATACTTCGCCGAGGACAGCGGCTTTGCGAGTTCGACCAGCTTCGCAAGCGGAAAGCCCGACCACGGAACCGCCATCCACCACGCTTCGACGCAGCGATGGCGATAGAGCCGCTCCTCGAGCGGCATCTTGGCGAGCAGGTCGTCGATGCCGACCTCCTGCGGCTTTTCCACCATGCCGTCGATCTTGATCGTCCATGGGCGGAGCGGCAGCGCCTGCGCGGCGCGCGCGATCGTCTTGGCGGAGCCGAACTCGTAGTAATTGTTGTAGGTCGTGTTGACCGCCTCGTCGGTGATCGGCCGGTCGAGCACGAACTTCTCGTTGCGCTTCACCGGATAGAGCGAGGCGCTGGGATCGGGCAGATCGGAGACGCGCTGGGCGAGCACGCGTGCCGGCGACACCGCGAGGGCAGTGGCGGCGCCCGCCGCCAGGAGCTGGCGCCGGTTGAAGAACAGATGCTCGGGGGTCGCCTGGTGCTCCGGCAATTCCCACCCGCGACGGCGGATCACTCGCATGGCGCCCTCCTCCAGCGCATGTCTTCATCGTGGCGTTGGCCGAACATGCGCTAACGCTTTTTCCCTGGTACGGGCAAGCGCGATCACCGGCAAGTCACACTTGCCTGAATGGGGTCGTGATCAAAGGACGCAGGGCGCGGGCGGCGCTCAACCCGTCTTGAGGGTCGGTGCGGCGCCGAACTGCCACCACGGGCGGGAAGGCTCAGCCAGCCGCTTGCCCGTAAACCTCGAGATCTTGGCGAGGAGATCCGCTTTCGGCACGGGCTTGTCGAACAAGAAGCCCTGCCCGACGGCGACGCCGAGACCTTGGAGCTTGTGGCTCTCATGGCTGGTCTCGATGCCCTCGGCGACCGTCTTCAATCCGAACCGCTGCGCCAGCTCGATGATCGTCTCGAGCATGCCGGCCTTGACCTTGTCGCGATGGCAGTCCGTCACATAGGCCCGGTCGATCTTGAGCTCGCTGAACGGCAGCTGCCGCAGCCGGCCGAGCGACGAATATCCCGCGCCGAAGTCGTCGATCGCCAAGCTGCAATTGTGCCGCCTCAGCTCGTTCGCGACCTCGTTCGCCATTTCGAGATCGTTGAGGACCTGGTCCTCGGTGACCTCGAGGATGAGGCCGGGCCATTCCTTCGACTTCGGCCGCTCCTCCTTGATGAGTTGCGCGATCGGCAGGTCGACGAAGGCGGAGGCCGGCACGTTCACGGCGAGATTGAGCTCCGGCATACCGAGTGCCGCGCAATCGTGCCAGTCGCGCAGCGCAGTCGCGATGACGTGCTCGGTCAGCGCCAGCATCTCGGCTCCGCCGGCGCCGGGCAGGAAGGCAAAGGGACCGAGAACGCCAAGCTCGGGATGCCGCGCGCGGATCAGCCCCTCGGCGCCGACCATGTTGTGCGTGCGCAGGCTGACCTTCGGCTGATACCAGACCTCGAGCCACCCGCGCTTGAGCGCGGCAGCGAGGGTCACTTTGGGCTTGCCTGACGCGTCGCGTTCTTCGACCTCGTCCGCGTGGGTCTCGTTCGTTCCCCCGAACAAGCCCCTCAACCCGTTCAGCATGGTGCCACACCGCACAATCGTTACTGCGCCGGCCGGGCCCCGCCACCCGCCGTCCCGTCCATCTAGTTCAATGGCGATGTATTTTCGGTTAGCAGCGGCGCGCAAAACACGCCGAAATAGTAAACAGGCATGCAAAAAGCCGCGCTATTCGCGCGACGGCGGCGGAACCTGCCTATCGGATGTGCAGAGCAACCGCGTGGACCGACGGTCTCGTCGTTAATGACCGGTTAGCGCCGGCACGGCGATCACTCCGCGGCGCGGCGCGCTGCGACGATCTGGTCCGCCGGCTTTCCGGTGAGCTCCGACATGTGATCGAACTTGAACGTGAAGCTGCCGACGCCGGCGGTGGCGGATCGGATCTCGATGATGAGATCGCCGATCTCGGATTCCGGCATCATCGCCCGCACCACGTCCCAGCCGCTCCAGCCTTCGCGCGTGTCAAAGCCGAGGATCTGGCCGCGCCGTCCGGACAGGATGGCGTTGATCTTCGCCGTCGCCTCGGACGGGCACGCGATCTCCACCGTATGGATCGGCTCGAGCAGGACCGGATTGCATTGCGGCAGCGCCTCGACGATGCCGATGCGGCCGGCAATGCGGAACGCCATGTCGGAGGAATCGACCGCGTGGTAGGAGCCGTCGATCAGCGCGACCGTGAGGTCGACGACCGCGAAGCCGAGCGGCCCCTGCTTGAGCGCGTCGATCACGCCCTCCTCGACGGAAGGAATGTAATTGCGCGGCACCACGCCGCCGGTGATCTTCTCGGCGAACGAGAAGCCGGAGCCGCGCGGCAGCGGCTTGATGTCGAGCACCACGTCGCCGAACTGGCCATGGCCGCCCGACTGCTTCTTGTGCCGGCCGCGCTGCACGATCGGCTTGCGGATGGTCTCGCGATATCCGACCTGCGGCGAGCGCCGCTCGACCGCGACGCCGAAACGATCGGCAAGACGCTCGGTCGCGACGCGCAGATGCATCTCGCCCTGGCCCCACACGATGACCTCGTGGGTCTCCGGATTGTGATGCACGCTCAGCGACGGGTCCTCCTCGGCGAGCTTGTTGAGCGCGAGCCCGAGCTTGACGTCGTCCTTGCGATCCTTCGCCGAGATCGCGATGGCTAGGACGGGCGCGTAAGGCTTGACCTCGGCGAGAGGGGGATGCGGCTGCTTGCCGGCCGAGAGCGTGTCGCTGGTCTTGGCGTGATCGAGCTTGCCGAGCGCGACCGTCTCACCGGCCGCCGCGGGCCCGCGCTTCTCGGTCGTCTGGCCGACCAGTTTGAATACGCCGGACACGCGTCCGGCTTCGGTCTCCGGCGAGTTGAGCGTGGTGCCGTCGCCGATCTGGCCCGACAGCACGCGTGCGATCGACTGCTTGCCGCCATGCGCGGTGTTCAGACTCTTGAGCACGTAGGCGACCGGCTCGTTGCCGGCGCGCACGCCGAGTCGCTTTGCGGTCGCATCCATGCCGAGGCTTTCGTGCCGCAGCGCCTTGAGGAGGCGCAGCACCCCGTTGGTGCGCGTTGCGACGCCGATGAAGACCGGGCAGATCAATCCGTCGCGCTGCTCCTTGGCGAGATCGTCGAACACCTTGTCGCGCGGCGGCGGAATGTCCTCAAGCAGCTGCTCCATGAGCTCGTCGTCGTGATCGGCGAGCGTCTCCAGCATGCTGAAGCGGGCTTCCTTCTCGCGGCTTAGATCGTCGCCTTCGAGCGGGATGACTTCGGATGCGGTGTGCTCCTTGTAGACGAAGGCGCGCTCGAGCGCGAGATCGACGAAGCCGGTGATGATCTCGTTCTTCCAGATCGGGATCTGGCGCAGCACCAGCGGCACGCGCGAGGCCGGCTGCAGCAGCTTGAGCGTCTCGCGCACGCGCCGGTCGGCCTTGTCGATCTTGTTGAGGAACAGGAATCGGGGGACCTTGAGGTCTTCAAGCTCGCGCAGCACCAGCTGCAGCTGCGGCACCTTGCGCTCGTCCGCCTCGCAGACGACCACCGCGGCGTCGATCGCCGGCAGCACCGCGCGCATGTCGTGGACGAACTCGACGGAACCAGGGCAATCGATGAAGGTGTAATTGTCGCCCATGAAATTGGTAGTGGCGACCGAGAGCTCGACGCTCATCTTGTGATGACGCGACTCCTTGCTGGCGTCGCCGACCGTGGTGCCCGCATCCACGCTGCCCTGCCGCTGCACGGCGCCGGTGCGCGCGAGGATCGCCTCGAGCAGCGTGGTCTTGCCGCTCTGGAATGGGCCGACCAGCGCAATGCAGCGGGAACCTCTGCCTCCGTTATCTGCCATTTGACCTGCCTCCCTCGTGATCCGAGATCGGGTCTGTTGTGGGTCCGGAACATCATCGTTTCAGGGAATTGGGGGGATTGGCAAGAGGCGGCGGCGGACGGCCGCAGCGCGCAAAATAAAACCGCCCGGCGTGCGCCGAGCGGTCATGCATTCCCGCGTGGAGCGGCGGATGCGAGCGAAATCAGCGCACGTAGCGCAGATCGAGACCGGCGACGCCGGCGGCGATATTGAGGCCGATCTGACCCTGGACCGAGAGCGGCTGGAGCGCGATCGAACGGTTCGAGCCGCCGACCAGCGCATTCGCGCCGAGCCCGGCGACGATCGACGCCTCGGCGCTGCCGCCCACATAGGTGCCCGCCAGTCCACCGACCGGACGACTAGTCGGGGAATAGACCAGCCAGATCATGACGCCGCCCGCGGTCACGCCGATGTCGATGCCAAGCTTGGAGATCGTGCCGGTGTAGTACTCGATCGGTCCCGGCAGCGACGGCGTGAACGTGCAGCTCACGTTGCGCTGCGACCCGATGATCAGACCGATACCGGCCGACACGTCGCAGGTGAGCGATCCGGACTGGACGCGTTCCTGCGCCTGCGCCGAACCGGTGAGCGCCGCAATCACCAGGGCGGCAATGGTCGAAATGGTGCGAAACATGGAACCCCCTTGATTTGTCTGGCGATGAGCGTGGCCACCTCGCCCCGACGCGATATTAGGACATTTCCCGTCCGAGTGGACATCGGTCGGCCGAAATTACGACCAAATCAAGAACGGCGGCGCGGCCCTTGCGATCGCCCCCAAGGCATTGTTTTCTCGCAAGAATCGGACAACGCCCGACGGTCGAAACTAGCGCTCAGGCGAGCCGCGCGAGAACAGGAGATAGTCGGCGAGGATATCGGCCTGCGGCCGGAACATGTCCTCACCGGTCACGATGCGCGCGCCGCGCCGGCGCGCTGCCGCGAGCAGCGCCGTCACCACCGGTTTGGTGACCAGATCCGCCACGAACGCCTGCGGCGCGATCTTCTCCGCATCGACCGGCAGGGAATCGTCGCCGCCCATGCCCATCGGCGTGGCGTTGACCACGAGATCGAAGCCGCGCGGATCGGAGGACCCGGCGGCGGCCGTCCCCCGCGCTGCCAGCCGTTTGACGAGATCGTCGCGACGGCCGATGTCGACATCGCACACGCAAACGTCGGCGCCCGCCTCCACCAGCGCGAGCCCGACCGCGGAGCCGGCGCCTCCCGCGCCCACCACGAGCGCGCGGCGGTCGCGCGGATCGAATCCGGCCGCACGCAGCGCCGCCACCAGCGCGACGCCGTCCGTCATGTCGCCGGCCCAGCGCCCTTCCGCCTCGCGCCGCATCACATTGACGGCGCCGAGC
>WNFA01008195.1_pt1 | contig 12617 bp, 9 predicted proteins | sample 5400481 | NCBI WGS metagenome assembly WNFA01 (sample SAMN13153340, study PRJNA577476) | soil metagenome | isolation source: 120 cm saprolite under Douglas fir tree site 2 hole 1 replicate 2 | place: USA:California | collected 2015-04-18
TCAAGTACCGCGTACATCGCACCAAGGGGAATTTCAATAATCATTTTGGTCTGCCACTCGGGTTGCTGACCCTCGAGCCGGAATACGATCTCGCCGTGGTTGAGATGGGCATGTCCCACCCCGGCGAAATCTCCGCTCTAGCTCGCATCGCCCTGCCAAACCAGGCCGTGGTCACCAACGTTGCCTCGGTGCATCTGGAGAGCTTCGACTCCATCGCCGGGATCGCGCGTGCGAAATATGAACTGATCGAAGCCCTCCCACACGGCGGCACCGCCGTCTTGAATGCCGACGATGAATATGTGTCCCAATTCGGCCGCGATTTCAAGGGCAAGGTGGTCATGTTTGGATTGAAGCCGACGGCATGTATTCCGGCAGATGTGCGGGCCGAAAACATCGAGGTTCTTGGAGCCGAAGGAACGCACTTTGATCTCGTGAGCCACGAAGTGCGACAGCCGGTGCAGAGTCCGTTGCTCGGCAAGCACAATGTGTACAACGTGCTCGCTGCGGCCGCCATTGCGCTTGAGCACGGCGTTACCCCGTCGGAGATCGCCGCAGCTCTGCCGTCCCTCCAGGCCGGCGACAAGCGCGGACAGGTCGTCCAACTGGGCAACATCACGGTGCTCTACGATTGCTACAATTCAAGTCCGAAGGCGCTTATGGCTGCTGTCGACACTTTCGCCGCCATGCCCGCCCGTCGCCGGATTGTAGTCGCAGGTGAAATGCTGGAACTCGGCACGACCGGCGAGCAACTGCATCGCGAGTGCGGGCGTTACATTGCAGGAAATGCGACAGGAGGTCAGGCCGGCAGTAAACTTGATTTCCTGCTCGGTGTGCGGGGCTTGGCGAAGCCGATGGTGGAAGCAGCTGGCGAGGCGGGCATGAAAGCGGAATTCGTCGCGACGCCCGAAGAGGCGGGCGAGTGGCTCGCGCGCGAGACTCGCGAAGGCGATGTCGTATTGTTGAAAGCGTCGCGAGGCGTGAAACTGGAAAAGGCGCTTGAGACGTGGCAACGAAAACTCGGCGTTCCCTCCGCCCCAGGCGCAGGGAAACTGAGAACTGAGAACTGAGAACTGGTGTCGGAGGCGGATTGCTTGGTTTCCCCTGTGTTCCTCTGTGGTAGAGAACTAAAGCCTGAACCACAGGGAACACAGAGGTACACAGGGGAACGCTATTGCGGCGTGAAACTGAAAAACCAAAAGCGGCATTCCCTCCGCCCCTGGCGCTGGGAACTGAGAACTGAGAACCGAGAACTGGTGTCGGAGGCGGATTGCTCTACTGGCTGCTCTACCTGAAGCTCTACCATTATTTTCCGCCATTCCGTATTTTTCGTTACCTGACTTTCCGCACCGCGTTCGCTAGCCTCACCGCTCTTTTTACTGGCCTGATCGTTGGGCCGATCGTGATTTCCCGCTTGCGCGATTTCCAGATCGGGCAATACATCCGCGAAGAGGGACCGCAGGCGCATCAGAAAAAAGCGGGCACTCCGACCATGGGCGGCTTGCTGATCGCCATCGCCATTCTGGTGCCGACACTGCTCTGGGCGGACCTGAGCAATCCGTTCGTCTGGATCGCCGTGTTTTCCACGGTGGCCTTCGCCTCGATCGGTTTTACGGACGACTACCTTAAAGTTGTTCATCGCCGCAATCTCGGCCTTACTGCCCGCGCCAAGCTGGGCTTTCAGGGGGCGGCCAGCATCCTGATTGCGATCGCACTGATCGCTTTGCAGCACCGCGGAGAGTACTCCACCCGGCTCCTGGTCCCATTCTTCAAGCAATTCCACCCGGACCTGGTGATCCAGAGATTGGCGGTTCATCCCCACCTCTGGCCGCTAGCCTTTCTGCCGTTCGTGGCCTTCGTGGTGATTGTGATTGTCGGATCGAGCAATGCCGTGAATCTTACCGACGGTCTTGACGGGCTCGCCATCGGCTGTACGGTGATCGCGGCCGGAGCGCTCGCGGTTCTCACCTACCTCAGCGGGCACGCTACTTTTGCGATCTACCTCGAATTGCAGCGCATGCCGCAGATCGGTGAGCTCACGGTTTTTTGCGGAGCCATGGTCGGTTCGGCCATTGGATTTCTCTGGTACAACGCACATCCCGCGGAAGTGTTCATGGGCGATGTCGGCTCGCTCGCGCTGGGCGGCGCGATCGGCACCGTGGCCGTTATGATCAAACAAGAGCTGTTGCTGCCGTTCATCGGAGGTATTTTCGTCATCGAGGCGCTCTCGGTGATCCTTCAGGTTGGTTCCTATAAGCTGCGGAAAAAACGCATTTTCAAGATGGCGCCGATTCACCATCACTTCGAACTGCTGGGCTGGTCGGAGTCGAAGGTGATTGTGCGCTTTTGGATCGCATCGCTGGTATTCGCGCTGTTTGCGCTGACCACATTGAAATTGAGATAAAGGACTCACCACAGAGACACAGAGTCACAGAGGTAAAACAGAGGCCCCGGTTTTCTCTGTAACTCTGTGACTCTGTGGTGAAATGAACTTGATAGACCTCAACAACAAACGCGTCCTCGTCGTCGGCCTCGGCAAGTCGGGCGTGGCCTCGGCCCTGTTTCTGAAGTCGCGCGGCGCCCGCGTCACGGTGTCGGACTCCAAGCCCGAAGCCGAGCTTCGCGATGAAATCCTGCTCCTGCTGGAGCATGGGATCACGGTCGAAACCGGCGGCCACGGCGACCGCACCTTTCGCGGGCAAGACTTGATCGTGGTCAGCCCGGGCGTGCCGGTCGATGCGCCGCAACTGGCGCAGGCGCGCAACCTGGCAGAGCCGGTCATCGGCGAAATCGAACTCGCGGCGCAATTTCTGTCCGGTCCAATCGTTGCCATTACCGGAGCCAACGGCAAGACCACCACCACCTCATTGGCCGGCGAAATTATTGCCGCTGGAAAGTTCTCCACAGTGGTTGGCGGCAATATCGGCACGCCGGCCATCAGTTTGGTGGATCAGGCCGCGCCGGCGACCTGGACCGTGCTTGAAGTATCAAGCTTTCAGCTGGAAACGATCGTTGAATTTCGTCCTCGGATCGCGGTGATTCTGAACATCACGCCCGACCATCTCGATCGCCACAAAACTTTTGACCATTACGTCAATGCCAAGGCGCGGGTCTTTGAGAATCAAGGTACGGATGACTTCACCGTCCTCAACGCGGATGATTCTACGACCGCTGGATTGGCGGATCGTACACGCGCGCAGTTGTACTGGTTCAGCCGAAAGAAGGAGGTTGAAAAAGGAGCCTTTGCCCGCGGCACGCATATCTATTTCCGGGACGGCCAGAGCGAACGCGAGATCATGCCGCTGGCTGAGGTGCCGCTGAAAGGCGCGCACAACGTGGAAAATGTGCTCGCGGGAGTTTCTATCGGCATGCTCGTTGGCTGCCAGCCTGAACAGATTCGCCAGGCGGTCCGGAACTTCAAAGCCGTCGAGCACCGGCTGGAATTCGTGGCCCGGGTCGCGGGCGTGGATTACTACAACGACTCCAAGGCCACGAACGTGGACGCGACCATCAAGGCACTGGAAGCGTTCCCGGCGGACGATTATCCGCACCTGCACCTGATTCTCGGGGGCAAGGATAAGGGAAGCGACTATACCGTGTTCCGTGAATTGTTGCGCCAGCGGGTGAAGCGCGTGTACACCATAGGGGCCGCGGCCGCCAAGATCGAAACGCAGATTCAGGGTGCTGCCGAAATCGAACATGCGAAAACTCTGGAAAACGCTGTCCGGCGAGCCAGCGAATCCGCTGTGCCTGGCGACGTAGTTCTTCTTGCTCCCGCCTGTGCCAGCTTCGATCAGTTCCAGAGCTACGAACACCGCGGCCGAGTGTTCAAAGAGACGGTGCATTCTTTGGCGATGTCTCGATCGGTGTAGGGGTGATGGAGCGACGGGCGTCTCGCCCGTCAGGCAGTACCGCGGCCGGGCGGGGACGCCCGGCGCTCCACCAGCAAAGCCTGCTTGGAACCAACTCAGTTATCCCCTGCCCAAAATCCATGGCTGAAACTTCTCCGTGTCTCCGTGACTCCGTGGTGAAATGGACTCTCTATGGCCACGCGGGTCAGCGTCGATCGCTGGATGTTTACCGTGACGCCGTGATGGTGGTGGCCACGAAGGTGGATTACAAGCGGCTGCAACATCCGGCGCTGGTTTTCTTGCTTCTCGGATTTACGACGCTCCTGCTCATCTCCGTTTTTTTTCTTGATCGTGCTCACGGAACGCACCGTTGGTTTCACGTGGGTCCGATTTCGTTGCAGCCTTCGGAACTGGCCAAACCCGCGCTCATCCTGTTTCTCGCGTGGTTTCTTGAAAACAAAACCAATGCTATGGACGACTGGCGCAATACTCTGATTCCCGCGGTAGTGCCCACTGTGGCTTTTCTCGGACTGATTGTTTTTCAGCCCGACCTTGGCACAGCCATCGTATGCGCGGGTATTACTGCTTGTGTCCTGTTCGTCGCCGGAATCCGCCTGCGCTACTTCGGATACGCGTTTGCGGCCGCGCTGCTGCCGCTTTATTTTCTGATCTTTCACGTGTCTTACCGGAAAGATCGCATCCTGGCCTTTCTGAATCCTTACGCCGATCCGAAGGGATTTGGCTTCCACATTATTCAGTCGCTGATTGCGGTCTCGACTGGCGGTGTTACCGGACTTGGACTGATGGAAGGGAAGCAGAAATTGTTTTATCTTCCCGAGCCGCATACGGATTTTATTTTTGCCGTCACCGCCGAAGAATTGGGTTTGGCCGGAGCGCTTACTGTCATCATTCTTTTTGCGATTTTTCTCTGGCGCGGGACGCGCGCGGCGCTGCGAACTCAGGATAATTTTGGCCGCTTCCTGGCCGTCGGAATCACGAGCATGATCGTGTTGCAGGCGTTCATCAACATTAGCGTGGTGCTGGGGCTGATGCCTACGAAAGGCATTCCGCTGCCGTTTGTTTCCTACGGAGGATCGTCGCTGTTCGTGACTTTGATGTGTGTTGGCGTGCTACTGAATATCACTAAGCAGGCGGAGTAGACGGAGTGCGGGGTGAAGTCCAAAAAAATCCTAACCACAGGGGGGCACAGGGGAACACAGGGGACAAACCCACAGAGGAGGGCGGAGAACGGAGTCCCCACCGCGCTGCACCCACACCCCTGGAATCACGCGGGCCGGACGCCCTCCTCGACTTCGTTCAGGCTGCCGCTATACTAGCGTTTTGCCGAGTTATTACTCAACGGAGAGGGCATGTCGAGTCTGAAGGAGTTCCAATGCGAGATTTGCGGGATAATCAGTGAGAATCCGATCCATTGGTTTGTGATCGAGTGCGGAGATCAGAAGCTCGCGGTCATCAAGTGGGATTTGACTGCCGCCACCAGCCCTGCCGCCCGGCATTTCTGTGGCGAGGCCCACGCCCAGGTGTATATCAGCCGCTGGTTTGAATCTGTGTGCTGGCCGCGCAAACCAGCATTTAAAATTTCCTAGGCCGCTTGGCTGTGCCTCCTACTAGATTCCTTCTACAACTTGTCGTGCTCAAAAAGGCTGCTGTTAAAATCCGGCAACTGTCGCAAAATCGCCTTTGCAGCAGCAATTCTCAGTTAGTGTAACCCGGTCGTTGGTGTAAACCCTCGATTAACGTCAACAATCGCTGCCACGCAGGTACCCGATCGGCGTTCTCGCCACGCTTCTCACACGCCAAAAGCCGGAAGATTCGTCGACGGCACGCTTCGCTTTGCCCGAATGGTACAAGTCTCATGGCATATCGTCTAGATTGGTCCAGTCGCTGGCGGGTGAGGAGACGGTACATCCGCCACTGGCACTGCAGACATAAAACTGCGTGATAGGGTGAATTTCCCACACGGTGGAGCGCCAGCAACTGGCCAGGGCTGCAGGAAAGTGACAGTCGCCCTTTTTGTCGAAGTGAAAGTTATCAACCATCAATTGACCTACAACCTTGACTTGCTGTCCCTGAAGGGCATCGACCCGGTCGAAGGTCCACTTTGCGTGACGAGTGTAAGGGGTCATTTCGGCGACGACGCTCTGTTTTTCTAATTTGGTGAACGCAGCATCACCCTGTTTCGGATGAGTGGACCGGGCGCTCGCGGCAAGGGCGGGATCGAAGCCGAGGCCGAGGTGATAGTCAAAAGTGTTGGGAGCCGTGAGCTTGCAGTTGGAGGTTTCGCTGTTGGGTGGCAGAGTGGCCGTGCCCTTGCCCGTGTCCTCCGCGAAGTAGAGGTAGGCGATGACGGTGTAGATGTTGCCCTCGCCGAGAGGGGCCAAGCGGTTTGCGAGTTTGGCGTGATTAGAGACTTTTAGTGTTTTCGGGAGTTTGGATTCCAGCCCTGGGAAGTCGGTGGCAGTGAGATCTTTGGTGGAGGCCAGAGTTGGGCCGGGATCCTGGTCTTTAAGAAAGTCCAGATAAGCATCGTAGTTGGGGTGTGCAGCGGCGGAACAACCATCAGGGAATTTGTCATGGCACTGTTGCAGAGTCATGCCGCTTCCCGGACACTTTGCGGGATGCTGGCTGGCGGCCTTGCTGGCCAGGTCGTGGGCGCGGTCCTGAGACGATAGATAAGGTGGAACGACGAGTACAACGCAGGTGAGACAAATGAGCCCGGTGAGTCTGAGCATGGTTCCTCCTGAACAGTGGAGCTGGCATCGGAAAAAGGACGACAGCCTCCACTTGAGATTGTGAGAAATTAGGGAACCCGTGGCCCGAAATTACCTTTTGACCCCAAAACGGCAACCATTATACACGTGTTTTCTCCCCGAGATTATTCTCAACCAAGGTCCATCTGCCCTCAACGGTCTACGACCGGCACCAACCTATACGAAGGAATCGTAAAACCCAAGGTTGTTGTCGCAGTCCACCGCTCAGCCTGGGATGCGTACCGGGCAGACTGGCCAACCGGTGGGCAAGTAGGCGATCACTGCACACAATTCCGACACAAGGCAAATGAACAGCAAGCGCCTAGTTGGCGTAACATCGTCATTACACCAACAACGCTCTAAGCTCCCGCCTCTTTCTCGATCGCCAGTAACTGTTCTTTGCGCTCGATGCCCCAGCGGTAGCCGCCCAATTCGCCATCCTGGCGCACTACGCGGTGGCAGGGGATGGCTACTGCTACCGGGTTGGTGGCGCAGGCGCGGGCTACGGCTCGCGTGGCTTTTGGCATACCGATTTGTTTGGCTATGGCGCTGTAGGAGCGGGTTTCTCCGCGGGGAATTCTTTGCAGAGCTTCCCAAACTCTCCGTTGAAATGCGGTGGCCCTTATGTCTAGCGGAAGAGAGGGACTCGTCTCGCGTCCCTCCATCAAGCGAGTTAGGTTGACTCGCCATTCGGCCATCGCTTGGTCGTCGCGGCGGCGGGTGGCGAAGGGGAACTCGCGCATCAGGCCTTGCTGAAGCTGGTCGTCGTTGTCGGCGAATCTGTCGGCAAATTGGATCGAGCAGATGCCTTTGTCGGTGGCGGCGATCAGCATGCGTCCTAGCGGTGAGGTGGCTATGGTGTAGCGGACTACGGCGGCCACTGCGCCGCGGCGGTACTTCTCCGGGGTCATGCCTAGTTGCGTGGCGGTGCGCTCGTAGAGACGGCTGCTGGAGCCGTATCCGGCGGCGTAGAGCGCGGTGGTTACGGAGTGGCCCGCTTGCAAATTCTGTTTCACCTGTCGCAGGCGGACGGCGTCGATGTAGGCCTTCGGCGACACTCCTAGAACGGCTTTGAAAGTCCGCTGCAAGTGAAATGGACTTAGCCGGAATTCCTTCGCCAGCAGGCTTAGCGTCAAGCGGTCTTCGATGTGCTGCTCTATATAGCGGCACATCGCTCGCACCAGCGCGGATTGCGGGTTTCCATCCACTGCCTTCGGACGGCAGCGCAAGCAGGCGCGATATCCGGCCTGCTCGGCTTGGAGGGCATGATCGAAAAAGCTCACATTCTCGCGGCGCGGGCGCTTGGCGGGACACGACGGACGGCAGAATATTCCGGTGCTGGACACGCCGAAAACGAACGTGCCGTCGAGCGAGCTGTCGCGATCGACGACGGCTTGCCAGCGGCTGGCAGAATCTTGTTGTGGAGTTCGCTTCATCGCTTCTTCTTCTGAAAGTATCGCATTGGTGGCCATGCAGGTAACATAGGACAGTCGCGCTGCGCGGGCTATCCGATTGTTGCGGTCAAACGAATTTCGCTGCGGACCGCGAACTTGGCAGGCCGCAGAAAATAATAACGTGACGCCCATCACTGTCGGAAACCTGCCGGCTCATGTACTATGGCGGGCTGCTTCCCCTGTACCTGTGTGTCCGTGGAAAAAAAATCTTAACCACGGAGGACACAGAGGTACACAGGGGAAAATGAAGAGGACATTCTATGAATAACAATTTGCACCGCGTGCGCAAGACGATGTGGCTGGTTGTCCTAGTATCCCTGACGCTGGCGCAGGCCAGCGCGCAAATTCTCACGGGCGATCAGGTGAAGAAGCTGGCGCCGAGTTCGTATTTCTTTGCTGGGCAGAGTGCAGCCGTGCAGGTGCGGAATACGGGCGGCTTGAAGAACTCCGCTGGCAAGCTGGTTCTGGCGGGGCTGGTGGATACATCGGGGTATTCCACCGCAATTCAGGAGAAATACCAGGGCTTCCTGATCACCGAAACCAAGCTTAGTTTTGATGGAGCTACGCTCGATCCGGGGGAGTATGGATTCGGCTTTAAGGATGGCAAGTTCATCGTGATGAACGTGGCGGCAACGGACTTGTTCTCGATCGCCAGCCAGAACGACGATCAGGTCAAACATCCGGTTCCGCTGAAATTTGAAAAAGACGGTGCCGGGTATCGGCTGTACGCAGGGCGGAAGTATGTGGTGGTGAAGGCGGATTAGAAGCCGGGTTTCAAGGTTTCAGGGTTTCAGAGTAAAATCGGGCGTCTCGACGTGGGGCCGGGCGGGGGCGCCCGACGCTCCAGTGGTATTGCGAAAAGACCGGCTGGCAAACTTCGATGAAACTTGTGACGTTCGAAAACGCCGCGCGCCAGTCCCGCATTGGCGCGCTACTTGGCGATCACCAGATTGCCGATCGGCGCATCGTCGATCTGCACGCGGCTTGCGCGCTCTACCTGCGCGACGTCGAAAGCGAAGCGATCTTCTACCGCATGGCCGATGCTCTGGTCCCGCCGGATATGCGGGCGCTGTTCCGCGGGGGAGATACGAGCCTTGAGGCGGCGCGCAAGGCCCTCGATTATGTTGCCCACCTCGGAGCGGGAGGCGACGCCGTCACTGGTGTCTTCGGCCCTCGCGGCGAGACGGTGATTTACTCGGGGAGCGACGTACAGCTCAAGGCGCCCATCATCCCGAAGAAGTTCTTTCATACGGCGGGCAACTTTCGCGAGCACCACGAAGAGGCTACGAAAGCTGGCTTTTCGCATCCGGTCATGCCGTGGATTGTTTTTTTTCAGAACACCGACGCGATCATCGGACCGGACGAGCCCGTGATCTATCCCGAGCACCTGACCCAGGAACTGGATTACGAACTGGAACTGGCGGTCGTTCTGAAGAAAGCCGGCAAGCACTTTACGCCGGAGGAAGCGTCCAGCTACATCGGCGGCTACGTAATCTTCAACGACATCACGGCGCGCGACATTCAGCGCCGCGAAATGAAATCGGGCGTGTTCAGCTTCTGCAAAGGGATCGACACTTTCTGCCCGTTGGGGCCGTGGATCGTAACCGCCGACGAGATTCCCGACGCGCACAGCCTGGCGATGGAACTGCGCGTGAATGGCGAGCCGCGGCAGCGCTCGCATTCGAGCAAAATGTCGGTCAAGATTCCGGAGATCCTCTCGCACTACTCGCCGATGGGATACAGCGCGGGCGATGTGGTCTCGACGGGGACGGTGTCGGGCGTGGCGGCGTTTTCGGGAGATCCGAAGGCGTGGTATCTGAAGCCGGGCGATGTGATGGAATGCGAGATCGAAAAGATCGGCGTGCTGCGGAATCCGGTGATCTCGTGGGAAAAAGCGTATGGCCAGAAGCCGGCGGTGCTGGCGACGCAAGAGACGGCGAAGTAGGTCTTTTTTCGCCACGGAGGCGTGGAGACACCGAGGAAGGCCATTTATTTTGTTCTGGCTCCTCTTCAGGCACTGACGCTCCCGGTGAGGCGGCGTTCTGATAAGCTCTTGCTTTCCTCCGTGTCTCCGTGCCTCAGTGGTGAGATAACGACCTGAATGCTTGATCTCCGTCAATATGCCAGCCTGGGTGCCGCGCTCAAGGATGCGCTGGAGCGCTGGCCGAACGAAACCTGCCTGATTGAAGCCGATCGCGATCGCGAAAAAGTGCGGCTTACTTACTCTGACTTCAGGGAAATGGCGCGTCCGCTTTGCCGGGCGCTTGAGGACGCGGATTTCAAGGCGGGCGACCGGGCGGCGATTATCATGACGAATCAATCGAAGTGGCTGATTTCGGCCTATTCGATTTTCTTCTCCGGCGGTGTGCTGGTTCCGCTGGATTACAAATTGACCGCGGCGGAGCATCTGCAACTGCTGGCGCATTCGAAGGCGCGATTTCTGGTGGTCGAATACTACTTGTGGCGGGCGATCACGCAGGCGCCGGAGTTCCCAAAACTCGCGGTTGAGATTGTGCTGGTGACGGAAGCGCCGGCGGGCGCGGACTTGCGCGGCGCTTACCGCTGGGAGGAATTTCGGAGGAAGGGCGAGCCGCAGTTGGTGGCGCGCCAGCGCGAGGACACGGCGTGCATCGTCTATTCGTCGGGTACGGGCGGGCGTCCGAAGGGATGCGTGCTGACACATGACAGTTACCTGGAGCAGTGCGCCTCGCTGACGGCGTGGTATCCCTTTTGGCCGGGGGTGCGCTATTTGAGCATTCTGCCCACGAATCACGCGATTGATTTCATGGTGGGATTTATCGGGCCGTTTGTGTGTGGAGCTTGCGTGGTCCATTTGCGGACGCTGCGTCCGGAATTTGTGCGCGATGCGTTTGTGCGTTATCACATCACCTATGTGAGCCTGGTGCCCATGGTGCTGAAGAATCTGGAACGCGGGTTGCGCGCGAAGTTTGATGAACTGAAGCCGGGCAAGCGTTGGATGCTGGACCGGTTGATCGGGCTGAACAAAATGCTGACGCGAAGACGTCCGCATGTGGAGATGAGCCGGCGTCTGCTGCCGCAAGTGCACAAAGCGTTTGGCGGAGAGCTGCGGGCGTTGATTGTTGGCGGAGCATTTACGGATCCTTCGACGATGCAGTTCTTCTACGATCTGGGAATCCCGGTGACGTGCGGATACGGGCTGACGGAAGCTTGCACGGCAGTGACGCTCAACGATCTGAAACCATTTCGCGCCGATACGGTGGGGAAGCCGCTGCCCGGAACCGAGGTGCGCGTGTTGAATCCAGATGGCGATGGGATCGGGGAAGTGGCGGTGCGGAGCCGCGCGGTCATGTCGCATTATCTGGACGATATGGAACTGACGGCGCAGACGATCGTCGAAGGCTGGCTGCTGACGGGCGATCAGGGGCGTTTTGACGTCGATGGGCACGGACACCTGCAGCTTTTCGGGCGCAAGAAAAATATGATCGTCACCGAGGGCGGTAAGAATATTTATCCCGAGGACATCGAGGCTGTGTTTGATGGTCTGCCAATGAAGGAATACTGCGTGTTTGCGGCGAATTATTTGTGGCCGCAGAAAACGCTCGGGAACGAGATGCTGGTGCTGGTGGTGAGGGTGGAGCAGGGCCAGCAGTTTGACGATCGCTTGCGCGACGAGATGGTGACGCGGAACCGGCGCCTGGCGGACTTCAAGCGCGTGGGAGGGTATCTGGTGTGGGAGAAGGATTTTCCGCGGACGGCGTCGCTGAAAATCAAGCGTGGAGAATTGGCCGCGGAGATTGGAGCGGGGGCGACGCGGGCGGGAGTGGTGGAGATTTAGCTGTCAGCTGTCAGTCGTACGGAAGAAATCGCTTCGAGCTTCGAGCTTCGAGCTACGAGCTGCGAGCTGCGAGCTGCGAACAGAGAACCAAACGCTAAACGTGAACGAAACTTTTCTTGCCATTGTCAATCCGGCGGCGGGTGGGGGGCGGTGCCGCGAGCGCGTGGGAGCGGCGCTTGACCGGCTGCAGGCCGCCGGCATCGTGCTGGAGACTGCGGAGACTGGCGCGGCGGGGCACGCCACGCAGCTTGCACGCGAGGCTTATGGGCGCGGCTATCGGAAGTTTCTGGCGGTGGGCGGGGATGGGACTGCCTATGAGATAGTCAACGGGCTGTTTCCAGTTTTGACTGCGGAAGATCAGGCTCCTACGCTGGGATTCCTTCCGCTGGGTACGGGCAATTCGTTTCTGCGGGATTTCGTTGAGGGCTCCTCTGGCCAGGACGGTTTGGAGCATGCGATGCAGGCGCTAGAGGCGCGACGCTCGCGGCCTTGCGATGTTTTGCGACTCACGCACAAAGACGGTGCGATTTACTTCACGAATCTGCTGAGTGTGGGTTTTACGGCGGACGTAGCGGCGCTGCGGCATCGGCGATTTCAGGGTTTGGGGCAGTTCGGGTATCTGCTGTCTATTTTTCTTTGTCTGGCGCGGCTCGATCGGCGTCCGTTTCCGGTGCGATTCGACGATCGGCAAGAGTTTGACTCGCGGCGCTGCTTGTTTCTGACGTTT
>WNFA01006082.1_pt1 | contig 12614 bp, 11 predicted proteins | sample 5400481 | NCBI WGS metagenome assembly WNFA01 (sample SAMN13153340, study PRJNA577476) | soil metagenome | isolation source: 120 cm saprolite under Douglas fir tree site 2 hole 1 replicate 2 | place: USA:California | collected 2015-04-18
TCGATCTGGTTCAGCCATACACGGCGCAAGTCACGGGTCCGGACGGCAAGACCGCGACACAAACCGTGGCACAGCAGGTAATTGCGCAAGGGCCGGTGGCTTCGCAGGAAGTGATCAAGGAATTCGGCACCAACGGCGGCGGATTCTTCAACGCCAATAGCGCCCATCCCTTTGAAAACCCCACTCCATTCTCGAACTTTTTAGAGATGGTGCTGATTTTCGCAATTCCGTCCGGACTGACCTACACGCTGGGCCGGATGACGGGTTCGCAACGCCACGGCTGGGCGGTTTGGGCGGCCATGGCCGTGTTGTTTTTCGCCGGTGTGACGACCGCCTATTGGGCAGAGGCCAAAGGCAATCGGCTTTTGGTCGGCACCGACCAGCGGGCTAGCGCGCTGCACTCGGGCGGAAATATGGAGGGCAAAGAAGTGCGGTTTGGAATTGTGAACTCCGCTCTGTTCGCCACGGTGACCACCGATGCCAGCTGCGGAGCCGTGAACGGTATGCACGATTCCTTTACTCCCCTCGGCGGAATGGTTCCTTTGATCAACATCATGCTGGGCGAAGTTGTATTTGGCGGAGTCGGTGCAGGACTCTATGGCATTTTCGTTTTCGTTGTGCTCGCCGTTTTCATTGCGGGGCTGATGGTGGGGCGAACTCCGGAATACCTAGGCAAGAAGATTGAATCGTATGACGTCAAGATGGCCATGCTCGCGGTTCTGATCTTGACGTTCACGATTCTGGTCTTTTCTGCGGTTGCCGTGGTCAAGCCGTATGGAACCTCAAGCATCACGAACCCTGGCCCACACGGGTTGTCCCAAATCTTGTACGCCTACACTTCTTCGGCCGGCAACAACGGTTCGGCCTTCGCAGGTTTGAATGCGAACACCTTGTGGTACAACACGACAACGGCTGTCGCTCAACTGCTTGGCCGCTTCTTCATGATCATTCCGGTGCTTGCCATTGCAGGAAGCCTGGCCAAAAAGAAGACTGTCCCGGAGTCCGCCGGCACGTTCCCAGTAACAGGTGGGTTGTTTGCCGGTTTGCTGGTTTCGACGATTTTGATCGTAGGCGCTCTCACATTTTTTCCGGCTCTGAGTCTGGGGCCGATTCTTGAACACCTGCTGATGAACGCAGGAAAGGCTTTCTGAGGTGTCTATGGACCCAGTAGCTCAAATCAGGAAAAAGTCGCTCACCGAAAGCGCCATTGTTTCGCGGGCCGCGCTGGATTCATTTCGAAAACTGGACCCGCGCACGATGGTCAAGAACCCGGTGATGTTCGTCGTGGAGGTGGGCGCGGTTTTGACGACCATCCAGCTCGCGTGGAACGCCTCTCACCACGCCGGCCAGTTCGGATTTGGACTACAAATCACCCTCTGGCTGTGGTTCACGGTTCTGTTTGCCAACTTCGCAGAAGCCATGGCCGAAGGCCGGGGCAAGGCACAAGCCGACACGCTCCGCAAGGCGCGCGCGGAAACCCAAGCCCATCGCTTGCGGAGTGACGGCAGTACAGAATGCGTGGCCAGTTCGAAACTGCGCTCCGGAGATATCGTTGTCGTCGCCGCAGGGGATTTCATCCCCGGAGACGGCGAGGTTATCGAGGGCGTGGCGTCGGTCGACGAGTCGGCAATCACAGGCGAGTCCGCGCCGGTCATCCGCGAATCTGGCGGAGACCGTTCCGCGGTTACGGGTGGAACACGTGTTTTGTCCGACGAAATCAAGGTGCGCATTACGTCGAATCCCGGAGAGACATTTCTCGACCGCATGATCAAGCTCGTCGAAGGAGCTTGCCGGCAGAAGACCCCGAACGAGATTGCCTTAAACATACTCTTAGCGGGTCTTACCATTATCTTTTTGCTGGCGGTCGTCACCCTGCAGCAATTCGCGATCTACTCCGGCGCCCCGCAGAGCATCTTCGTGTTGGTTTCACTCCTAGTGTGTCTGATACCGACGACGATTGGGGGATTGCTCTCCGCGATCGGCATTGCGGGCATGGACCGGCTCATTCAGAGAAACGTAATCGCGATGTCCGGTCGCGCCGTCGAAGCGTCGGGTGACGTGGACGTACTGCTGCTCGACAAAACAGGAACGATCACACTTGGAAACCGCGCTGCGACCCACTTCTATCCTGCCTCCCGCATCGAGGAGAACTATTTGGCCGATGCCGCACAGCTTTCTTCGCTGGCGGATGAGACTCCGGAAGGCCGTTCAATTGTCGTTCTGGCAAAAGAGCGCTACAACATGCGCGGCCGCGACCTTTCTTCGCACGACACCAAGTTCATTCCGTTTTCGGCGCAGACCCGTATGTCCGGCGTGGATATCGACGGGCGGGAAATCCGCAAGGGCGCTCCCGATGCAATTGGAAGGTTCATTAGTCCATCTGGCAACGCGATACCGAATGAGTTGAAGCTTCGTATCCAGGAAATCTCGAATTGTGGGGGAACACCGCTTCTGGTTGCGGAGAACCGTCGTGTGTTGGGCGCAATCGCTCTTACGGACATCGTCAAAGGCGGCATGAAGGAGAGATTCGATCACCTGCGCGCCATGGGCATTCGCACGATGATGATCACCGGCGACAATCCTCTGACTGCAGCGGCCATCGCCCGCCAAGCTGGCGTCGATGATTTTCTCGCCGAGGCGAAACCTGAAGACAAGATGGCGCTCATCAAGCGTGAACAAGCCAAAGGAAAACTTGTCGCCATGACCGGCGACGGAACCAATGACGCGCCCGCTCTAGCTCAAGCCGATGTCGGTGTGGCCATGAACACGGGCACGCAAGCTGCGAAAGAAGCCGGCAACATGGTCGATCTCGATTCCAATCCGACGAAACTCATCGAAATCGTGGAGATCGGTAAACAACTTCTCATCACTCGCGGTGCCTTGACGACCTTCTCGGTCGCTAACGATGTGGCCAAATACTTCGCCATAATCCCCGCAATGTTTGCTGGAGCCTTTCCCGTGCTCGGCGTCCTGAATGTGATGCATCTCCGCACGCCGGAATCGGCGATTCTCTCTGCGGTAATATTCAACGCTCTGATCATCATCGCTCTGATTCCACTTGCTCTCCGTGGCGTGCGGTATCGTCCATTAGGCGCGGCGGCTTTGCTGCAGCGCAACCTGTTGATCTACGGCCTCGGTGGAATCATTGCGCCGTTTATCGGAATCAAGTTCATCGACGTATTGCTGACGTATCTTCGGATTGTTTGAGGAACCTATGAAAAAGAATTTTCTGATTGCTCTGTGGTTCACGCTGGTTACGACGGTGATATTCGGAGTCCTGTATCCGCTCGCCATTACGGGTCTGGCCCAGGTGCTGTTTCCTGACCGCGCCAACGGACAGTTGATCGAAAGAAACCGCAAGGTCGTGGGCTCGAGAATCATCGGGCAGGCGTTCTCTGCCCCTGGCTATTTTCACTCCCGGCCGTCTTTGGCGGGAACTGGATATGATCCAACCTCCAGCGGCGGCTCCAACCTTGGTCCGACCAATAAGACATTGCTTGATCGTGTCACGGCCGATGTGCAAAAAGCACAGATGGAGAATCCCTCTACAACGGTTCCAATTGACTTAGTTACCGCCTCCGCTTCTGGCCTCGATCCTGACTTCTCTCCCGCCTCCGCTGAATTTCAAATTCCACGCATCGCCCGCGAGCGCCACATGGCCGAGTCTGGCGTACGCGCCCTGGTTGCCCGTTACACCCAGCCTCGGCAATTCCGCATTTTGGGGGAACCGCGCGTCAATGTCCTTCAACTCAACCTCGCTCTTGATTCCTCCAACCCTTTGTATTAGTCGCGCCGAGTAGCAAGAACACTCGAAGTGAAGCAGCTAAAAAGGGCCAATCTTTCGGGTGATCGTAACCCGCAGGCTCTGTTGTTACCTCCGCGCCGGAGCTTTCGCCGCTGGGCTTCGCGGCATCTGAAAGCGGTAACCCACCCACGGTTCCGTCAGGATGTATTTCGGGTGCGTCGGATCGCTCTCAATCTTCTTCCGAAGCTGGTTGATCACCACGCGCAGATTCTCGGTCTCTTCTCCATAATCCGGCCCCCAGACGGCCTGCAGCAATCTTCGGTGGGTGAGCGGTTTTCCCTGATTCGCGATCAGCAGTTTCAGCACTTCGAATTCTTTCGGGGTCAGATGCACGTCCTCACCGCGCGCCATGACGGTGCGACTCTCAAAATCGATGGTCAAATCCTTCGTTTCGAACGGTACCAAAGCTTCGCCCGTTCCGTGCCGCCGCAGCGCAGCACGAACTCGTGCCAATAACTCTTCGATACCAAACGGTTTCACTACGTAATCGTCGGCGCCCGCGTCCAGCGCGGCCACTTTGTCGCGCTCCGCGTTACGAACCGTGAGCATGATGATCGGCGCATTCGACCCTCGCCGGATTTCGCGGCACGCTTCGAGACCTCCCATGCCCGGCATGTTTACATCGAGCAAAACCAAGTCGGGTTTGTCCTTGCGCACCAGCTCAATTCCTTCTTCCCCCGTTTTTGCATCAATGATCACGTACCCGCGGCTCGAAAGCGTCGCGCGCAAAACGCGCCGAATCTGCGGCTCGTCATCGACCACGAGGATGGTCGCTGCGTTCACCGCCGCGCCTCGGTCCGGGCCGCCGGGAGCGTAAACGAAAACACCGAACCATGGCCCAGCTGACTCGTCACCGCAATCGTGCCGCCGTGCGCCGACACAATCGCCTTGGCGATTGGCAACCCCATTCCGGTTCCCCGCACGAGATATCGCTGGTCTTTCCCGCGATAGAATTTGTCGAAGATCATTTCCTGCTCGAAGCTGTCGATGCCCGGGCCGCGATCCGCCACGCTCGTGGCCACAAACTCGCCATTTGCCTCCGCCGAAATCGTGATCGGCTGCTCCTTCGGCGAATACAAATTGGCGTTGTCGATCAGCTTCATCAGAACGTCCACGATTCGCTCGAAATCCGCCCGGACTGCTGGCAATTCCGCGGCGCGTACATCGATGACCCGAGTTGCGAGCGCGCTTTTCATCCTTGTCACAGCGGTTTGAATGACCTCTCCAATCGGCACGGCAGCAACGGACAGCTCGACCTCTCCGGCCTCCAGGCGCGCCATCTCTGCCGCTTCTTCCACCAAATGATTCAGCCGGTCGCATTCCTCATTGATGATGGTTAGCAGTTCCGTGCTCTGCGCGCGATCCGTTCCCTGGCTTTCGAGCAAGCTGGTCACCGCCGCCTTCATCGACGTTAGCGGCGTCCGGAAATCGTGAGTAATCGAATCCAGCAGCGCCGATTTCAATCGTTCGCCCTGTCGTTCCGCTTCCGTTTGTCCCAACTGCTCGATGGCTCGCGCGCGCTCGATCGCGATCGCCACAAGACTGCTCACCGCGTCTAGCGTTTGCCGGGACATCAATGCTCCGGAAATTCCCAGGCTGCCAATGGCACGCGCACCCAGTCGCACTGGAACAAAGTGCAACGCGGCGCCGGATTCGATCGTCGCTTCATCGCGCAGAAACGCCATCTTCGTCTTTTCCTCGTCTACCAGCGCCGCGCCGTGGCCCGAACGGTAGAATTTGTCCTTCTGCGGAAGAAACAACTCCGCTGCGCCTGCCTCGAAGCTGTCCACGATGTAATTGGGAATCGCGTTCATCAGCTGGATGACGTTTCCCTCGCTGAGCAGTGTCTGGCTAAACTGATAGAGCCGCTCGATCTCATGCCGCCGCCTGTTTGCTTCGTCGGCCTCTTTGCGGATGCGCGCCGAAAGCTGGCTGCCAACAAGGGAGGTCACCAAGAACGCTGCGAGGGCCGCCCAGTTCTGCGGGTCGGCGATGGTGAATGTCCCCACTGGAGGCAGAAAGAAATAATTGAACGCCAGCATCGCAGTCACTGACATGGAGGCGGAGACAGCCATGCCCCACACTGCGGAAACTGCTAGAATCGCGAGGAGAAATGAGAGTGCGACGGTTGTCTGATTGGCCGCCAGAACATGGCGATAGAAGAAGGTGATGCCCGCGATGATGGCGAGCGCACAAACAAGGCCGAACGTTTTGCCGGCAAACACTCTTTGCATCGCATCATTCTAGCGCAGGCCACAGTTTTAGTGGGGTAGACAGCCCTTTGCCGAAAAAACCCGAAGATTGGCTGGAGATCGCCTCCCCTCCGCAGAAGGCCAGGGGAATTTTCAAATTGTTCCTCGGTTACGCGCCGGGAGTCGGCAAGACCTACAGCATGCTTAGCGAGGCGCTTCGCCGGCACAGCCGCGGCGAAGACGTCGTGATCGGGGTCGTCGAAACACATGGGCGCAAAGCGATCGAAGAGCTTCTCTGCGAGCTGGAAACCGTTCCAAGAAGGAAAATCGAGTACAAAGGCACGATTTTCGAGGAAATGGATGTTGACGCGATTTTGGCTCGGCGGCCCGACGTGATCCTCGTCGACGAGCTCGCACATACCAATATTCCGGGAAGCAAACACCGAAAGCGGTACGAAGATGTGCAGGAACTCCTCGCGGCAAAAATCGACGTCATCTCGACGCTGAATATTCAACATATCGAAAGCATCGCGCCGGTGGTGCGATCGATTACCGGAATCATCGTGCGCGAGACCGTACCGGATTGGGTTCCCCTCACCGCCGCCGAAACGGTGATGGTGGACCTAACTCCGGAAGCGCTGCAAAACCGGATGAAGCGCGGTGATGTGTATAGCGCGGAAAAGGTCGAGCGTTCGTTGAAGAATTTCTTTCGCCGTGGAAATCTGATCGCGCTTCGCGAGCTCGCGTTGCGGCAGGTCGCCGAGCAAGTCGACCGCAGTCTCGAGTCCTACATGGAGGCCCAGGACATCCGGAAAAACTGGGGCGTGCGGGAGCGCATGGCAGTATGCATCTCCTCCAATCCAACCGGACAGTACCTCATCGCGCGCGCGGCGCGTATGGCCCGCCGCATGGACGCGGAGCTCTACGTGGTTCACGTGGATCGCGAATTCGGTCCCAAGGAATCTAATCCAAACGCACTGGCGGCGAATCTGCGATTTGCAGAAAGTCTCGGTGCGCAAGTCGTGCGGTTAAAAGGAAAAAGCGTGGCGGATACGGTGGCGGATTTCGTGCGCTCGAAGCATATCACGCAAGTGATTTTTGGACGCGCGCCGGTTCGCGACTGGCGGAAATACTTGTATCTTTCGGCCGTGCATCGTTTTTTGCGCGAATCGCCTGCCGTCGATGTGCACATCGTAACGCAGGAAACGGAAGATTGAAGCAAGTTGTCGCCCGTAACGTGGCCACTGGTAATACTTAGGGGCCGACGCAGATTGCACGGTAGCGTACCTGTTTCCGCGCCCTCAACGAAGACGCGCCGTGCGCCGACGTGCTTCAGCGCCTCTCCGCCGCACGCGGAGCCATCAACAGTCTCATGGCAGAGCTCATGGAAGACCACATTCGCAATCACATGAATCGGAAAACCAAGTCCTCTGAAGAAGCCACCGAGGCCCTCGTTGAGATTGTTCGCACTTATCTGAAATGATCGGGCCGCCATGCTCATAATAGGCGCAGAGGGAAACCGTACCGATAGCGACCCTCGGTGAACGGAGTGGGGGGAGGAGAGGCCAAAGCCTCATATAGCCAGAACATTCCAGCAGCGAAGCCGCAGTCAAGGGCGACCACAGAGAGCCGCGCCAGCGGGCATGACCCTTGACGGCGGCGATAGCGAAGGGAAATTTCGTGGTTGGTGGTCAATCGTTCAGAGTTGGATCACGGAGAGGCCGGGGATTCTCTGGAAATCGCGGAGGTTTAGTGTCGCGACTTCATAACCGAGATGCAAGGCTGTCGCGCCGATCAGCAGGTCCTCGAACGCGAACTGGACGCCTATCGCTTCCTGTTGGCCCTCGATGCGCACGGCTAGTCGCGCGATGGCGAGCGTGACCGGATGCACCGGCACGTCGCTCGATGAATTCCAGTCGCCGTTGCTGTTGCACTTGGGTTTTGGTGCGATAGGCTCCATGCACCAACTCGGCGATGGTGACGACCGACACGCCGATTTCGATCTCGCCCTGAACCGCCTTCACTTGTTCTAGGATTTCCCGAACGGTATGGCTTCTGCGTTCGGCAGTGATAATGACGCTTGAGTCGAGGACTATTCCCACGCTGGCGGGTTCCACGGCTTGCGGTGGCTGAGAATTTCTTCTACGTCATCTGCGAAGTCTGGATCAAGGACCGGGGCCTTGCCGGTTTCTTCTTCGTGCGTTTTGGCTAATGCGATGCACTCGGAGATGCTGCGCCGCACCGGCTCGGCGGCATGAAGGACCGCCACGGGCCGCGCGCCATTCTCGATGATGACCTTCGCGCCCGCACGCACGCGTGCCATCAGCGCAGCAAAGTCGCTCGCCGCTTCCGCCTCGGAGATGTGGATCACATCCTTAGCCATGAGGTGATTATACACCGCGACATCCTATTCTTTGGGTGCACTTTCGCTGGAGCGATGGATTTTGAGAGAGAGTGCCCACGAGGAGCTGCCGCTGGCCACGCCACAGTCTGCTCCAAGAAACTGTGGGAAGTTAAGACTAGCTTGGGTTTCGCTGAAGTGCTTTTAGCTTATCGGCGGCCTGCGAGACCGTGTAACCTTCTTTGCGGGCATCCTCAATCAGATAGACTGCTGCCTTGGCAAGCGCAATGCGGTTATTCTCGGGCATCAGACTGACCATGACGCGAACCGTTTCCACATCTTCTACAAGTAGCGAAGCTAGTAGCCCGTCTGAATAAATGGGTGTGTCCTTCCTGTTCGATTGTGCAACAAAATGGTTTGTGAACGTCTTTTGGTAGCCGTCTGACTTCGCAAGAGCCGCTTCGAGTTGAGCCTTATGTTGCTCAGGGCAGCTTTCGCGCATCGAAGAGACTATTGCGTCGTACACAGTACGCAGTCCTTGCTCTTGAGTTCTCCCGCGGTGGGGCATCGTGCTGCTGGAAGAAATAAAGACAGTCGAGGTGGAGCGCTGGCTACGAGCAGCGGAAGTGGCGGATGGGACCAAAGCCAAGCTCAAATGTGTGATGTCGGCTTTGTTTTCACACGCCGTTCGCTGGGAGTTTTGCGGTCACAATCCGATCTCGTCGGGGATTCCGGTCGGAAGTGGAGGAAAGAGAGGTCCAAGCACTGGCGTGCGCGTCAGTGCGAAACGTCAAGAAGCGCCCCTGTTCTTGTCACCAGAACAAGTGAAACTTGGTCTGACGAAATTAGAATTTCGAGACAAGTTGCTCGTGCTTCTGGATGGAGCGTTGGGCACACGTCGAGGCGAACTCGGCGCCCTGCGCTGGTCGGACTGCAACTTCGACAGCATGAGCTTCAGCGTTCAACACTCGTACTATTGGCGCAGAGGCGGGCATCTGAAGGCGACAAAAACGGAAGCGTCGGCCAAGGTGTTGCCGATGCATCTGGCGCTGAAAGATGCGTTGCTGGAATGGAAGTCGCAGAACCAATACAACGGACCTGGGGATTTCGTTTTCCCGTCCCGTCGCCACAAAGGGAAGAAGCCGCTGGACCTTGCCGCCGTTCTCAAAAAGAAGGTCCAACCCGCGTTTGCGAAGGTTGGCATCATCGGTGTGGGCTGGCACACGTTTCGGCACACGGTTGGGACGATGCTGGCAGAGATGGGAGAACATCAACTCACGATCCGCGACTACTTGCGTTACAGCAATCTCTATGTAACGAACAAGTATCTTCAAGCAACACCGGAGCGGAAGCGCCTGGCGCAAGGAAAATTAGTAGATGCGATCTTGCCGGGTGGTTTGCTGCCGGTGAACAAATCAACTCACATTTAGTAGTTGATGCTGGAGCGCGCGTTCTAGGATTTGTTCGAGGGAATGTGCGGCGGGCGGAGTGCTTCGACTCCTTATTGGACCCAAACGGACCCAGGTTTTTTTCTGGGTCCGCTGTAAATGCTTGAAAAAATGGCGGGGACGACGAGACTCGAACTCGCGACCTCTGCCGTGACAGAGCACCTTGATTTGGAATTTCAAGGACTTAAGGGGACTGGCAGGAACAGAAAACCGCAATGAGTCATCGAAGGGAACTCTTATTGTTCCCGGATTGTTCCCGCGACCGAAACCGAAGCGTCGGAAATTCCGAAGCAAACCGCGGACGGATTGGCACCGACGTTAAAGCGGACCGCGGCTCGACCCCGTGAGGTAATTTCAATGAGCATCGGCGACCACGGACATGTAGATCGAGAATGGCGCGATCGATGGGATGAAGCCGTCTCTTCGATCTGTCGAGGAATTTCAGGCGAGATGGTGGTGATTGGAGAAGAGACCCAAATTAAGGGCCTCGGATGGGAACTTCCCCGAGGGCTGTGGGCAAGTTCTCTTGTTCTGATTTCGAAAGCAAGAGGCATGCACTGGTGGATGCGGCGCCCCTATTCGAGCGAGTCATCAATTGTTACGTTTCTGAGTATGCTAAGCCTTCTGTAAACGAAAAGCCCCTCTCTCTTCTTCTACGGCAATAATATGAGGGTGCGTGTCAAAGTAAAGAATGATAAAACGAGGCAATAGTGCGAGTGAGCGAAAAAGAGCCCTCGGCTTCGACGCGGTATTCTGCAATCATTCTAATTCTGGATCGCCAGAGGACTTTGACTGCGAATGAGGCGTTGTCTTCCTGCAGGGAAAGAGATCTTGTGAGGTGCGAGATGAAGTGCTCAAAAGCATGGTGGCAGAGCATCCGCATGCTGGTCGCGGCGATCTCATTGGCTGGACTGACCTTCGCTCTGGGCCCCGCGGGTTGGGCGCAAGAGCAGAAACCGGAAGTGCCCTCGCCAGCGATTCGCGTTTCAGTACGCCTTGTCCTTGCCGACGCAGTGGTGACGGACAAGGATGGAAAGGTAGTAACAGGCCTCGGCCCGCAGAATTTCACGGTGCTCGAGGACGGTAAGCCGCAGAAAGTGACGATGGTTTCGTTTGAGCAACCCGCGGAACTGGCGCGTGTGTTGCGCGGCCAGCGTGCCATCATGCCGCCGAATGTGACGACCAATCGTCCGGCGTACCGCATGCCGTCCGGCGCGCCGGTGATCGTGCTGCTGGATGCGTTGAACACGCCGGTGCAGGACCAATCCCGGGCGCGGCTGGAAATGTTGAAGTATCTCGATAAGCAATTGCAACCCGGCCAGCAGATCGCCGTCTACACCCTGGCACGATCGTTGAAAATGCTGCAGGACTTCACGGATGATCCGGCACTGCTCAAAGCCGCGGTTCAGAGTTTCAATCCTTCGGTCTCGATGGAGCTCCAAATCGCGGACGTCAACCAGAGGCTTCCGCGGTTGTCTGGGGCGTTGCCAGACTCTGGCGTACGGAGTCCCGGAAGGGACCCAGGGCTGTTTATTCAAAGGATGCAGGAGTTCTACGAAGAGCAAACAAACGTTGTTACCGATGCACGCGTAGGAATGACGCTGACAGCATTCCGCGGGATTGCGCAAGCGGTGGCCGGCCTTCCCGGGAGGAAGAGCCTGGTATGGGTATCCGGGGCATTCCCTATGGCCACTTATTCGCGAGTCATCCAATACAGTGCAAATCCTAATAACGACCCGAACCGCGTTCGCATTGAGAACCTGTACGAGGATAAATTGCGGGAAACCGATTCGATACTGACGGACGCGCAGGTGGCGGTTTATGCGGTGGATGCCCGTGGCTTGATGGGCCAATTGCTCGGCGGTGCGGAAGACCAGGGTGTCAGCAAAGCCGGGACGCTCGTTGGAGGCGCCGAGTATGCGCAGAGCCTCCAGCTTGCCAGCGGGGCACTCCAAGAGACGCAGGCCACGATGAAACAAGTGGCGGGAGACACGGGAGGCAAGTTCTTCATCAATCAGAACGAGTTGGACCATTCGGTGGCGCTCAGCGTCCAGGACGGCGCCTCGTACTATTTGCTCGGCGCGAGGCATGGCTACTATGCAGCCGGCTCGGGCGATGACGCGAAGGCCACCAAACAGCGGGATGCGGAAGTCGGCATGGCGATGCAGTACGGATCGCCGGGAGCGACCGGCGTGACGTTTGACGCGCGCGTCACGCCACCGACTCCGGCTGCCAAGATGAAGGTGGGGATTGACTTTATTGTGGATCCCAGCACGATCAGTGCGCAGGATGACGCTGGCGGCAAGAAGCTTGCCCTGGAGTTTCATGCGGCTGCGTATGGATCCAATCGGAAACTCGCTGGGCAAAAGGACGTGGCGATAAAACCTACGCTTAAGCCCGCCGACTTCACTCGCATACAGCAACAAGGACTGCCATATCACGTCGATGTGGAATTGCCACCCGGGCGCTACACGCTGCGCCTCGGTGTCGTGGACCAACACAACGGAGTCATCGGTACAGCCGACATGCCCCTGGCGCTCGAAGGTCCCAAGTAGCCGGCTCCCACGAACGCTGAGATTTCCTTTTCCATGAGGAAGGAACTCGTTAACCATAACACCCCCCTCTCCCCTGTTTTTTGTAAGTGTTGCAGCTAAAAGACTTAGAGATCGTGTAAATCCTTTGTTTGCAACACCTGCGAAGAGATCCATAAGTGTTGCAGCTAAAGGACTTATGGGGGCGTTCTGCTGGCGAGAGAGTAACCGAATGGGGTGGGAAGATCTTGAGGGAGTTAGAATGACCGCGCGGCGGGAGGCCATAAAAGGCGAGGC
>WNFA01003770.1_pt1 | contig 12609 bp, 10 predicted proteins | sample 5400481 | NCBI WGS metagenome assembly WNFA01 (sample SAMN13153340, study PRJNA577476) | soil metagenome | isolation source: 120 cm saprolite under Douglas fir tree site 2 hole 1 replicate 2 | place: USA:California | collected 2015-04-18
GACGACGGCAAGCATCAAGGACGCGGAATCCCGCGGCAAAACGGTGGTCTCGCACGACCTCACGTTCGGGCCCGAGGGCGCTGGGGTCTACGCGAACGACGCGGCCGCGCTCGGGGTGGCGATGGCGCTGGGCGAGGTCCCGGAGTCGTCGCTGTCGGATGCCGTAGTGCGCCGCGACTGGAACCTGTACTCGGAGGTGGCCATGACCTCCTCAGGGGGCGAGAAGCGCCATGGCGAGGTGGTGGTTTTCGGCAACTCGAGCACGTCGCGGAGCCGGCTGCGGATCGGACATGCGGTCACCCGCGACTTCATCGACGCCGAGGGCGTTAGGAACGCTCTTCGCGCCGCCGGCCTGAAGTTCAGCGCCTTGCCGTCTGAAACCGATCTCTCCCGACTGGTGCATGTTTTCGCCAAGTCGGTGATCCCGGGGAGCGACCAGATCCGTGGCCAGAGGATCACGCTGCTGGACGACGCGGACGCGTATCAGATTGGGAAGGCCCTGGGCGGGATGCTCGTGGCCTCAGTAACGGGCCGCACCACGAACTACGTAAGTGGCGGGGAGCGGAACTCCCATCAGGGGCCGCCGGGGGGAAACATCGTCGCAGCCGTCGTCAGGGCCGAAGGCTAGACCTATCGATCAGGCCGGCGGGCTATGGACGTACCAGGAAGCCCGTACGGGGCCCTAAAGCGTCCACCACTTGTGCCACATGTGGTTGTTGGTGCCTCGGACGAAGACATCGATCCGATTAGGTCCCCACGAGACAGCTCCAGGCTCGTCGTCGAAGATGCCGCCGAGGCGGTGCCACCCGCTCCACGTGCCGGCGTGGTGATGCACAACCGACACGTCGATCCACTTGTACCAGAGCGAGTTGTCGCCGCCTTTGGCGAACGAATCTAGGCGGTTCGCCCCTCGGGAGGCGGCGCCCGGACCCGCCGTCAACGTGCCGCCCAGATCCTCCCAGCCGTTCCAACTGCTTCCGTTCCACCACTTATGCCACATGTGGTTGTTCATGCCCCGGGCGAAGCAATCGATGCGGTTGGGACCCCATGAGACAGCGGTGGGCCGACCGTCGATGACGCCGCCGAGGTCCTCCCAGCCGTTCCAAGCGCTTCCGTCCCACCACTTGTGCCACATGTGGCCGTCCATCCCGCGCGCGAAGCAGTCGAGCCGATTAGGTCCCCACGATGCGACCGACGGACTCGACAGGACGATGCCGCCCAGGTCCTCCCACCCGTGCCAAGCGCCGCCACTCCACCACTTGTGCCACATGTGGTTGTTCATGCCCCGGACGAAGCAATCGATCCGATTGGGTCCCCACGAGACCGCCGCGGGGGTGCCATCGATGACACCGCCGAGGTTCTCCCAGCCGCTCCACACAGTGCCGTTCCACCACTTGTGCCACATGTGATTGTTCTGGCCCTTGACGAAGCAATCGAGCCGGTTGGCCGCCCATGAGGCCGCGCCGATGCCGGACGTGAGTACACCTCCAAGGTCCTCCCAGCCGCTCCAGTGGCAGCGGAGCCAATCGTCGTAGATCTCGTCGATGTAGCCGTGCCAGCAGAAAAAGATGGGCGCCGCCGGAGCGATGGTGATGTCTCCCATCGTGCCGCTGATGGTCACGTGGACCATGCCGTGCCAAGGATCGGTGTCGACGTCCCACAAGGTGTCGGCATCGCCAATCGCACAGAGCGCGGGCGGCACCAGTCCAGCGGGCTTGCCGAGGCTGGGGTTCAGGTTGACGAGCGGCGGGCGCGGTGTGCCGTTGTCTTGAGCCTTCACGACGTTGAATTCGGGAGGAATCGGGTTGGCCGGATTCCATGACGGCAGGGGGACGAACTCGCTGCCGCCACTCAGGGTCAACCAGTTCTCCATGTCCCCGATGAAATTCCGGTGGGTGATGAAGGCGTGTTCACTCATGTGGTGAACGATTGCGTTTGGATTGTTTGGATTGTGAGCCCACACGACCGCGTCGTTGATGTACGTGAGCATCAAGTTCCTAAGGGTCGTGCGCGATCCGGCCGGTAGGCTGTTGAGATCGGGCCTATGTCCCACGGCCTTGTGCCTATTCCTCCGGCATCTTCGTAACTCGGCCCGGTTTTCCTTCGGACATGCGTCCGCGGGCCGGATCGCTAACTACGCGTGTCACAGCCGCACCCGTCGGCGATGTGCGTGGGGCGCCGCTCATGTCAGGTCGGTCGGCTTCTAACTCGGGCGGTGCGACCGGTCCCGGCTTGAATCTTTTTGCGACCTCCTGGAAGCTGGCCATGCCCTTCGGCCGCGGAGCTTTCTTTCTGACGGGCTTGTCGCGTTTCTTGTCAGTCATCGGTCATCCGATCGATCAGAAGAGCAGGCTCTAGCCTTGGAGCGCGTTCCGTGAACAGTCCTCGATTTGAATCCAAAGCTCGGGCATCTTGGCCCTCTCCTACGGCTAACGCTTTGTCCCCCGCGCGCACTCTCCTCGCACTTAACAGCTTTGTCAAGTGGCAAATCTGAACCCATTCTGGGCTTTACAAATTTCCCTCACACCTCTACCCCAAAAGCGACTTAACGCGGTGAGCCAACGAGCTATGCTCCACTCATGCTCGTCACCAAGCACGGAGGCAGGCGGCGGGGCATCGCCATCAGAGATGGATCGGTAGCCCAAGCGCGCGCAGAAGCCGGCCTGACCCTCGCTGCGGTTGCCGACGGCAAGCTAAGCCGCACGGCGATTCATCTCATCGAAAAAGGTCTCACGCGGCCCTCGTTGGAGACTCTGAAGCAGATCGCCAGCCAGACCCGGAAACCGATGAGCTTTTTCCTGCAGACCTCCGAAGAGGCCTCTCAAATCACTGAACGGACGCGGCTACAGAGGGCGGCGCGCTATGTCGCAGAAGCACTGGCCGCCGGCGAGGCGGCTCGTGAGGCGAGCGTTCAAGCCAGGCTCGGCACACTGTTGGGCCAACTGGAAGAGATGTGCGGGAACACTCGCAGCGCTGACCGTCGGTTCGAGACGGCGATCGAAATCTTGAAGGATCTGGGCAACCTGGAAAAGCTGAGGGATGCGCACATGGTGTACGCCGGACTGCTTGACGCCCGTGGGGATATCGCACCGGCTGCACGGCATTGGAAACTGGCGGCTAACATCGGTAGGCTTGCTGCCCTGGGTTTCGAAGTGAGCGCGTCCCGGGACCTAAACGAGAAGTCACGGGCGGACGCTGCAGGCGCTCGAGGAGCATAGTCGGTCGGGAATTCGGCGGAGACTTAGCAGCCCACATCGCCCCCAATAGCTTGGTCCGGCAGCGCACCTGGAGGCTGCGTGGACCCGGTAACGAGTCGGTGACGCTATGGCACGTATGGTGGCACGTGCGATGTCCAGCTTTGAGCACGCGAGGTTAGCCAGAGACCGGTCGCCTTCGGTGTTCGGGCACTCACAGTCAGGTCGAGTCGGGGCTCCGGATTCACCCAGTCGGATGCTCCATCAATCCAACTCGTCGATAAGTCGCGCCGCCATGAATTACGAGCACCTTCACGCGTTCGACTCGACTTCCATGAGTGCGTCGGTGCAGCGCGTTTTGGAGACGCGCGGCAGAACGCTAGATCCGACGGCAAAGCGGGTGATGGAGCGTTCGTTCGATCGTGACTTCAGCAACGTCCGGATCCACGATGACGCCGACGCGAAGCGTTCGGCAACCGACGTCCAAGCCACCGCATATGCGCTTACAAATCACATCGTGATGGGTGGTGCCTCAAGTGATCGGAGTCCTTCCAGCTATTCATTGCTTGCACACGAATTGGCTCATGTCGTACAGCAGGAGACGCACCATTCGCTTCCAGACAACGCCGAGCGACTATCGATCGCGCCGCCCGATGGGATATACGAGCGGGAGGCCCACCGCATCGCCGCTGCCCCCTTTGGGCCGCGCGGCAGAGTTCACGAACGGTCCCCGACCCCCTTTTTGGGTCGAACAAATGCGCCTCAAACACAGGCTGTCTTGAGAACTGGCAACGTCCGCGGGTCAGGGCTACAATTCTTTCCGCTTCAGCTCACAAGGACTCGGATCGGCCCAGTGGCTGGTGAGGGCGGACTGGTCCGCGATGCTGGCCCCAGACTTTCGGTGATCGTTGGACAGTCCATGACCTTGCGAAGGATCGCGGAACTGCTCCTTCCTTTGTGGAACACAGCTGAGCCGTTCACACCGGCGGGAGCAGCCTCTCCCCTTACAATGCCGATTGTCTCGCGCGACGATTTGGCGCGAGGCCTGCTGGCGTACAACCAGTACTATCTGGCGGTCCGCTCCCAGCCCTCAGTGGCGATGGCAGGCTTCAGCGCCGGGCTCCGTTTGCCCCTGCCGCTGGAGCTCGATGCCACCGGCGAAGGGGTTGTCAACTCCAGCTCAATCCTAGCCAAGGCGGCATCGTTCGATCCCGCGTGGGAGCCACTCCTTGATCAGCCTGCGACAGCGGTGACTGCGCCGACACCGGCCGACCTTCGCCAGCAGATCTCGGACTTTCAGCTCGCCCATCCCGATGTCTATGGGCGTGGCATGGCCTTAAGCACAATGGCGATCACTAACGCGGCGCAAGCGGCGCCCGTGGTCAGGGAAGTCTTCAGCCAAGCCTCCACGACACGCTTCGAGCTGGCGCTGGCATTCATGGACGAGCTCGTCACGCATCAGGTTGCCCTGATGGCCTCAGAGCGATCAGGAGCGGACATTCTGGCGGTCATCCGAGCAGCGCTCGCGGCGGCTCCGCCCACTCTGACGCCAGAGCAACAGGCCAGCCTCAGTCAGGCCAATCGCCTGCTGGGCCAGGTTGCAGCCGTCGTGCCGCGTGAGACTCCGTTCCTGCAGCCAACAGGGACAAGTCCAAACGGCGTGCGGATGATCGCCGACTTCGAAGGTTTCTGCGCCAACCTTTATGACGATGGAATGCCTGGCTGCGGGCGCGGAGTTGGAAACAGCACGATCGGTTTCGGACACCTGATCCATCTAGGTCCCACCGATGGCCGCGCCTCCGAAGCGCCCTTCAGGGGCGGGATTACGCGACAACAGGGCGAGCAACTCCTGGCCGGCGAACTCGCCCAATCTGCCAACCGCGTGCGGACGATTGTTACCATGCAGCTGTCCCAGCAGCAGTTCGACGCTTTGGTGAGCTTCGACTACAACACGGGTCAGCTCAGAGCGCTGCTACATGACTTGAACGCAGGCAATTTCAACAATATCCCGGCGCACATGAACCAGTTCGTGCATGGTCATATGGGTGCAGCCCACCCAGTTATGCCAGGTCTCGTAGCCCGCCGTACAGCAGAGGGGAACCTCTTCTCAACGGGCCAGTACCCACCCTAAGTGTGTACACCGTGATGGCGGGCGCCGCTCGAGTGCACGTTCTCGACGAATCAGATGGACGATTCAGGGATTTTGTGCCAGCTTGGAAGCGGAGATGAAGAATAGAACGCCTCTCGATATGCGCGGCTCGGATGATAGCGATCTTGGGACGAAACGAGAGATGTCATGAGCGCACCAAAACTCACGACTAAGATCGAGCCTGCGGAGGCGTCATCGGTCGTTTACGGAGCTCTTGCTGCCAAGACGTCAAACGATCCGTCACAGGGGCAGCTCTCGCTGGTACTCACGATCACGAACAACGAGTCGTCGCCGGTCCATTTGACTCAGGTGACGGTTTCGTTCCTTGGCCCGCCGAGCGTTAGCCCTTCATCGATCCCTGCCGATCTGACAATTCCATCGATGCAGACGGAGCAGTGGTATTTCGCTCCAGCAAATAACATCATCTTGCCGGTCGCGGCACCAGGAACGGTCCAGCTAACTCTGACGTGCGATGGCTTCAGCGACCCTGCGGAGTTGGACGCGCCGCTGACACAGTACGTGAGTCCAGCGGACGGGGGCGGTTATGCCTTCCCAGCCAGGACGGGTGATCTCAAGAAAGCCGAGTTCTGGACCGGCCGCAGCGCCGTACACGGTGCCGCCGGAGGCGGAATGCAGTTGTTTGCCTACGACCTGGTGGTCCGAGCCTTCGATGCCGCGACCAACGGATGGCCGACGGCGAGGCCGGGAGCCGACAACACCAAGAATGCGAGTTACCACATTTGGGGCAAGCCGATTTACGCGATGGCCGGCGGCGTGGTGAAGCAATTCAGGGATGGCATCGCGGCCAATATCCCTCCGGGACTACCAATGCCGACGCCGAATCCAGTCGAAGGCAATCACTTCTACATTCAGCATGGCGACGACCTGGCGCTCTATGCCCATTTTCAAGCGGGCACTCTGAATCCAGCGCTAACTTCAGGGCCTAATCCAGATGGCACTGGTGCAGTGGTCACCAATGGGCAGCTTCTCGGCCTTGCGGGGAACTCCGGAAACTCGTCCGAACCGCACTTACACATCCACGTCGATCGAGCCACGATTCCCTGGGGCGGACCGCCGCGTCCGCTACCCTTCAATGGTATCTATGTCTTGGATCTTGCAGTCGTTGATCCGAATACTTGGCCACCCAACAGCGATACGCCGTGGAGCGCCGTGTCCGCACAGGGATTGCCCGGCGTGGTTTCGGCGATCTGGCCCGGATCGCTTCGCCTCGGCAAGAAGATCTTCCGGAACTGGTTCTATGTGTTGGCCTGGGCGTGGATCATCATCATCGGCGGGCTCATGATCACGCCTGGTGGCGTTGACTGCATCAAATGCGGTCCGACACTGACAAAAGCGTTGGGGATCATTTCGATCGCGGTTGGAGTTTTGGGCCTCGCCTCTTACACGATCGCCGGCCGCATGTCCGCAAAACAACGGACAGCGCAACCGCAAGTCGATGTGAAAGGCGACATGCAGGGCTGATTCATCCGGGAAACAGCCAAGTCGCTTCTGGGCCGACAAACTCGTCCCGCGCCATCGCAGCGGGCAGGCCGCGGCGTAGATCGCTCTCGTGGGATTTGACGATTCGGTGCTTGTCCAGAGCAGGATAGTCGTCTCCTATCGATAACAATCTTCCGAAACCGCAGCGACCCCAACGTCTTCTGGAACGGTGAGAGCCTCATCGTCGGGGATGGCGACGGTGTGCTTATGGGGCGCCCTTGGGCGTGCCTCGACGTGCTAGCGCACGAGATCTGCCACATGTTTACTGAAAGCCTCGCGTTCAGCGGGCAGAGCGGCGCGATCTCCGAATCCGTATGCGATGTGCTCGGGCTCCTCGTCTTCCTGTCGCCCATGGAGATGTGCCCGCGTCCATCCAAGATCGGACGCTCGACCCAAGATCGGACGCTCGACTCGGACGTCCGATGACATCGGTGGCCTTGAGCCGGCTATTCGCACCACCCGCTTGTTGGACCCGGCTGAGCCGCGCTGCCCTGCCACAGAAGCTGAAATGTCGTGTCGATGAGCTTGTAGCACGAGAACCGGGATATGTCGGCAAACACGAAGCTCGATTCGAGCTGAGGGAACGCTACCGTGCCGTGCGCCGTGCTCGTGATCACGTCCAGGCTCGGGGCAGCTCGATAGACAAGCTCCGTTGCCGAATAGACGGCGACGACGAAATCGACGGACTGTTGAGGCGGAAGTACGGGCGCGGGACATGGCTGCCCGGTGTTGAAGTCGCGCATCGCAGGTGTCCCAAAGAACTCGGCACCTGCGGGTCCATCCTGCAGCCCAACAGCGACCCCGTATACCGAACACGGCAATCCACCATGACCGATCGCCGGCGGGCAGTCGTGAGTGGCTTTGATCACCGAGCAGACCTCGACCATCCGGTACGTATCGTTGTTGGGCACGGCCGACTGGGTCAGGCGCAGGCCGGCGCGCGCGATTTGGACGGTGCCGCTTCCGGTGTTCGTGACTTCGATCACGAAAACACAGCTCGGTCCCGTGAACGCGCCGCCGAAGTCGGTGTAAGCCGTGGGAGCAACACCGGTTGCAACGCCCGGCTTTACGACGAGCAGCGAAGGGTCGAGCTGCGAGCCGTCGCCGCTCGTCGCGGCTTTCGCTCCCGCCATGCGGGCGATCTCGTCGCCTGTGTATTGGAGCTTGTCCTGCACGAGCACGACGTTGTCGATGTGCAGGAGCGTGTTGGGGCAATGCGCTTTGCCGGGGAGACCGTAGTAGATCGATCCGAATGCCACGTTGAGGCTGACCACGATCTGGGGGCTCGGGCTTGGACTCGCGATCGGCGTCGGGCTGGGGCTTGGGCTCGCAGTCTGGCCGCCGGCTGCCTTGATCGGTGAAGGCGATGCCGGAGATCGTTGCGCCTGGTCCTGACCCCAGCTGCATGCAGCGCTCGCGATCGCTGCGATTCCATAGACCGCAAGCAGACGCACCAGGCCTCTGGATTGCACGGTCACACCGGCTGAAGCTTGCCGGCCTTGAGCTCGTACTCGGTCCACTGCAGCCGGCTCGCGAAGACGACCTCGACAGTCTGGGGATCTTCGAAGGTACGTGGATTGCCCTCGTTCAGATATCGATATGTGATCTGAAGCCGATAGCTGACGTCGGCCGGCTCTCCGGACCAGACCCTGACGGTGACAGTGTCCGTCTCGCCGGGATTGAGGCGCACGTGGCTAAAGGGCACAGCGCCGGCGTAGAGCGCGGGAATGGTCTCTCCCGATCTTTCACCCTCGTATCGGGCCACGAACGGATTCTGTTCGTAGTCGGCGGCGGCGCCCTGCAGCCACGCGTTGACATGGCCGAGAGAGGCATCGCGGGTCACGACCAGGGCGATGGACTCGATCGACAGCTCACCCATGTCGGAACGCAGGTTCTGCACGTGCACCGCGATCCTGTAGGGCAGGTTCGCGGGCGCCCTCGACCCGGTTGGAGACTGGACCAGCACCGCACCGATCACACCTGACCCACGCGTGTCTGGCAGGTGGGCGAGCGAAAAGTCGGCGGGATTGCCTTGGATGAGAATCGTGTCGCTCTGGACAGCGAAGATGTCGACTCCGACGTACCCGTCGGTCGGCCACGGATACGCCGCAAGCCCGGCGGCACAGACCTGGTTCGGGCACCACGACGGGTGAATCGCCAGGAGCATCAGCAGGGTCACCAGGAGGAGGGTGCTCATGCTCGCGAGCGTGATCGAACCGAGGGCGACCGTCGGCTTCTGGAGTAAACCGACAGCGGCAAGTTGGGTCTGCCGAACGGCTGCCGGCTGGCGCCAGACGATGAAGGCGACGGCCGCCGTCCCAACAATGCCGCATGCAATCACAACGAGCGTCGCCAACGGATATGCGTGGACGAAATCGGATACGAGCTTTTCCGACGGGATATGGGAGGTGATCGCGTTGTTGAGGGCAGAGCCGACTGTCCCGAGGATGACGCCCTCGACGAGAAGCTGGACCCAGAGCCAGTGTTTCGCGATGGAGATAAGGCCCGGGACGCCGGGCGGCCTTGGCGTACCTGGGACAGGTTGCGGTTGAGCATCCGCGGACTGACCTGGTGCGGCGACGCCAGGACCGCGCTCCATCCCGAAAAGTAAGCCCTCTAGGTAGCCTGCCTGGGTTAACCCGGCATAGGGTTGGACTTGAGCCTGTCAATAACTCCCTCGAGGACTCTTGTGGCCGCGGATCGAATCTGACTGCTTGCCGCGTGATCTTCCAACTGCGAAGAAGCGCGATAAATCAGAATTGCCGCAAGAAGTTCGTGAAACAGCGGGTCCGGTGGAGGATCGCCACCATGGATCGCCAACCACAGAGCAATCGGATCTATCTGAAAACGGGCTTCTTTACTGATCATCCCCTTCTCTCCCTCCTCGGTGGGACGCCAATGGCTCGACGGGCGCCAATGGGTAGATTGCGGGTAAATCTGTCCGAGCTTCCCTGCCCACTCGCCCCAGTGAGGCCACTTTGCGCCCAACCCGCACTCCTGTCAAGTGAGAGTTAATTCTTATGACTTGACAGCGGGGTAAGCGATTGCTATACATGCGGCGTCCACGTCTTCCGACTTTAGCCCGATGGCTGCCAAACGGGGTGTGGGCAAGGGGGCACCGGATTGGCTACTGTAACGCCGCTAGCGCTACCTGCCTTAGGTGGCGCGATCGGCTCTGACTATCGGATCGCGAGCAACCGGCTGATCTTCGTCGAGTTTGCCGGCAACGTTTCCCAGGTCGACATGAGCGTGGTCGCCTATTCAGTCCTGGGCAGTGGCTACACACAGCCGGAGGATGTTGTAGTCAGCTCCGACGAGACCACGGCCTATGTAACTGAGCGCAGTGGCAACTTCCTTCAAGTCGACCTGACGAACGCAAATCGAGCCGCTGCAGCTGTGCTCACAGGCGGCTTGAATGCGCCGCACCAGATCGCACTCGACGAAGACCATGGCCATGCCTATGTCGTTGAATTCTCTGACCCCGGCCGACTGCTGAGAATCGATTTGACGACTGGAACTCCGACCACATTGGTGCCAGACCTACATTTTGCGATTGGGCTCGTGGTCAGCGCGAACGGCCGGTATGCCTACGTAACCGAGCAGCTCGCGGGTGGCAACGGACGGCTCAGCCAGATCGATCTCATGACGAACCTCCGAACAGTTCTGTTCACCAGTCCCACCGCTCCGCTTTTCTTCATGAGCTGGGCCGATCCCGGTCGGAGCAGTATTCTCGTGACAGAGCGTGACCCGGCGGACGATGTATGGGTCATCGACTTGACCAACAGTCCGCCCACTGCTCGAACGCTGGCGACAGGGGTGCCGTCCCGTCCATCGAGCGTGAACGCAACCTCCCCCGACATCCTGCTCCTGTGCAGTGATAGCCAGATCAGCCAGATCGATCTCGTTGGCGGTGTCTTCAGTATTGGGGGTCCCATCATTCTCGGCGTCGGACTGGTGCCAGTTAGCAGGATCGAACAGTCGGCAGTCTCGCCAAAGCTCGGCTACGCCGACACCACGGTTGATCTCAACTACTTCTTTCAGGTATTGGACACGCCTTTCGGCGGCACTCTCGCACTGATGTTCAACCATGAGAGGGCCTGGACGACGCTAGGCGCCCGCTACTACAAGATATTCGTAGACGGCGTCCTCGCGGTACAGCCGTGGAGCGATTACCTGTGGAACACCGTCACCAACAGCTTCGACCTTCAAACCTTGAATCCGGCCTACGGCGGCTTCTTCCGGGTCAGGGCGCCAGGCCAGATCTGGTTCAACCACTGGCTGGGCTACCTCCTTGATACGACGGCACTGACGGGCGGACTGCACACGGTGCGCGTTCGCGTGTATGCCCACCACACGAACGCTTCAGAGATCAACATCTTGGCCGATCCGTATCACAGCATTCAGTTGATGGTTGACAACCGCGGGCCGCATACCTCAATCGATGAGATCGACCACGATGGCAACCCAGTGGCGACGTGCGCCATCATCGATTCGGGAACTTACTTCTTCGATTTCCGGATAACGGCCCGTGACCTTGACGGGAACCTCAAGAGCTGGAGCTTGTCTGCCGAGTGGGGTGACAACAAATCCGCGCTGATCGCCTCAGCCAACTACCCGTCCGTCGATCCGCCACCGACTTGGTTCGGGCCGTCCGGCGCTCCAGTTGGACCGTGGGACTGCCAGATTCCAGCCGATCCTACGTCGTGGCGCTGTGCACACACTTTTCGGCTCGGCGCGTGGGACCGCACTATCAACGGATACGGATACCTCTATTACAACGAGTACAACAAGTCGATAACGATCTTGCTGCCGCCGCCCTGAGGCCTGAGACTGTCAGCGCATCGACGCCTCTTATCGAGTGCACCATCATTGGCTACGCGACAGTTCGTAGAGTTTGAGCGGTGACAGCGGCATCTCGGTGATGGGCACGCCGAGGGCTTCCTCGATCGCCGCAGCGAGCACCGCGCCGACCGGGATCACCCCCGCCTCGCCCGCGCCTTTGATGCCAAGCGGGTTGAGGGGCGACGGGGTCTCGATGTGGTCGATCTCGATCGGCGGGATCTCGGTCGCGTACGGCATGAGGAACTCCATGAAGGACGCGTTTCGCATCTGCCCGTCCGTGTCATAAGCGAGGCGCTCATAGAACGCGCCACCGATGCCCTGCGCGACGCCGCCTTCGATCTGGCCCTCGACCACCATCGGGTTGATCAACCGGCCGCAGTCGTGGACGACGACGTACCTGAGGATTTCCAGGCGGAAGGTCTTGGGATCGACGCGCACGTATGCCGCGTGGCAGCCCGCAGCCCACGTCGACCCGGTCGGGCTGTAGTAGCCCGTGGCTTCGAGGCCTGGCTGCTCGCCGTCCGCCAGCGGCGGCCCTGGCCTCGGCTTGGGCGTGAACTGCGTCGCTGCTTCCGTGCCGCCCCCGAACGCATAGCGCATGGGGTTGGCGAGCACGGCGACCGCGGCCAGCGGGATGCCGCGCTCGGGCGAGCCCTTGACGCGCACCCGGCCGTCCACGAGCTCCAGGTCTGCGGGGTTCGCCTCCAGTTGATCGGCTGCGATGCGCTTCGCCTTCTCGGCCACCATGCCCGCGGCCACCGCCATCGCGTTGCCCGCCATGACCGCTCCCCTCGACGCGAACGTGCCCACTCCCCACTGGAACTTGCGCGTGTCGCCGCTGGTGACCTCGACGTCGGCCACGTCCACGCCCAGCTGGTCGGCGACGATCTGCGCCCAGACCGTGGCGTGGGCCTGGCCCTGGTT
>WNFA01019379.1_pt1 | contig 12605 bp, 9 predicted proteins | sample 5400481 | NCBI WGS metagenome assembly WNFA01 (sample SAMN13153340, study PRJNA577476) | soil metagenome | isolation source: 120 cm saprolite under Douglas fir tree site 2 hole 1 replicate 2 | place: USA:California | collected 2015-04-18
TCCGGTCACGCCCGACTACGTCATCGGCCCCGGCGACGAGATCCAGATCCGTGCCTGGGGCCAGATCGACGTCGATTACAACGCGGCCGTGGACCGGGACGGCACGATCAGCGTGCCCAAGGTGGGCGTGATCAACGTCGCGGGGATCAAGGCGAGCGATCTGCCCGCCTATCTCAAGACCGTTTTCGGCCGCACGTTCCGCAATTTCCAGTTGACCGCGACGCTCGGCAAGCTGCGCTCGATCCAGGTCTTCGTCGTCGGGCAGGCGAGGCGCCCCGGCACCTACACGGTGAGCTCGCTCTCGACGCTCGTGACCGCGGTGTTCGCGGCCGGCGGGCCTTCGAGCAAGGGCTCCATGCGCAACATCCAGTTGAAGCGCGGCAACCAGGTCGTCGCCGAGTTCGACTTGTACGATCTGCTGCTCTCCGGCGACAAATCCCGGGACGCGAAGCTGCTGCCGGGCGACGTGATCTACATCCCGCCGGTGGGGCCGCTCGTCGCGGTCACCGGCAGCGTCAATGTCCCCGCGGTGTACGAGTTGAGGCAGAGCACGGTGCTCTTCGATCTCATCCGCTGGGCGGGAGGCCTTGCCACCACCGCGGCCGGGCAGAAAGCCACCGTCGAGCGCATCGAGGACCACAAGGCGCGCAAGGTCGAGGAATTCCCGCTCGACATGGGCGGGCTCTCGCGCTCGATCCGCGACGGCGATCTGGTGACCGTGTATTCGCTCGTGCCGCGCTTCGACAACGCCGTGGCGCTGCGCGGAGGCGTCGCGCAGCCGGGCCGCTTCCCCTGGCGCGAAGGCATGCGCGTGCGCGACCTCATCCCGGACCGGGAAGCGCTGCTCTCGCGCGACTATTGGATCAAGCGCAACCAGGCGGTGGGCCTGGACAGCAACGTGACGAACATCCTCAATCAGCAGGCCGCGACCGGCACGCGGCTCACCGTCGAGGATCTCAATCAGCGGCGCAAGCGCGAGGGAGAGCTCGACGCTACCATAGGGGACACGATTCGCCGGATACAAACGGAGTCCGAGGCAGCCAGGTTTCTGGATCCGAACCAGACTTCCAGCGCCGTGCAGATCACCCGGCTTCAGGATGCAAACAAGGGCACCCTCGAGGCCGCAAAATCCGACGCGCAGCGGCTGATCAACCAGATCAAGCCGTCGCAACGGGAAGTCAACTGGGACTACGCGGTGATCGAGCGCCTCAACCGCAACGATCTCACCACTTCGTTGATACCCTTCAATCTCGGCAAGGCGGTGATCGACGGCGATCCCGAGCAAAACTTGCCGCTCCAGCCCGGCGACATCGTCACGGTCTTCTCGAAGGAAGACATCAAGGTGCCGATTTCGAAGCAGACCCAGTACATCCGCCTGGAGGGCGAATTCAACGGCTCCGGCGTGCACCAGATCATGCCCGGGGAAACTCTGCGGCAACTCGTTGCGCGGGTGGGCGGCCTCGCGCCCAACGCGTACCTCTTCGGCGCGCAGTTCAGTCGGGAATCCACCCGGATCCAGCAGGAAAAAACCCTCGAAGAAGCGCTCAACCGCCTGGAGCGCGACATCCAGCGATTCAATACGCTCCGCGCGCAAAACGTGACCTCCCCCGAGGACGCCTCCTCGCTCAAGCAGCAGGCCGAGAACCAGCAAGCTCTTCTCACACGCCTGCGCCAGATCCGGCCGACGGGCCGCATCGTGCTCGAGCTGCCCGAGCTCGCGCAATCCAAGGACCTTCCCGACCTGCCGCTCGAGGACGGCGACCGCTTCATCGTGCCGCCGCCGCCCTCGATGGTGAGCGTTTTCGGCTCGGTGTACAGCGAGAGCTCGTTTGTCTACAAGCCGGACAAGCGGATGGGGGATTACCTCACGCAGGCAGGCGGCCCGACCAGAGGCGCCGACGAAGGCAGCATCTACGTCCTGCGCGCCGACGGCTCGGTGAAGAGCAAGCGGCAGGAAGGATTCTTCACCGCGTCGCTCGAGCGCAGCCGCCTCATGCCTGGCGACAGCATCGTCGTGCCGGAAGAACTCGACCGCACCACGGTCACCCGGGCGCTCAAGGACATCTCGCAGATCTTCTACCAGTTCGGTCTGGGCGCCGCGGCGATACAGGTTATACGGAACCGATAGTTCGGGGCAGCTCCGAGGTCCTCGATTTCAGCGGGCGCATGAGAGACTCATGAAATCCGGAATGAACTATGCCTGAGCAAGTTCATTCCGGAAATCCTGAGGACTCTCCGACGGCTCAAAGTGCACCCACCGAGGACGAAATCAGTTTACTCGATTTGCTGATCGTTCTCGCCAAGCACAAGCGGATTGTGCTTGGCGTTCCCCTTGTCGTGGCGATTGCGGCTGCGATCGTCAGTTTGCTCCTACCCAACATCTATACTGGGACGGCCCGGATCCTGCCGCCACAACAGAGCGCCTCGGCGGCCTCCGCCTTGCTCAACCAGCTCGGAGGTGTGTTAGGAGGTTTCGCGGGTGCCGCCGGCGGAACACTCGGAATCAGGAATCCCAACGATCTCTACGTCGGCATGCTCAAGAGCCGCACCGTGGCTGACAACTTGATTGCCCGCTTTGATCTGACCAAGATCTACGAGCAGGAATTGCAGAGCGGCACGCGCAATATATTGCAGAACAATACGACGATTACCGCTGGCAGAGACGGCATCATTACGATCGATGTCGACGACAAGGACCCGAAGCGCGCAGCAGACCTGGCTAACGCCTACGTTGACGAGCTGATGAAGCTCACCAGAGTTCTGGCGGTGACCGAAGCGTCTCAACGCCGGTTATTTTTCGAGCGTCAGCTACTCCAGGTGAAAGACAATTTGACCGCAGCAGAAATTGCGGCAAGGCAAGGTCTGCAGAAGGGCGGCCTCGCTCAGGTGGATGCCCAGGGACGCAGCATGATCGAGGTCACGGCCCGCTTGCGCGCCCAGATCTCGGCCAAAGAGGTTCAAATCGGCTCCATGCGTACTTTCGCCGCCGAAGGCAATCCGGAGTTGCAGAGGACCCAGCAGGAACTCGAAGCCCTCAGACGCGAACTCGGTCGCGTCGAAGGTTCCTCCCCGATTGCCGCCGTCGGAAAAGGAGAGGCATCGGGCGGCAGCGGCCTGGACAACCTCAGCCGTTTGCGCGACGTGAAGTACTACGAATTTCTCTACGAATTGCTCGCAAAGCAATACGAGCTCGCCAAGATAGACGAGGCCAAGGACGCCACGATAATCCAGGTGATGGACCCGGCAATCGAGCCCGATCGTAAATCCAAGCCAAGGCGGTCACTGTTCGTAATACTTTTCACATTCGTGGCTGTGTTTGCATCTGTGCTCTGGATTTTAATCCGCGAAGCAATAGTCACGGCAAAGACGGACCCTCGACAAGCCTCTCGACTCGAAACTCTGCGCAATTACTTACGCTACAGGCCGAAGGAAAAAGCAAAACTCTAAAGGACTAGCCCCGAGGCGCCGATAGGGCGGTCGGAGAGGTATCTCGCGCGTGCCGAAGATGCGGTCTCTTACACTCCCCATGATACCTATTTGAAATCATGATGGGGCCTACTGCATGGACGCTGCTAGGAAAAATTGTTACAGCGTTGTCCGCTGTTGTTCCTGGTTCAAAGCACTGTACTGGTACTTTCCGTAGTAGTTCAGTTTGGCGTTGGACAGGCGATCGTACGACACGTTGCACAAGCTAACAAGACAATCTCAGAGAGAAACAGCGCGATTGTGGCGGCTATCGTGCTGCCTTCTGGTATTGCAGTGATTTTGTCTAGCCTAGCGATTGCACTTGAATCAAGTAAATTATTAGTGCAGTGGAAAGAGTTGGGAATCGCACCCTGGATGGTCTGCGTATGGACATCCGCTCAAGCTATCTCTTTTGTTTCCTCCGAAATTTTCCGTGGGTTGAGCGATTTTCGTTACGCGAGCTTGTTTGGCGGAGCGATAGCCGGCATGGTGAGTGTTATCCTTCTTTCACTATTCCCTGAATTTTCAGATACTTTTTCTTTGCGCCAAGCAATAGGAATTATCTGTTTGGCGTACATCACGTCTACCGTGTATGCGCTTGCATCCCTTGTTCGCAAGTGCCGAATATCACATCGAAACTTGGTTTCAATACCACTGGGGGTATTGCTACGTAGTGGCCTGCCGATCACTTGGACGAATCTTCTGGTGGTCGCACTTTATCAAGTTGATATTTGGCTTGTAGGTGTATTTAGACCGGGAGAGGAAGTTGCACTCTATGGCGCTGCCACACGGTTGGCGTCGATTATCACTTTGATAGCTTCAATACCTTATGGGGTATTACCGCCGGTGATTGCAGTATGTCACGCCGAGGACCGGACGCAGGATCTTGAGCGTGCGTGTCGCTCCTCTGCAACCCTAACGTTCGCGGCGGCTTTTCCCGTGGCTCTCGTTTTGGTTATATTTAGTGAGTCTATTCTCGGACTTTTTTTCGGAGAGTTTTACCGGTCCGCTTCCTTTGCAATGGCGTTTTTAATAGGCGGACATGTTCTTAACGCCGCCACTGGCGTGCGGGGGTACGCACTAATTATCACCGGACATGAAAGGACTCAGTTTCTCCTAACACTGGCGGGAGGCGGGGTTACCGCATTGCTCTGTGCATTCGCTGCAAATATGGGGTCAATTGGATTAGTTGCGGCTGCGGCAATGGCAGGAATGATTTTTCAGTGTTTGTTAGAGCTAGTTTATGTTGGGAAAATCTTGGGAATCCGCACTTATATGGATTTTGAACTTCTACATACTTTCCCTCGAATTTGGCGAGATTCTTGATGCCTTTAAATTTTCAACAAATTGACTATCAGCAAGTGAAGGTATGTCCTCAATGCAGCGATACCGGTCGTCATATCGGGATTCTTAGTCGCGGAACATACCGCTTTGGGCATCAAGAGATTTATTATCCTCATAACGAGCAAATTGAATTGCTACGGTGTCGGACATGCAATCTCGTATTCAAGAACTGGGTTCCTACCCCTGAGGCTATTGCAAACTTATTTTGGATGACAAAAGGTCAAGTATGGCCCGATCATCGATTTTGTTATAGCGATGAGGTTGCAATAATCCGTCGTGCTATCGGTCGAGACCCCGAAAGTGTTCTCGATATAGGTGCTGGAGCAGGGGATTTTTTGCGCGCCCTTCAACCTTTAACCCGGCGACGCTCTGCGCTAGACGTCACAAAGAATCCGAGGTGTGCCCAATGGGTCAATGATGAATACATTGAGTCGTTCATAGAAACGCCTGGTGCATGGACTGGCAAGACCTATGAACTCGTCGCAGCCTTGGACTTGCTTGAACATATCTATCAACCCCGAGCTGCAGCAGGCGCGCTGTCTAGGTTTCTTGCCTCGAACGGCGTTTTCATTGCCCAGACGGGGGATTCAGACTTGCAACCGGATCTAGGTCGGTGGTGGTATATGAACTTGCTAGAGCATCATATTTGCTGGAACCGACAATCGTTGGAATTTTTCGCCGACATTTGCCGGTTTAAAGTTGAAAATGTGTTCCAAGTGCAGCATAAGGGCCGCCGTTATATGCATTCGATTAAAAAGTTGATTGTTCTGAGCTTACATCTGATGCGGTGGAATGGTCTATTCCGAAAGTTTTCGATAGTTATAACTGGCTTGGATCCTGTGCTAGTTGGGAATCCCTATCGAAAGGATCACATTACGATCGTCTTTCGGAAGGTGGCTAACGGACCGTGACTCAATGTCATGACGGAACCCTTCTTCTGGTTGCGTTCACTTGTGAACCCGATCTCGGTAGCGAGTATGAGATAGGTTGGCGCTGGTCAATTGGCGCGGGGAAAGTATTTCGTTCGGTCATCGTGTTTACGAGGCTGGCCAGCCTACGTCGCATTCCAGGAGAACCAGATACCTTTAGACGTTGGCCGGCGCGTCGCCTCGGTAACATTCTATTTGTGGGAATCGACTTGCCATTCGCAGATCGGCTGAGCGGGCGTACCCTAATGCGCACACATTATGCCGTTTGGCAGTTACTTCTATTTGCGTTCCTGAAAGTCTCCAAATTACCCGCAGCAATTATCCATCACGTCGCATTCGTGGCAGTGTGGATGTCGCCGGTGGCCGCGTTTGTAGGAAGGCCTTTTATTTGGGGACCCATAGGAACGAACAAACCAGTTCCTCACTGGTACGGTCGGGCACGCTTATCCTCATGGGTAAGATACTTAGTGACGCACTGGTGGCCTAAGGTCAGTCCTCTTGGGAGACGGGCACAAAAAAATGCGCTCCGCCTGTTGCCAATCAACTCTCATGTCCATTCGCTTCTGTCGCCCGCCGGGAAGGCGAAGTCTCTTACCGCACCGGCGATACGAATCCCACAAGCATTGGTGGTAGAGCACTACGTTTCGCTTTTGTCGAGAAAACGGAGAATACTATTTGTTGGTCGTGCCATTGATGTCAAGTTGCCGCTTCTCGCAAATGATGTCGGACGCAGCATTCTCGATGCTGATCCCTCTGTAGAATTCTGGATGATTGGCGAAGGATTAAGCAGGATAATTCCGCGTCCATATCCTGAAAGAATGCGAGTCTTAAATTTCTTACCCCAGTCCCAAGTCTGGGAAATCATGTCTGGGTCGATGGTGATGCTATTTCCATCAGTCGAAGGCTCTGGTTTTGTAGTTTTGGAGGCAATGGCATTAGGACTCCCGATAGTATGCCTGGAGGATACAGGCCCAGCTGCATTTGTTGGATTTAGCGGTGGAATCCCATGTCCATCAGGGCCAAGCTATGAACATGTGCATCACCAACTCAAAGAAGCTGTTCTGCGTCTGTTATCAGATAAAGCTCTTTGGGAAAAGCTCAGCACCGGCGCACGAAATCGTGCCAGAGAATTTACGTGGGAGGACTTACCAAAGTTTCTCTACAACCTCTATCGGGACGTAATTCTTGAAGCTTCCTAGGATTTCTATCGTTACGCCCTCCTTTAAACAGGCCGAGTACCTCGAGGAGACGATCTTGAGCGTACTCAATCAAGGGTATCCGAACATTGAGTACATTGTTATCGACGGAGGTTCCTCTGACGGTTCAGTCGAAATAATCAGGAAATATGAGAAACATTTGTCTTATTGGATAACCGAACCTGATCGTGGTCAGGCCGACGCCTTGGTGAAAGGATTCAAACGCGCAACGGGTGAAATTTTCTCCTGGCTGTGCTCGGATGATCTTTACAAACCCGGAGCTTTATGGGTTGCAGCCGGCGCGTTTTTGAATATTCCGGCGTTAGACGTATTTTATGGCGATACGGAGTACGTGTATCCAGATGGAACTACGCGTCGAAAAAATCGTGTGGCGTATGAGTATTCAATCATGCGCTACTTTAATCTTATCGCGCAGCCTTCATCTTTTTTTTCCAGAGCATCATACGAGCGTGCGGGAGGGCTCGACCCTTCGTTGCAATACGCCATGGACTATGATTTGTTTTTGCGAATGGGAAGCGAAGCGCGCTGCGTTAATGTTCCATTGGTACTAAGCTCATACCGCTTACATTCTGAAAGCAAGACAGTATCTCAGGCGGAGCAGTTTTCGGCGGAATGGAGATCGGCGCGCGAAAAGGCATTAGGTCGAAGGGTTAACGCGTTTGATGCGCTGATTGGTTGCTGGTATACGGGGCGTGTCGCTTGGAAGTACTGGACTGAACGCAAGGAGTGTAAGCTTTGGTACGACAATTCGAAATATCGGATCCACGCTCCTTTGGACTCGTTGCCGCGATAGTTTTCCCCGGCGTGTTCTTGCTGGTGGTCGTCGGGGATAGATTCGGGACGGCTGATATCGATCCTTCGCCTCTGCGTGGTTTGCACATCGCAGACGTGCTGTTTCCGATGGCTTGCTGGATTGTCTTGATGAGACTCCACGTAGCGATACGTGCGCTAGGCCGCCCCCTTTTCACCGCAGGTCTCGCTTGGGTATTTTTTTCGGCGACCGCGGGTTTATCCGGCTATCTGGTCACCGGGCTTTTCGCGGGCTCTGAAGTACTAGCGGGAATGGCGTTTGCTCTGAAGGAAATGGAATTTGTTACCTTTCTGTTTGTTTCTGCGATCGTTGGATACCTTCGGCCCGCTCTGTTTATCAGAACCTTAGTTGTGGCCGGGATTCTATTATCTCTTTGGCTCATAATCGAGTTAAACGCCCCCAGCGGGTACTACTTCGTTGGCCTTCCGTTCGAAAAAGGCCCTTCGCAAACAGGGGCCGTGTTCGCCCTTATGGGGGCAGCCCTAGTGGTTGCACCAATGGCAGTCGGCTTGAATCGAGGACACCGATTTTATCAAGCGCTCGGCGTCATGATGCTAGTAGGTTCGGTACTTTCTCTTTCCCGATCTGCTTTCCTCGGGGTGGCACTTTCTGCGATCGTGATAGTTGCGGGATATCGTTCACGAATTCTTTTCCCGCTGGCACTGACATTAACGCTTTTTATCGTGGTGGGATATATCCTATCTTCTTCATCGGAAGATGCGCTACGGGAACTGATTTATTTACGCTGGACGGACGTTGACCTCCACGCTGGATATCGCTTAGATAAGTGGGAAGATCTCTTTAGATTTCTCTTCGCTAATCCGCTGCTCCTCCCCTTTGGCGCCGGATTAGGATCTCCAAATTATTTGGTACTTGGTCGTGATTTAGGATTACTGCTAGCCGTAGATAGCGCATTCGTGCGCCGGTTATTTGAAGTCGGCATAATTGGTTCAGTCGTATTTGCCATCTTTCTTGTGGTTATGTGTCGCGTCACTACATCCCGTGGATCTCAGTTTGCAGTGATGTCTCTCCTTGCAATTATGCTCGGCAGTGGTATCACGTTAGAGTCATTCCAGGTGAGCCAAACAGCATTGCTATTTTACGGGCTTGTCGGTGCTTTTATCGGCGCAGCGCGGCGTCGCCAAGAAGCGAGTTCCACATTTTTACGCCATACTCCCAGCGTTTGTTGAAAAGAAAGCCGACTATGAAAGTCGAGAATATTCTTGGGTACAACATCGCAGTAGAAGGCGTAAACAAATGCGTTGAGGAGATATATCATTGGATCGAACGTCGTTCTAATTCTAAGTACTGCGTATGTGCTAACCCCCACTCGATCGAATTGGCTCTGAATGACCCACTATTTTCCCAAGCACTGCATTCCGCTGATCTAGTTATCCCGGACGGGATCGGAGTGGTTTGGGCCTCTAGGTTCTTGGGTGGGGAGATCACCGAAAGGGTCACCGGTAGTGATATTTCCCAAGCAAGAAAAATGGATTTTCCTGAATTTAGCCAGGCTTAAAGTGCCAGCTATCTGCGCAATTGGTGCGGTCTTTGATTTCTTTACTGGCCGCGTTTATCGCGCTCCACGAGCCCTTCAACAGATAGGGTTGGAATGGCTGCCGCGCTTGATACAACAACCTAGGCGAATGTGGAGACGAAATTTCGTTTCTAATCCGAAAGTCGTTTTAAAGGTTATTAGCGCCGCTTTAAACTTAGCTAACCGTCCTGATCGATAATCTTGGGGGCTAAGGAGACGTCCGATATCGATTTACATTTTAAGCGGCTAGTCTAGGGGGAGCGATCCCATTCGATAGTAAGGACTTCAGCCAAGCTTTCCCGGGTACTTCGATATATTGATAGGTAATTGTGGCGCAGCCGATCGTTAATACAAGGAACACCGCGAGAAATGCGATGCTCTCATACGGGAACCTGAAGCTTAAGCAAGATTCCAATATCTTTAAGGCGAGCTGTACCGGGAAGTGTATTAGATAAATTGAGTACGAAATGTTTCCGAGGAAAACAAAGGGCCGGTAACTAAGAACTGCGCTGCTAAAGCGGCCGGTTGGAGCAGCTATCACTATTGCAGGGAACAATATCATATCTACCCAAAAATCTTGGCCGCGATAGTTCCTCTCCCACGGGAGCGCGGCGTAGAGGAGAAATGCAATGGTGGTAGCGAAAAACAGGAAATCATAGATTCCCGACCTGAGGTTTTTCGCAAGTGGGTAGAACACCTCAAACAGGATAACTCCTACGAAAAATCCAATAAGTGTTCTCAATATGGTGGGATCCATTATCCCGCGCAAAACCGTTGCGCTTGCGAGCATTAGACCGAAAAACGTCGTCAGAGCCACGCGACGGGGGAAAACTATGACTATCAGAAAAATAATGTTCGCAAAAAACTCGGTGGAAATTGACCATGAGGGACCGTTGAAAGAGTAGCCTTCCTGCATTCCAAGGTAGTTGATCAGACCGAGATTTAGCGCAAAGTGGTAAAGATCGTTGAATTGGTAAATGAATTGGTTTTCATTTAGCTGTTTTACCAATAGCCACTGGCCGATTGCAACGACCAAAAGCGTGGCGACGTGGAGCGGATAGAGCCTTGCCACCCGTTCAAGAACGTTATGAATGAGAAACGATCGGCGTGCCTCCCTCCAGTACGTCCTAGCCAGAACAAAACCTGAAAGTACGAAAAAGAAATCAACGGCCAAAAACCCGCGCAGGTAAAAGGGAGCGAGCATTTCGAAAAGTGGTGTCGCTTGAAAGTGGACTCTGTAGTGCCAGAGGACGACTGCCAAAGCCGCTATGCCGCGCAGGCTATCCAGTTCGACTAATCTGACTTTGTCCTGCATGCTAAGTACTCGGTTAGCCCTAGTCTTGCATGATGTTCAGATAGCCAACCTTACGAAAGAGGTTTTTCCCATCTCAAGAACCGTCGATAGATCCAAACGTATCCAATACAGAAAATGAACGACGCCGCGACGAGCCACCGCGTCTCCCCCCAGAACAATAAAGCGGGCACCGCGCAGCACAAGGTCATCAGCCAGCCGAAAGGCGCGACCCTGCTGTTGAACCGGGTCAAGGACGCAGGGTCGGAGACGTCCGAGCGGGCCCGCGTCAGCCGCATGTAGATCACCTGGTGCATGTGGAGGCGGTCGGGCTGTCCGGGCGATTGTCCTTGTATGACTTTCCTGCGATACATCGAAAAGAGCGTCTCGAATATCGGATAGACGAGCAGCAGCATCGGAAACCACGGCGAGATTTCCCGATGCCGCGCTACCAGAAGCACGGAGAGCTCCGCGAGCCAGAAGCCGAGCAGGTAGGCGCCGCCGTCGCCCAGGAAGATCTTTCCCTTCGGGTAGTTCCAGGCCAGAAACCCGAGCAAGGCGCCGATCATCGCAAGAGCGGAGGTGAAGAGGAAGCCGTCTCCGACCAGAGCTGAAACCCAGGCCATGGCGGCGAGCACGATGACCGCGTGGCCGGCCGCCAGGCCGTTGTACCCGTCGATGATGTTGATCGCGTTGGCGACGCCCCCGACCGCGAACATCGTGAATGCGATCGCGAACGGCGCCCACCTGAGCAGCGTATCGAAACCGGGAACGTCGAGCCGCGGGATCACCGCGCCCAGCAGCCACACGCCGAACGCCGCGGCGAGCATGGTCAAGAGGAGTCGAGTGAGGACCCCGACGTTCTTGGTGACGTCTTCGGTGATCCCTCCCAGGAACGCGGGCACGCTCGCGAGCAGCAGATAGCCGAATTGCTCGCTCGATGCGATCGGCTCGATCGCGAGCAGGGCCGCTCCGGATACGAAAAGGCCGGCCATCACTCCCAGGCCGCCGATGCGTGGGGTGGGGGCGGCATGAAATTTCTGCGGGCCGGTCTTTACGGGGTCGTAGCTCCAATTTGCGTGCAAAGCCTCGTAGCGCCCCGCGGCTTCAGTGGAAAAGGGCGCTTGGTCTGAGGCGGATAGCAGGTGGTCGGAGTCCCCCCGTTTGCGCCCGTCAGCCGTTCTGTTTCCCGGCAGGCGGCAAGAGCAAGGGCCTGGTTGTCCGATAGGTAAGTCACGACTCCTTGAGGCAGGCGAGAACTGGGCATCTCGATCGGATCTTCGGAGAGCAGCTTCTCGTAGGCGGGTTCGAGATTGCCCGAGCATTGACGTATCGCGATTCGACAGGCGGGGCAGCTGGCCCGGCTGGCGTCGGCGATGATGGCGACGGCAGCCTGACAGGCTTCGTCCTGGCGAAGACCATGCTGCAGGAACTCGAGCCTGACGTTTTCCTGAGCTTCCACCACCACGTGAGGGTAGTACACGCGGCCGTGGAGGAAATGCGTGGCGCCCGCGACCGCGATGAACAAAGCCACGGCGGCAATCGGGGCGCGCGTTTTCTTGCTGAGGTTCGGTGCAATCACCTTGTGCGCTGCGCTTGCGGCAGCTCGGGACCCTGAGGGCACCATCATACTCAACCGCTTTGTTACAAGTCATTAAAATGTAACGCAAACCCTTCATGATTCACGGTCCCGGTGTCCCTGAGCCCGACCGGCCCCAAGGTCGGGGAATAAGGAAAGGCTTGCGGTGTTTACTCGGAATGGCCCTGGAGTCGGGTTCGTGTTGCAAGGGCCTGAAGGGGTGTGCTAGTGTGGGTGCACGAACGAATTCACCTTTGTGGTTTCTTTAGGGGAGAGCTCATGAAAAAGCTGGCAGCGACGGTTTTCTTTGCGATGCTCGCGGGCAACGCAATGGCGCAAGCGGGTGGCGCAGCCGCGGGCGCCGGTGGCAGTGCGGGCGGCGCGGCGGCGGGTGCCACGGCAGGCGCCGTGGCCACGGTTGCGGCGGTCGTA
>WNFA01005119.1_pt1 | contig 12595 bp, 15 predicted proteins | sample 5400481 | NCBI WGS metagenome assembly WNFA01 (sample SAMN13153340, study PRJNA577476) | soil metagenome | isolation source: 120 cm saprolite under Douglas fir tree site 2 hole 1 replicate 2 | place: USA:California | collected 2015-04-18
CCGACGAGTTCTTGCGGCATCTGCTGTGCGCTTGCTGCGCCGCCCGCCAGCAAGATAAGGGAGCAGAATAGATATCGCATTTGAGTTGCCGGAATAGAGCTTACAACATCTGGACATTAGGCCGCAGTGATGGTTGGCGTAACATCCCCATATCACTCATCGACCCGGATCGGCTGATTCTCAATGAGTGACGGCTGTTAACAGCAACAATCCAATCCCGCCGCGAAACGTTACATTCACCACAATCACATAGGCAAGGGCGAGGGTTACGCGTTAGCGGTCGAGTTTCAGCCGCTCGAGGAATTGTTGATAGCGCGGATCGGAGTGGAGTTTGTCAAAGCTAGGGTCGATGCGCAGGTAGAGTACATAATTGTCAGGTTCGTCGATGGCTTTCTGGAGCCACTGGAAGGCGGCATCGCGATCGCCAGCGGAAGCGAAACTGCCCGCAATGAAGGATGGAGGAACGTATTCGGTTTCGGACCGTTTGATTCCACTGGTCGCCAGGAAGCGGAAGTAAGCGTCTGGGCCAGCGCGCTTCCAGAGTTTTAGCGCCTCGCTCCTCTGTTCCCCCTGGGTGCGATCAGTGGTGGTATCAGCCCAGGTTTGCCACTCTTTCTGCGCTGCTTCGGTATTGCCGGACTCGTAAAAGGTCCAAGCCATCAGGTCGTGCTCGTCGACGCGTGCGGGATCGAGATCAAGAGTGTGTCGGTACTGACGAATGGCGTCGTCATAGCGGTGCGCAACACCTAGGACTGTCAGCTAGATTCTGATTCAAGGGAAGACTCAGGGGGTCCAATTCCACTGCGCGCCGGGCCTCGGCTAGCGCTTCGTCAATTCGGCCCCGCTCGGCGAGGTTGATCCCCACTCCGGCTTCTCCGGAATCAACCCGCCAACCGATCATTGCACCACGGTAACTGGACCCCTGCCCCAGGCCGCACGAGAATAGTGGTTCATTCACCAAATAGGCCGGTAGAAGAACGGCACAACTCAGGCGTCTGGCCATAACCGGGCGGACCAGCGGCCAGAGGTACCTGCCAAAGGGGGCACTCATAATGAAAGTTCACTGTCGTCTATTCGCGATTCTCGCTGGTTTATGCTTGCTTGCGGTTTGCGCGCTGGGTGAGGCCGTGCCCGCCGCGGGGAGCAAGACTGCGGTTCAGGAGAAGGGCTTCACCTTGACGGAGACTTATGAAGGCAGCGCCGATACCGATGGGTTCATCAGCGATATCAATTCGTCGGCAGGCTACGTTTTCAATCCACACTTCTCGATAAATATGGGCGTGTCATATCTGTTCGTCAATCCATCTACTTCGAAGACGGGCACGACTTCCGCGTCCGGCATGGGGAACCCGTCGTTAGGTTTCAGATACTCCAGGAAGGGGCCGGTGCTTGATTTCAGCACGGGCGTGAATGGAGCGTTTCCCGTAGCGAGTTCTGCGAAGGGGCTGAGCACCGGCCGCGTGACCTTTGACTGGGACAATCATTTCGCTCACGGCTTCGATCTCTTTACTCCGTTTTTCGATTTCGGCGTTGCCAACTCGGTTCCTGACACGCGATTCCTGAAGCGTCCCTACACTTCTCTCGGCACGCTGGCGCACTTTGAGGGCGGCTCCGAGATGGACCTGGGTGACAAGTTCAGCGTTAGTGCTTCGGGGTATTACATACTCCCATGGGGCGCGCAAGAGATCTTCGTTCGTGGCAAGAAAAGCTCTCCTGGGTCAACCAAAGGAGGCGTGAGCCTGACCCGGGACGACGGGATAAACGTCGGACTCGATTACAATCTCACGCGCTCTGTGGATTTGAGCGCCGGCTACAGCTACAGTGCGTACAACATCGTTAATACGGTTTCCTTCGGCGTAGAGTTGAATGTCGCCTCGTGGCTCACGAAACACCACCGTGAGTAATTGCAGAGTCAGCGTCGGGAGTGTAACCCAGATTGCCATCGACAAGCGGGGACGAGAGAGCGCAAACAAAGGGCATTAGGACAGCTTGGCTGGTGTTTTGCCTGCTTCTGGCCGGTTGCGCGGCGAAGAAGCAGCCGGTGACGGCAACCCCGCCTCCAATACGTAGCCAGTTGCCGCCCGCCACTGCCGAAATCATCGAACACTGCATAATAGTCAAACAGGAAAATGCCAACACAGTAACCTGCAGTTGTCTGCCCGTGACCACTTTTATCGATTCAAAGACGGGGCACACCAAGCTAGTTTGCAAGAAAATGAAAGAAGAAAAGTGAAAAGCTGGACTGGACTGCAAATCCCATTTTCTGCTCGAAGTCTATCCGCGATGCTTTAGTCCGCAGCCTTCGCATCACCGATGACAGCCGCGTACTTCTTGGCGAGAAATGTCAGTGCTAGCGGTCTGCAATGTTGGCTGGCGCAGCCAGGTTACGATAGGAACTCAATCACGGGCCAAAGAGGCTGGTGCGCCTTTCTGCTCTGAATCCGAGTTAAGTGTATTTCAGTTTTTTTTGCATTTGAGGTGTAGCAACGTTCGTAAACGTACAGCCGTTCGATGGTGCGACGCTCCTGCCCAACCCACCACCTTGACTGTCCGTCCACCCTTTCGGAAGAGAAAGGCTGACGCTTGTGCCTCAGCCTTTGCAATTGCAAACGGCACACCCCACGTTTCACGACAAGAAAGTGGCATTGAGGGAAAGTGCTACCAAGTCCTCACTTCATTTGGGGGGCTCCAACCGTTGCCGCACAGGCGACGGCTTCGCTGGGGAAGCGGCTTGAAGACCGTTCGTACCGGTCCCCGGATTGTTCGCGGATGAGTTGGCCATCGCTTCCAGTTCCTCCCCCTTGTACTTTGGCTCGCTGACGTAGCCATGGATATGGTTCTTGCCGATACTGTTGATCACCAACTCAACCGGCGTCTTGCGATCCCCTGAGTAGAAGACCACCGGTTCATAGATGTTGACGTGCTTCTTCGACACTTTGAAATCATCGACCATCATTTCCAGGTCGGCGTACTCATGTTTGGTGTTGGCCTTGCGCAATCGGACGCCTACCGGGCCCTCACGTTGGAACTGACCACTCTTGTCGACGTCAAATTCGTAGTAACTCCGTTCCCCCTTTTTCTCCAGCATCACCAGTTCGTCGTGCGTTGTAGCAATCGAGCCCTGCAATGCGGTACGGGTATTCGAGAGATCCTGGCGAGTGGAGTCGATCTGTTTGGCCTGCTCGTCCAGTTGTCCCTGGACTTTCTTCCAGCGCGGGTCGTCGATGCGGCGGCGCATACTCGCCGCCGTCAAGGGCTTTCGATAAAGAGCGGAATGAGGCGCCGCTGATTTGTCCGCCTGCCGTTCCGCATTCATGGCGTCCAGCTTGGTCGTTAACGCGCTCATCTGGTCGCGGGTTGCATTCAGTGTGGAACTGACTGCGCTGTTCTGTGCGGCCAGTTGTTGAGCTACATTGCGCTCATGGAAGGCATAGGCGCCGGCGGCCACCACCAGCATCAAAAGCGCCGCTACACTGGCCCGGAATCGGTTCACAAAACCTGGGTGAGAGGGTATTTCTTCTGGCATGGGAGTTTCTCCGGGTACCATTTTGAGCAACTGAGGTGCCACCGACGACCTCGGCTAATCTATTGAAAAGCCGTTCGTTCTCCCTCCGGAAACCGACTGGGTCTCCCGAGTCGCCCCGCTACAATGAAATCCTTACCATTTTACTGGGTTCCCGAATCCTTCCGGGCAGGTCAGCACTGGTGTGGCGAGGGGTAGTACAGGAAAACGATAGGACCGCCGGGACCGCCGGATACAAAGAGTATTCGCCGACCAGTGCGTTGCAACCCGCAAAAAGTCGGACTCTGGTTTGAGGAGCAGCACCCACAGTCACAGGGAATTTCCGGTCCTGTCAGAACTTCTCTCCGTGGCTAAGCAACCTCTTCATGGGCCAAAAGCTAAGTTATTGATTTCCCTTTAGTTACTTGCTGAAAGCTGCAAAGGAGCAAAGAATGCACTACAGGGAACCTGAAAAGGTCGGCAACAAGCTCCCCCGGAGCGCTAGATTCGGCGAAGCCGGTGGAAGAGTAGGTTTGAGGAGTAGGTATGAGGAGTAGGTATGAGGAGTAGGTATAAGGAGTAGGTATAAGGAGGCCATCTCATGAATCGCACGAAGATTTCAATTCTTGCACTCGCTGTTCTGTTGAACTCCGGTTTGGCGCTGGCGCAGCACGGCCATGGCGCGAGCGGCAACATGGGCGCCGCTGACCACAAGAGCATGAAAGGTGGTAGCAATAATGCTTCGCGGCATGAGACGGTAAGCGACCTGCTTTCGAAGAACAGCAAGCTGTCGAACAAACTGCAGACGCTTACAGGGATGTCGGCACAAAAGGCTTGTTCGGGGTTCAAGAATCTGGGACAGTGCGTGGCCGCGGCCCACGTAAGCAAGAACTTGGGCGTCAGCTTCGCCTGTCTGAAGAGCGATATGACGGGGACGGCACCGTCTAGCGGCTCCAACTGCCCAGCAGGAGCTGGTACGAAGACAACTGGCACAAAGACTATGAGCCTGGGAAAGTCGATTCAGAGCCTGAGTCCGACTGCCAATAGCAAGTCAGAGACCAAGAAGGCACAGCAACAGGCTGATCAAGACTTGAAAGACTCGGCTAGTAATTCCTGATCGAGTCTGCTGAGACAGAGAAGGTCCCGCAGCGATGCGGGGCCTTTTTCTGTTGCCCACCGTATACCGGCTTAACGCCTCTGAGCTCGCAGCCACAAAAGTGGAAACCTCCCTGCAGCCTAGAACGATTATTCGATCAACGCCAACCGAGACGCAGTCAATGAGCGAGAACGACTTCGAGTGTTTCGCGAGCACCGGGGAAAAGTCGCCTGGGACAATGTTTCCAGATTCGGGTCCCGTGGATATTAGATTTTCCAGATATCGACTTCCAGCGAGCCCGGCTCTCCGTGCTTCAACTTCAGGGTTGCGCGTCATCCGCCCAAATTCGATTTCAGAGGGCGGACCGTTAGAATTTCTGAGAGACCGCTCTCGGACTCCTCAACTTTCTGCATCTACGGCTTCTTGCGCATAATGAACCACACAATGAGGATGATCGCCAGCAGCACCAATAACAGCCACCACCACTTCTTAAGGATGCCGCCACCACTGAAAATCGTCCCCACCGCCGCAGGTGGGATCGCATCAACGAACGCTTTGGCTGCGGCGTCGTTACCAATCACCGCGACGTCCAGCGTACAGGCGTCCTGCAGCGGTCCCGGCTTCACGCCCGCTGCCGTGCAGACTCCCTGGGCCTTCTCGCGGATGGCCGGCTCCAGGTCCTTGGCATAGAACGGCCGCTCGGGAATGCCGATGACACTCTCGCCGCCGCAGACCGACAGCATCGAAGCCTCGCCGGAGACCCGCCAGCTATCGGCAAATCGGTGATAGAGGTCATTGAAGCTGAATGGGTTCGTGAGCGCGATGCCGTCGCGCGTCTCGATCTGGTTGACGTTTCCATTGGGATTAGCCAGGACGCCATGCACCTCGGCAGGCCAACTGCCCAAGCCAACGGCCACATCGATCCAGGTGGAGTTGACCGTGGCAGTCAGGGAATCACCACTCTTGCCCGTGATCTGGTAGAGGTTGCCGACACGTGCGATGCGGACTCCGCCCGGCAGCGCAAGCGTTTTGCCGTCATCCACAGTCGTGAGCTTGCCGTCGACGTGGATCCCCGCCGCGTTGCTCCCCGGCGGTGGCAGACACACCGCGACCTTGGTCGAGCCGAAGCGGGCAGCGACGGCCTTGTTTACCGTGGCGTTCGGCCACGTCGGCGCCCCCGACACCTGCCGGGTCTGAACCGCGAAGTCTCGACCGACCTCGGCGAGGGTGAAATCCCCCGCCGCCTGAAAGTCGTAGAACAAACCGCTGAAGGTCCGCATGTGCACGTCGCCAATTCCCCCCGCTGCCGCACACGCCGGCGCGCCGCCAGGTTTGTTGCTCTCTATGAACTCGATGGCTGGCGCAGGCTGAGTGCCGAAAACCGGAGCGCCTACCAGGCTCAGATTGTTCGTCTCCGCTGTGTAGCTTGTCATGAAGCAGCCCGGCGCAGCCGTTCCGCCGTAGTGAATGGTGGTATTCACGGTGATCGTTGAATTCGAGTTGAAGTTTGCCGTTGAACTACAGCAGGCGCCAAAGACGTTGAACTCCGCGGCCACCCAGCCCGACGCGACGTTGAGCACGCTGTCCGTGTTCATCGCGGCCATCATGCTTCCCGTCCCCAAAGAACACCGTGTCGTTGCCGCCCGCGTTTGCGGTTCCCGTCAGGGTTAAGGATTGGAGATTCATGATCGGTTGGGATCCGACGTGCACAGCCTGCGGCGAGAACACGGTACAACCGATGTAGCCAGGAAAACTCGAAGCCACCGGGGTCCACCCTGTCGGGCACGACGCGGCGCCGGGTATGTTTAGAAAGTACTCCATGAATACGTTACCGTTTGTGTTTTCGAAGATGAATTGCTGAAAACCTCTGCACTGCGGGTTGGCGGTAGGACAAACGGGACTAACGGAAGTGGTAGTAAAGAAATTGTTCGTGTTGAGCTGAAGAGTGTAGGCGTCAGAGACGTTGCTTATGCTGTCGGTCTCGGTATGGACGCCGGTCACGGTCGGGAATGAACCTGTCGCCGAGCTGATGACGTTCGTCAACGGCAGCGCCCTGACCGCCGCGTAGTCGCCGTTCGTACCCCCCACGTTGAACCGTACGTTCTTTGGTGGCGGCGCGACACACGGAACCTCCCGCCACTCCAACGTCGGATACGCCGCGTTGAAGCACCCTTTCTTGGGAACTGGTTTGCGCAGCATGGACTCGTTCCAGTCCTTGCGCTTCTTCTTTTCCTCGGGCGAGAGCTGCTCTTCCGCGCCGGCGGTCGCAGACGCGGCGGGCGCCTTCGGCTGTCCCTGGGGCGGCGGCGTTTGTGCATCAGACGATGGGTGGGTGTAGAACAGCCCGAACAGCAACATGGCCGTGAGTCTAAAACGAAGCATCTTCATCATTTCCTTTTAGCGGCGTACAACCGTTGTGATCCTTGCACGGCTCGACAGTTCCGGCAGGATCCTATATTGTCCCGGGATCTGATCGGTCTAACATGTAGTGGTGAATGATGCCCTTTCGTATCATGAAACTATGGAAAGTTCTAAGCTCCTGCAATGGGTCCTTCCGAGTTCATATTCGGAGCTTGCGGTCTCTTACTCGGCAAGCACCTGGAAGCGATATTTTGAAAGTCACGCCGGAAGCTGACTGAGGAACTGTCCAAGTTTGGCCGTCGCCTTGAACTGCGGAACAGGATCGAGTTTCTTGAATGCGCTGGTAAACGCGTTCGACAGGCTCCACATCGTCCGGGGCAAATTCCTCGTACTGCGGTTCGAAAATACAGCCGGTGCACCTCGGGCAGCAGGCTTCGCGGCGCGTCAAGCTTACCGTCAACGAACGCGGAATAAAAGATCAACTTTGCGCGTTCATCGCTAATCTGTGTTTTGTGCCAGCTCTCGACCTGACGCTGCATCGGCTCGAAGTTTCGTTGGATACGGTCGACGCCGATTGCAAGCGTATCGACCAGGTTAAAGCTGCTGCTGTGCTTCGCCAGGACGGGTGTGAAGTCCCCCGCGAACGCCATGTTCGAGCACACGAACACGCGATAGCCGCAGGTCATTGCCAGACGCATGCTCTTGTCGTGCGAGTTGCGAAGACCGATGGAGAAGCGGCATCCCTCCATTTCAGTGGCGAGATCGAGGACGCCGAAGGCCTTCATGCCGTCCGGCGACACCGCGTATTCATCATGGACGACTCCAATGTGGCGAAACCCGAGGGTCTCGACCAAAGCTTGTACGATCTCGTGGTGCGGGATCGGACGGTGAGTTTCGGTTGCCGGTGGTGTGGGCACCAGGGTTAATTCTTCACGGCCGATGGTCCGGCCGCCGTAGCCAATGAGCGTACTAGTTTCTGACATACTTCTTTCCTTCTTAGTGATTTGAAATGTGATTCCTGCAGACGAGAGTAAGTGGGGACTACCGCCAGAGACCTACGTCAGGCCAGTTCATCCGAATAAAGTTGCCTGCTCCGGCACCGATGGCTTCCCGCGGGGTCTTCTGCCTGATACCGATCCTGGTCTCTGTCCGAAGATCAGCACCGAACTGCTCTCGATGGCCTCTTCGACAGGACGGGCGGGGTCAGACCGAGTCTCCAGCAAGGTAGCCGGCACTTCGATCAAGGGGGTGTGATCGGAATCAGAATTCGTTGGAAACAGCTTCTGATGTTCTGTGTTGAGAGCCTTCCATACGGCATCGGCCGTCTCTCCAATTCCGTTCCTTTCCACTAATTCCCGTGCCATCGCCGAGAGCATGTCGTCGTCTTCATCGATGTTCTGCAGACCCTCGCCAGCAAACTTTCCTTCCATGGTCAGCGCCACGAGAAGCTTTTTGCCCATCAGCCGCAAACACGCCGTCTGCATGGTTCCTTCGTAGCAAAGAAACTTCACGCGCACCGGCCGTCTTTGCCCGATGCGCCAAGATCGGCGGCTGGCCTGCCGCAAGGTGTGCAGCGAATATCCCGATTCGTAGAAGAGGATCGTCGGAAAGTCCAGCAGATCGAGGCCAGTTTCGACGAGCTTGGGATGAGAAATTACAACCTGCACTCCTTCCTTGATCTGCCGCGCATACCAGGCTTCCCGCTTCGAGGTATCCACGCTCGCCCGTAGAACTGCGGTGCGAATTCCTTCGTTACTCAGAATCCGTTCGAGCCGGGCCGTGACGTCGTGCTTCTGCGTGTACACCGCGAATAGCTGGCAGTGGCGTCCTTCGGCAAGCTCCATTTTGATCTCCTCAATGAGTCGCCGTTCCTTCGAATACAGCTGGTCTTCCGGAAGGTCCCGGGTCTCGGCAATGATGAATGCAACATTACGGTTGAGATCATGGTCGAACTCCTTGCCGTATAGAGTTCCCAAGCCATAAGGATGGTCCGGATAGAGCAACAACGTGTTTAGCATTGTGCTCAGAACGGACCGGTTCCCCTTGTGCTCCTTCAACGCCTGGCGAATCGCATCTTCCAGCTCCCGGTATGCCGCCATCATCAGCGGGTCCATCGGAACGCTCACGTAACTCTCTCCGTAAGCAGGAAGTTCGCCCGAGATGTCCTCCAGGAAGACGAAGGCACATAGTTGCATCAGGAATTCGCCGAAGAGCAACGGAGAAGCTCCTGGCTTCCGACGCACCATGCTCGTTGTTTTGGCTTTGGAACACCTGTTCTCGGCAGGTTCTACCTTTGTGATGGTTTCGAGAACGCCATAATCCTGCGTGAACGAGCTCCGCCCCGTGGTACCCCATTCGTAGCCATGCTCCTTCATCCTTCCGGCTTCGAGCCGGAACAAGGTGTTGAACAGATCGTCCGCGTATCCCCCAAGAAGAGTTCCCGTCAGTCCCACGATCCGGTTTGTACACGAGGCCAGGGTGCCCAGAGCATTGCCTTGAGCGGTGTCGCCGGCCAATTGGTGAATCTCGTCGCAAATGGCGTAATCGAACCATCCCGGCATATAGCGCCCGATGAATTCAATCGGCGCCATGCGGCGAATCTTGTCGGCATCGGCCTGCCACAGAGGACTGTGAATCGGCCGACAGGACTTCCCTTCCCTGGTCTCGATGGTTTCGGCGATCTTGACCTTCTCAAACTCGGCGATGGTCAACCGCCGGTCATCAACAAATACCGGCATACCCGTGTCGGAATTCACCACACATCCCAGATATGGCCCTGAGCGCGGCATCCGGTAAGCATGCCGCCAGAAATAACCAAGCTTCGCTCGCTCACGACCCACGATGAATAGTGAAGATTGCCCACAGAGCGATAACCAGCGCTTGCGCGAACTCGACGATTGTTTCCGTAGTCGCAGTTCGCTCAGCGTTGTGCGGAACCCATCGCGCACGATGCGGCCCTGCCTGAGCCGAACTTCGTTTACTCCGTGGAACTTATTTTTGTCGCCTCCATTTCGCAAATCGTCGATCAGAAACACGCGGACTCCAGGAAGAGTGAGGAATGCTTCGCGCGCCCACTTTTCGACTAGGTGCGGGGGAACCATCGCTAATGAGGTGAACGGTCCTCCTTCGCTATGGACGTGGATTGCCCCCAGCGAGATCAGCGTCTTTCCGGTTCCGCATTCGGCGACCACCATGCCGGTTCGTGCCCGTTGCCAGCGTTTGGCCACTCCCATGATGGCGATAGTCTGTGCAGGGAAAGGCGTTCGTAGCAGATCTTCAATCCGAGGTGAAACTGGATCATCGAATTGGTGAAGTGCCGGATACTCCTGAAGAATGCGCTCACCCAGAAGACTGGCGTGAGCACGCATGTAGTCGTAGATGGTCGATAGCTCAGGCATGGAAACCCTCTTGTGTGCGGAAGGAATGGAGGGAAAAGACGAAACGAGAAGAGGGAAAAAGAAGTGTGTGATGCGGGGTAGCTATTCAGCTTGCGGGAAGATGTCTTCGAGACTCATGCTGGGCCAGCGGATCGAACCGGTTTCGGCTGGAAATCGGATTGCACCGCTCTCGACGCCCCAGCTGAGCCAGTCGAGAAATTGTTCTTTCTCGCCTTTGACAATCACCGGATCACATCCAATCCCGAGCGCATGAATGACCGCACGATGCGTATCCAGTTCGTCCGCAAACCAGTTCGCCCATTCCGGGATTCCGGGAATCCCGTAGATGTCTGCGATGGAAGCCCAAACAAATCGCTTGCCCGAGCCCGCCAACAGAGTCCTTCCCGAGCCCGCGGACATGTTTCCCGAGGCAAACTCTTCTGACATGCCAATGAGGTGACGCAGTGGCTTCTTTCGTCCGGCAAGCTGTACGGAACCTTTGAAACACTGGGCATTTCGCTCCAGACATACCCGGATGGGCTGTACATCCGGTCCCTCCACCATGAACCGGTCTCCCATAGAAATTGCCGCACTCACAGCGGAGATCTGCGTATCTCCCATGCGTGAGAATCTGTGTCTTGCCGTTGGCAAAGACCAAGGTCAGTTCGTGCGAAAACCTCTCGCGGTCGTGCAGGATTCTGGTGCCATCCTCTTCCTCTTCTTCCCAATGATCTGTGAACTTCACTGACCGCCAGTGGGCGATGTGACGATCGTCTCCTTCGCCGAATACGCCATTGAGCATTCCCGCAGTACACAGCAAGCCAACATGTCCGCCATGCAAGGGCGTGAGTGGCCGGCCTCGAACGTCTCGGTGTTTGGGGAGGAGCACACGGCTGGCCTGACGGTATGCTGCCGATTCTGGCAGCAAATCCTCCACTTCGTCGAGTGGAATGCCAGCATGAGTGAGCGTCACTGGCCCGGAATCTGGAATTTCGTACCGCATTGCCGACGTTTTGCCCAAGGTTTCAAGATCGGTTTTAGAGCCCAACGTTTCCAGCCAGCGCACTGAGTCGAGCAACGCTGAGTCTCGCAGATGCTGGTGCCGCTTACGACGGAGGCCCAAGACTGCAACCTGTTTGTACTGCACACTCGCAGGTTCCGTAAGCCTGTATACCGACAGATCTGTAAAGTGCTCGCTTAGGAACCGTGCGCAGGTTCTCAACTGCGACTGCGGAATGACAAATACCAGGACACCGCCGGGCTTGAGCCAGCGATACGTGTGTTCCAGAAATACCAGTTCCAGTCTCTGATTATTTGTCGCGCCGATTTCAAGGTCGTACGGAGGATTGAGGTAGAGCAGGGAAAATGCTTCCGCCGGGCTCCGCACATCGAAGACGCTTGCCTGCACCGTGTCGATACTCAGATTCCGGGCTTGTTCGGCTCGGTACGCGTCAATTTCAATTCCGTAGCGACGGGCGTGCGTTCCGTCAAGTAAATGCATGAACGCCACACCGTCTCCAACGCACGGGTCAAGCGCTGAAAACTCCAGCCCGAAGGCCAGACAACTTTTCAGGCGCTCAGCCTCCGGCACGGGTAAGGGGAAGAATCCCAGCTTGGTTTTTCCATGTGGTCTCATCTCGCCATCCCATTGAGAGCCTGCGCCACTAGTTCGGCAACTGGATCTGAGACAGGTATCTGCTTCACAGCGATGAAGGAGCAAAGACCGTTCACAGGTGTCGGCCGCTCATCTTCAATTCGGTAGCCGCGGTCGACGTGTTGTTGCTTCCGTTTCTCAAACAAGTCTGCCCTCGTGGTCACAAGAATTCTCATGGCCATCCTCATTTCTCATCCATTGACGATCGGGTTGAAGTCGGAGCTAGGTGGGTCGTTCACTCTGCGTTGGGAGCAGTGCGCCGGCGCTACTCTTGGTGTGCGCGTGAGATCGTTTGCGGACCTTCAGTGGCTGGCCCCGCCTCATTTTCCTTTGGCGGAATGAGCCTCTCCCAACGGATCGAAAAACTGCGGCTGGGCTGTCCGCCGTCATAGAGCTCAAAAATGAGTCCCTCGGAGACGTAGAGCGCAATTGGTAGCGGAATCACAGGAACGCAGGCGCTATCGGCAGGAGGCGGAGGATTGTGTTCGACCATGGTCTGATCCTCCTTTCCTAGTGTTTTGGCCTGAAATTCGTAATCGAATCCCTCGACGAATAGAATTCTTAGCTAGGTAACTCACATTCAAACCCACTCCTTTTGATTGGTC
>WNFA01003781.1_pt1 | contig 12594 bp, 12 predicted proteins | sample 5400481 | NCBI WGS metagenome assembly WNFA01 (sample SAMN13153340, study PRJNA577476) | soil metagenome | isolation source: 120 cm saprolite under Douglas fir tree site 2 hole 1 replicate 2 | place: USA:California | collected 2015-04-18
TGGGCGACGCTGACGTCCTAGCGCGAGAACGAGACTGCCAATCCAGCGTGTGCGCGAGTCAGCCGGTCGGGGGCGAAGCAACCTTGGTCGAGCCGTTCGCGATCGCCACTATCGCGGCTTGGGCACGTCCGGAAAATCGCTTGCTTAAAGGTACCTTCTGACGCGATGGCAATATTGCTCGTAGGCCCGGCCGTAATGCCCCTTCAGATATCCTTCTTCGCGCAAGACCTGACGGTGGACCAGCCACGTGGCCGCAACGAGATAAATCAAGCTGATCCAATTTGGAAATATCAAAAATTCGCCAATCAGGACCATCGCAAACGCGACATAGATAGGATTGCGGCTAAAGGCGAAAACGCCATCCACGATCAGCTTGTCAGGATGATCGGTATCGATGCCAATCCGGAAGCTCTGCTTGAACGAAATCAGGCTCCACAACAGAATGAAGAGGCCCGCGAGGCAGAACAGCACTCCCGTCCATGCGACAGCCTCGGAATGGAAAAATTGACGCGTGCTAACGTTAGGCCAATCGAACGCAGCGGCGAACAGGACATAGAAATAAAAGAGGGCAAGCGGTGGAATCAGGAAATCCGTCTTGTCGATGTTCCCGAACTTCATCGCTTTGATCCCTTGCCATTTCAGCAGAAAGACCCGGCTCAAAACTATTCCCAGCAATAGAACGATTGTCAGTGCTCCGAGATATTTTGGCATCGGAATTCCCCGCGTCCATGTGGTTACGGCGAGGCTCGCCTCAACGCACCGACGCGTCCCTCAATCTGCGCAATAGCTTTACTTTTTCAAGTCGGCGGATAGATGTTGCGGCTGATCGTACCGTTCAACGGCTACTACTGAGCAACCCAGGCCGGAAACCACACTCCTATGACCGCCAACAGGCTGCACTCGCCGCGGCCAGTGTGCAGTAGGCGGGCACCCCGGTCAGCGGGAGGCGTCATGAATATTGCAGTGAATGCGTGCCGAACAAGCAAGCATCCAGTCCAATACTTCGTACCCATCGCGCGACGAGGCGTGCGTACTGCCGGGTTGTCATGCACCTTTGGAGCCGCGCCGGCTGCTGAACAAGAAATGGCCTGGCCTTCTGCCTGTAACGCGAATGTAGTCGTCGACTGCTTGCCGCGTCTGCTCTGTCACTTCGAAGCGAACCGGCTGTCCCGTTTTCTTTTGTCGGACCGTTGCCCGATCAATGGCGGATCCATGGATCAGGTCGCCCCTCGCCTGCCGATTTTAGGAGTACACGCCCTAGCGAGCACAGCTTGCCCGGCAAGCAGTCTTGCACTTATTGAAATTGGTGAAGCACTCTCGGCTAGCCTCCGGCCGCTCGCACGAGTGTTCGGCCGCGCACCTCGAATCGCAGGCCCTATAACATTTGTCCCGTTCACCTGCGTCGGGGGCAGCGACCGCAGCGAGCGCCATTCCTAGGATCGACAGCGCTGCAATTGTAATGGTGAGCGTACCACGTCGGTTCATGTGAAGAATTCTACGTCACGGCCGAGACACATTCTATACGGGGACACAACTCTGATTCTCCAAGTCTGCCGTGATTCCTTCACCGGATCAAACGGACGAGGTTCTCCGCACACCCAGGAGTCGCCCGGCGTGACATCCGCTCCTGCTTGGCCTACGCTAGCGCTCCTTTAGCGTCACGTCCTGACCGCCACGATCTTAACATACGCCAAGATGACCCGCTTGCGGTGCCTCGCAAAGACTGCTCAGCCAGCTGCGTTTGTCGCGTTGTCTGTATTTTCCACGCTGGCTGGGGCTGCCGATAAAGTAACCTTCGTTACTGATTATGGTCTGTATGGCCGCCACGCCTATTATTTCGTGGCAATGGAAAAGGGCTATTACGCACGCGAAAATCTCGACGTCGAGATTGTGCGGTCGCAAGGCTCAGCCAACACTATCAAGCAGGTGGCGAATGGAACGGCACAGGTCGGATTTGCCGATGCATTCGCGGTCGTGCTTGGACGCGCCAACGACGATATCCCAGTCAAGCTCGTCGCCATGATTTATCCAAAGCCACCTCACGCGGTCTATGTGCTCAAGGAGTCGGGAATCGCGAGGCCGAAAGACTTCGAGGGTAAGACGCTGGCCGACACCGCATTCAGTTCGGTTCCCAAGCTCTTTGCAACCTATGCCAAAGCGGCAGGCATCGATGTCGGCAAGGTGAAATGGATTGCCGTGAACAGCGATGCATTACCGGGAATGCTTACGACCAGACGAGTCGATGGAATCGGGCAGTTCACCGTCGGTGAGCCGCTTCTCGCCGCCGCCGCGGCGCCGAAGCAGGTACTCGGTTTTTTGTACTCTGATGCGGGACTCGACTACTACAGCAACGGGATTATTGCTTCCGATATCATGATCGAGACGAATCCTGGGCTGGTTCGGCGCTTCGTCGCAGCGACGTTGGAAGGCCTGAAAAGCGCGATGGCCGACCCGAAGGAGGCCGGAGAAATTATGCACAAGTACCATCGCGAGATCGACGTCGATATCGCCATCGGTGAGACGAGGAAGGTCAAGGAGCTTGCGACCCAGCCGAATGCAGCATCGGGCGCTCTAGATCCTGGACGCATACAGAAAACGATCGACACTGTAGCGGAGACGTTTGCACTCAAGAAGCGTGTTTCGCCGACGGATGTTTACGCACCGGGCTTTCTGCCGAACTGATTAGGGGAAGCGCTGGGGCTCGATCAACTCGACATATCGCGATATCGAGACCGATTGTCGTGACCGCTTGCATATTTGGCTCCTCCGAATCGTGGGGGCGTTAACAGTACCCACATCCATGGCACCTCCGTGCCGGTGGAGGAGCCGTCCACAGCATCAACTGCGGACGTGAGCAGATGCAGCAAATTAGCATCCTTACTCGATCACCTGGTCGGCGCGGGCTAGTACTGTTCCCGGTATGGTTATGCCCAGCGCCTTCGCGGTTGTGAGATTAATGAAAAGTTCGAACTTGGTCGGTTGCTCGATCGGTAATTCACCCGGTTTCGCGCCGCGAAGAATCTTGTCGGTGTAGTCAGCTGCGCGTTGGAACATGTCGGAAAAGCTTGGGCCATAAGATATCAAGCCTCCCGCTTTGACGAAGTCACCCACATTGAAAAGCGTCGCCAGCCGCGCGGCGCTCGAAGCGGTTATGATGCGACCCAGATTGGAGTTTACGAGTGGGTCGCCAATGACGTACACGGCCTCCGTCCCTCCCTTGAATATTTCGAGGGCGAGCGTGATGTCCTCTGCTCGCCGAATTTCAGGTGCGGTGATCTCCACGCCAAGCGTAGTCGCCAATGCCCGTAGCTCGCGCATCTCCAACAGGGCATCTGCATAACCGGCATTGGCGAGAACACCCAACCGCCGAAGCCCAGGCATAATCTCACGTAAGAGTTCAAGTCTCTTGCCGGCAAGCTCGGTGTATTGAAGTGATAGGCCTGTGACGTTGCCACCTGGCCTCGCCAGACTGGCGACTTGACCGCTCCCGACCGGGTCCGACCCTAGCGCGATGACGATCGGAATGACGGAAGTCGCCCGCATCAATGCGGGTACGGCGACACCCGCCGTGACGATAACGTCGACCTTACGTTGGACGAACTCGGCAGCAATCTCGGCGTAGCGGTCGCTTCGTCCCTCCCCCCAGCGATACTCGATAGTGATCGTGCGGTGCTCGATCCATCCGAGTTCTGCCAGCCGCTTTGCAAAAGCGGAAGCCCAAGAGCTCCAGGCTGAGGCGGCTGTCCCGCCACCCAAAAAGCCTATGGTTGGGACCTTTTTCTGGCCCAGTGCCGCAGCCGGCCAGAAAACAGTTAGCCCACCAAGCAGCTCGAGAAATTCGCGCCTTCTCAGGTGATGAAACTGCATCTCAACATCGCAAGCCCGGCAGTGCACAATACCGTAAGGGTGGCTCGAATCAAAGTCAGAAAATGTGTAGGGCGTCTCATAACTCCGGCTAAAAGCGCTAAGTTCGGTGCGATGGCCTTTCATTGCCTTGGTAAGACCTGGATATCCCTCGCGAGGATACCTTGATGCTGCGTGAAGATATCTTGCCGATGGTCCAGTCTTCCGACCTGGCCGCGTATCGTTACCCGACATCCTCCGCTGAACTGGTCAGGTGACCCGCAAGTGGATTTCAGCCGACGAATATTCTCGGGATCGACATTTGCAACATCGACAAGCATCGGAACGCGAGCCGACGCTAGATCTAGATTAAAAAAAGACGCCCTTGTCGGAGAACCAAACATGGCCGGTGGTCTCGATCCATTCTCCATCAAGGATGTACCCGCCCAGCAGATCGGCGCTATTGACCGGCCGATAGGTCGGTGACTGTGCCTTCAACTCCAAAGCAAAACCCCAGCTCGTCAGGAGGAAAACCAATACCACCAAAACAAATTGCGACTTCGACGTCATCGTGCGCGCCGCGAGCGGCGACGCCGCCGCGCCGCCGAGCAGCGTGATGAAGGCGCGCCGGTTCACTGCCGGTCCCTCCCATGCTTCCGACCGAAAGGATAACACAACACTGCGGCGCCGCGGGATTTCAATCTGGCCTATGTCGCTTGTGGGTCAAACTCGGCCGTTCGGCGATGTCGGCGCGCCGCGGTTCATGACGGGCCGCTTGCTCGCTGCCAGCTCACCACTTCGTAAGCATCGATCGGCCTGGTAAATCCCTTTAGGCTCAGCTGACCGATATGTGAGGCGCCAACCCATTGCTCGACGGCGGCGAACGCCCGCCGACTAATCACGATTTGGCCTGGCTTTGCCTCGTCGCAGAGCCGCGACGCGAGATTTATGACGCTGCCATTTGCGGTGTATTCGCGTCGATGCTCGAAGCCGACCTGTCCGATCGTTGCGTAGCCTGAAGCGATTCCGATTCCGAAACCGAGGAGATGACCCTTGCGCGCCCACTCCTTCGCCAACTCTTCCACCTTCCCCCGCATATCCAACGCCAGCCGAACGGCGCGCTCGGTGTGATCGGGACAGGGAAGCGGATCGTTGAAGACGATCATGATCCCGTCCCCCAAAAACCTTTCCAGAGTGCCTTCATATCGGAAGATAAGCTCGCCCATACACTCGTGATACTCTCGCAGGACGGCCGTGACCTCTTCGGGTTCGGATGCTTCAGTGAATGCGGTGAATCCGCGCAGATCACAGAACAACACCGTGACCTCGCGGCGGTGACTCGCTAGAAGCGCGTCCGGCGCGTCCGAGGAAGCGATCATCTGCGCCACTTGCGGCGCGAGAAATCGCCGCAAACGGTTGACCCGCTCAATTTCCGCGACTTGCTTCGTCACCCGCTCCTCAAGCGATCGGTTCCAGCTCGAGAGCTGCTCGGTTTGCTCCTTCAACTGCGCCGCCTGCCGTTGCACCGTATCGTGAAGCTCCTTGATGCGAAGCATCGAACGGACGCGAGCTACCAATGCCGCCTGCTCGAACGGCTTGGCGAGATAATCGTCGGCGCCTGCCTCCAGCCCACCAACTATGTCGCGTGTATCGGCTCTGGCGGTCACCAGGATGACGGGTATGAAGGGAAGCGCGGTGTCGCCCTTGAGCTGCTTGAGAACCGAGATGCCGTCGAGCCTCGGCATCATGATGTCGAGTAGGACAAGGTCGGGCTCGAGCTCTCGGGCGCTCCGGAGCGCATCCTCGCCGTCAACCGCGGTCACTACCTCGTATCCGTGCGCGTTGAGCCGCACTCGCAGCACTTCTAAATTTGTGGGATTGTCATCGGCCACTAGTATTCGCGGCGGAGTTCGCAAGCGACGGCTCCCTTCGGCGTCACCCCAGGAATTCGCGCACTTTGGCGAGAATGACGCGCGGGCTGAACGGTTTGGCGAAATAGCCGTCGCATCCCGCTTCCAGCGCCTTCGCATCGTCGCCGGACAGGGCATAGGACGTGACGGCGATGATAGGGATGTGCCGCAATTCCGGATTTGCTTTGATCCGACGAGTCGCCTCATAGCCGTCGACGATCGGCAGCTGAATATCCATGAGAATGAGGTCAGGCCGGACCTCCGCTGCCATTGCAACTCCCTTTTCCCCATCGACAGCCTCCAATACCTCGAAACCGGCATTGGTGAGCAGATCGTTGAGAATACGTCGATTGTTCTCGGTATCCTCGATGACGAGTATGCGTTTGCTCATGCTGCTTGCCTCCGATCCTCCGCCCGGATCGGCAAGAAGATGGTGAAGGTGGAACCGGTGCCCGGCGTCGAGCGCAGGTCGATGCGGCCGCCATGCGCGGCGAGCAGACGGCGAGCAATCGAGAGCCCCAATCCGGTGCCGCCTTTCTGCCGCGTGATGCTGTTGTCGATTTGCTGAAAGTCTTCAAAAATACGGGCGTGGTCCCCTGCCGGAATGCCCGGACCTGTATCCCGCACCGCGATGACAAAATGGTCGCCTATTGCGCTGGCATGCACTTCCACCGAGCCGGCGTCGGTGAACTTGATCGCGTTGCCGACGATATTCAATAGGACCTGGGTCAAACGCCGCTCATCCCCATAACCGATCGGAAGATCCGGGGAGATGACGGCTTTGAGTTCAATGCCTTTGGTCTGAGCCAGGACGCCGGTCGAGGTAATGACCGCTTCCACAAGCCCCTGCAAAGAGTACTCGTCGAAGCTCAAGCTGAGTTGGCCGGCTTCGATCTTGGAGATGTCGAGCACATCGTTGATCAACCCAAGCAGATGTTTTCCGTCCTTTTGCATCCGTCCCACGATCTCCAGCGCCTTCTCCGGCATAGCGCCGTACAGCCCATCCAGGAGCAGTTCTGCAAAGCCGAGTATGCCGTTCAACGGAGTGCGCAACTCGTGGCTCATATTGGCAAAAAACTGGCTCTTGTGTTCATTGGCGACAGCAAGCTCGCGTCCTTTCTCCTCCACCTCGCGAAACAGTCGCGCGTTGTTCATCGCCAGCACCGACTGATCGGCAAAAGTGCGCATCAGGCCGATCGTGCTCGCAGGAAAATCTCCGATGCTCCGGCGCTGCAGAACCAAGGCGCCCAAAACCTCCTGCGGTCCGAGCAAGGGGACGATCAGCACCGAATGGAATCCCGCCGAAAGCGTCAGGTCTCTCAGCGGGTAGTTCGGTGCGGTCGAAAGATCCGGCAAGCAAATGGGTTGGCGCTGCTTGGCGGCAAGACCCAAGGCGCTTTCGTCAAGTCTGAGACGGAGGGTCCGGACCGCATCCTGAAATGACGGAGCAAGTGCATGTGTGCCTGCCAACTCGAATGCGTCCCGCGACGAATCATAGCTGTAGATCGCGCCGGCATCTGCTTGGGTCAGTTCCACCGCGCGGGTAACAATCGTAGCGAGCACGGACTTGATATTGAGGGATGAGGTGACGGCTCGGCCGATCTCCTCGAGCGCCTTCAGTTCGGCAACGGAGCGCGCGAGATCGCGTGTACGCTCCGCGACCTTTTGTTCCAAACGGCTGTAGGACCCTTGCAGCTGGTCGGCCATTCGATTGAAGTGGTCTGCTAGATCCTCGATCTCATCTCCGGTGCGGACGTCGATGCGATGACCGAAATCGCTTGTTTCCAGCTGCTGGGCCCCGAACTGCAATGCGCGAATTGGAACAACCATCTGGCGCGCCATCAGCATGCCAAATAGAACGGCAAGCAGCACGCCCAACGCCAGCAGCCACGCGGTTCGGAACAACAAGTTGTAAACCGGCTGCAACGCCGTACTCAACGGCTGCTCGAAGAACACGTACCACTGCATCCGCGGTATCGGCGCGGCCGCGCTCAAGACCGATCGGCCGTCCAGGTCGTTGCCAAATTCCAAGGGCTTGCGACCGGGATTGACCATGGCCGCGACCTGCGGAAGGTTCGCGAGGTTCGTGCCCGGGCGGCGCTCGGAGTTGGAATCCGCGAGCAGCCGCCCCGCTGGCCCCACCACAAAGGCCTCATTGCCTTTTCCGACCTTATCGGGGTCGAAGAAATTAGACAGGAACTTGAGATTGACCTCGGCGACGGTCGAGCCGGCATTCCGGCCGGAGTGCCGCATCGCTACGGCGATGAAAGGATCGAGTCCGTCGAAGTAAACCGGCGAGAGCCAAACGGGCTGGTTTTGAGTCTGGGTGAATCTGGGATTGTCGGAGTAGTCGATTCCGCTGTCTAAAATAAGCTCTTTGCGCGTCAACCTCAGCTGCTCCTTGCCCTCTCCGTCGAGGTAAATCACCCTTTCAATGGCGGGCACCTGCTGCAGCAGCAATGTATAGTCCGCGCGGCGCTGGTCGGAGGTGACGGAGCTGGCGCGAGTGGCCCAGCCGATTTGACGTTCGACTTCCGAGACGAACTGTTCGATCCGCCGGGCCGTTGCATCAGCCTTTTCCGACTGCGCCTTCACCAGCAAGCCAGTGGTGTCACGGTACATGAACCAGGACTCGAGCCCGCCGTTAACGACCAGCAGGATCACAATGAGTCCGACAAAGGAGATGACGTACTTGCCGAACAGCCCCTTCCACCAGCTTCTGGGCGGCGCTTCCTTCATGGGAATTTGCCCGTGGCGGCTGCGGTCCGGCAACGCACACCCGAGCGGAAATTCAATGCGCGATAGCGTTTAACGACGAGCGTGACGCCGGCGAACAGAGCATCGGGCGCAAGCAAGATTATGGTCCGGCCAAGCTGCATCATTTGATCGAGTATGGCTCTCGGCACCGTGGGTAAACGGAACTATGGCAGCTCCCGTACCACCCGAAATCCGTTCGCGATGTATCTGACATCCAGGTCGTATCTGAAACGCGAGGTCGAACGCAGATACCTCGCTTGGCTATCGAACGCACCACCGCGCAATACATGCAAGCGACATTGACCGCTCATCCAAGCCGTGCCGTCATTGGGCGCGCCACGATAATTGTCATTCCAGCAATCTTCCATCCACTCGGCCACATTGCCTGCGGTGTCGAAAAGGCCGAAACCATTGGGCTTGAACGACCCGACAGGAGTCGTTCTCTGAGGCTCGCCGGCATTGCACTCCCGGCAGTTCGCTTGACGGGAGCCCACGTCGCGTCCCCACCAGTACGCAGTATTCGTTCCGGCGCGGGCGGCGTATTCCCATTCCGCTTCGGAAGGAAGCCTATAGGCCTTGCCGGTCTTCTGAGACAGCCAAGTCACGAACGTCTTGGCGTCCAGCCAACTCAGATTGACCGCCGGACGGTCGCCACGGCCCCAACCGCGATCATCGGGCCGATACTTGCATCCGCCGTCATCGACGCATTTGTCCCATTCGCCGAATGTCACTTCGTTCCGTCCGACAGCGAAGGGCTTCGCAAAAGTCACGCGGTGGATTGGATTCTCGTATTCCGATGTGGAACCCATGTCGAAAGAACCGGCAGGCAGCACCACAAGCTCGGGACAGTCGGCGCAATCGCGAAATGTATCGCCGGGCTTGAAGCTGCGCGGGCCGGGTTCGGTCGCAGGCGCAGCCGCGGTGGTCTGCGGCGCGGGTTGGACGACAGGTGGCGACACGGGGGCCGGCGCGGGAGCGGCGGGAGGGGCAGCGCTAACCGCGGGGGCAGGCGTCGGAGCGGGAGCAGGCGCGGTCGCCGCCGCACGCGATGTCCCGAAATAAAACTCCTCGGTCAGGGACGAAGCCACCCACGGAACCTGCTCGTTGTTGGACGCGCGGGACACGCCGATGCGCGCCCGGTTGAAGACCTCTTCAGCGGTCAGATTTGGGGAGCGCAGCTCCTTGATGAGCTCGCTGACAAACGGACTATTGGCGCCGATGTTGTCGGCGATCACCTTACCGGGTGCAACAGCGTATAGGGCTAGCGTACCCTCGGGTGCGTCCAGCGCGGCAAGCCCCTCCGCAGACGGCCGGAACCGGCGCTCGAAAGGATTTCTTTGGGCAGCGTCCAGAATGATTATCTTTACCTTTGCACCTTTGCGGTTCATGTCGGCCAATAGCGCATCGACGCTGACGCCGTCGCGACGAACGTCGGCTTCGGTCCAAACTTGGGCATTGACCGGAAGGAGGTAAGTCTGTCGAGCGACTTGGATGCCGTAACCGCTGAAGTAGAATAGCGTGGCCGTTCCGTTGCGGATCTTGCCGGTAAAGGCGTCGATCGCGCGCTGCATGTCGACCTTGCCGACGTTCTCCTTGAGGTCGACATCGAATTCGCTGCGACGAAGCTCTTCGGCCAAAGCCCGAGCGTCTCTGAGCGCGGAAGGTATCGGCGTACTAGCGTCCGGATAGTTGTTGTTGCCGATGACAAGTGCCACGCGCCCAGCTTGCTGAGGCAACGCTGGCGAGACCAGCATCGTCGACAGCACGGACAAGCACAGCCAAATCAGCAGTCGGATATTCATCCCGCGCCTTTCTTGCCGATCACCCCATCGGCCCTCCGCATCGGACATCTCGAACGAATATCCCTCAAGACCTCCATACGCTTGGGCTATAGATTAAATTTTAGACCCAATGCCGCGTTTGAACAACCGGTCGCCGGCGCGCTGAATTGGCGCGTTGCAACGTGTTTGGGTAGGAACCCGCGTGCCGGGGGCGCTTGCCCTTACGACGCGCGCTCATGGTTGCAGGGCACGGGTGGAGAGTCGCTTTTCAGGCCTGCCAACCTGCCTTAGACTAGATCCTGTCAACCTGCCTTAGATTAGATCCCGCGAGCAGTTCAGGTCGATGGTGAGAGCAAGAGCCACCGAGGGGTGTAGCCATGGATGTGCTCAAGACGATCGTAGCTAAACCCGGCTGGATCACGCGTCACGTGGTCGCGATGCTGTTCGTCGCATTCGCATCCGGCGGCGTTGTCTTTTCGCAGGGTCAGCGGACCGGAGGTCCCACGCCGTCAGGCCCCGGTGCTGAGGTCTATTTCATCGATCTCAAGGACGGAACGACCGTGCCGGCAAAACTCAAGATTTATTTCGGTTTGCGGAACATGGGCGTTGCACCCGCCGGATCGGACCGCGAGAACTCGGGGCATCACCATCTGCTCGTCGACACGGAGTTGCCGCCGCTCGACCAGCCGATTCCCAACGACTTCAACCATCTTCACTTCGGCGCCGGGCAGACCGAGACCGAGATTACGCTCAAGCCGGGCGCGCACACCTTGCAGCTGCTCATGGGCGACAAGGACCACATCCCGCACACGCCTCCGGTCATGTCGCCTCTCATCAGGGTCCGTGTCGTCGACCCTTCCGCGCGCAAGCCGGCGCCGGCCGACGCGCGGGTCTACTTTGTCGGCCTGGAGGATGGGTCGGTGCTTCCCCAGAAGGCGACGATTCACTTCGGCCTCGTCAACATGGGTGTGGCACCGGCAGGCATCGACAGACCAAATACCGGCCACCATCACCTGTTGATCGACACGAAGGTACCGCCGCTTGACGAGCCGATTCCCAACGACTTCAACCACCTTCACTTCGGCGCCGGACAGACCGAAGCGGTTGTGACCCTTTCACCAGGAAGGCATACGCTTCAACTCCTGCTCGGGGACGAAAATCATGTGCCGCACAATCCCCCGATCATGTCGAAGCCGATCAGGATCTACGTGGCCAAGCCCCGCCGTCGCGGCTGAGAGAGCAGCGGCTGACGCGCAAGTCGCTGCTGCCTGTGCAGGCGGCTCGGCCGCCGAATAGGATCGTTCTAGCGTTGCAACCTTCCCGGCAACCTGCATGCCGGAGCCGTCGTCACTGAGCGAGCGCGCGTCTGCCTGCTTGGGTGATCCGCACACGCGCTCGCTCGCGTCGGTAGCCGGGCGCCACGACGCGCTCCGTCGTTCCGTCGCCAGCCCGGCGTCGATCGGCTCGACAAGCTCGTTCGACCGTAAAGCTGTGGCCGAGCATTTTGAGGGAGGAGAGCGATGCCAACCAATCTCGATAAAGCAGTCACCAAACTAAGCGACAAGGGTGTGCAAAACCGTGTCCGATCAGCAATGCGCAAAGCAACGCTCGACGCACTAAAGAAAGAAGGGATTGAATTGTCCCCCGCAGAATGGGGCGAGTTAACCGCAAGAATGATCGCTGCCAAACCGGATGCCAAAAGACCCGACGGTTTTTTTGGCGATATTGCCGATATCGTTCGAACAGTTGTACCCACTATCGTGAGTGCTTTTTCCGACCGTCGATTGAAGACAAACATCGTTCACTGTGAAACGCTGCAAAACGGTCTGCGCATTGTCGAGTTTTCGTACCTTGGATTTACCAATAGATGGAGAGGGCTGATCGCGCAGGACGTCTTACAAACTCGCCCGGACGCCGTTGTCGAAGATGAAAACGGGCACCTGACAGTCGACTACAGCGGTTTGAACGTTTCGCTACAGGCTGCTTGAGCCTTGAGCGCCGCGGGATCGGCCGCGCTGCGCCGACTGGCGGCGGAAATAGTTCATGCGCAAGACGATAGCGACGGTCGTAACCCTGGTTCTGGTCTGGATCGGATACACCGCCTGGCCGCTCTACGACCTATGGGTGCTCGTCCACGCCATGGAGACCCACAACGTCGGCACCGTGACGCGTCTTGTGTATTTCGACGCGGTGCGTGTGTCGCTCACGAACCAAGTCATGGCCGCCTACGTTCGGCGGACCAGAATCAACATCAGTCCGTTCGCGCAAAGCGTGGCCGCCGGTGCCTTGGGGATCGCCAATCC